>WBZM01003363.1_pt1 | contig 12529 bp, 10 predicted proteins | sample 5204271 | NCBI WGS metagenome assembly WBZM01 (sample SAMN12344346, study PRJNA552823) | activated sludge metagenome | biome: Activated sludge suspended growth; feature: Nitrification reactor; material: Wastewater; isolation source: activated sludge from nitrification reactor of wastewater...
CACCGCTGCGCTCGACGCCGACGGCGGCGCCCCAGCACCGGAGGTCGGCGCCGCCGCGCCAGGCGCACATCGTCCGGTCGCGCCCCCAGACGCGGCGGACGCCCGCGAGGCCCGGCACCGGCGCGGCGGCCGCGCGCGGCTCGTCGACGCCGTCGCCGCGCGACCAGCCCTCGCCCCAGCACCACACCGAGCCGTCGGCGCGGCGCGCGCAGGTCGCCGACCACGCCGCGGCGAGCTCGACGACGTCGGTGAGCCCCGCGACGGCAGTCGGGCTGGGGACCTGGGTCAGGACGCCGCCGGCGTTGTAGAGGGCGCCGAAGCACACGACGGTGCGGTCGGCGAGGACGGCGCAGGTGTGGTTCATCCCCGCGGCGACGTGGACCACGGGCTGCGCGGTGGGCACCTGGCGCGTGGGGGGCACGCCGCCGGCGTCGGCGACGCCCGTGGCCGCGTCCTCCGACCCGAAGCACCACAGGGCACCGCGGCGGAGCGCGCAGGCGTGGGAGCCCCCGAGGGCGAGCTGGTCGACCTCGTCGAGGAAGGGGTTCTCCGCCGCGCGCGTGCGCATCGCGGAGGAGCCGTCGCCCGCGAGGTTGGCAGACGTGGGCCCCCAGCAGAACACCCGCCGCGTCGGCCCTGCCACGGCGCACGCGCCGCGCCCCGCGGAGAGCCTCACCTGCGCCACCTCCGTGAGCGGGCCCTCGTCGGGGTAGCGCTCCACCGTCACCGGGTCGGCGGAGGCGCCGGCGCCCGGCCCGCCGTTGCCGAGGAGCCCCTCCCCCCAGCAGCGCGCGACGCCCCCCGCGGTGAGGAAGCACCCGAGGTACCCGTTGACGTCGAGGTCGCGCAGGTCGCCCGCGGTGCGGCGGATCGCGGGGCTCGCGCAGTACGTCGACCGCGCCGTGTTGAAGAGCAGCCGCGCGGAGGCGCTCGACTGCCAGCAGCGCACGCTCCCGTCGCCGAACCACGCGCAGCCGCCGCCGTTGCCGAGCGCGACGCCCGCGACCGGGCACGCGTCGCCGGGCGCGCAGGCGTCAGGCGACGAGGTCACGCACCCGGGCGCGCCCGCGTCGGGGGCGGCGTCGCGGCGGACGTCCGCGCCCCCGGCCGCGTCGCCGGCCGCGTCGGCGCGCGGGGCGTCGGCGGCCGCGGCGTCGAGCGGCCCGGGGCCTCCGTCGGCCGCGAGCCACGGGTGGTTCTCGCACACGCCCGCGCGGCCGCCCTCGGGGAGCGCGACGGAGACGCACCGGAGCGAGCCCGCGGTGAGGTAGCGCCTGCAGTCCGCGGCCTCCCGGCACTGCTCCGCGCAGCGCCCGTCGGCGCCGCAGACGAAGGGCTGCGGGCAGTCGCCCGACACCGCGCAGTAGCCCCGGTCGTCGGGCGGGAGGCACACGCGGCGCGCGCCGTCGCCCGCGGCCCGGCAGCGCCAGCCGTTGACGCAGTCGCGGTCGTCGCGGCAGGGCGCGCGGCACCGGCGGCCCGCGCACACCAGCGGCGACGCGCAGTCCCCGTTGAAGAGGCACTCGTCGCCGAGCCCGGCGGGGTCGGGTTCGAAGAAGACGCACGAGGTCGCCGCGGCGAGCGCGAGCAGGCGGGCGGCGGGGCTCACAGGCCGGCCCCCGTCCAGTTGACCCGGAGCGGGTACCCCGTCACGCTCGACCCCTCCCCGGGGTTGACGCCCAGGCAGCGGACGTCGGCGCCGCCGTAGAGCCCGCAGAGCGCGACGCTGCCCGCGCTCCAGCCGGAGACCTGCCCGCCCATCACGATCGCGCGCAGCCCCGCGGGGAAGGCGACCTCCGTCGGCGCCGCCCGCGTCTGCCGCGCCAGCACGTCGGTGAAATTGGCGGGCCACGTCCCCCAGCAGGCCACCCCCCCGGCCCGGCGCAGCACGCACACCGCGTGGAACGCCGCGCCGATCTGGACGGCGTCGGTGACGCCGGGCACGGCGCGCGGGGTGGTGGTGTTGATGGTGGTCGGCACGCCCTCGCCGAGGACGCCGTAGGCCGACGAGCCCGCGCACTGCACGGTGCCGTCGCGCAGGAGCGCGCAGGTGTTCGAGTTGCCGATGACGATGCGCTGCACGGGCGGGAAGAGCGTGCGCTGCGGCGCGCCCAGCGGCGTCGCCCCGGTGGCGCCGTCCGCGCGGAAGAGCCAGCTCCCCCAGCAAAACGACGCGCCGTCGGCGCGCCATGCGCACGTGACGCCGAGCGCGAGGGCGAGCCCGACGGCGCCGGTGACCCCGGCGACCTCCGACGCGCTCGGCCGGGGCGAGGTGGAGACGCCCGTCCCCAGCTCGCCGCTGTTGCCCAGGCCCCAGCAGGCCACGCGGCCGTCGGCGCCGACGATCGCGCAGGTGTGCTGCGGGCCCGCAACGACCGCGCGGACGTCCTCGAGCGGCGAGCCGTCGGCGCGGACGACGGGCGTCGGGGCGGTCACCGGGGCGGGCGTGGTGGCGCCGGTGCCGCACTGGCCGACGACGTTCCACCCGGTGCAGCGGACGCGGCCGTCGGCGCCGAGGAGGCAGAGGTGGTCGGCGCCGAGCGCCACGCCGCGCCACGCCCCTTCGTGCGTGAGGCCGGGGATGCTGCACCCGTCGGTCCCCGCGCCGAACTGCATCTGCGTGTTGCCGCCCCAGCACCGCACCGACCCGTCGCTCATCCGCGCGCAGGCGTTGTTGCCCGCGTGGACGAGCTCCTCCACGCCGCAGCCCGCCGCGCCGGGCGCGCAGGCCCCCGCGCGCCGCACGGTCGCGCACACGATGGTCGACGTCGGCGCCTCGGGGACGTCCGCGTCGCGCGCGGTCGCGTCGGCGTCCGGGCGGTCGACCGAGGCGTCGAGGGTGGCGTCGGGCCCCGCGTCGGAGGGAGCGTCGCGCGCCGCGTCGGGGGACGCGTCGGGGGCGCCCGCGTCGACCGCGCACACGGCCGCCTCGCCCATCGCCACGCAGCGCGCGCCGGCGCCGAAGCGCGCCGCGCAGTCGAGGTCGAAGCCGATCGCGCAGCGGTAGCGGCAGGCGTTGTCGGGCGCGCAGAGCTGCTCGACCTCGCAGTCGCCGTCGCTGAAGCAGAGGGGCGGCGCGGCCGGGTCGACGCACACGCGCCGGAGCGGCGGCGCGCAGGGCGGCTTGGCGCAGGTGGTCCGCACGGACGGGCGGCAGAGCCAGCCGTTGGCGCAGTCGCGGTCGTCGCGGCAGGGCGCGCGGCACCGGCGCGCGGCGCACACCAGCGGGTCGGCGCAGTCGCCGTTGAAGAGGCACTCGTCGCCGCTGCCCCGACGCGCCAGCTCGCGGCCGCACGAGGCGAGGGAGAGGGCCGCCCAGAGGCCGTACCGGAGCGCGCGCCGCATGGGGCGAATCTCACACGGCCGCCGCGCGTGGGACAACACGGGTCGCATCGCCCACCAACAAGTGCAATGCGCAGACCGGACACGCGAACACGGCGCGCGCTGGCGTCCCCGCGTGGGCGCTGTCCGCCGCGGGCGACACCTCACCGCCTGACGTGTCCGGCGCGGCGGACGGTCAGGCGCCGTCCCAGGGGGCGCCGAGGGCGTCGTGGTAGCGCGTCGCGGCGCGCACGGCGCGGAGCCAGGGGAGCTCGCCGAGGTCGTCGGGCGTGAGCGCGTAGAGCCGGTGGCGCCCGGTGCCGAGGTAGCCGCCGGCGCGAACCTCGGGCGGGACGGCGGCGGTCGCGTGGCGCATCACGCCTTCGAAGGCGAAGCCCACCTTCTCGGTCACGCGACGGCTCGCCACGTTGGCCTCGTCGTGCATCACCTGGAAGCGGTCGCACCCGAAGCGGTCGAAGGCGAGCGCCGCGAGCACCTTCACGGCGAGCGTGACCACGCCCGTCCCCGCGTGCGGCGTGTGGCACCAGTAGCCCACCTCCAGCCCGCTCGGGTTGAGCGCGACGCGCGGGTGCAGGCCCGCCCCGCCGAGCACCTCGCCCGCCTCCGAGAAGAGCCCCACCACGTACTCCCGCCCCGCCCAGTAGTTGGCGTGGAAGCGCGTCACGAGCTCGTAGTAGCCCTCGCGGGTGACGGGCCCGTGCGCCCAGGGCATGAAGTGCCGCAGCTCCGACACGCTCGCGCGGATGGCCGCCACCAGGGCGTCGACGTCGGTCAGGCCCCAGGGGCGGATCACGAGGCGGCGGGCGCCGTCGTCGTAGGTGATGCGGCTCGGGGGGTGGGCGCGGTCGATCGGGAGGCTCATGGCCGGAGCGTGCACCATTTCGCGGGCGCCGTCGGGGGCGTTGTTTCTGCGCCGTGGGCCGCGGTAGAAACAACGCCCACCGATGCGCCGCCCCCTGCTCGTTGTGACGTTGCTCGCTGCCTGTTCCTCCGACCCCATGGCGACGGACGCGGGGGCTGACGTCGTGGGCCCCGGGCCGACGCCGCCGGAGGAGATGGCCGCGCGGGCGCAGGTTCGCTTCGAGGTGACGGGGGCGGGGGCCTTCGTCGTGTCGCGCGGGCGCTCGTGCGCGGTGTTCGAAGTGGAGCGGCAGGCGGGCGGCGCGTGGGAGCGCGTCCCTCTCGACGTGGGCGTCACCTGCGTGTGCGAGTGCCCGTCGCCGGGCGCGCCGGCGGCGATCGAGCTCGAGCCCCTCACCGCGGCCGAGCCGGTGACGGTGCGCTGGGACGGGCGGCGGATGGCCTTCGTGCAGCGGACGGTCGACTGCTCGACGCGGTCGTTCACGGGGCGCGGCACGGCGACGGAGTATGTCGGGGCGCTCCAGCCGCTGCCCGCGGGGCGCTACCGGGTGAGCTTCGCGACCGTCCCGACGGCGCCGGGCTTCTGCATGAAGCTGATGAGCGGCTACTGGTGCCCCCCGACGAGCACCGCGGGCGCGCCGGCGCCGGGGCCCTTCGCGCTCTGCCCGGGCACGCGGGTGTCGGCGGAGTTCGACCTGCCCGAGCTGGGGGACATCATCGTGCCGGTGCGCGTGGGGGGCTGATCAGAAGGTGAGCGTCGCGATCGCCCGCTCGACGGAGGGCGCGGCGCGGTCGAAGACCTCGCGGTCGCCGCCGGCCTCGACCACGTAGACCCGCGAGCCCTTCACGAACACGGTGGTCCAGTAGCGGAGGGTGCGGCCGTTGGAGTCGCGGGCGTAGCGGCGCTGGATGCCCGGCACGCCGTCGGCGCTCTGCACGGGGCGCGGGTCGCCGTCGAGGGTGTAGCCCGTCGAGCGCAGGCGGTCGTCGATGGCGCCGGCCCAGAACTCGAGGTTCCCCTCGGGGCGGTTGGGCTCGGAGCGGACGCCGAGGACGACGCCGTCGGCCGAGGTGGCGCGGTACGCGTGGTCGTCGTTGGACTCGAGCGCGGCGAAGCCGGGCGGCGTCGCGACGTGGAAGCTCGCGCAGGCCGTGGGGAGCGCGAGGAGCGCGGCGAGGATCAGGGGCTTCATGCGCGTCACTCCGAGGTGTTGAGCAGGTTCTCGAGGCCGATGCGGTTGAACCACGTCACCGGGAGCTGGAGCGCCCGGCGCGGCGGGATGGGCGGGCCCGCGACGGCCACCGTGTCGGGCCGCGCGTGCACGTTGACGGTCAGGAGCGAGAAGGCCACGCGCGCCGAGAGGAAGCGCATGCGCCCCTCGATCGCGTCGATCTCGCGGGTGATGCGCTCGAGCTCGCGCTCCACCTGGAGCGCCTCCGCCATCGAGCCCGCCCGCGTCAGGAACTCCTCCAGCCGACGGCGCACCGCCCGGAGGTTCTGCAGCCGCACCTCCATGTCGTGGAACTCCTCCGACACGTCCTGCGCCGACACCGAGCGGTGCAGCACCTCGCCGAAGTCCTCCACCCGCCGAAGCCCCTCGCGGAAGCGCGCCGACGGCACCCGCACCTGCACGCTCGTGTCCGTGCGGCGCAGCAGGTAGCCCCCCATCGCGGTCGCCGCCTCGATCACCCGGTCGATCGTCGGCGTCACCTGGTCGCGCGCGGTCTGCAGGTCGACGTCGCCCGTGTAGATGAGCATCGGCGCGGGGGCGGGCGCCTGGGGCTGCGCGTTGTTGTTCGGCGTGTTGTTGCCCGGCGTCGTGGTCACCGGGCCGCCGGGCACCTGCGCGACCCGCTGCGCGGCGCCGCTGTCCGACGGCGGCGCGGGCGGGGCCTCGCCCGGGGCCGAGGGCGCGACGTCCGCCGAGCCCGTCGCGGTCGCCGCCTCGGCCATCATCGGTTGGGCCGGCGGCGGGGCGTACGAGCGGGACATCATGGGGGAGGCTGCCCCGCAGCCGGCGAAGAGGAGGGCGGCGGTGAGCCAGCCCAGAAGGTGGGTCGCGCGTCGGCGCATGCGTGTGGCTCCTGGTGGTCGGACGTCTTCGGGCGCCGGAGGGTAATGCGCCCCGGGGCTGCGTCGCGCGGAGAAACGCCCGCGCGCAGCACCCGCTTACACCGCTGTGGTAGCGTCGCACCTCGTGCGGCCCTCGGAGACGCTCCCCACGCTCGACGCCTCGCAGGCGTGGTCGCTGGTCGGCGAGGCCGTGGAGCACGTCGAGCCCGTCGGCGAGGGCTCGCGCTCGCGGGTGTACCGCGTCCACCTCGCGGAGGGCGGCACGCGCATCGTCCACCTCTCGCCGCGGGGCTCGGGGCGCGCCGAGCGCGAGGCCTGGGTGCGCGCGCGGATGGCCGGCGCCGTCCCCGTCGTGCACGCCTCGCCCGCCCCGCGCACCGCCCTCGCCGCCGAGGCCGACGTCGTCCTCATGAACGACCTGCCCGGCAGCTCCATGGCCCGCGCGCTCCGCGGCGCCTCCGACGAGCTCGCGGCCCGCCTCTGGTGCGCCTTCGGCGAGGGGCTCGCGGCCTTCCACGCCGTGCCCGTGGAGGGCTTCGGCCTGCTCGACGGGGGCGGGCGCGGGCCCTTCACCACCTGGCGCGCCGCGCTCGAGGCCGTCGTCGCCGCCGCCCTGCGCGCCGCCCGCGCGTCGCCCCTGCACGACCTCTGCGGCGCCGCGGAGGCGGCCCTCGCCGAATGCGCCCACGCGCTCGACCGGGTGGCCGCGCCGAGGCTCGTCCACGGCGACGCGCAGCCGGGCAACGCGCACGTCTTCCGCGAGAGGATCACGGCCTTCCTCGATTTCGAGTTCGCGATGGGGGCCGACCCCCTCTACGAGCTGGCCTTCGTGGCGCGCTTCTTCGAGCCCGCGCCCTGGTCGCACCCCGACGCGCGCGGGCGCCTGAGGGACATGGAGGCCTTCACCCGCGGGTACTCCGCGCGCTTCGCGCCGCTCGGCGACGACCCCGAGCGCTGCCGCTACTACCGCGTCACGCACGCGCTTCGAATGGGCGAGGCGCTCCGCGACGGGCGCGGCGGAGACGACGGCGCGGCGGCCGTGCGCGCGATGCTCGGGCGGGCGGTCAGCCGAAGTTGAGCGCGTCGAGGTCGGGCAGCTCGTCGAGGATCTGCTCGGCCTGCTCGCGGAGGAAGACGCCAGAGTCCTCGGTCAGGCGGCGGCCGCGGCCGGCGCGCTCGACGAGCTCGCGCAGCCGCGAGAAGCGGAAGGGCTGAGGGAGGAAGTGCTCGACCCGCAGCGCGCGGCAGTGCTGGGCGAGGTTGGGCATCGCCGACACCGCGACGATCGGCGGCGCGTCGTCGCCGAGCTGGCGCAGCGCGAGCACCGTCGCGATCGACTGGAGCCGCGTCGCGCCGAGGTCGCACACCACCACGTCGGCGTGGCCGTTGCCCACCCGCGCGATCGCCGTCCGCGGGTCGAAGGCCGTCCGCGTCGGGAAGCCGTGGCCCGCGAACAGCTCGTCGAGCGTGCGGAGGAAGGGCTCGTCGTCGCCCACCAGCAGCACGCGGAAGCGCCCCTCACCGCAAGGGGCCGGGTCCGGACCGTCGTCGTCCCAGTGTTGCATCGCGCCACCTGCGCGGTCCTTCGCACGCGGCGCCGCGGCCCCGGAAGTTTTCGACGAACTTTCGCGCGGGATGGTTGTTGACAGAGGCCCCGGTGACCGCGTTTCCCTAGGGGGCCCCATGACCCTGCGCGCGCGCTCTCTTCCCTTCGCCCTCCTGGCCCTTTGCCTCGGGTGCTCGACGCCTCCCCCGCCGGTCCAGGTCGAGGCGGGGGTCGACGCCGAGCCCGACGTGAAGCCTGATGTGTTCGTCGGCACCGGCAACCTCGTGCTCACGTGGACGGTGCGGGGGATGCCCCCGGCGACGGGCTGCGCGGCGGCCGGCGCGGCGAGCGTGCGGTTCCCCGCCAACTTCGTCCAGTTCCCCCAGGACACCGTCGTCCCCTGCACGCAGGGCGAGGTGCGCATCAACGACACGGGCGCCTCGCTCGCGGCCATCACCGGCGAGCTCGTCGACGCCGGCGGCACCGTGATCCACACGTACGTCGCCGAGGCCACCGTGGTGGCGGGCGAGACCACCACCGTCCCCCTGCGCTTCGAAGCGCCGGGTTCGCTCCGCGTGCGGTGGACGATCAACGGCGGGTCCGCGTCGGCCAACTGCGAGGCGGTGACGGGCTACGGCGTCTCGCTCGACGCGAGGCCCGTCGACCCGCGGCCCTCCAGCATGCGCGGCGGCTACCAGTGCCGCGCGGGCACCTACACCTTCTCGAACTTCCAGGTCGGCGCGGCGCGCGTCTCGGCCCGGCTCTTCAGCATGGAGCGCAACCTCGCGTCGGCGATGGGCGAGGCCGAGATCACCTCGGGCGCCACGACCACCCTCGAGCTCAACTTCGAGGCGCCCGTCCGCGTCGACCCGTAGGCTCCGCGCTCAGCGGCCGCCGGTGAGCACCTGCGCGGGCGCCGTGAGCACCTGCGCGGGGTTCGCCCCGCCCGCGCCCGGCACGGGGATCGGCAGCCCGTTGTTGCCGCCCCCGGCGCCCGGGATGGGGAGCGGGAGGCCGCTGTTGTTGCCGCCGCCGCCGGGCATCGGGAGGCCCGGGATCGGGCTCTGGTTGGCGCCGGTGTTGAAGCCCGGCACCGCGGGCGTCGGCACGGACGGCGGCCGCCCCGTCCCGCTCATGAACCACGACGACCCCTGCGCGCGCGCCGCCGCGTAGATCGCTTGCGCCGCGGCAAGGCACGGCGTCTCGGTGAAGCCCGCGTGCTGGCTCCGGCACACGCCGTTGAGGTCGTCGCGCAGGCGGTCGTCGACGCGGGTGCGGCGCGCCTCGGTGCGGTCGAGCGCGAGGCCCGTGCCCCCGTAGTTGCGGTAGCCGAAGTCGTGGCGGTCGCACGCGCGGTTGAAGCTCTCGCGGAAGGGGCCGCTGATCTCCCCGAAGCTGCACCCGTCGCTCGACCAGTCGTAGGGCGGCGGGCGCAGGCGCTTGGTCGCCTGGAAGGTCTCGAGCGGGAGGTTCATGTACCCGTCGGCGGTGGCCACCAGGAGCTGGCGCGGGGCGTTGGCCGAGAGCGGCGTCGGCGTGCGCGCGCGCGACCGGGAGCGCGAGGACGAGCGCGACGACGAGCGCGACGACGAGCCCGAAGGCGAGTTGCCGAGCACGCCGTTGGCGAGTCCGACGGCGGCGCCGACGGGGTCCTGCATCTGCGCGAGGGCGGCGGCGGGGGAGAGCGACGCGGCGAGGATCCAGACGGCGAAATGGCGGGTGCGCATGGTGCCCGCGACGGTGCACCAGTTCGGCCCGCGTCACAAGCGGGCGTCGCCGCGGGCGCGACCTGCGGGTGTTCGGGCCTTGACCGCCCGCGGCCCGGGGCGCTTCCATCGCCGCCCCCCCATGGAGCGCTACACCCGCACCCGCGACGGCCGCACCGAGCGCTGGGAGCTCGCCCGCGACGGCGTCACCCTCACCGAGCGCGAGTCCGCCGACGGCGCCGGGGCCTTCGTCCGCGTCGCCCGCTGCGACACCGAGGCGACGGCCGAGGGGATCGCCGCCCGCATGGTCGCCCGCCACGAGCGCGCCGGCTTCGTCCGCGAGCCCGCCGCCGAGGCCGCACCCGGCGCGTCCCCCGCGAAGCCCGCCGCGAAGCCCGCGCCGCCGCCCTTCCCGGGCCTCGACGCGCGCCAGCTCGCCGCCGCCGTGAGCGGCGTGGCGAAGGCCGCCGCGGGCGACGCGTACAAGGTCGGCGCCGCCCTCCAGAAAGCCGTCGGCGACTGGACACTGCGCGTGCCGGTGGCGTGGCACCTCGCGCGGCACAAGCTCGTCCCCGCGTCGACGATGCCGGGCCTCTGGGAGCTGCTCGCCGGGCAGCCCGACGCGGTCGACGTCGACGCGCTCCTCGACCTGCTGGCCGCGCTTCCCGCGGGCGCGGCCTTCGGGAAGCTCTACAAATACGGCGCGCCGACGTGGTTCACCCCGGGCTTCGACCGGAGCCTCGACGAGCTCCTCTTCGCCGCGTACCAGCGCGACCGCGCCCGGGTCGACGCGCGCGCGCCCGAGCTCCCCGACGCCGCCCGCCTCGCGCTCGATTTCGTCCGCGGTCGCTCCGCGGTCGCCGTCGCGCCCGAGCGGGCCCGCGCGATCCTCCGTCACGTCGCGACCGCCCAGTGCAAGCAGGGCCTCGCCACCAACTGGGAGCTCGCCCGCGTCACCCACGGCGTCGTGTCGCGCCCGCGCGTGGGCACCGTGGAGGACGTCCGCGAGGTGGCGCTGCGGTTCGGCCCGCTCGACGCGTGGCGCGCCGCGATGGCCGACGCGGTGCGCGCGGCGAGTGAATTCTCGGCGTACACCCAGCACGACGGGCTCGTCGCGTGCGACCTCGGGCTGCTCGCGGCGAAGCTCGCGGGGGCCTTCTCCTTCAGCGACAACAGCCACCTCGCGCGCATCCTCGCCGTGCTCGAGGCCCGCGGCGACGCGCCCGAGGCGCTCGTCGAGGCGGCGGCGGGCATCACCGGCAGCGAGCGCCACCCGGCGGAGGTGCGTGACATGCTCGCCGTGGTGGCCGCGGGGCGCTTCGCGGCGCAAGGGAAGCCCGTGCCCGAGTCGGTCGACGCGCTGCTCGACCTGTCGTTCTTCTCGGGCGTCTACCACGTGAGCATCGCGCCCTACGAGCGGGCGATGGCCGCCCTGCCGCGGAAGCGCGCGCTCCGCCTCGCCGAGCGCCGCCTCGCCGAGCCGTTCGGCTACGCCGCGGGCCTCGCGCCGCTCCTCGCGCACCGCGACGACGCGCTGCTCGGCCGCTTCGTCGACCACGACGCGCCCAACGGCTACCTCGACGCGATCGTGCTCGGGCGCTTCGGGGCGGAGGCGCTCCCCCACCTCGCGCGCATCTGGGACCTGCCCCCGCGCAGCGCGCGCCGCGCCCGCCACCGCGCCGCGCTCCACGCGCTCGCCACGATGGGCGACCGCGGCGAGACGGCCGACCCCGCGTGGGACGAGGCGATCACCTTCGACCAGGAGGGCGACGAGCCCATCCGCTACTGGGACGGCGCGTACGCGTCGCTGCGGGCGCGGGCGCTGCGGTCGCTGCCCGAGCCCCGGCGGCGGGCTCAGCTCCTGCGCTGCGCCGCCGAGCGCCCGTGGCCCGAGCGCGCGAAGGAGGCCGCGGCCGCGGTGCTCGACGCCGAGGGGGCCGCCGCCGTCGAGGCCGCGGCGAAGCGCTGAGCGTCACCAGTTGCCGAGGGCGTGGCGCACGGGCTTCCACGCGACCTGAGGCGGGAGCACGCGCAGGTGGACGAAGGGGAGGAGCCGGTCGGCCGGGCCCTCCATCACCGCCCAGGCCCAGCCCTCGTCGACCTTCCAGGCGGCGGCGGCGACGCTCCAGGAGTTCCAGTCGTCGTAGCCCTCGGGCGGGGTGACTTCGAAGGAGGCAAGGACGAAGCGCCCCTCCTCGGCGACGAGGGCGCCGTCGGCCATGGTGCCGCGGCCCTTCTGGCACACGGCCGGGAGGTCGGCGACGGCGTCGACGAAGTAGTCGGGCTCGTCGAAGGGAGGCGCCTCGTCGCCGAGGTACACCGCGGGGTACGGGACGGCCGAGCGCGCGCCCCAGTCCTCGGCCGCGGGCTTCGGCGCCCAGCTCGCGTACTCGAGGGTGCCGCGCTCGGTCTGGCCGCGCTTGAACTCCGCGGGCTTCTTGCCCTTCGCCTTCACGCCGAGGCGCGCGTCGTGGAGGGCGCGCACCACGTCTTCGAAGCTCCGCACCGCGAACTCCTCCGGCGGGGGAGGCGGGGGAGGCGGTGATGCGTCATCGGAGGCGGGCGCTTCAGGCGCGTCGGCCTTCTTCTTCCGCTTCGCCGGCGCGGCGGGCGCGTCGACCTTCACGCCCCCGGCGGCGGCCTCCTTCCAGGGCTCGAGCGCGGGCGCCTTCATCTTCAGGAGGGCCGCCTTCGCGAGCTCGGCGCGGGCGCCTTCTTCGAGCAGCGCGACGGCCGCGAGGGTGCGCGCCGCCGCGGGCGTCCCGAGCCCCGCGACCTCGGCGTGGCCCTGCGCCGCGTCGAGGTCGCTGAAGAGCTCGCCCGCCGCCTCGGCCGCGCGCACGGTGTATTTCGCGTGGAGCGTGAGCTCGGTGACGCGCGCGCCGTCGCCCTCCGCGGTGATGGAGACGGGGCCGACCGCCGCGGGCACCTTCGCGAACATGCCGCTCACCGCCGCGCCGTCGACGCCGAGGGCCATCGCGTCGCGCGCGGCCCCGACGG
>WBZM01003364.1_pt1 | contig 12529 bp, 10 predicted proteins | sample 5204271 | NCBI WGS metagenome assembly WBZM01 (sample SAMN12344346, study PRJNA552823) | activated sludge metagenome | biome: Activated sludge suspended growth; feature: Nitrification reactor; material: Wastewater; isolation source: activated sludge from nitrification reactor of wastewater...
TTCCCCTACACCGTCTGCGCGGGCACCGCGGCGTCGCGTGCGCTCGGGCTCGCGCCCGGCAGCCACCGCTTCGAGTTTCGCGGGCGCGTCCTCGGCGGCGACGTGGAGCTGCGCACGCCCGTCGTCGAAGGGCGGCTCGACTGCGCGGGCGCCGACGGTGGCGCGGGCGGCGACGGCAGCGGCGAAGGCGGACTCGGCTGCGCCACGACGCCGGGCCGACGCGGCGCCGGCGCGGGCCTCGCGGCCGTGTGGATGCTCGCGCTCGCCCGCCGTCGCCGTTTCACCCGTTCGCGCCGCGAAGCGTAGCCCCTTACGCCTGTGGGGCCGCGCACCCCGCGGGCGAGGCGCCTCGCGTGGCTCGACCGCGCGACCTCCGCCGACGCATCGCCGGCGCCCCTACGCCTTCACCCAGCGCCCCTCGCGCGCCATCCGCGCCGACCAGCGGTGCCCGACGTCCTCGAGCGCCCGCAGCGCCGACGCCCGCGCCGCCTCGCCCCCGAGCGAGAGCCCGAACGCGAGGTCGGCCTCGGCCAGCGCGGCGTCGAGCGCGTTCCCTTGCGCGCGCGCCAGCGCCATGGCGCGTTCGAAGCGCGCCTGCGCCCGCGCCGCCTCCCCCCGGGCGAGGCGCGCGAGGCCCTCGGCCCGCTCGGCGCGGCTGCGCGCGAGGGGCGCGAGCCGGGCGACGCGGGTGAGGTGCGCGCGCGTCACGTCCACCGCGCGGCGGGCGTCGTCGTGGTCGAGCCGGCGCGCGACCTCCAGCGCGGCGAGGAGCGGCCCGAGGAGCCCCTGGTCGACGGCGCTCTGCCGCGCGGCGAGGTCGGCGTAGCGCGCGAGGTGGGCCAGCGCCTCCGCGGGGCGCCCGTCCACCAGCTCGACGAGCGCGGCGATCGACTCGTGGCACAGCCAGGAGATGACGTGCGCCCGGCCCACCACCGCCGCCGAGGCCGCGAGCGACTCCCGCGCGCGCGGGGCCTCGTCGCGGTAGGCCGCCACGCCTGCCACCGCGAGGTGCGTCCAGCAGGGGTGGTCGCGGTTGGCCTCCTGCGCGGCGAGCGCGGCCGCCTCCACGCGCAGGTCGTCGGGGTCGGCGCCGACGAGCACCTGGACGTTGTTGCGCAGGAGGATCCCGACGCACATCTCCCGGCGGTCGTTGATGCGCCGGGCGCGCTGGAGGCCGTCTTCGAACACCTCGCGGGCCCGCGCGAGCTCGCCGCGCGCGAAGTGGTAGATGCCGAGCCCGTAGAGCAGGTTGGGCACCTGCGCGGGCGGCGCGGCGGCCATGCCGAGGTCGAACCACCGCCGGCGCAGCCGGTCGAGGCCGAGCGCGCCCGCGATGTGCGACACCAGCGAGTAGGCGCGCGGCACCAGGGCCGTCTCGCCCGCGCGCTCGGCGGCGTTGACGGCGGCGAGCGCGGCGACGAGGTAGCGGCCCGGGTCGAGCACGTGGTACGCGCGCTCGGCCATCACCCCGTAGGCCCGCGCGGCGACGGCGAAGCGGGCGCGGCGGGCCTCACCGCGGGCGCGCACCCGCGGGAGCCCGAGGGCGAGGTGGGCGAGCTGCCGGACGATCTGCGCGACGGCCGCGACGCCCAGGCCGCCCCACCCCAGCAGGCGTCCGTCCGCCGTCGAGCGGAGCGCGAGCGCGGCGGCCTCCTCGCAGGCGTCGAGCTCGCCCGCGGCGAAGCCCGCCTCGGCCTCGCCCGCGAGCCACGCGGGCCGCGGGTCGTCGCCGTCGACGCCCGCGGGGAGGAGCGTCCGCGCGCGGTGGTAGAGCGCCATCGCCTCGCGGCTGGCGCCCCGCGCGAGGGCGAGGTCGGCGCCGCGGCCGTACGCGCGCGCGGCGGGGACGGGCTCCTCGGCCTGCTCCCAGTGGCGGCCCGCGCGGGCGGCGAGCGACGCGTCCCCCTCGCGCTCGAGGTACGCGGCCGCCGCGCGGTGCAGCTCGCGCCGCTGCGAGAACACCAGCATCCCGTACGCGGCCTCGTGGAGGAGGGACTGGCAGAACGTCCACGCCGGCCCGCCGGGGTCGGCCGCGGCCCGCGTCACGCCGGCGGCCTCGACGCGCCGGAGCTGCGCCTCGAGCGCGTCGGGCGCGCGCCTCACCGGGTGCGCGGCGGCCACCGCGGCGAGCGTGAAGGTGGCGCCGATCACCGCGGCGACCTTGAGGGTGAGCTGGTCGTCGGCGGCGAGGCGGTCGATGCGGCCGGTGACGAGGCGCGAGAGCCCCTCGGGGAGCACGTCGCCGGGGCCGCGGCCGGGCGCGAGGTGCCCGCGGCCGGCGGTGACGACGAAGCCCGTCCCCTCGCGCAGGGTGAGGGCCACCTGCTCGAGGAGGAAGGGGTGGCCGTCGACCTTGGCGAGCGCGGCCTCGGCGAGCGCGGGGTCGAGCGAGTCGACCGCGAGGCAACGGCAGAGCAACGCCTCGGCGTCGCCGCGCGGGAGCGGGCCCACCGCGAGCGTCGGGGCGCCGCCCGCGTCGCCGGGGCCGTCGAGCGGGGGGTCCTCGCCGGGCCGCGCGGCCAGCACCAGGAGCGTGCGCCCGGGGCGGCGCGCGAGGTCGCGGGCGAGCTCGCGCGAGGAGGCGTCCATCCAGTGGGCGTCGTCGACGACGACGAGGCGCGGGGAGTCGCCCGACAGCATCGCGGCGGCGAGGCGGAGGGCGTTGCGGCCGCGGAGGGCGGGCGACATCTCGCGCACCTCGGCGGAGGCCTCGGTGGCGGTGCCGAGCACGGGGTCGAGGAGCGCGCGCCACGCGCCGAGGGCGCGGTCGTCGAAGGCGAAGGCGCGCAGGGAGTCGCGGCGCGCGTCGGGGTCGGCGCCCGGGTCGAGGCCGAGGCGCGCGAGCAGCGGCCCGCGGAAGGCGTGGAGGGCCTCGTCGCGCGCCTCGCGCTCGGCGGCGCCGGCGAGCACCACGAGGCCGGCGGCGCGCGCGTGGTCGGCGAGCCACGCGAGGAGCGCGCTCTTGCCGATGCCGCCGTCGCCGACGAGGGTGAGGGCGCCGCCCGGTCCGCCGGCGAGGAGGGCGGCGACGGCGGCGGCGAGGCGCTCGCGCTCGGCGGCGCGGCCCACCAGCGGGGCCCCGTCGCGGGCGGCGCCGTCGGCGGGCCCGAGCGGGCGGTGCAGGGCGACGGGCTCGCTCCGGCCCTTCACGCGGGCGGGCGGGAGGGACTCGAAGGCGAAGCCGGCGCGGGCCCGGCGCGCGGTCTCGTCGTCGCAGAGGACGCCGTCGGCGCGCTGCATGAGGCGGGCGGCGAGGTTGGCGACGTTGCCGATGGCGACGAACTCCCGCCGCGCCGGCGCGCCGCACGCGCCGCAGAAGGCGAAGCCGCTGGCGAGCCCGACGCGGTGGCGGGCGCCGAGGGCGGCGAGGGCGCGGTGGATCTCGAGGGCGGCGCCGACCGCGCGCGCGGCGTCGTCGTCGTGGGCGAGGAGCGGGAGGCCGAAGGCGGCGACGACGACGAGGCCCTTGTCGTCGACCACCACCTGGGAGACGTTGCCCTCGGCGGCGAGGATGGGCGCGGCGGCGGCCTCGACGGCGCGGCGCAGGTCGTCGTCGCGGTCGCCGCGCGCGAGGTCGGCGTCGGGCAGGCTGACGAACACGCTGGTGATGTCGCGGAACTCCGCGAGCCAGCCCCCCTGCCCCGCGTCGATGCGGCGGAGCACCGAGTCGGGGAGGTACGCGCGCAGCCCGGGGGCGTCTTCGCCGTCGGCGGGCTCCGGGGCGCGCGGCGTCGCCGGGACGTCGCCGACGAGGCGCGCGCAGCCGTCGCCCGCGGGCTCGAGCGCGAGGGAGCCCGCGGACGCAGCCGCGGCCTCGGGCGAGAGGACGACCTCGCCGGCGGCGGCGGCGTGCTCGGCGCGGGCCATCTGGAGGAGCGGGTCGCCGACCGCGACGAAGTCCCAGCGGCCCGACGCGCCGCCGACGTCGAGCACGCGCACCTCGCCGAAGCCGACGCCGACCTTGAGCCGGAGCTCGATCCCCTCGGGCGCGGGGACGTCGCGGAGGGCGCGGCCGGCGCGGCGCGAGGCGGCGCAGGCGCGGGCGACGGCGTCGGCGGGGGCCTCGCCGGGCGCGACGGGCCACGCGAGGATGAGCGCGTCGCCGACGAAGCGGAGCACGTCGCCGCCGGTGTCGTGGACGGCGCCGACGACCGCGCCGAAGATCCCGTCGAGCAGGGCGGCGAGGGCCTCGACGCCGCGGGGCCCCTCGCGCTGGAGGCGCTCGGTGAGCGGGGTGAAGTCGGTGAGGTCGGCGAAGGCGACGGCGGCGGTGAGCGCGGAGGCTGCGCCCCGGCGCGGGCGGGGGGCGTCGTCGGCGGCGGCGCGCGCGACGAGGCGCGGGACGAAGGCCGCGACGCGCGGCGTGGTCACGGCGGCTTGGGCCGCGCGAGCTCGACGCGGACGACTTCGAACACGACGACGGTGGCCCAGGTGACCACCGACCAGAGGATGGGCTCCTCGATCGGGAGCCCGGCCCACGCGGGGATGTACACGCCGGTCATCCAGGGCGCGCGGTAGCCCCACCACTGGTACGGGAGCGCGAGCGTCGCCTCCCAGACGAGGCTGATGGCGAGGACGAGCACGGCGGTGACGCCGAAGGCCTGCCAGTTGACGATCGGCGCGACCTTGCGCGCGAAGAGGAGCGAGGGCACGGCGCCCACGGCGACGAGCACGGCGAGGTAGCCGGGGAAGACCCCGACGCCCGGCTCCCCGACGGACCGCTGGTACCACGCGGCGGCGGCGACGACGGCGAAGGCCGCGGGGAGCGCGCCCCAGGAGAGCGAGCCGGCGCGGACGGGCCAGAGCGCGCTCGGGAGCGCCGCCGGGTGATATCGAGCGAGCCAGTCGCGGTCGAGCCACACGTAGCCGAGCAGGATGGCCATGAAGCCGCCGCCGTAGAAGAAGAACTCCTCCACCGGCACGGTGCCGCCGACGACGGGGACGCGCAGCCCGAGCGTCGCGCCCTCGTAGGGGAAGGTGAAGAAGGCGCTGCCGAGGAGCAGGTCGAGGAGGAAGCCGAGGGGCACGAGCAGCGCGAGCGTCCAGAGCACGGCGCGTCGCTGCACCTCGTGGCGCGCGAGGTGGCGCCAGAGCGAGGCGAGCAGCAGCGCGTCGGGCAGGAGCCAGAAGAGCAGGCTCACGGTGTACCCGTAGGGGGAGCCGTCTTCGCTCACCGCGACGCGCGCCTGCGGGACGCGCACGGTGGCGAGCGAGAGGGCGGCGGGGACGAACACCGCGGCCATCATCGCGAGCCAGTGGCGGAGGCTCATCGGCGGGGGCCCGGCGCGCGGGTCGTCGACCGGGGCGGGGCTCACAGCCACTCCGCGGTGTACTCGTAGAAGCCCCGGAGCACCCAGGAGCCGGCGGGCTCCCAGCGCTCGCCGTCGCGGCGCGAGAGGCTGACGGTGACCTCGGCGGTGTGTTCGAACACGAGCATCGGCGCGCGCCAGAGGGCGGCGAGCTGGAGGGCGCGCCACGAGAGCTCGGCGCGCCAGGCGCCGGTGCGGTCGACGCCCGAGGCGGTGCCGGCGGTGGGGCGCTTCCAGAGGAGCATCCAGCGGGCCCAGTCGGCGAGGGAGAAGTCCATCCCGCGGTCGAACGCGATGCGCTCGTCGCCGACGCGGAGGTAGAGCGCGCGGTACGAGAACGACGGCTGGTCGGCGAAGTCGAGGTTGACCCGGGCCTCCGGGTCGACCGCGCTCACCCACGTCCACACGCAGCAGGGGAAGAGCCACACGGCCCAGTTGTGGTCGTGGTAGCCGGGCGCGTCGGCGAGGGCGACGGGCGCGCGCCCCGCGACGGTGACCGTGCCCGACACGCGGGCCGCGGGCATCCACGACATCCAGCTCGACACCTCCCACGGCCGCTCGCCGGGCATCCGGTGGCCGAGCCAGCGCGCGTCGTCCGCCGCGCGGAAGGTGAGGTCGAAGGTCATCGAGCCGTCCTTCGAGCGGGCCTTCACCTGGTAGGCGCGCGGGTCGACGACGGTGATCTGGTTGGGCCCGGCCTTCACGTCCGCGCGGTCGGCCGAGGCGGCGTAGGTGTCGAGGGGCCACGGGTCCATCGCGGTGAACACCCCGTCGGGCGTGTAGACCACCGCGGTGGTGGAGGCCGAGCCGAGCCCGAGCTCGTTGGTCGGGTTGAACACCCCCACCGCCACGATGCCCGCCAACCCCGAGGCCGCGTCGGTGAAGGTGAAGTACCACCACTCGACGTACCAGAAGCGGTGGCTGTGCGTCGCGTACTGCGCGGCGTGGCCCCCGTCGTCGGCGAGCGTCGGCGCAGCGTCCGCGCGCGGCGGAGCGGCCGGCGCCTGCGCCCCCGCGCGGAGCTCGCGGCCCGCCAGGAGCACCCGGAGCGCGTGGGGGACGTGGATCACGACGCCCTCGGGAGCTTGTCGCCGACCAGCTCGACGTAGCCCGTCCCCTTGACCCCGCCCGGGCCCTCGACCACGCAGAGGCCCTCCCAGTACTTCGGGCCGATCCAGAAGCGCGCGTCCATCTCCTGGCCGTGCACCATCGGGGTGACGGTGAGCGCGAGGTCGCCGAGGCGGATCGCCCACTCGTCGGGGTAGACCCGGCCGCTCATCGGGGAGACCCAGGTGCTCTTGACGTGGAGGTGCACCTCCGCGCCGTGCCAGTAGTGCCCGCCCCCGTCGCGCTCGATCACGCAGCCGTAGCGCTCGGAGGGGTGGCCCGGGTAGTCGTAGACCATCACCGAGCGCCCGTCGTCGAGGTGGAGGCCGAACCACTGCCACCCGTTGAAGATCGACTGCGCCAGCTCGCCGTACTGCCGGTCGAACCACAGCATCCCGCGGACGGCGTGGGAGGCCCCGTCGGGCGTCTTGAGCGTCCCCGCCGCGCGCACGCGGGGGCGGCTGTAGTAGAGCGTGTCGCCGCCGAAGACGTAGCGGTGCCGGGCGCCGCCGTAGTGCCGGACGGCGGGCGTCTCCGACTGGCCCACGAGGCTGAGGACGTAGCCCTCGACGCCGACGTAGAGCGACACGCCCGGCCCGCTCCCCGCGGCGACCTGCGCGCCGTCGGGCGACGCGAGCCCGAAGCAGTTGACCGTCTCCGGCGCGCCGACCACCCAGTTGTACTCGCGCAGCACGTGGCGCCGCGCGGCGACGTCCGTGACCGCCACCTGCACCATCTGCCCCTGGATCAGGTCGCAGAGCGCGCTGGCTTCGAAGAAGGTCGACTCCACCCCGTAGCGGCGGCCGTCGTCGGCCGTGAGCATCCCGGTCCAGTACCACCACTGGAGGAGCCGGTCGCGCTGCGGCGCGTCCGCCGGGGGGAGGATGATTTCGTTCACCGGATGGGGAGGTGACGCGCCCACGCGGGACGGGAGCATCGGGCAGCGCCGGGCGGCCCGTCAAGCAAGCACTTCGGGGTCGCGCGCGGCGCCCCTCTGCCCGCGCGCCCCAAGGCGTGAGACGCTCCCCGGGTCTGCTCCCCCACACCCGGTGGCGCCATGCACGTGACCCTCGTTCTCACGCACGAATGCAACCTCGCCTGCTCGTACTGCTACACGGGCGAGAAGTTCCGTAAAGACATGGACTGGGAGACGGCGCGTCGCTCGGTCGACCTCGCCTTCGCCGAGCACCGCCCGCGCGTCCCCTGGGCCGACGTCGACGACACCCCGGTCGACGTGGGCTTCTTCGGCGGCGAGCCGCTCATCTGCTGGGACATGATGATCCGCGCCGCGGAGTACGCCCGCGCCCGCGCCGCGGAGGCCGGCCGGAAGCTCCGCCTCGCCGTCACCACCAACGGCACCCTCGTCACCCGCGAGCGCGCCGAGACGATGAAGGCGCTCGGCTTCGACGTCACCCTCTCGCTCGACGGCGGCCGCGCCGCCCACGAGGCCACGCGCCCGCAGCGGGGTGGACGCTCGAGCTTCGACGACGTCGTCGCCGGCGCCGAGCACCTCAAGGCCGCGGGCCACGCGCTGGAGGTCATCGCCGTCGTCGCCCCGCAGAACGTCCAGCACCTCGGCGACACGGCCCGCTTCCTCGTCGACCTCGGCGCGCGCAACGTGATCTTCAACCCCTGCTTCGAGGAGACCTGGAGCGACGAGGCCCTGGCCCTCTGGGAGAGGGGCCTCGAAGACGCCGCGGCCGTCTACGCCGACTGCATGCGCGCGGGGAAGCCGGTGGCGATGCCCACCTTCGACAACAAGCTCCTCGCGGCGGCGAAGGGCGGGCTCGCGTCGTGCGACACCTGCGGGTCGGGCGTCCACGAGGTGGCCGTGGCGCCCTCGGGCAACCTCTACGGCTGCGCCCGCCAGGTGGGCGAAGACCGCGACCCCAAGCTGGTGATCGGCACGCTCGACCTCGGCGTCGACCGGGCCCGCGTCGCCGGCGCCCCGCGCGGCCCGGCCGACCCGGCGTGCGAGAGCTGCGCGGAGAAGTGGCGCTGCGGCGCCTCGTGCCAGTGCGCCAACCTCGCGGAGACGGGCACCTTCCACCTGCCCGGCGGCACCCAGTGCTGGTACGAGCAGGCGACCGCGCGCGTCGCCGACGCGGTGGGGCTCAAGCTCCTCTACGAGCGCAACGAGACCTTCATCGGCTGGACGTACGGGCGCGTCCACGCCGCCGCGGAGGCCGTCCGCCAGCGCCTCGAGCGCGGCCCCGCCCCCGACGCCGCGCCGCACGGGGTGAAGCGCGTCCGTCGTCTCCCGCTCCTCACCGGCCCCGCCGCGTGAACCGCGCGGCCCGCGCCGCCCTCGCCCGCAAGTACGCCACGATGCGCGCCCTCCGCGAGGCCCACGCGCGCGGCGAAGGCGTCGCCCCGGCCCCGACGCTCCGGGCGCTGGCGGAGGAGTTTCCGGGCGCGCTCCACGAGATCGACCGGCTGCCCGCGGAGCTGCTCGACGCGCGCGCCGAGGCCACCGCGCGTGCGCTCGACGACGACGGCGCCGTCGCCCCGTGGATGCGCCGCGTGGCCGCGTGGCACGGCCTGCTCGCGGCGTCGCTGAGGGCGAAGCGGGAGGGCGCGCTGCGGGACGACCCGGCGGCTCTGGCGTGCGCGCTCACCGCGGCGAGCGGCGTGGCGGTGGGGGAGGACTTTGCCCGCGCGCTCGCGTCGCCGGCCCGGGGGCGGATCGTTCCGCTGGTGGTGCGGGCGGTCGCGGCGCACTTCGCGGAGGAGGAGTCCGCGGTGCGGGCGTCGCTCTTCCCGTGGCGCGATTGAGTCGGTAACGTCCCGCGCCCCTATGGCCACCGTCCGCCCCTTCCGCGCGCTGCGCCCGCCACCCTCGCACGCAACAGCCGTCGCCGCGCCGCCCTACGACGTCATCAACACCCGCGAGGCGCGCGCGCTCGCCGCGGGCAACCCCGACTCCTTCCTCCACGTCTCGCGCCCCGAGATCGACCTCCCCGAAGGGACCGACGAGCACGCCCCGGAGGTGTACGGGCAGGCCGCGAAGGCCCTCGCGGACTTCCGCGCGCGCGGGGTCCTCGTCGACGACGGCGCGCCCCGGCTCTACGTCTACGCACAGGAGATGAACGGCCGGCGCCAGGTCGGCGTCGCCGGCTGCGTGTCGGTCGACGCCTACGACCGCGGCGACATCCGCAAGCACGAGAACACCCGCGCCGACAAGGAAGACGACCGCACCCGCCACGTCGACGCGGTGTCGGCCCACGACGAGCCCGTCTTCCTCGCGTACCGCGCGGACAGGGCCGTCGACGCCGCGGTGGCGGAGATCTCCGCGGGCGAGGCCACCTACGACTTCGTCGCGCCCGACGGCATCCGCCACTCCGTGTGGGCCGCGTCGCCCGACGCGTCGCGGGCGCTCGCCGCGCGCTTCGAAGCGGTCCCCGCGCTCTACGTCGCCGACGGCCACCACCGGAGCGCGGCCTCGTCGCGCGTCCACGCGCTTCGGAAGGGGACGCCCGGCGAGCACGACGCCTTCCTCGCGGTGGTCTTCCCCGACGACCAGCTCCGCATCCTCGCGTACAACCGGCTCGTGCGCGACCGCGCGGGGCGCTCGCCCGAGGCGCTCCTCGCGGCGGTGGGCGCGGTGATGGACGTGACGCCGACCGACGCCCCCGAGCCCGCCGAGCCCCGCTCGATGTGCCTCTACGTCGGCGGCCGCTGGCACCTCGCGAAGGCGCGCGAGGGGAGCTGGGACGCGGCCGACCCGGTGGCGTCGCTCGACGTGTCGCTCTGCCAGGAGCTCATCCTGCGCGGGGTGTTCGGCATCGACGACCCGCGGCGCGACCCCGACGTGGACTTCGTCGGCGGCATCCGCGGGACGGGCGAGCTCGTGCGGCGCGTGGAGGCGGAGGGCTGGTCGATGGCGGTGTCGATGCACCCGACGCAGATCGGCGAGCTCCTCGCGGTGAGCGACGCGGGGCGATTGATGCCGCCGAAGAGCACGTGGTTCGAGCCGAAGCTGCGGAGCGGGCTGTTCGTCCACCCGTTCTGATCGCGGCGGTTCAGCCGTCGAGCGACAGCGTCATGAAGGCGCTGAAGTCGTTGTCGCGGTAGGCCCCGAAGGCGCCGCACGGCACGAAGCCCGCGCTCCGGTAGAGCGCGTGGGCCGGCGCGAAGCCCGCGTGCCGGCCGGTCTCCAGGTAGAGCGCGCGGTAGCCGCGGCGGCGGGCCTCGAGGATGAGGTGGTCGAGCAGCGCGCGGCCCGCGCCCGCGCGTCGCAGCGCGGCGGGCGTGCGCATGGACTTGAGCTCGCCGGCCTCCGCGGAGAGGTGCTTGAGCGCGGCGCAGCCGAGGAGGAGGTCGCCGCGCCACGCCGTCCAGAAGGCGACGTCGGGCGCGCGGAGCTTCGCGGCGTCGAAGGCGAAGACGCCCTCCGGCGGCGAGAGCGCGTGCATGTCGCGGAGGTGCTCCTCGATGAGCGCGAGCACGGCGGGTCGGGTGAGGTCGTCGCGTTCGATGCGGAGGGGTGCGTGGGTCACGGCGCGCTTCGTGGTCGAGGGGAGCGCTACTGCCGCAGGATCTTGTCCATGGCCCGGCCCTTCGCGAGCTCGTCGACGAGCTTGTCGAGGTAGCGGATCTTCTGCATGAGCGGGTCGGCGATGTCCTCGACGCGCACCCCGCACACGACGCCCTTGATGAGCGACGCGTTGGGGTGGAGCGCGGGCGCCTCGGCGAAGAAGGTCTCGAAGTCGACGCCCGCGTCGACCTGCCGCTGGAGCGCGTCGCGGTCGTAGCCGGTCAGCCAGGTGATGACCCGGTCGACCTCCTCCTTCGTGCGGCCCTTGCGCTCGGCCTTCTGCACGTAGAGGGGGTAGACGCTGGAGAATGCTGCTCCGAAGATGCGGTGGGATTGCACGGTCTCGCCAGCGTACGCGAACGCCCCCCGCGCGCGCCAGAAGGAGCGAACGATCGCGCGGCGAGTCGTCGCGTTCAGCCGCCCGCGTCGTTCGCGCCGGCGTCGCCGGGGGGCGGGAGGGCCGTCTCGCGCTGCCACACGCAGACCCCGCGCGGGTAGGCGACCGTCGTGTCGCGCGCCACGCACTGGTAGACGGCACGCTGGCCGCAACCGGCCGCGCCCCACCGCTCCAGGGGCGCGCCGGTGCCGCCCAGGTGCGTGAGCGCGAGCGCTTCGGGCGCGCAGTCGAAGTCGAAGCCCGCGCGTCGGCGGAGCTGCCCCTCATCGGTCTCCAGCGGGTCGGCGGGCCCACACGCTTGCGCCAGCAGGAGCAGGGCGAGCGGCGCGGGCGCGGGCTTCATGGCGACGACGAGAGCGCCGGGCGGCGACGCCGTCAAGGGGCGGGCGACGGCGAAGCCATCAGCGCGCGAGGTCGCAGCGCCACACGGCGCCGCCGTCGGTGCCGAAGTAGAGCCTCCCGCGCCAGGCCGCCACCGCGCGCACGGCCTCGCCCCCGGCGAACGACGCCACCTCGGTGAAGCGCTCGAGGTCGGCGGTGACCTCGACCCGCATCGACCACGCGATCGGCTCGGCCGGGTACTCGTCGTTGTCCGCCGAGAGCACCAGGAGCTCGCCGGTGGGCTCGTGCCGCGACACGTCGAGCACGCGGCGGCCGCGCAGGTGGTCGATCGCCTGCGCGCGCCCGTCGGCGCCGACCCGGAAGGCCCCGTGGACGAGCGCGCCCGAGGGCCCACGCACGGCCCCGCGCGCGAACCCTCCGCCCCCGGGGAGCGACAGCGTCTCCAGGATGAACGCCGCGCGCAGCGGGTCGTCGGCCGCGAGGGGCGAGGTCGCGGCGCCGTCCCAGCGGGCGTTGACGATCGTGGCACGCCCCGCAGCGTCGGTGCGGTACCCGAAGAGCAGGAGCGCGTCGGCCAGCGCGAGCATGCGGACCCAGCGCGCGTCGCCGCGGCCCATGTTCGAATGCCGCGCCGCGACCGTGAAGCGCGCGCCGCGGTCGTCCGAGCGCCAGAGGTGGCCGTCGATCTGGCCCCGCGCCCAGTCGGCCTGCGCGCTCCCCGATCCGACGGCCCACAGCGCGCCGCGCCACCACGCGACGTCGTGGACGTGGACGCCCTCGCCCACCGTGCGCCGCTTCACCCAGGCCGAGGCGCCGCCCGCGGGCGCCCGCGCGCGC
>WBZM01003365.1_pt1 | contig 12527 bp, 7 predicted proteins | sample 5204271 | NCBI WGS metagenome assembly WBZM01 (sample SAMN12344346, study PRJNA552823) | activated sludge metagenome | biome: Activated sludge suspended growth; feature: Nitrification reactor; material: Wastewater; isolation source: activated sludge from nitrification reactor of wastewater treatment...
CGCAATAGTTTGATAAGTCGCTCTCTGTTCGCATAGTCATTATTGATGCCGAGTAAGAGCATCATGCCGAAGTTTTTGTAGAATGTTGCATATTTCTGCGGGTCATTTTCTGCCCAATCTTCAAGCAATGAGAGCACTTTACCGGTGATAACGGAACGAATTTTTGCCATGATGGGGCTGTTTTGGGTTACCTCGCGCGATACATTGAGAGGTAGGTCAGGGGTATCCACCACGCCACGCACAAAACGAAGGTATTCCGGCAATACATCTTTGCAATGTTGCTGTATGAGTACTTTGTTGGCATAGAGATGCGCTGAACGCTCGTCCAAATCACGGAACATATTCATTGGCGCAACGGATGGAATGAAGAGCAATGCCTTGAATTCGACTGCGCCTTCGAGGGAAAGATGTATATGTCCAAGCGGTTTGTCGAAATCATTGGTGGCGAATTTGTAAAATTCTTCAAGCTCTTCTTCGGTGATATCTGCTGTTTTTTTATGCCATAGTGCGGTGATGGAATTCACTTTCTCATCATTGAGATAGATGGGGAAATCCACATAGTTGGAGTATTTTTTAATAATGGACTTGATACGATAATCTTCGGCAAATTCTTTGTGATCATCGCGTAAGGTGAATGAAATGGTAGTGCCGCGCACTTCTTTGTCTGATGGCTCAATGCTATATGTGCCGGTGCCTGAAGATGACCATTTCCATGCTTTTCCGTCTATGTCGGCATTGCGTGTTTCGACTGTTACTTCATCGGTGACCATAAAAACAGAGTAAAAACCGACGCCGAATTGCCCGATGAGGTCGCCTTGGGCACTTTGTTGATTATCGCGAATGGATTGCAAGAACTCGAGTGTGCCTGATTTTGCCACCGTTCCTAAGTTTTCGATAAGTTCTTCGCGTGACATACCGCAGCCGGTATCCTCGATAATGAGTCGTTTATTGTCTTTATCGGTGGTAATGCGGATGGCAAGCTCGGCTTCGGGCGAACAAATTTCGCTATTGGTTAAAGTGCGGAAACGCATTTTGTTGAGTGCGTCGGAAGAGTTAGAGATAAGCTCTCGGAGAAATACTTCGGGATGCGTATAGAGCGAGTGAATAATAAGATGCAAGAGTTGCTGCATCTCTGCTTTGTAGGTAAACTGTTCTGCATTTTGACCTTGTTGAGTGTCCATGCTCGATATCCTCCTTCGTGAAATGTAGAAATATTGAACGATAAAAACAGGCGTGTAACGAACAGGAAGGGCTGAATATTGTCAGTGGAAGAATCTGTTTTACCAGAAAGCAATAATAGTGAAATCTGTGGCAAATTCATTGAGAGTAAGCCCTTCGAGTGTAATGGGCTGGCTAAGCGGTATAGTGGCAGTAAAGTGCAAGACAGAAAATCTGGTGCCAAGGAGTTCATAGACAAAGGTAGTGCGAACGCTTGTCAGTTTGTGGGTTTTCTTCGCCGATGCGCCATTGGTATGTGATATAAAGTCTGCTTTCACTTCTTTTCTTTGCACACCATTTGAATTGACGATGTCAATATCATTTGCCAAGGAATCTAAGGTGATATTGATGGTATGCAATCGGGTATAACGAGGTATTTTCAGATTGCCGGGCAAGAAATCGGACAGGGTATCTTTTACAAAGACAGTGAGATTACCGGTATAGCGTATTCTTCCACTGCTTGTATCAATTTTGATAAAGGAAGCATTGGAAAGGGAATGAGATAGGAATTTGGTGGTATCATAAGGGACATAGAGGACATTGTTTTGATTGGTGCGATAAGATATTACTCCGGGAACATCTTCAATTAACTCGGTTTGCATAAAAATCGGTGAAAGCAATGCGGGTTTTACTGTCGTGGAATCAATAATTTTGGTAATGCGATCGGTATCCAAGCCACTTGGCTCTTGGCATGATATAAGTGCAAACATCATGGTCAATAACACGGTGTTGAGCGCGAAAGCTATTCTATGGAGAGTTTTATGTTTCATTGCTTTTAATGATAAACTCGATTATTCAAAGAGAGTATAATTTACAGATGAATGGACAATCCATAGGACAATCCATAATTGAATGATGAATAGGAAGTATTTTTTTCTTTATACTGCAGCATACTCGATTCTATACCCAAAGTGAAGGATAAGGTTTGATTTGGTGCATACATGAACCCGACTGACGCTCTATTCACCATTCCTATTTGTGAAAATCCCGCAGAAGCTTGCAGATAAGGTGTGATATTGTCGAAGCGCAAAGGGGTATAGCGCAAAGCCAGCCCAGCTGTGAGCAGATTTGGTTGTTGATAGACTTCGATGCGCCGATTTTGTGCATTGACCGATTCGAAGGTTTGAGCAAAACGCTCATAGCCCATTTCCAATCCGATAGCGAAATCAGGCGACACGGTATAAAGTGCAGTGAGTGCGCCATTGAAAGGGAATGTGCTTGATTGAGGCATAAGGTCATTATTATTTGCTGTTTGCATATCCAAACGGCGGAATTGCAGAGTCCATTGATCGGGTGGAGTATTGAGGTAAGAAGAGTTGTTCATGCCATAAGGAACGGAAAGCGGTCCATCATTGACTTGTACTTGTGTAATATTGCCCCATGTGCTTGTGGGTGATTGTGCTGATGAATGAGCCAATGTTTCCGTTGTTGTGACAGTGGCGGATTCTTGTGCTGAGGGAATCATGGATTCTTCTTGTACTGCCCGGTTTTGTATATCTGATGCTTGATTCTCTACATTGAGCGATGTTTGATTCACAGCTGCTTGGTTACCGGAATTGCCGGATGATTGCTGTGTTGGCGATGAAATATAGACATAGCGCACCGTCTCTTTGACCGTATTGCGCGTATCGGTTTGTATAGTATTGGTATTGCTTTCTGTATTGATAGGCGATTGTGTCTGCGGTATGTATTGTTTCGATGCCATAGCCGACGATTGCACCGATTGCGTATCGGAAGAAAATTGTATTGTGTCGGTGCCGAAGAGCACAGCCAAAGAAGTTGCCGTGATAACAACTCCGCTGAGCAGTGCATGGATATAACCACCGATATATGTACCTGCTTTTGCAAAGAAAGAGCTTATTGCTCCAGAAGAACCGGCATTGGCAGCAACCGTTGCGGCGGTCACTGCAGCAATCGGAGCGGTATATCCTAATGTATTGAAAATCTTCATTGTGGATTCAACGGGAGGTACAAAAGCTTTGACATCCGATTGCAAAGCCCCATTAAGAGCGAGTAATTCTTTCAATTCATTACGCAACTCTTGATTGGTACTCATTTCGGCAAACAACATTTCTTCATGTTGATGTTCGAGCGAACCATCCACGAAGTCATATAAAAGCGAAGTGTAATCATCTTGTAACATATATAAAACCTTATGTATCGTCGTTGAAAGTGATTATGAAAATTCTTTTAAATACGGTAGTAAAATAGACTTAATTTTTTGTTTAGCTCTAAAGACACGCGATTTTGCATTTGCAATGGATGTACCGGTTAATTCTGCAATTTCGCCATGTGACATCCCTGAATATTCTCGCAATACAAACGCTTCACGGTGATCTTCGTCCAAAAGTTCTAATGAACGCGTGAGTAAATTGAGCAGCTCTTGTTGTTCATAGCCGGGAGAATGATCTGCAAGCCAATGCTCGACATCATCCAAAGGCACATTGTTTTTTTTACTTCTTTTATAATTCAAGCATAAGTTTCGTGCAATAGTCATCAAAAAGCCGGGAACATTGGTCATAGTGCGTTCCGTCGCTGCGCTTTGATGAAATCGAATAAAGGTTTCTTGGAATAAATCTTCAGCATGAGCATGGTCATCAGTCACACGATAGCAATAAGCGTGGATACGTGATGAATAGCGATTGTACAACTCCGTAAAAGCTGATTCTCCTTCCTGTCCGCCGTCCTTTATCATTGTAAAAAGCTCAATGTCGGTGTATGTAGAATATGGTTTTGCCATAAATACGAAAAGTTTTCAAACGCCCGATAGTTTCAAAAATACCTTATTAGCTTTCCATAAAAACACATAAGAGGGGAAAACGGTGCAAGTTGTATGCAAAAGCCATAGAAAAATGGTCAAGAGTTCAGTATCTTCGCATCATCATAGAAAACAATCGTGAAAAAACATGAATGCCGTTGAAGTCGAATCCATCACAAAGATATTCCGCTCTTCCATCAAGCAAGAAGGTTTGTGGGGTTCTTTGAAAAGTGTTGTTCATCGTGAGTATAAACACTATAGCGCAGTGAATGATGTGAGTTTTACTGTACCTCAAGGTCAGCTTTTGGGTCTTTTGGGTGCAAATGGTGCAGGAAAAACCACATTGCTCAAAATGTTATCGGGTCTTTTGATGCCTTCATCGGGTCATGCGAATGTATTGGGGTATATCCCTTGGCGTCGCAAACATGATTTTTTGCATCGTTTTTCATTGGTGATGGGTCAGAGAAATCAGTTATGGTGGGATTTGCCTGCTGCGGATTCCTTTCTTTTGAACAAAGAAATCTATGGTTTAGAGCATAATTCCTTTGTCAAATGGCGTGATGAGCTTGCTGAAAGATTAGATGTTGCGGATAAATTACATGTACAATTGCGGCGATTGTCCCTTGGTGAAAGGATGAAATGTGAGTTGATAGGGGCATTATTACACAAACCGGAGGTCATTTTTCTTGATGAGCCGACGATTGGGCTTGATGTTGTGGCTCAACATAGTCTGCGAGAATTTATTCATCAATACAACAGAGATTTTAAGACGACAGTGATTCTCACAAGCCATTATATGGATGACATAGAAGCACTGTGCGAGAGGGTGATACTGATAGATGAAGGGAGTCTGTTGTTTGATGGACAATTGGAGGAATTGAGCAAAGAATTCTCAGCAGAGAAAGTGTTGCAACTTGATTTTTTGAAGCCGTTTAATCAGAAAGATATCGAATCATTCGGCACCGTGACAGAATGCAGTTCCGAGCGAATCATTCTGCGCATTGATGCCGAGAATACACCGACGATTACAGCTCAAATACTATCGCAATATCCTGTGGCGGACTTAACAATCACAGCTGTACCGATTGAAGAAATTGTTCGAAAAATCTTTGTCAAAAATTCAGGCGAAATAGAGAAAAAGTAAGTTTTTTCAAAAAAAGTTGATTAATAAATTTGTTTATATGGAAAAAGTCCTTAATTTTGCAGTCCTATCGCGAACGCAGTAGTTGAAACTGATGCGGGGGCAATAGACAAAGCAAGAGAGCGTACTTTGAAAACAGAGGATAGAATTACGATATTTCGAGACGATTACGTTTTGGGATATTGTAATCAGTACACACAAGTGTAGTACAATTGAGCAGTCAATTTTTTATAGCAGTAGCAATCGCAAACCTTGAACAAGGAAACAAACACGTTAAAATACAACGGAGAGTTTGATCCTGGCTCAGGACGAACGCTGGCGGCATGCCTAACACATGCAAGTCTAGGGTGTAGCAATACACACTGGCGCACGGGTGAGTAACGCGTAGATCATCTGCCCCTATCACCGACATAACTCTTGGAAACGGGAGCTAATATCGGATGAGGTGAGCAATCATCAAAGTTTCGACGGATAGGGATGAGTCTGCGTCTGATTAGGTAGTTGGTGAGGTAATGGCTCACCAAGCCTACGATCAGTAGCTGGTCTGAGAGGACGAACAGCCACACTGGAACTGAGACACGGTCCAGACTCCTACGGGAGGCAGCAGTGAGGAATATTGGACAATGGGAGCAATCCTGATCCAGCAATGCCGCGTGTGGGATGACGGGGCTTTGCCTTGTAAACCACTGTCGGACGGGACGAGAAGAGGTAAGAACCTCTGGGACGGTACCGTCAAAGGAAGGATCGGCTAACTACGTGCCAGCAGCCGCGGTAATACGTAGGATCCAAGCGTTGTCCGGATTTACTGGGTATAAAGGGTGCGTAGGCGGCTTTTTGCGTCAGAGGTGAAATCCACGGGCTTAACCCGTGGGGTGCCTTTGAAACGGGAAGGCTTGAGTATGACAGAGGCGGATGGAATTCCTGGTGTAGCAGTGAAATGCGTAGATATCAGGAGGAACACCGGTGGCGAAGGCGGTCCGCTGGGTCATAACTGACGCTGAGGCACGAAAGCGTGGGGATCAAACAGGATTAGATACCCTGGTAGTCCACGCCTTAAACGATGTATGCTTGGTGTTGGAACAGCAATGTTTCAGTGCCGGAGGGAATCTATTAAGCATACCACCTGGGGAGTACGATCGCAAGGTTGAAACTCAAAGGAATTGACGGGGGCCCGCACAAGCGGTGGATTATGTGGTTTAATTCGATGCAACGCGAAGAACCTTACCCGGGCTCGAAGTGCAGGTAGTAAAGAGATGAAAGTCGAATGAACCGTTAAGTCGGTTGCCTGTATAGGTGCTGCATGGCTGTCGTCAGCTCGTGCCGTGAGGTGTTGGGTTAAGTCCCGCAACGAGCGCAACCCCTATCTTTAGTTGCCAGCACATAATGGTGGGAACTCTAAAGAGACTGCCTACGCAAGTAGAGAGGAAGGTGGGGATGACGTCAAGTCATCATGGCCCTTACGTCCGGGGCTACACACGTAATACAATGGCCGGTACAGAGGGCAAAGGCGCGAGCCGGAGGAAATCCCTAAAACCGGTCTCAGTTCAGATTGGAGTCTGCAACTCGACTCCATGAAGGTGGAATCGCTAGTAATCGCAGATCAGCATGCTGCGGTGAATACGTTCCCGGGCCTTGTACACACCGCCCGTCAAGCCATGGAAGCCGGGGGCGCCCGAAGCCGCTAGCAATAGCGTCGAAGGCGAAATCGGTAACTGGGGCTAAGTCGTAACAAGGTAGCCGTATCGGAAGGTGCGGCTGGATCACCTCCTTTCTAAGGAGATACGCTTCTTTAAGAAGCTATCCTTGAAAACAACAATTTTATGTCATATTTATATAGCATAAAATATCAAACTATCTCGTAAGAGATATTCAGCGATACTACTTGGTATAAAAAGTACTGCTTCTGTCCTCTGTTTTGAGAGTACGATCATATCGTGCAATTGACAAATTAAAAGAACCATGGGCCTGTAGCTCAGCTGGTTAGAGCACACGCCTGATAAGCGTGAGGTCGGTGGTTCAAGTCCACTCGGGCCCACACTCAACCTATGAGAACAAATCGTCATCATAGAGTTAGTGTCGGAACAGATCATGGGTCCGTAGCTCAGCTGGGAGAGCGCCTGATTTGCATTCAGGAGGTCATCGGTTCGATCCCGTTCGGATCCACAAAAGAAAAGATATATTGTATTCATGTGAATGCAATATTGAAAGTACATTGACAACATAATTGCAGTAAAGAATGATAAAGAATCATAATGAATGAGTACATTCATAGAATGCTTTACTGAGAAGAAAAACCCTGTTAAGCAATCAGCGGATAGAAATATCCGTAGATATATTGCGAGCCAAGATAGACGCGTAATATTATAATTATACTCATTACAAACCATCAAACAGGCAATGACAGATAATGAAATATTATCAAGTCATGAAGATGTCGAGAAACAAAAGAACGACAATACCTGTAGGAGACTTTTGGTAAGATAGCAAGAGCATACGGAGGATGCCTTGGCACAGAGAGGCGAAGAAGGACGTGGCTACCTACGAAATGCCTCGGCGAGCTGGAAGCAAGCTATGACCCGAGGATGTCCGAATGGGGAAACCCAACAGGGGTCATGCCCTGTTACCCGAAAGGGAGCAAACCAAGGGAAGTGAAACATCTCAGTACCTTGAGGAAGAGAAAACAATAGTGATTCCCTGAGTAGTGGCGAGCGAAAAGGGAAAAGCCCAAACCCATATTCGAAGAATGTGGGGGTAGTAGGACACCAATGTGTGACTGTACGAGATAGTGGAACGGCGTGGGAAAGCCGACCAAAGAGGGTGAGAGTCCCGTAGACGAAATCTCAAGCAGCACTAGGTTGTTCCTGAGTACCGCGGAGCACGTGAAATTCTGCGGGAATCTGCCGGAACCATCCGGTAAGGCTAAATACTCCTCTGTGACCGATAGTGAACCAGTACCGTGAGGGAAAGGTGAAAAGAACCCTTCAGAAGGGAGTGAAAAGAATCTGAAACCGTATGCTTACAAACGGTCGGAGCGCGCAAGCGTGACGGCGTGCCTTTTGCTTAATGAGCCAACGAGTTACTCGTCACATGCAAGGGTAAGGTCATAGATGACCGCACCCGGAGCGAAAGCAAGTCTGAAAAGGGCGTCAAGTGTGTGGCGGTAGACGCGAAACCGTGTGATCTATCCATGGTCAGGATGAAGTGTGGGTAACACCACATGGAGGTCCGAACTGGTGCGGGTTGAAAACTGCTCGGATGAACTGTGGATAGGGGTGAAAGGCCAATCAAACTCGGTGATAGCTCGTACTCCCCGAAATGTTTTTAGGAACAGCCTCGCATATATGTACCGGAGGTAGGGCTCTGATTGGGCTAGGGCTGTCACAACGGTACCGAACCCAGATAAACTTCAAATACCGGATACAGTAAGTGCGGGAGTGAGGCAGTGAGGGATAAGCTTCATTGCCGAGAGGGAAAGAACCCAGACCGCCGATTAAGGTCCCCAAGTGTATGCTAACAGATAAAGGATGTGCAGTTGCATAGACAGCTAGGATGTTGGCTTAGAAGCAGCCATTCATTGAAAGAGTGCGTAATAGCTCACTAGTCGAGCGACTGTGCGCCGATAATACTCGGGACTTCAAGCATACCACCGAAATCGCGGACTTAGTAATAAGTGGTAGGGGAGCATTCCATGGGCGGAGAAGCTGTGCTGTGAGGCATGGTGGAGCGCATGGAAGAGCAAATGTTGGCATTAGTAGCGAGAACGGAAGTGAGAATCTTCCGCGCCGAAAGTCTAAGGTTTCCTGAGCTCCGTTCGTCGACTCAGGGTTAGGCGGCCCCTAAGGCGAGGCCGAAAGGCGTAGTTGATGGGAAGCAGGCAAATTTACAATATTCCTGCCCCACCAAAAGAGTTAAACACAGGGACGCAGGAGCGTACTTCCATAGAATTAATGGCTATTTTTATGGAACAAAGCATACTGCCGAGAAAAGCTGTGTGTATTTCTTCGGTGACCGTACCGCAAACCGACACAGGTAGATGGGTAGAGTATACTAAGGCGCGCGAGTGAGCCGTGGTTAAGGAACTCGGCAAATTAACCCCGTAACTTCGGGAGAAGGGGTGCCATCTTCGGATGGTCGCAGAGAAACGGCCCAAGCGACTGTTTAGCAAAAACACATCTCTCTGCTAACACGTAAAGTGGACGTATAGGGAGTGACACCTGCCCGGTGCCGGAAGGTTAAGAGGAGAGGTTAGGAGCAATCCAACGCTTTGAATCGAAGCCCCGGTAAACGGCGGCCGTAACTATAACGGTCCTAAGGTAGCGAAATTCCTTGTCGGGTAAGTTCCGACCTGCACGAATGGTGTAACGATTTGGGCACTGTCTCAACCACGGGCTCGGCGAAATTGTGGTACCGGTGAAGACGCCGGTTACCCGCATATGGACGGAAAGACCCTATGCACCTTTACTATAACTTAGTATTGGGTTTGGTTGCATGATGCGTAGGATAGGTGGGAGGCTGCGATCCGGTACTTTCGGGTATCGGGGAGCCAACGGTGAAATACCACCCTTCATGCAATCGGATTCTAACCCGGCGGAGTGGATCCGCGGGAACAGTGCTAGGCGGGTAGTTTGACTGGGGCGGTCGCCTCCTAAAATGTAACGGAGGCTTGCCAAGGTTCCCTCAGCACGGTTGGTAATCGTGCGTAGAGTGCAAAAGCATAAGGGAGCTTGACTGCAAGAGAGACATCTCGAGCAGGGACGAAAGTCGGCTTTAGTGATCCGGCGGCTCTGAATGGAAAGGCCGTCGCTCAAAGGATAAAAGGTACGCTAGGGATAACAGGCTGATCTTGCCCAAGAGTTCACATCGACGGCAAGGTTTGGCACCTCGATGTCGGCTCATCGCATCCTGGGGCTGGAGAAGGTCCCAAGGGTTTGGCTGTTCGCCAATTAAAGCGGTACGCGAGCTGGGTTCAGAACGTCGTGAGACAGTTCGGTCCCTATCCTATGCGGGCGCAAGATACTTGAGGGGACTCGTTCTTAGTACGAGAGGACCGGAATGACCGGACCGACGGTGTATCAGTTGTCACGCCAGTGGCACGGCTGAGTAGCCATGTCCGGAAAGGATAAGTGCTGAAAGCATCTCAAGCACGAAACCTACCCCAAGATGAGGTATCTCTTAAGGACCCGGGGAGATGACCCGGTTGATAGGCGATAGGTGGAAGCACAGTAATGTGTGAAGCCAAGTCGTACTAATAGTCCGTCGGCTTACCATAAAGTAAGTCCTCTACAGGTGTCGACGTTCTACGTCGATTCACATCTTCATGACTCGGTAATGTTGCCTTGTCATCTGTTGATAAAGTAAGCTATAATTATATTACCAATAACTATACTTGGTGGCTATATCGCAGGGGTCACACCTCTTCCCATTCCGAACAGAGTAGTTAAGACCTGCTGAGCTGATGGTACTGCTCCCGTCGGGGAGTGGGAGAGTAAGTCGCTGCCGGGTTTTTCTTGCAAAAGCCGTACAAAACTGTACGGCTTTTTGCGTTTGTACTAAAAATAAAAACCTTACCGTCATAATTGCAAGACCCGAAATCTACCGAAAAACTACAATTTAAAAATACATAAGATATAACTTTTCACCTGTAGTTGTACTACCCCTGATTTTATTAAGTTATGGATGCCTCAGGAACGGTATCTGCCTTATCGTACATTGTTTTAGAAAACAGAGAAGAGCCACTTGCTCTATAGTTTCTCCACATAGTCCATGATTGTACTTTATCGAGTGAATCTTCCGTAGTTTTGAAAAAAAACGTCGCATACATACTTAAAAAGATGTTGTCATGAGCAAAGAAGTTTTGAATTTCAATTCTTTAGTCTCGCTTGTAGAGCAAACCCATCTGCACTTTCAGCAGCAAGCGGTGAAAGCCGTGAATGTATCACTAACGATTCGCAATTATTTGATTGGATTTTACTTGGTAGAATTTGAGCAAAAGGGCGAAGACAGGGCGGCTTATGGCGAAAAATTATTGAGAAGTATTAGCGATAAACTTTCAACGAAAGGATTAAGTGAAACCAATTTAAAGTTGGCGAGGCAGTTTTACCAAACCTATCCACAGATAGGTGGCTTATTGAAATCTAATTTTCTTGATTTCTTACCTGTTTCAATAAGTCAGTCATCATCTGACTTGTTGCAAAGTATTGAAAACAAATCAATTGAAATAAGTCAGACGGCGTCTGACTCATTGAGAATAGATCAAAATCCTGCAAAAACGGATAACTATTACAAGCAAATTTTGGAGCGAATCTCGTTTTCGCATTTTGTTGAACTCATGAAAATTGAAGACAACACCAAAAGGACGTTTTATGAGTTGCAAACATTAAAAACTACACTCTCTGTAAAAGAACTCAAACGACAAATTAATACCCTAGCATACGAGCGTGTTGGCATGTCTTCCAATACTGAACTTGCTTTAGAACATTTACAAAGTAAAATTGAACCGGCGAACACAAATGATGCGATTAAATCAATTTACACTTTTGATTTCTTGGGTTTGAAATCAGATAAATTATTAGAAGAAAAAGATTTAGAAAGCTTATTGCTCGATCATTTGCAAGAATTTATTCGGGAGTTGGGATATGGTTTCTGTTTTGAATATCGCCAAAAGCGTTTATTGTTTGATGATGAATACTTTTTTGCAGATCTGGTTTTTTACCACCGCATTTTAAAATGCCACGTAATTATTGAGCTAAAAGTAGATGCCTTTAAGCACGAATACCTTTCTCAACTCAACACCTATGTTGCCTATTATAATGCCAATGTAAAGCGAGAGGATGATAATCGAGCCATTGGCATTTTACTGTGTACAGAAAAAGGAAAACAATTGGTAGAGTACGCCACGGCAGGAATGGACAATAATTTATTTGTGTCGAAATATTTATTGCAGCTTCCTAAAAAAGAAGAATTGGCGGCATTTATTCAAAAAGAATTACAAGCATGGAAATAGAAGCAGATACTATGAAGAAAGTCTCAAGTTAAAAGCATTGTTGGGATTCGCCTTTTGCCGATGTCATATACATCATAAGCAATAAAGGCAATATCAACAATTACATCGAATAATTTCCCATCGGGATCTTTTGCGACTATGGGATTATTTGCTGAGTAATGATAGACATTCCACGGTCTTTGCTCTTCCCACAAAGGGTCGGTGCTTAGAAATCTGCCTGTCTCTGTTTCATATTTGCGAACACCGAAGTCACCGAGATTACTTTCGCTGTCTTTCTCTTTGCCAATATACGAAAGTCGGTCAGAAGATAGCTGCCCGCCGCCCGAGCGAAGAATAGTTCCGAATGGCTCATATTCATTCCAATCGTAGAGCGAACCATCCGCCGAGAGGACGACTCTTGTACTTCC
>WBZM01003368.1_pt1 | contig 12526 bp, 10 predicted proteins | sample 5204271 | NCBI WGS metagenome assembly WBZM01 (sample SAMN12344346, study PRJNA552823) | activated sludge metagenome | biome: Activated sludge suspended growth; feature: Nitrification reactor; material: Wastewater; isolation source: activated sludge from nitrification reactor of wastewater...
AGCTCGATGTGCATCACGTAGCCGGCCTTCAGGCCGGGACGGATCTGCGCTTCGCCGGTGAGCTTGAAGTTCGACGCCAGCGTGGCGCCGAGGCCGGTCACGTAGGCGTTGCTCTCGACGCCGTCATCCCACCACAGGACCTGCTCGGCGACCCAGCCGCTGACCGTCAGCGACACCTTGCGGTTGCCCTTGCGGACAGTGGTGGCCTCGAGCTCGGCGATACGCTCCTCGAGGTCGGCGCAGCAGTTCCCGCCAAGGTCAGCGGCGGACGCGCTGGTGGCGGCACCTGCAAGCAGGCCGGCCGCCAGCAGGGCGCTCAGGCTGTATTTCTTCATAGACCGTCTCCCAATCTGCGTTGGCATCAAGCTGGCGGACGCTGGACTGACGCGAGACTAGAAAACGCCTTCTCGAACGCGGCGCGTGATCTGTTGTGAATCGCCGCTTGGCCCGGAGACTCCGTGATTCTCTCTTGCGGAACAATTACGCAGTCGGTCGGCGCCCTACGTGGCGGTCACCTGTTGCTGGACGGCCACGAAGTGGCGGGCCGACGGTGTGGAAAAATAGCACTATGAAATGCGCTAGTGGGCAGAAATCATTTGAAAATCGCCACGGGTGCCGCACTGTGGACGGCCTGTGGGTTTCACCTGTGTCTTATCCAGAAGATTCGTCCAGACCCAGGCTTCAGGATTGAAACTGACAAAAAAGAAGCCGCCCGGAACCGGGCGGCTTCATTATTCTCGGTCTCGGAAGTGATCAGAACGAGATCAGCGCGCCGAACTTCACGATGTGCAGAGTGTCCATGTCCGCCTTGGTGGTGTTGGCAACGCCCAAGCAGCGGATCGAGCAATCGAACTCGCCCTCGATGTTGCGGTACGCGAGCCAGATCGACATGGCGGCGGCATCGATCTCCTGCACCACGCCGACGCCCCACTGGGTCATGCTTGACCCGGTGACGTTGTTCGGTGCCGCCATCAGAGACGGATCGAACGTGTCGTTGTTGTTCGAGTACTCGCCATAGAGCACCGTGGCGCCGAGAGGCGACCACTTCTGCCGGATGCCGCCCTTGACATAGTACTTGTTGCCGTCAGGTTGTCCCGCCGTGGTGGCGACGCTGGTGTAGACGTTGTCGTTGAACTCCTTGCCGTAGGCGCCGTAGGCGAACAGGCCGGTCGGTACGTGCTGGATGTAGAGGCCGGCCTGGAAGTAGCCGGAGTCACGGCGCACCAAACCGGCCGGCTTGGCCAGCAGGCTTTCGTCGTTGTTCTGCGACCAGGAGGCGGCGGCTGCGACCTTGAAGCCCGCGAGCTCACCCGCATAGCGGCCGGTCACGTCCCAGAACTTGTCCTCGCCCCAGGACGCGGATACCGAGAAGCCAGCCAGCGTCGGCGAGTCGTACCGGATGGCGTTGGCGGGCGCGCCATTGCAGTCGCCTGCGAACCCGGCCGAGATGTGGCCGCAGAAGGCCAACTGACCCCAGGTCGTCGTCTGCAGGGCGCCGTTGCGGCGGTTGAAGAAGCCCAGGCCGTCGAAGTGAACCCAGTTCGCCGGAACCAGCGAGCCCGAGCCGTCGACCAGGATCGCCGCGTTATCCGAAGCATGCTACATCTGGCCAACGCTGATCTGACCCAGCGTGGCGTCCTTCAAGTACCAGTAGGACTGCAGCACGCTCAGGGTATTCGCGCTGCCGCCGTCGTCGCTGGATTGGTGAGTCGTCGTCGGGTCAACGGTGTTCACCTCGATGTGCATCAGGTAGCCGGCCTTTAGGCCGGGGCGGATCGTCGCCTCGCCGTTGAACTTGAAGTTCGACCGCAGCGTGTAGCCGATGCCGCTCACGTAGGCATTGCTCTCGACGCCGTCATCCCAGTAGGTGACCTGCTCGGCGACCCAGCCGCTGACCGTCAGCGAAACCTTGCGATTGCCCTTGCGGACCGTGGTGGCTTCGAGCTCGGCGATACGCTCCTCGAGGTCGGCGCAGCAGTTGCCGCCAAGGTCCGCGGCGGAGGCGCTCGTCGCGGCTCCGGCCAGCAGGCCCGCAGCGAGCAGCGCGCTGAGGCTGTACTTATTCATCTAGCTTCTCCCGTCTACTTACTGAACACGGCGCTTGAACGCGCGTTACAGACTCAGCGGTGGTGAAGACCCCTGCCCCCGCAGCACCGCTCAGCCGGGACTATAGGCAGATCGCCGCTGCCCGGAAAATGGGCCTTGACGGTCGGCGGGACTGATTCGAATCAGGCTGTGTCGATCGGGTCACTAGTCTGTCAAGCAGGTGAGTGTGCGGAAAACATTGTCGTTTTCGCATGTGAATCGCGGCCGACGAAGCGGGCTTGCATGCAACCTCCACTCGTCCGCGCGGTTTCGCATTTGCGCAAGCCGGAGTTCGACTGGAGCTGGCCGGGCGGGCGAGAGACGCACGCATTTGCGTTGTTCCGCCGTCTCGTCTTGTTGGGAATGGTCGCGTGCGATATCTTTGTTGCGGCGCAGCACGGCGGGCGCGATGCGTGCAGAATTGCCACACCTGCGAATGCTCGATGTGCAATCGCGGCAAATCTGCCACAATCAGGAGGTACCTGACTGTCGCGTTGGCGCGGAGGGGCCCATCGGCCGGACCTGCTGCTTCCATGAGCCGGCGAGGGCACAGCGCCGGGGAGTGAGCTTGACGAGTGCCGGAGCTTAGAGTTGCGGACGCGCCAGAGCGTCGTTTTGCGGACCAGCCGCGCCAGAGCGGACATAATCGGAAACGGAAACCCGACATGGGGATCGATGCGATGGACCGGCGAGCGGTCCTGAGGAGCGCTGGTGCGTGGACCGTGGCGGCCGCCGTGCTGCACGCGGCCGGAGGCATCGCCTCGCGCGCGACCGCCGACACGCCGCCGGCCGAGGGGGACGCGTTTCAACCCGATCTCGTCAAGCAACTCGCGGAGCGTCTGTCCCAGAAGGAGTTCCAGAAGCCCAAGGCCGATCTGCCGGAGCCGTTCAACAGCCTCACGTACGATCAGTATCGCGATATCCGCTTCCGTCCCGAGAAGTCGATCTTGCGCGGCGAAGGCCTGGATTTCGAGCTGCAGCTGTTCCCCATCGGCTTTCTCTACGACATCCCCGTCGAGCTCTGGGTGGTCGACGCCGGCAAGGCGCGTCAGCTGAAGGCGGACAACTCTCTGTTCCAGCTTGGTCCCCTCGTCGCCAAACCGGGTGACAAGCCGAACGAGGCGGCGCCTTATGCCTTCTCGGGGTTCCGCATCCACGGTCCGATCAACCGAGCCGACTACTACGACGAGTTCGCGGTCTTCCAGGGCGCAAGCTACTTCCGCGCCGTCGCCCGCGACCAGGGCTACGGCATGTCGGCCCGCGGCTTGGCCATCAACACGGCGCGCCCTGGCGGCGAGGAGTTTCCGTTCTTCCGGTCCTTCTGGATCGAGAAGCCGAAGCCAGGCGCTCCCGAGATCGTCGTGCACGCGCTGCTCGACAGCCCCTCGACCACCGGCGCCTACCGCTTCGCCATTCAGCCGGGCACCAGCACCGTCGTCGATGTCGACGCGACGCTCTATCCGCGCAAGCCATTGGCCTACGTGGGCATCGCGCCGCTGACCAGCATGTTCCTGTATGGCACCGCGAGCCACCGCATCACCGGCGACCTGCGCCCGGCCGTTCACGACAGCGAAGGGCTTTCCGTGCTCAACGGCAAGGGCGAGCGCCTGTGGCGGCCGTTGACGAACCCGCGCAAGCTCCAGACCAGCGCCTTCCTCGACAAGGACCCGAAGGGCTTCGGCCTCATGCAGCGCGATCGCAGCTTCCGCCGCTTCGAGGACCTCGAGGCGCACTACGAGAAGCGCCCGAGCGTCTGGATCGAGCCCAAGGGCGCGTGGGGTGTCGGCGCCGTCGAGCTCGTCGAGATCCCGGCCGAGGAAGAGATTCACGACAACATCGTCGCCTATTGGAAGCCGGCTCGTGAGCTGGGCCCCGGTCAGGCGCACGCGTTCTCCTACCGCATGCATTGGGCCGACAACGCGCCCGTGGCCTCCTCCGGAGCACGCGTCAACAAGACCTTCATAGGCACGGCGCGCAACAAGACGGGCCTCCTTTTCGTTGTCGATTTCGACGGGCCGGCGACGAAAGAGTTTCGCGATCTCCCCGTGGCCTTCGTCACGACCAGCGCCGGCACATTGGCGAATATCGTCCTGCAGCAGAACCCCGAGATCTCGGGGCTCAGGGCCTCCTTCGAGTTCAATCCGGGCGGAACGGAGCTCGCGGAGCTGCGTTTGGTCCTGAAGGCGGGCGAGCAGCAGATTTCCGAAACCTGGCTCTACCGGTGGACTAAGTCATGAGCGACGCTGCGGCCAACGCCCCCGTCACGCGCCTGAGCCGCGACGTGAGCGATCCATCGCTCCTGCCCGAGGAGGCGCCTCTGGCCATGCCGGAGCAGGATTTCTCCAGGATCGTGCCGCTCGAGAAGCGATCCCTGCGCAGCGACTACTGGGTGCCGAGGTCGGCCGTGTTTGCCGGAGCCCTGCTGCTCACCGTGGCTTTCGCCGTCGAGCTCTACGGCGTGCTCGCTTTCGTGCGCATGACGCCCATCCAGGCTGTCTTCCTCGTGCTGTCCACGATCGCGTTCGGCTGGATCGCGCTCGGCTCCCTGTCGGCGGCAATGGGTTTCCTTCCTCTGTTCTCCGGCGAGACGGCCGACACGATCCGGCTGCCGGACGAGGATGGGGTTCTAGAGACGAGAACCGCGCTCCTGTTCCCTGTCTATCACGAGGACCCGTCGCGGATCGCCGGCACCATCGAGGCCATCGCCGAGGAGCTGCACGCACTCGGCCGGGCCGGGCAGTTCGACGTGTTCATCCTCTCCGACACCCGCGGCGAGCAGCCCGGCGTCGGCGAGGAGCGGGCCTATGCCGCTCTGCGCCAGCGGCTGGAAGGTACGATTCCGATTTTCTATCGCCGCCGCCGCGAGAACGCCGCTCGTAAGGCCGGCAATATCAAGGACTGGGTCGAGCGCTTCGGCGCCGCTTATCCGCACTTCGTCATCCTCGATGCCGACAGCGTCATGACAGCACGGACGCTGGTCCGCCTCAGCCTCGCCATGCAGCGCGATCCCAGGTCGGGGCTCATCCAGACCGTGCCCAAGCTGACCGGCGGCACGACGCTGCTGCAGCGCCTCCAGCAGTTCGCCTCCAACGTCTACGGCCCCGCGGTCGCCGCCGGCCTGGCGTTCTGGCATCGCGACCAGGGCAACTACTGGGGTCACAATGCGATCATTCGTACCGTCGCCTTCGCGTCCGCGGCCGGCCTCCCTCACCTGCCGGGCAAGGCGCCGTTCGGCGGTCACATCCAGAGCCACGATTTCGTCGAGGCCGTGCTCCTGCAGCGCGCGGGCTGGGGCGTGCACATGGCCCCTACTCTCGAAGGGTCGTACGAAGGCCTGCCGCCCAACCTGATGGATCTCGTCGTGCGGGACCGCCGCTGGGCTCAGGGCAATCTGCAGCACCTCTCGATCGTCGGTGCCCGCGGCCTTACGCCGATGGGCCGCATTCACTTGGCCATGGGCGCCATGTCCTATGTCGTCTCGTCCGTCTGGGCGGCATCGCTTGCCGTCGGCGTCGTGCTTGCCTTGCAGGGCCAGCAGATGATCCCGAGCTACTTCGAGGATAGCAAGACGCTGTTCCCCATCTGGCCGGTCATCGACCAGGGCGCGGCGCTGAGACTTTTCCTGGCCACGATGCTCGTGGTTCTGCTGCCGAAGGTTCTGGGCCTCGCTCTCGAGCTGAAGCGGGCCGCCGCAGCCCGCGAGCAGGGCGGCTCCGTGCGGGCTGTCGCGGCCGTCCTGGTCGAGACGGTCTTCTCGATGCTGCTGGCCCCGATTATGATGTGTACGCAGACGGTCGCCGTGACGCAAATCATCGTAGGCCGCGACTCCGGGTGGAAAGCCCAGCGGCGCGACGACGGCTCCATCTCCTTTGCCGACGCGATCCAGTTCCACTGGCGCCATACGTTGCTGGGTCTGGGGCTTGCCGTGATAGTCTGGCAGGCGACCCCGGACCTCGTCGCCTGGATGGCGCCGGTGATCCTGGGCTTGCTGCTGTCGATCCCGCTGAGCTGGTACACGGCCCAGCCCGCGGGTGCTCTCATGTCCCGGCTGCTTTCGACGCCCGAGGACCGCTCGCCGCCGCCCATCCTCGAATCCGCCAATCTCAAAGCCGCCGACTGGAAGGAGCGCGTGCTGGCCCTTGCGTCGTCCTCGCCCGACTCACAGTCCGTGCGGGATCTGCCTCGCGCCGCTTGACGGCGGCGGGCGGCTTGTTCGCGGAGTTTCCGACGACGCCTTTTGGAGCGAACGCTTCTCGCGCTCCTTTATTCCCGATCGACGCGAAAATATAAGCCCGCCCTTTGCCGCAAGAGCGCCATCGCCCGCGCGTTCTGTTCGCGTGTAGACGCGTTCAGGGAGGTGGAAATGGTATTTGGTCGCAAGCCTGAGATGAAAGCCGCGAGTTCACCGGAAGTCGCTCCTTCGCCGGCGGTCAGTGCGGTGCGGAGCGAGCGGACGGCCCCATCGGGACCGGCCGGCGATGCCGAGCTCGAGTCCATCATCGGCAACGATCTCGCCATCGAGGGCCAGTCCATTACAATTCGCTGCCAGGGCAGCCTCAGGGTCAACGGCAATATTCAGGCCGACCTGCACGGCAAGCGCATCGTCGTCGGCGAGGAGGCGGTGATCCGCGGCTCTATCGCCGCCGAGGAGGTCGTCGTCCTCGGCCAGGTCAATGGCGAGATCCTGGGAGCCAGCGTCGTTCTCCACGCCAGCGCCGACGTCGAGGGCGACATCCACAGCCAGCATCTGGCGCTCGAGCGCGGCGCCAGCTTCAACGGCCGCTCGCGCCGGGTGACAGATCCGAGCGAGGTGGCGCCGCAGCTCGTCGCCTCTGCTCCGTCGCCTCGTCCGCAAGTCGTCTCGGGGCACGCCTCTCAGCCTCGCGAGGTCGCGCCGCTCGCCGCCGCGTCGGGGATGATGATGCCGCCCTCGCGCGCCGCGTTTTGAGCTCGGAGCCGCGAAGGTCCGCGCCAGTCGCACGAATAAGCCTCCGCGAGCGGTCCGCCTCACTTGGTGAGCGCATTCACGATGTGCTCGATACCGAGGGTCACGTGGGCGAGCCGCTCGTAGTCGAGCTTGTCGGGTGTGTCGGTCGGCTTGTGGTAGTGCGGATACCGAAACAGGGCGGTATCCGTGATCATCAGCGCCGGAATGGATTGATCGGCGAAGCTTGCGTGATCCGACCAGTCGATGCCGGGTATGATGCCAGGCGCCACGCCGCCGATGGTCGGGATGGGTGAGACCTCGCGGAAGGCGGCGATCGTCCGGTGCATGAAGCCGCGGGATCCCGGCATGGCCACGAAAGCCAGGAAGTTGCCCTTGCTCGGATAGAAGGGCGAGAGCAGCGGCGGATAGTCCTGGCTGCCGGGCCGGTCGTCGAACCAGCCGACGGTCTCGATCGAGATCATGCCGGCCACCTTCTGCTTGGCCTCGGCAAGGTGCCGGGCGAAGTGCCGGCTGCCCATGTCGTCGGTGCCGAAGTAGGGCGGCTCCTCGTTGGCGAACAGCACCAGCACGACGCCGAGGCGCTCCGGCTTCCACGACTGGAGCCGCCGCGCCAGCTTCAGGATCACAGCTACTCCGCTGCCGTTGTCGTTGGCGCCAGGCGCTTTGCCGGCGCTGTCGTAGTGGGCGCCGATGACCAGCCACTCAAAGGCGCCTGCCCGGGGACTAATCTCGACCCAGATGTTTCGGGACGGGAGGTCGTCGTGTGTGTCGAATTGCTGCTGGTTGACTGCATGCCCAAGACTGCTCAAGCGCCCCGCGATGAAGTCTGCCACCTTGCCCAGATTGACCGGGTGGTCGCGATTGTGCGGAGCGCGTGCGATCTCGGCGACGTCGCCGCGCAAGGCTGTGGCGAGCCGCGAGATTTCATCGGTTTTGACCGGCAGCACGCCGCTGCTGGAATGTCCAGGCACCCAAAAGCTGTACCACGCCGTTAATGCGAGGAGCACGAGAACCAGCAGGATGCCGCCCGCCAGCCCCCGCCGCGCACCGAGCAGAAGGTCTTTCATCGAGGTCTCGCTCCTGAGGCGCGATTAACGCGTAAGCTCCCTCGCCATCGCCACCAGACCCCGCGTGATCCGTGCCAGGCTCTCGTAATCCACGGTCTCCGGCAGGTCGTGCGGCTCGTGATAGTAGGGATTCCGGAACGGCGCCGTGTCGGTGATCATGAGCGCCGGAAAGCCGAATTCACGATAGGCCCAGTGGTCCGAGAGGTCGATGCCCTCGAGGAACCCGGGCGCCACGCCACCGATGGACGGAAAGGCGGCATGGGCGCGAAACGCCGCGATTGCCTCATGCAGGAACCCGCGCGATCCCGGTAGCCCGACGAATGCGACGAAATTTCCGATATCGGGGTAGATGAGCCCGAACGGGAATGGAAAGTTCTGGCTGCCGGCGTCGTCGGAGAAGTAGCCGAGCGTCTCCAGCGCGATCATGCCGGCAACCGCTTCGCCCGACTGCGCCAGGTCCCGGGCATGCCTCCAGCTGCCCATCAGCTCCGTCTTGCCGTAGGGCTGCTCCTCGTTGACGAAGAAGACGAGCCGCAACCGCCTCCCGCCGCGCCCCATCCCGTTCCGCCGTTCAGCCGCGAGCGCGCGCGCGACCTCGAGCAGAGCAGCGACCCCGGTGCCATTGTCGTTGGCGCCCGGACTGTCGTCGGGGGCGTCGTAGTGAGCGCCGATAACGCACGTCGCCGCGTTGCTTCCGGAGTCCGGCTCGAGGACCACCTCGATGTTACGGACCTCGTGCTCGTCGGCCATATAGGCGTGGCTGAGCGGCTCGTATCCGTAGGAGCGCAATTGCTGCTCGATATAAGCGGCCGTCTCGAGCAGCGCTTCGTAATGGGCAATGTTGTGTGGCCGGCTGGCCACCGCCCGTACATGCTGCTCGAGCCGCCGCGCGGATGCGAGGACTTCCGGACCGGTGTCTCCAATCTCGCCGGCGAAGGGCTGCAGCGGGAGGACGACAGAATAGAAGAAGCCGCCGCCGATCAGCAGACCGAAAAGCGCGAGGACGATGATCAGAGCCGTTGTCAACGAGCCTCCCCGCGCCGAGGGCGCTTTCACGTCCCGATCTCAGCCTGGGAGCAGTTTGTCACGACTCTGATTGTTAATCCGTATCGCTCTCCATACAAACTGAATTGTAAAGCTTTACGAGCCCTCCCGCGGGCTCACTCGCCATCGTCCTCGACAGCGACCTCGCCTTCCTCGGCTTCGCGCTGGCGCTGCCGCTCGCGCTCCTTTTCGCGCTCGGCCTCCTTCTTGAGATCCCGCTCCTTGGCCGCCTTGGCCATGCGCATGTCGACGTACTTGCCGACCACATCCGTGAGCTCGTCCGTCTTGTTCTCGAAGAAATGGTTGGCGCCGGGGATCACCTCGTGATCGATCTTGATGCCCCGCTGCGTCTTGAGCTTGGTGGAGAGGTCGGCGACCGAGTTCGACGGCACCACGCGATCCTTGTCGCCGTTGACCATGAGGCCCGAGGACGGGCAGGGCGCCAGAAACGAGAAATCGTAGAGATTGGAAGGTGGCGCGACGCAGATGAAGCCGTCGATCTCCGGTCGCCGCATCAGCAGCTGCATCGCGATCCACGTTCCGAACGACACGCCGGCGATCCAGCAGCTCTTCGCGTCGGGCTTCACGATCTGCAGCCAGTCGAGCGCCGAGGCCGCGTCGGCTAGCTCGCCCGGACCGCCGTCCCAGAAGCCCTGGCTGCGCCCGACGCCGCGGAAATTGAAGCGGAGGACCGAGAATCCCCGCTGCGCGAAGGTGTAATAGAGACTGTACACGACCTGATTGTTCATCGTGCCGCCGAACTGGGGGTGCGGATGCAAGATGAGGGCGATGGGACTGTCGGTCGCGGGCTCGTGATGATAGCGGGCCTCGATGCGGCCCGCCGGGCCATTGATGATCAGCTCGGGCATCGGTCTCTTATCTGCTTTCGTAGCTTGGGTTTTTTGACTGGAGGCAGCGCGGCCTGCACCGCGGCGGGCGAGGCTCGATCACGGCGTGAAGTTAATACTTGACGCCAATGATCGGAATTTTCATATTCCCCGCTATGGATTAGAATGGTTCAAAACCGCTCGGATCCGCAGCGGCGGATCGACCCGGAGTTGACGCGCTTCATAGCACACCCCGGGTCCTGATGTGCAAGCATCGGCGAATTCGGCATCCCGAGGGGAGGAGTGTCGGATGGCAGTTGAACCTTTCGGGGCGAGGAGCAAGAGCGATGGAGCTCAATACACGAGGCCGCTACGCGGTAATGGCCATGGCTGATCTGGCCAAGCACGGGGGCGAGCACGCCGTGCCGCTGTCGGCGATCGCGGAACGCCAGCAGTTGTCGCTGGCGTACCTGGAGCAGATCTTTCTCAAGCTGCGCCGCAACGGCTTGGTAGCCAGCGCGCGTGGCCGCACGGGCGGCTATCGCCTGGGCCGTCCCGCCGATCAGATCCTGATCAGCGAGATCATGGCTGCGGCGGAGGAGGGGACGCGGATGACGCGCTGCCTCGAGGGCGGCGGTGGCTGCCTCGGCGAGGAGCGCTGCCTGACGCACAGCCTCTGGTATGCGCTGGGCGGTCACATCGCCGCCTTTCTCTCCAACGTCAGCCTCCGCGAGGTCCTCGACGGCATCCCGGCCGAGAAGCTCGCCGCCGAGGCTCCCGCGAAGTTCGGCTGGGTTGCAGCCGAATGACGCAGGCGCGCGCATATCTCGACTATAACGCGACGGCGCCGCTGAGGCCCGAGGCGCGGGAGGCGATGCTTGCCTGCATCGATGCAGGCGGCAACCCGTCCTCCGTCCACGCCGAGGGCCGGGCTGCGCGCGCCGCTGTCGAGACTGCGCGCGAGCGCGTGGCCGCCCTCGTCGGCGCCTCGCCCGCGGAGGTCATCTTCACGGGCTCGGCGACAGAGGCCGCCAACACTGTCCTGCGCCGGTCCTGGCGTGCGATTTTTTTCTCGCGCCTCGAGCACCCCTGCATTGTCGGACCGGCGCTGGCTTCCGACGCCCGCCTGATCGAGCTGTCAGCCACGCGTGACGGACGGCTCGATCTCACTGCCCTGGGCTCGGTGATCGAGCGTGATGCCCCGGGACATGTCCCTGGGCAGTCTCTGCTCGCCGTCCAGCTCGTCAACAACGAGACCGGCGTCATCCAGCCGCTCCCCGAGATCTCCGCTTTGGCTCGGCAGCATGGTGTCGCCCTGCTGTGCGACGCAGTGCAGGCGGCCGGTCGCCTTCCCATTGATTTCCACGGCTCCGGCATCGACTACCTTCTCGTCTCCTCTCACAAGCTGGGCGGACCCAAGGGTGTCGGCGCACTGATTGTGCGCGACGGCGCTCAGGTTCCGCCCCTTCTTCTGGGCGGCGGCCAGGAGCGCCGTCGGCGCGCCGGCACCGAGAACGTCGAGGGCATCGCCGGCTTCGGTGCTGCTGCCCAGGCGGCTCTGCGCAACCGCGAGGCGGAGATGGACCGGCTCGCCAGCCTGCGCGACCGCTTGGAACGCGAGCTTCTGGCCATGGCTCCCGAGGCCGTCGTCGTCGGCGCGTCCTCGCCGCGCATCGCCAACACCTCGTGTATCGCTTTTCCCGGCGAGAAGGCCGAGACGCTGGTGATCAAGCTGGACCTTGCGGGCGTAGCTGTCAGCGCGGGCTCTGCCTGCTCGTCGGGCAAGGTCGGCCAGAGTCCCGTGCTCTCCGCCATGGGGCTGGACCCGGCATTAGCGCGCGGCGCCGTTCGTTTGAGCCTCGGCCATGCCACGGCCGCCGCAGACATCGACCACGCTCTGGCGGCTTTCCGCGCGGTGCTCGGACGGGCGCCCCAGAGGCGATCGGGAGAGGAAAAAGCAGCCTGAGCAGGGCTGCGCTGAATTCGAGTTCACTGACCACGCTTTGAACGTGGATTGGGAGAGGTAGGAATGGCAGCGGTTCAAGAGACGATCGAGCAAGTCAAGAAGATCGACGTCGACCAGTACAAGTACGGCTTCGAGACCAACATCGAGAGCGTCAAGGCTCCGAAGGGTCTCTCCGAGGACATCGTCCGCTTCATCTCGGAGAAGAAGAACGAGCCCGCCTGGATGCTCGAGTGGCGCCTCGACGCCTATCGCCGCTGGCGCGCCATGACGGAGCCGACCTGGGCCAAGGTCTCGTACCCCAAGATCGACTTCGAGGACCTCTACTACTATTCGGCGCCGAAGAGCACCGAGGGCCCCAAGAGCCTCGACGAGGTCGATCCGGAGCTGCTCGCCACTTACGAGAAGCTCGGCATTCCGCTGAAGGAGCGCGAGATCCTGGCTGGCGTGTCGGGGTCCAAGGTGGCCGTCGACGCCGTCTTCGACAGCGTGTCCGTCGTCACCACCTTTAAGAAGGAGCTGGCCAAGGCCGGCGTCATCTTCTGCTCCATCTCCGAGGCGCTGCGCGAGCACCCGGAGCTGGTCAAGAAGT
>WBZM01003371.1_pt1 | contig 12523 bp, 15 predicted proteins | sample 5204271 | NCBI WGS metagenome assembly WBZM01 (sample SAMN12344346, study PRJNA552823) | activated sludge metagenome | biome: Activated sludge suspended growth; feature: Nitrification reactor; material: Wastewater; isolation source: activated sludge from nitrification reactor of wastewater...
GACGAGATCCTCCGCGGCCTGCGCATCGTGCACCAGCACAAGATGCTGCACCTGGACATCAAGCCGGCGAACATCTTCATCACCAACGACAACAAGGCGGTGCTGCTGGACTTCGGCGCGGCGCGCGAGGTGCTGAGCAAGGAAGGCAACTTCATCCGCCCGATGTACACGCCGGGCTTCGCGGCGCCGGAGATGTACCGCCGTGACGGCACGCTCGGCCCCTGGACCGACATCTACGCGATCGGCGCGTGCATCTACGCCTGCATGCAGGGCTATCCGCCCAACGACGCGCCGCAGCGCATCGAGAAGGATCGCCTCGCGCTCTCGCTCTCGCGCCTGCGCAACATCTACTCCGACAACCTGATCGAGGTGACGGAGTGGTGCATGTCGCTCGACCCGCTGTCGCGCCCGCAGAGCGTGTTCGCGCTGCAGAAGGAACTGGCGCGCGAGACCGAGCGCCGCTACACCAAGCTCAGCTTCAGCGAACGCCTGAAGCTGCAGATCGAAAACCTCACCACGGGCGCCAAGGCCTGAAGCCGGGGATCGCATGCGTTTCTCGGTGTACCAGGTGAGCCGCAAGGGCGGCCGCGAGAAGAACGAAGACCGGATGGGCTATTGCTACACCCGCGATTCGGGCCTGTTCGCGCTTGCCGACGGCATGGGCGGCCACCCGGAAGGCGAGGTGGCCTCGCAGCTCGCGCTGCAGACGCTGGCGGCGATGTTCCAGCGCGACAGCAAGCCGACGCTGCCCGACCCGATGCGCTTCCTCAACGAAGCCATCATCGCCGGCCACCACCAGCTCTTGCGCTACGCGACGCAGAAGGCGCTGATCGACACGCCGCGCACCACCGTCGTGGCCTGCCTGCTGCAGGGCAACTCGGCCTATTGGGCGCATTGCGGCGACTCGCGCCTGTACATGGTCCGCGGCGACAAGCTGATCGCCCGCACGCGCGACCATTCCTATTCCGAGCTGCAGGAGACCATGAGCCAGGTCGTGCCCATGGGCGAGCGCTTCAACCGCAACGTGCTGTTCACCTGCCTGGGCAGCCCGGGCAAGCCGGTGGTCGACACCGTCGGCCCGCTGATGCTGCAGGCGGGCGACCGCCTGCTGCTGTGCAGCGACGGCCTGTGGGGCACGGTGGCCGACGCCGAGATCGTCGACCAGCTCTCGCGCAACGCCATCTCCGATGCGGTGCCCGAGCTCGTCGAGCAGGCGCTGCGCAACGGCGGGCCGAAGTGCGACAACGTCTCGGTGCTGGCCGTCGAGTGGGAAGCTGCCGAGGACGCCGACAGCGGCATGGGCATCTCCACGCAGACCCTCGGCGAGGAGGTGTTCGCCTCCACCATCCAGGCCAGCGTGCTCGGCACCGACTCGCCCGACGAGCTCGACGATGCCGAGATCGAGCGCTCGATCCGCGAGATCAACGAGGCGATCCGCCGCTCCTCGCAGCAGAAGAAAGGCTGAGCCGGCCCGTGCGCGCTGCCGCTGCGACAATCGCGGCATGAGCTCCTTCCAACGCACGAACGGCCGCGCCGCAGACGCGCTGCGCCCGGTTTCCCTCACCCGCCACTACACCCGCCACGCCGAGGGCTCGGTGCTGGTCTGCTTCGGCCACACCCAGGTGCTGTGCACCGCTTCGGTCGAGGAGAAGGTGCCGCCGCACAAGCGCGGCTCCGGCGAAGGCTGGGTCACCGCCGAGTACGGCATGTTGCCGCGCGCCACGCACACCCGCTCCGACCGCGAGGCTGCCAAGGGAAAGCAGAGCGGCCGCACGCAGGAGATCCAGCGCCTGATCGGCCGCTCGATGCGCAGCGTGTTCGACCTGAAGATACTCGGCGAGCGCACCATCTCGCTCGATTGCGACGTGCTGCAGGCCGACGGCGGCACCCGCACCGCGGCCATCACCGGCGCCTTCGTCGCAGCGCACGACGCGGTGAGCTGGCTGCTCGGCCAAGGCAAGATCGCCGCCTCGCCGATCCGCGCCTTCGTCGCCGCGGTGTCGGTGGGCATCGTCGAGGGCACGCCGCTGCTCGACCTCGAGTACGTCGAGGACTCGGCGTGCGATACCGACATGAACGTGGTGATGACTGCCGAGGGCGGCTACGTGGAAGTGCAGGGCACCGCCGAGGGCGTGCCGTTCACGCACGCCGAGATGGCACAGCTGCTCGCGCTGGCCGACAAGGGCATCCGCGAGCTGGTCGCAGCGCAGAAGGCCGCGATCGCGGCCTGACCCCATGCGCCTGGTCCTCGCTTCCAACAACGCGAAGAAGCTCGGCGAGCTGAAGGCGTTGTTCGCCGCGCTGCCCCTGGAGATCGTCGCGCAGGGCTCGCTCGGCGTCACCGAGGCGGAGGAGCCGCACCTCACCTTCATCGAGAACGCACTGGCCAAGGCGCGCCATGCCGCGCGCGCCACCGGGGGTGCGGCGATCGCCGACGACTCCGGCCTGTGCGTCGATGCGCTCGGCGGCCAGCCCGGCGTGGCCTCGGCGCACTTCGCGTCCGTGGCGCTGCCCGATGCCGACCGCGAGGCGCAGCGCCGCGCGCAGGACGCGGCCAACAACGCGCTGCTGCTGCAGCGCCTGGAAGGGCGGGCCGACCGGCTTGCGAAGTTCGTCTCGACGCTGGTGGCGATCCGCTCGGCCGACGATCCCGAGCCGCTGGTGGCCGTGGGCCGCTGGCAAGGCGAGATCCTCGCGGCGCCGCGCGGCGCCGGCGGCTTCGGCTACGACCCGCTGATGTTCATCCCGGCGCTGCGCACCAGCGTCGCGGAGCTCGACGCCGCCACCAAGAACGCCCACAGCCACCGCGCGCGGGCCGCGGCGCAGATGCTCGCGCTGATGCGCGAGGCGTGGCACCTTGGCTGAGAGTGCCGCGGAACGCCTGGCGCGTTACACGCGGCTGGGCACGCTCTCGCTGCCCGCGCTGCCACCGCTGGCGCTCTACGTGCACCTGCCCTGGTGCCTGAAGAAGTGCCCGTACTGCGACTTCAACTCGCACGAGTGGTCGCAGGGCTCGCCGCCCGAGCAGCGCTACCTCGACGCGCTGCGCGCCGACCTCGACGCGGCGCTGCCCTTCGTGTGGGGCCGGCGCGTCGTGAGCGTGTTCATCGGCGGCGGCACCCCCAGCCTGTTCTCGCCGGACGCCATCGCCGAGCTGATCGGCGACCTGCGCGCGCGCCTGCCGCTGGAGCCCGGCGCCGAGATCACCCTGGAGGCCAACCCCGGCACCTTCGAGCGCGACCGCTTCCGCGCCTTCCGCGACGCTGGCGTCACGCGGCTGTCAATCGGCGTGCAGAGCTTTGACGATGCCAAGCTGCGTGCACTCGGTCGCGTGCACGACAGCGCCCAGGCGCGGGCCGCGGTCGAGGAGGCCGCGCGCCACTTCGAGACCTTCAACCTCGACCTGATGTACGCGCTCCCCGGCCAGAGCGTCGACGAGCTGGCGCGCGAGCTCGACACGGCGCTCGCGTTCGAGCCACCGCACCTGTCGATCTACCACCTGACGATCGAGCCGAACACGCGCTTCGCCAGCGCGCCGCCCGCCGGGCTGCCCGACGACGACGTCTCGGCCGACATGCTGGACCTCCTCACCGAGCGCACCGCGGCCCGTGGTCTCGAGCGCTACGAGGTCTCGGCCTTCGCGCGGCCGGGCCATCGCTGCGTGCACAACCTCAACTACTGGCAGTTCGGCGACTACCTCGGCATCGGCGCCGGCGCGCACGGCAAGCTGAGCTTCCCCCACCGCATCGTGCGTCAGGTGCGCTGGCGCGAGCCGGGCACCTACATGGAGAAGGCGCTGTCCGGCGAGGCGATCTCGAACGACGAGGAGGTGGCGCGGCGTGCGCTGCCCTTCGAGTTCATGCTCAACGCGCTGCGCCTGCGCGAAGGCGTGGAGCTCGTGCGCTTCTCCGAGCGCACCGGGCTGCCCTTGTCGGCGATCGAGGCGCCGCTGGCCGAGGCGCAGCGGCGCGGGCTCATCGAGCGCGACGCCGGCGTGCTGCGCCCGACGGCGCGCGGCTTCGACTTCCTGTCGGACCTGCAGTCGCTGTTCCTGCCGGCAGCGTGAGCTGCTCGCGCAGCCAGGCGCGGAACGCGGCCAGCGGCGTCCAGTCGGCCAGCGCCGGCGGGTAGACGAGCCAGTAGGGATAGGCGTCCGGATCCTCGAAGTCCAGCGGCGAGAGACGCACCAGTCGACCGCTGGCCAGCGCATCGGCCGCGAGCACCTCGCGCGCCAGCGCCAGGCCCAGTCCCTGCTCGGCGGCCTGCAGCATCAGGCCGGCGTCGTTGAACTCCGCCACCGGCTTGACGCGCACCGGATGGCCGGCGAGGGCGAACCAGCGCTGCCACATCGGCCCGTCGCCGAGCAGCGGCTCCTCCGCGAGCGCCGCCGGCGACGCACCCTGCAGTCGCCGCGCGGCCAGCGGCGAGCCGACCACGATCCAGGTCGAATCGAGCAGCCGCTCGGCAGCCAGCCCGCGCCACGGGCCGGCGCCGCTGCGCAGCGCGGCGTGGAAGCCGTCGCGTGCGAGGTCCACCAGTTGCTGCGAGCTGTGCAGTTCGATCGCGATCTGCGGATGGCGCTCGCGCCAGGCCGACATGCGTGGCAGCAGCCAGCGCTGCGCGAACGAGGGCAGCACGCTGACGCGCAGGTTCTCGTCGCCCACGCCCTGGCTGGCCGCCTGTGCCGCCCGCAGGCCTTCGTCGAGCTGTGCCAGCGCCGGCTCGACGGCGCGCAGCAGCGCCGCGCCGGCCGCATTCAGCGCGACGCGCCGGCCGATGCGCTCGAACAGCGCCACGCCGATCTGCGTCTCGAGCAGCCGGATCTGCTGGCTGACCGCGCTGTGCGTGAGGTGCAGTTCCTCGGCGGCGGCGCGCAGGTTGGCGCGGCGCGCGACGGCGCGGAAGGTGGGCAGGGTGTGCAGCGGCAGGCGGGCCATGCTGGAAAGAATAGCTGACCAGACTGGGCGGAACAAATCGATTCCATGCTGGGTGCTGGGCGCCTACGCTTACCAGCACGTCACAGGACTTCCCGCCGAGGCCACCATGAACCCCGTCACCGCCTGCACTGCCTGCACCATCCCGCTGCACCGCCGCTGGTACGAGCGGCTCGCCGACCGTGTCGCCGAGGCCTGGGCGGCCTGGAAGTCGCGACGCGCGCTCGACGAGATCACCGAGCTCGACGAGGCGACGCTTCGCGACATGGGCATGCCGCTGTGGATGCAGGAGGAAGCGCGGGCGCGCCGCGAGCGACTGGCCGACGGCGCGGCCGGCCGCTTCTACTGAGTCGACCGAGCGGCGCTCAGACGCGGTTCAGCGACAGGCCGGCGGTGCTGCGCAGCCGCTCGATCAGCTTGCCGGCGATCTGCGCCAGCGGCAGCACCTCGTGGACCGCGCCGTGCGCGATGGCCTCGCGCGGCATGCCGAAGACGACGCAGCTCGCTTCGTCCTGCGCGAAGTTGTAGCTGCCGGCGTCGCGCATCTCGCGCATGGCCTTGGCGCCGTCGGCGCCCATGCCCGTCAGCATGATGGCCAGCGCGTTCGGGCCGACCACGCGCGCGGCCGACTTGAACAGCACCTCGACCGAGGGCATGTGGCGGTTCACCGGCTCGCCGGCCTGCACGCGCGCGATGTAGTTCGCGCCGCTGCGCTCCACGCTCAGGTGCATGCCGCCCGGGGCGATGTAGGCATGGCCGGGCAGCACACGCTCGCCGTCGCGCGCCTCGGCGACGCGGATGCGGGCGAGGCCGTCGAGCCGGGCCGCGTAGCTCTTCGTGAAGCCGGGCGGCATGTGCTGCGTGATCATCACCGCCGGGCAGTCCGGCGGCAGCTGCACCAGCACTTCCTTGGTGGCCTCGGTGCCGCCGGTGGAGGCGCCGATGAAGATGATCTTCTCCGTCGAAAGCCTGCCGATCGACGCGGTGCTGGCCGGGCGCGCCGGCGTGGCATCGGCATGGCCCGCGCTCGGGCCGGCCACCGGCACCGCGATGCGCTTGAGGTGTGCCTTCGAGGCGATGCGGATCTTGTCGGTGATCTCCTCGGCCAGCTGCTTCAGGCCGTCGGACACGCCGATCTTCGGCTTGGCGACGAAGTCGACCGCGCCGAGTTCGAGCGCGCGCAACGTCACGTCGGCGCCGCGCTCGGTCAGCGTCGAGACCATCACCACCGGCGTGGGCCGCAGCCGCATCAGCTTGCCGAGGAAGTCGATGCCGTCCATGCGCGGCATCTCCACGTCGAGCGTGATCACGTCGGGGTTGGTGTTGCGGATCATCTCGCGGGCGACGTACGGGTCGGCCGCCGCACCCACGCACTCCATGTCGGTCTGCCGGTTGATGATCTCCGACAGCAGGCTGCGCACCAGCGCCGAATCGTCGACCACCACCACGCGCGTCTTGGCCATGACTTCGCCTCCTCGCCTCGCTTCTTGTCAGAACAGGTCCACCGAGCCGGCGCCGCTGGACGGCGGCACCACCTTCTGCGCGGCGGCGCGGTCCTGCGCGGCCAGCGCCTCCGGGTTGGTCGGCGACAGGCGCTTGACCATCGCCTTGCCGCAGTGCGGCAGGAAGCACACCTTGCGGGGGTAGACGTCCATCACGTCCTTCGAGACCACGGGAATGCGTTCCGTCTTCAGGTAGTCCAGCACGAACTCGGTGTTGCGCTGGCCCACGTTCATCGTGTTCATGCCGCTGATCACCTGGCCGCCGCCGAACACCTTGGCCTCCAGCGTGGCGCGCGTGGCGCCGCGCTTCATCAGCTCGTTGATCAGCAGTTCCATCGCGTACGAGCCGTATCGGCCGCTGTCCAGGCCGTTGCCGGTGCCGTCGGGCAGCATGAAGTGGTTCATGCCGCCAACCTGCGCATTGCGGTCCCACAGGCACGCGGCGATGCACGAGCCCAGCGTCGTCATGATGAGGATGTCCTCGGTGTCGACGAAGTATTCGCCGGGAAGGATCTTCACCGCATCGTTCTTGAAGTGCGCGTCGTAGAAGAAGAACGAGGCCTCGCCCGGCTTGCGGGGCTGTGCCTTCAGTCGCGCGAGCCGGGAGCCGGCCGAAGAGGTGAGGCTGGGTGCGAGGGCCATGATGCTTGCGTTATCGGCGTGACGGTGACGTGCCTGAAGCGCTGGCCTCAGACGCGTTCGTAGATGGTCTTGCCGCGCAGGCGGAACAGCTCGCGCGAATCGGAGAAGTTCTCGGAGTGCCCGACGTACAGCAGCCCCTTGGGCTTCATCACGGCGTGCATGCGCTCGAGCACGCGCCGCTGGGTGGCCGCGTCGAAGTAGATCATCACGTTGCGGCAGAACACGAAGTCGAACGGCTCGCCCATCGACCACTGCGGCGCCATCAGGTTGTGCACGCGGAACTCGATCAGCTTCTGCAGCTCCGGCCGGATGCGCATGAAGCCGGCATTGGTGCCGGTGCCGCGCAGGCAGTGGCGGCGCAGCCGCTCGGGCGAGAGCCCGCGCGAATCGGCCGGGTAGACGCCGCGCGCCGCGGTGGCCAGCACCTTGGTGTCGATGTCGCTGGCGAGGATGCGGGCGCCGGTGGACGTGCCGAGCGCCTCCACCACCGTCATCGCGATCGAGTAGGGCTCCTCGCCGGTGGAGGCGGCGTTGCACCAGATGCGCGGGTTCGCCACGCCGCGTGCCTTCAGGTCGTCGGCGAAGGCGTGGAAGTGGTGTTCCTCGCGGAAGAAGGCGGTCAGGTTGGTGGTCAGGCAGTTGATGAATTCCTGCCACTCGGCCTCGCCGCTGGCGCCGCCGTTGGCCTCCAGCCATTGCAGGTAGCTGCCGAAGCTGCGGTGGCCGGTCTCGCGCAGGCGGCGCGACAGGCGGCTGTAGACCATCGCCTGCTTGCCGGCGTGCAGGCTGATGCCCGCGCGCTGGTAGATCAGTGCCCGCACGCGCTCGAAATCGGCGGCGCTGAAGCTGAACTCCTGCTCCGGCGCGACCGGGGCGACCGCGGCGGCGGCCGGCCGGTTCGTGGCGTTGGTGGCAACGGTGGTCATCCGATCTCCCGGTTCTGATGGCCGTGGCAGCGACTCCCCGGCCGGGGTCTAGGCGGGTTATCGACGGGGTACGCCAAGGCTTGAGGTCAGGCGTCACGAACGATGAGGCAGGTCAAGGCCCGTCATTTCGAGAGATGGCGTCAGGGGGCCACTGCTAGACTGCGATGTAAGCCGGCACCGACTTCACCGCTTGAACGCGCCCACCCCGCCCCCCCAGCCCAAGGCCGGCTCCCTGCGCCTGGAGACGGCCCTGCAGTTGCTCCAGCAGTCCGGGGTGGCGCTGCCCGACACCCGCCAGAGCGATCCGGCCGGCTGGCTGCAGGCCGTGCTCGACGGGCTGTGCGAGCTCTCCAGCCGCGACGCCCTGACGGGCCTGTCCAACCGCCGCCAGTTCGAGCTCGCGATGGCCCGCGAGATCGACCGCGTCGCGCGCGCCGGCGAACCCGCGCTGGTGCTGATGATCGACATCGACCATTTCAAGCGCGTCAACGACACGCATGGCCACTCGGCCGGTGACCTGGTGCTGCGCCAGATCGCCAACGCCCTGCACGAATGCATCCGGCCGATGGACACGGTGGCGCGCATGGGCGGCGAGGAGTTCGCGATGATCCTGCCGAACTGCCCGCCGGCCTTCGGCCAGACGGTGGCCGAGCGCGTGCGCAACAAGGTGCAGGCACGCCCCGTCAGCGTGGCGCCGGGCACCGACATCCAGGTCACCGTGAGCATCGGTGGCGCCTTCGCGCCGCAATGGGTGCGATCCTCGGCCGCGCTGTGGATCGAGCGCGCCGACCAGCAGCTCTACCGCGCCAAGCAGGAAGGCCGCAACCGCGCCTGCCTCGAGATGCCGCCGGTCTCCATCGTCAGCGCCGAGGAGAAGGGCCTGCTCTTCGGCCACTCCCAGTTCCAGGACCTCGAATGAGCAGCGACAGCGCACCCGCCCCGGAGCGGGCCGACAAGCCGGCGGCGCGCGCCCGCATCCTCGCCGTCACCAGCGGCAAGGGCGGCGTGGGCAAGACCTTCGTCTCCGCCAATCTCGCCGCCGCGCTGGCCCGGCGCGGCGAGCGCGTGCTGGTGCTCGATGCCGACCTCGGGCTGGCCAACCTCGATGTCGTGCTGAACCTGTTCCCGAAGATCACGCTGCACGACGTGTTCACCGGCAAGGCCGAGCTGGAAAGCGCCATCCTGCCGGCGCCCGGCGGCTTCTCCGTGCTGCTGGCCGGCTCCGGGCTGGTGGAGTACTCGCGCCTCACGCCCGAGGTGAGCGAGAAGCTGCTCGACGTGATCCAGAAGGTGGCGCCGCGCTTCGACCGCATCCTGCTGGACACCGGCGCCGGCATTTCCGACGTGGTGCTCTACGCCGTCTCGCTGGCCGACGACGTGCTCGTCGTCGCGACCCCCGAGCCCACCTCGCTGACCGATGCCTACGCCACCATCAAGGTGCTGGCCACGCAGCAGGGGCGCCGCGGCGTCAAGCTGCTGGTCAACCAGACCGGCCGGCTCGGCGAGGGACGCGTGATCCGCGGCCAGCTGCAGCAGGTGGTCGACCGCTACGTGACGCCGCAGCTCGGCGAGCCTGGCGGGCCGTTCAAGCTCGAGCTGCTCGGCGACATTCCCACCGACCCGGGCGTGCGCGAGGCCGTGCAGAAGCGCCGTCTGCTGCTCGAGCTGCTGCCGGGTTGCCCGGCAGCGCAAGGCATCTCGGCCGCCGCGGAGAAGCTGCAGTCGTGAGCGAGGGCAATGCGTTCGAGCTGCTGGGCGGCGAGCCGGCGGTGCGCGGGCTGGTCGACCGCTTCTACGACCTGATGGACCTCGAGCCCGACTACGCCGCGCTGCGCGCGGTACACGGCAGCACGCTGGACAGTGCGCGCGACAAGCTGTTCTGGTTCCTGTGCGGCTGGCTGGGCGGGCCGCAGCACTACGTCGAGCGCTTCGGCCACCCGCGGCTGCGTGCGCGGCACCTGCCGTTTCCGATCGGCATCCGCGAGCGCGACCAGTGGCTCGCCTGCATGGCCCAGGCGATGCGCGAGCGCGAGGTGGATCCCACGCTCGCCGAGCGCCTCGCCGAAGCCTTCTTCGGAACTGCAGACTGGATGAGAAACAAGGGTGGCTGAATGTCAGCCCCCGGCCGCGGGCTTACCGCGGCCACCCCCCGAGGGGGTCAGCCGGCCGCTTCGGGGCGGCCGGGCGCTGGCCGGCTGCCTGGGCTCGACGGCTTCAGCAGCACGATCAGCGCCCCGTGCCCGCCGTCCTGCGCGCGCGCCTGGGTGAATGCGATCACCTCGTTCTTCTGCACCAGCCAGCTGCGCACCTTGCCCTTGAGCACCGGCTCGCGGCCCGGCGAGCCATTGCCCTTGCCGTGGACCACGCGTACGCAGCGCAGGCCGGCGCGCACCGCCTCGCGCAGGAAGGCGGCGAGCCGCTCGCGTGCCTCGTCGCGGCGCAGGCCGTGCAGGTCGAGCTGGGCCTGGATCGCCCACACGCCCCGGCGCAGCTTGCGCACCACTTCGGGCCCGACGCCGCGGCGCCGGAACGACAGCGCCTCGTCGGTGTCGAGCAGCGATTCGACGTCGAACTCGTCGGAGATCGACTCGGCCAGCACCGCGGCCTCGTCGCGCTGACGCTGACGCGGCTCCGGCTGCGGGCGCTGTGGCGCGTGCGCGGCACGCGCCGGCGGCCGCAGCGGCACCACCGGGCCGACGCTGCGCGCGAACAGGTCGCGCTCGCGGTTCAGCCGCATCAGCTCGGCCTGCGCGCGCGCCGCGGCGGCGGCCGCCTCGCGCTCGGCCTCGCGCATCGCCTGGCGCAGTGTCTTCAGCTCGGCGAGCGATTTCACCTTGGGCGCGTTCACAGCAGGCCCCGCTCGGCGAACGACACCACGTCGGCCTTGCCGACGACGAAATGGTCGAGCACGCGCACGTCGACCAGCGCCAGCGCACTCTTCAGCGCCTGCGTGAGGAACTCGTCGGCGCGCGACGGCTCGGCCACGCCGCTCGGATGGTTGTGGGCCAGGATCACCGCGCCGGCGTTCAGCGCGAGCGCGCGCCGCACCACCTCGCGCGGGTAGACGCTGGTCTGCGTCAGCGTGCCACGGAACATCTCGTCGAACTGCAGCAGGCGGTGCTGTGCGTCGAGAAACAGCACCGCGAACACCTCGTGCTCGCGCGCCGCCAGCTGCAGTCGAAGGTAGTCGCGCACCGCGCCGGGCGAGTCGAAGGCGGGCCGGTCGGCCAGGCGCTGCTGCAGCGCGCGGCGCGCCAGCTCGATCACCGCGGCCAGTTCGGCGCGCTTGGCCGGCCCCAGGCCTTTGATGCGCTTGAGCGCCGCGGCGTCGGCGTGCAGCAGCCCGGCCGTGCCGCCGAAGCTGTCGAGCACCTGCTGGGCCAGCTGCAGCACCGGGGTGCCCTTCAGGCCGGTGCGCAGCAGCAGTGCCACCAGCTCGGCGTCGGCAAGCGCACCCGGCCCCTGGGCCAGCAGCTTTTCGCGCGGACGGGCGTCCGGGGGCAGGTCCTTGATCACGGTCGGTCGGGCCGCGCGGCACGGGCTCGTAAAATTGCGGTCCAGTCTACTCAAACGGGCCGCACCGTGAACCTCGTGCAGCCGGGGTCGTTCCTGACCCTGCACTACCGCCTCGCCGGGCCGGACGGCGCCGACATCGTCAACACCTTCGCCGACAAGCCCGCGACGCTGTCGCTGGGCACCGGCGAGCTGGCGGCCGCGCTCGAGCAGCGCCTGATCGGCCTGGCCGAGGGTGCGCGCAAGGTGTTCGACGTGCCGGCGGGCGTTGCCTTCGGCGAGCGCAACCCCGAGCTGCTGCAGCGCGTGAAGCGCACGCTGCTCGACGAGCTCGGCGACCCGGACCAGACCTACCACGTCGGCGACGTGGTGCAGTTCCCGACGCCCGACGGCCGCGGGAGTTATGCCGGCGTGGTGCGCGAGCTCGGGCCGGACTGGCTGCTGTTCGACTTCAACCACCCGCTGGCCGGCCGGCCGGTGACCTTCGAAGTGCAACTGATCGGGGTGCTGTGATGCCAGCCAACGTCGTCGGCGGACTCGAAGAGGTGGTGCTCGCAGAGCCGCGCGGCTTCTGCGCCGGCGTCGACCGCGCGATCGAGATCGTCGAGCGGGCGATCCGCAAGTTCGGCGCGCCGATCTACGTGCGCCACGAGATCGTGCACAACACCTACGTGGTCAACGACCTGAAGGCCAAGGGCGCGATCTTCATCGAGGACCTGGCCGAGGTGCCGCCGGGGGCGACGCTGGTGTTCAGCGCACACGGGGTGTCGCAGGCGGTGCGCCAGGAGGCGGCGCAGCGCGGCTTCTCGGTGTTCGACGCCACCTGCCCGCTGGTGACCAAGGTGCACGTCGAGGTGGCCAAGCTGCACAAGGAAGGCTTCGACTTCATCATGATCGGCCACAAGGGCCATCCGGAAGTCGAGGGCACGATGGGCCAGCTCGACGACGGCATCTACCTCGTCGAGGACGTGGCCGACGTCGATCGGCTCGAGCTGCCGCAGACCGA
>WBZM01003372.1_pt1 | contig 12521 bp, 9 predicted proteins | sample 5204271 | NCBI WGS metagenome assembly WBZM01 (sample SAMN12344346, study PRJNA552823) | activated sludge metagenome | biome: Activated sludge suspended growth; feature: Nitrification reactor; material: Wastewater; isolation source: activated sludge from nitrification reactor of wastewater treatment...
TCCCATCTACCAGACCACGTCCTACGCCTTCGACGACACCCAGCACGGCGCCGACCTGTTCGATTTGAAGGTGCCGGGCAACATCTACACCCGGATCATGAACCCCACCACCGCCGTGCTGGAACAGCGGGTGGCGGCGATGGAGGGCGGCGTCGGTGCGCTGGGCGTGGCCTCCGGCATGGCGGCGATCACCTACAGCCTGATGACCATCGCCGAAGTCGGCGACAACATCGTCACCACCTCCACCCTGTACGGCGGCACCTACAACCTGTTCGCCCACACCCTGCCCCGCTTCGGCATCGAGGCGCGCTTCGCCGATTATCGCGATGTGGAAGCGATGGGCCGGCTGATCGACGCCAAGACCAAGGCGGTGTTCTGCGAGTCCATCGGCAATCCGGCGGCCAACGTGGTGGATTTCGGCGCGCTCGCCCAAGTGGCCCACGCCCACGGTGTGCCGCTGATCGTGGACAACACCGTGCCGACCCCGTATCTGTGCCGGCCGTTCGAGCACGGCGCCGATATCGTGGTCCACGCTTTGACCAAGTATATGGGCGGCCACGGCACCAGCATCGGCGGCGTCATCGTCGATTCCGGCCGCTTCCCTTGGGATCAACATAAAGTTCGTTTCGCGCGGCTGAACGAGCCCGATCCGTCCTATCACGGCGTGGTCTACGTCGAGGCGCTGGGGCCGGCGGCGTTCATCGGCCGGGCGCGCGTGGTGCCGCTGCGCAACACCGGCGCGGCGATCTCGCCGTTCAACAGCTTCCTGATCCTGCAAGGCATCGAAACCCTGCCGGTGCGGATGGACCGCCATTGCGAGAACGCCGTCAAGGCTGCCGAATATCTGCGCGATCACCCGCAAGTCGTGTGGATCAAATACCCCGCCTTGGCCGATAACCCGGAAAAGCCTTTGGTGGATAAATACATGGGCGGGCGCGGCTCCAGCATTCTCAGCTTCGGCATCAAGGGCGGGCGCGAGGCCGGCGCCAAGTTCATCGACGCGCTGCAACTGGTCACCCGGCTGGTCAACATCGGCGACGCCAAGTCGCTGGCCTGCCATCCGGCCACCACCACCCATCGGCAGTTATCGCCCGACGAGTTGGCCCGTGCCGGCGTCAGCGAGGATCTGGTGCGGCTGTCCATCGGCATCGAGCACATCGACGACATCCTCGCCGATCTGGAACAGGCGCTGGCGGCGGCGAAGTAGCGCTCTTGTTGTTAAACAATCGAGGAGACAGCACCGATGAAAGCCCGTGCAGCGGTGGCCTGGGAGCCGAAAAAGCCCTTGGTGATCGAAGAAATCGAAGTGGAAGGCCCCGAGGAAGGCGAGGTTCTGCTGAAAGTGGTGGCCACCGGCGTCTGCCACACCGACGCCTTCACCCTGTCCGGCGACGATCCCGAAGGCGCTTTTCCCTGCGTTCTCGGCCATGAAGGCGGCTGCGAGGTGGTCGAGTGCGGGCCGGGCGTCAAGGGGCTCAAGCCCGGCGATCACGTCATCCCGCTCTACATCCCGGAATGCGGCGAGTGCGAGTACTGCCGCTCGACCAAAACTAACCTGTGCCAGTCCATCGCCGCCACGGTGTGGACCGGCTACATGCCCGACCACACCCGCCGTTTCTCCTGCCGGGGGACGCCGCTGTTTCACTATATGGGCTGCTCGACCTTCGCCGAATACACCGTGGTGCCGGAAATCGCCTTGGCCAAGATCAACCCCGCCGCGCCGCTGGACAAGGTCTGCCTGCTCGGCTGCGGCGTCACCACCGGCATCGGCGCGGTGCTGAACACCGCCAAGGTCGAGCCGGGTTCCACGGTGGCGGTGTTCGGTCTCGGCGGCATCGGCTTGTCGGTGATTCAGGGCGCGGTGATGGCCCAGGCCGGGCGGATCATCGCCATCGATCTCAACCCCGACAAGTTCGCCATGGCGACGGCTCTGGGCGCGACCGACACGCTGAATCCGAAGGATCTGGGCGGCGATCTGGTCGAGGCGATCAAGGAGATGACCGGCGGCGGGGTGGATTACTCCTTCGAGTGCATCGGCAATGTCGGCGTCATGCGGCAGGCGCTGGAGTGCTGCCACATGGGTTGGGGCGTGTCCACCATCATCGGCGTGGCTGGCGCCGGCCAGGAAATCCGCACCCGCCCGTTCCAACTGGTCACCGGCCGCACCTGGAAAGGGACCGCGTTCGGTGGAGTCAAGGGGCGCAGCCAGTTGCCCGGCTACGTCGAAAACTATCTCCAAGGCAAGATCGAGCTGGATCGCATGGTGACGCACACGATGCCGCTGGAAGAGATCAACACCGCCTTCGATCTGATGCACGAAGGCAAGAGCATCCGTTCCGTTATCATCTTCTAGGGGAATCGCGCCGGTGGAGCACATCGAGTCGATCAAGGAATTCGGCGGCTGGTTGAACCGCTACCGTCACCGCTCGCAAGCCTGCAATTGCGACATGAGCTTTTCGGTCTATCTGCCGCCCGCAGCGGCGACGGAAAAGGTGCCGGCGGTTTACTGGCTGTCCGGTTTGACCTGCACCGACGACAATTTCCGGGTCAAGGCCGGGGCGCAGCGCTACGCGGCGGAACTCGGGCTGGCGCTGGTCATCCCCGACACCAGCCCGCGCGGCGCCGAAGTGGCAGACGTGCCGGAGCGCTACGATCTCGGCCAGGGCGCCGGCTTCTACGTCGATGCCACCCAGGAGCCGTGGGCGCGGCATTATCGGATGTACGAGTATGTCACCCGCGAACTGCCGGACTTGGTCGAGGCGAATCTGCCCCTGACCGATGCCCGCTCCATCACCGGCCATTCGATGGGGGGGCACGGCGCGCTGATCTGCGCCCTCAGGGAACCGGGCCGCTATCGCTCGGTTTCCGCCTTCGCGCCAATCTGTCACCCGATGGCCTGTGGCTGGGGGCAAGGCTGTTTCAAAGCCTATCTGGGCAACAATCGCGAGGATTGGGTGGCCTACGATACCGTTCGGTTGATCGAAGAGGGAGCGAGCGCCATGCCCCTGTTGATCGATCAGGGCACCGCCGATGAGTTTCTCGCCCAGCAGTTGCACCCGGCCTCGCTGGAGCGGGTTTGCGCCGCCCGCAACTTTCCGCTGACCCTGCGCTGGCAGGAGGGCTACGACCACAGCTATCACTTCATCGCCACCTTCATCGGCGAACACCTCGCCTATCACGCCGAGCATCTCCGTGAAACAGGAACTGCTGAAGCTGCTGCAAAGCCTGCTGCGCGGTGAACTGAACCGCGCCCGCCGCCGCAAGGGCCGCTCGCCCTGGCTGATCGGCGGGCTGGCGGTCGCCGTGGTCGCGGTCAGCTATTTCCTGCACGAACCCAAGGCGCTGCCTTCGGCCACGGCCAAGGGAGCGGAACTGGTTTGCACCGTCAAGGCGGTCTACGACGGGGACACCCTCACCGCCAGTTGCCCCGGCGGCGAGGTCACGGTGCGGGTGTTCGGCATCGACGCGCCGGAAATGAAGCAGGAGCCGTGGGGCGACCGCTCGCGCGAGGCGCTGCGCGGCCTGTTGCCCCGGTTCGGCTCCATCGAACTGCGGGTGATGGATCGGGATCGCTACGATCGGACCGTCGCCCAAGTGGTGGTCGGCGACCGCGATCTCGGCTTGGAAATGGTCCGGCAGGGGCGGGCGCTGGTCTACCAGCAGTACAACGACTCCCCGGTCTACCGGCAGGCCCAGGCCGAAGCCAAGCAGGCCCGGCGCGGTATCTGGGAGAAACCGGGCGGCCAGCAGGACCCGGCCGCTTGGCGGCGGCTGAACCCGCGCTGATCCGTGTCCGGCCGGCTCTCGCCCGTGGTTGCCAATCGCTCGCATCCGGCCCCTAATCCCGCCGCCGTCCGCTGCGAGTCGGGCCGCTGTCGCTGCGAGGGCGACTGGACGCTGGCCGGCATCGAGGGGCTGGATGCGCGGCTGCGGGCCGTGCGCTGGCCGACCGGCGGCATCGAGCTGGATGGTTCCGGCATCGGTGCCATCGACACCACCGGCGCGCTACTGTTGCTCAATCTGATCGCCGAGCTGGAGCGGACCCGTGATCCAGTCCGTTTGGTCGATCTGCGCGAGGAACATCGAGCGCTGCTGGATTTGGTGCGGGAGCGCCGCGCCATCGCCGGGGCATTGGCGGCGGCGCCTGCGCCACCCGGATTTCTGGAGCGACTCGGCCGGGTGGTTTGGTATCACCTGAGCAACGGCTTGGCCTTTCTCACCTTCATCGGCGAGACGGCGGCGGCTCTGGGCCGGTTGACGCTGCACCCCGGCCGGTTTCGCTGGCGGGCGCTGTTCGGTAACGTCGAAACCGCCGGGGTCCATGCCTTGCCCATTATTGCCTTGCTGTCGTTCATGATGGGGGTGGTCATCGCCTATCAGGGCGGCCGGCAACTGGAGTTCTACGGGGCCAACATCTTCATCGTCGAACTGGTGGCGCTGACCATGCTGCGCGAGCTGGCCCCGCTGATCACCGCCATCATCGTCGCCGGTCGCACCGGTTCGTCCTACACCGCCCAAATCGGCACCATGCAGATCACCGAGGAAGTCGATGCGTTGCGCACCATCGGCATCCCGCCGATGGATTTGCTGGTGATACCCAAGCTGCTGGCGCTGACCGTCGCCCTGCCGCTGTTGACGGTGTTCGCCGACGCGCTCAGCGTGTTCGGCGGCATGGTCATGGCGCAAACGCTGCTCGATGTCAGTTTCGCCGATTTCCTGGATCGCTTGCCGAAGGTGGTGACCTTGACTTCGTTTCTGCTCGGTGTGGGCAAGGCGCCGGTGTTCGCCGCCATCATCGCGCTGGTCGGCTGCTACCAGGGGTTTCGGGTGCGCGGCGGCGCCGACAGCGTCGGCCGGCAGACCACGGTCAGCGTGGTGCAGTCGATCTTCCTGGTCATCGCCGCCGATGCGCTATTCTCGGTGGTGCTGGGCGGAGTGGGGCTGTGAGCGCGGCGGTCGATCCGGCGATGCCGGTGATCGAGATTCGCGGTCTGCGCACCGGGTTCGGGCCGGTGGTCATTCACGAGAATCTGGATCTCGGTGTTCGCCGGGGCGAGGTGGTCGCGCTGGTCGGCGGCAGCGGTTCCGGCAAGACCACCCTGTTGCGGGCGATCATCATGCTGCTGCGCCCGGTGGCCGGCTCGATCAGGCTGTTCGGCCAGGAAATCGTCGGGATCGGCGATGGCGCGGCGTTCCGGTTGCGGCGGCGGTTCGGGATGCTGTTCCAGCAGGGCGCGCTGTTCAGCTCGCTCACGGTGCGGGAAAACGTGGCGGTGCCGCTGCGCGAGCACACTCCGCTGCCCGCCCAGCAAATCGCGGAAATCGCCGACCTCAAGATCGCGCTGGCGGGGTTGCCCGCCGACGCCGGCGCCAAGCTGCCGCGCGAGTTGAGCGGCGGCATGTTGAAGCGCGCGGCGCTGGCGCGGGCGCTGGCGCTGGACCCGGCGCTGCTGTTTCTGGACGAGCCGACCGCCGGGCTGGACCCGGTCAGCGCGGGCGCGTTCGACGAGCTGGTGGTGCAGCTCAAGGAATCGCTGGGGCTGACGGTGGTGATGGTGACCCACGATCTGGACACGCTGTGGAGCGCCACCGACCGGGTGGCGTTCCTGGGCGAGAAGCGGGTGATCGGCTACGCGCCGATGCGAGAGTTGACCCGGGCCGAGCATCCGCTGATCCGGGCTTACTTCGAGGGACCGCGCGGCCGCGCGGCGGGGAGCAGGCGTGCAGAGTAAAGTGAATTACGCTCTGGTCGGGGTGTTCGTCGTCATCCTGGGCGCGTTTCTGCTGGGCGTGGTGTTCTGGCTGACGGTGGGCGGCGAGAGCAAGACCTACGACCGGTATCGGGTGTATTTTCACGAATCGGTGGCCGGCCTGAATCCCAAGGCCACGGTTCGCTATCGCGGCGTTCAGGTGGGGCAGGTGCAATCCATTCGGCTGGACCCGATCAACCCCGAACAAGTGGATGTGGTGTTGGGCATCGAGCGCGGCACGCCGATCCGCCGCGACACCATCGCCACCCTGTCCACCCGGGGACTGACCGGGGTGGCGTCGGTGGAGCTGAGCGGCGGCGGGGTGCAGTCGCCACCGCTGGAGCAGGAAGCCGGGCAGGAGTTGCCGGTGATCCAGGCCGGACCGTCGCTGGTGGCCCGGCTGGACGATGCCTTCAACAATATTCTCACCAACGTCAATGGCCTGTCGAGCCGGCTGGAGCGGCTGCTGGGCGACGAAAACCAGACCGCGTTCACCGAGATTTTGCGGAATACCAGCACCATCACCGGCGCGTTGGCCGGACGCTCCGACAGCATCCGCCAGACGCTGACGAACGTGGATACCTTTACCGGGGAATTGGCGAGGCGCGCGGAACGGCTGGGCAAGGCGTTGGATCAGTTGGCAGCCGGTCTGGAGGGAACGGGCGAATTGAGCGGCCAGGCGCGGGCCGCCTTGGGCGATTTTCGGGCGGCCGCCCAGTCGGTGCGCAAGACCGCCGACACTTTCAACCAAACCAGCCGGGATTTGAGCGGTTTGGCCGAGGTCGGACGGCAGGAGTTGCGGCGGCTGGGGCAGAGCACGGAGCCCGAGTTGAGCGCGCTGCTGGCGCAGGCCAGCGATATGGTGGCGGCTTTGCAGCGGCTGGCCGAGCTGCTGGAGCAAAATCCCCGCGCTTTGTTGTTGGGTAAGCCCAGCGGCCGGCCGGGGCCGGGCGAAAAGTGAGCGGTTGTGTGAAAATCCCTACCCTCGGGAGCGGAGTAGCGGTTGTGAGCGGGGAGGGAGGCTGCGTGAAAGCGCCTCCAGGCATCCATACGTATACATCATAAACAGTGGGGGACGGGCATGGCAGGCGCGGTCGAAGACCGGTTGATCGTGAGCGCGGGACGATGGGTTGGGGTGTTGCTGGCAGCGATCACGCTGGCCGGCTGTCTACTGCCGCAGGACAATTCGCCGCCGCCGCAAACTTATTTGTTGGAGGGAGGCGGCTTCTCGCCGCCGACGGCGCGGCGGTCCAGCGGCAAGACCTTGCTGGTGGCGGTGCCCAAGGCGGCGCCCGGCTTCGATTCCAACCGCATCGCCTACACCAAGGAGTCGCTGAAGCTGGATTACTACAGCAACAGCGTCTGGAGCGACACTCCGGCGAAAATGCTCCTGCCCATCATGGTGCGGGCGTTCGAGGGCACGGGGGCGTTCAAGGCAGTGATCGCGCCGCCCGCGCCGACGCTGGCCGACATGCGGGTGGATGTCGATGTGATCCGCTTGCAGCAGGAATTCATGACCCAGCCCAGCCGAGTCCGGCTGACGGCCCGAATCAAGGTGTTGAACATGAAGAGCGGGCACGTATTGGCGACGCAAGTGTTCGAGGTGTTGGAGCCGGCGCCGAGCGAGGATGCCTATGGCGCGGCGCGGGCCACCAACGCGGCGGTGCAAAAGATACTCGGCGACATGATTCCGTTCGCGCTGCGCCATTTGGGTTGAAGCAAACAAGGCGGCCCGTGGGCCGCCTTTTTCGTTTTCGGGTCGGAACGGACTTCGGTAGACCCTCACCCCCGGTCCCTTTCCCACAGGGAGAGGGGGGCTTCGGAATAGCGACTCGCCTCAACCGCCGGCTGGCTCGACCGAGGCCGCGCCGCCGTTGGCGACCTTGCCCCGCCGCGCGCCCAGCGCGTCTCCCAGTTGATACCAGTCCACCTTGCGGGTGAGCACCATCGCCAGCGCCAGGCAGCCGAACAGGCTGACCGATCCGGCCAGCAAGGCGTGATCTTCCAGGCTGATCAGGACGTACAGCAGGCCGAACACCGCTCCGATCAACGCCCCGAAGCCGATGCCCCAGCGCGGGCTGCGCAGGACATGGGCCAAATAGTAGGCCAGTAGCGTCACGCAGCCGAGCGTGGCGATGGCGTAGGACAGGGTGAAATCGAGGTGCTCGGACAGGGCCAGCAGCAGCAGATAGAACAGCACCAGCGCCGCGCCGGCGAACCCGTACTGGAGGGGATGGATCGCCAGCCGCTTGAGGATTTCGAACAGGAAGAAAGCGACGAAGGTCAGGCCGACGAACAGCAGCCCGTATTTGATGGCGCGGTCGGTCTGCACGTAGCTGTCGGTCGGGTCCATGAAGCGCACGCCGATCAGGGTGTCGAGCGGGCGGTCGTTGCGCAAGTGCTCGAACAGTTGATGGGTCATGTTGGTGGCCAAGCGGGTGGTGGACCACGCGGCGGAGAAGCCGCTCGCGGTCACTTCGCGGGTTTCGGGCAGGAATTGACCCTGGAAGCTGGGATGCGGCCAGTTGCCTCGGACGCTGATGCGGGTGGTGTCGCCCACCGGGGCGAGATCGAAGGTTTGGGTGCCGCGCAGGTCGAGCGCGAAGGAGAATTCGGCCGACCACGGCGCTTGCGGGTTGAGGCCGCGAATGAAGGTCTGAATGCCGTTGGGCATTTTGGGCTCGGCGGTGCCGGGCAGAAAGTCGAGGCGCTGTTCCGCCCAGGCCAGCACCGGCGCCCGCATGATACCGCGCGGGTCGTTGACGCCGACGATCAAGCGCGGGTCGCCGAAGGTGATCTGTTCGTTGGGTTCCGGCTTCAGCAGGCCACCTTCGCTGGCGAAGCGGCCCTTGATGGCGATGCTGGCGCTGAACACCACGGCGTGATACAGGCTGCGCCGGATTTGTTCGGTGTTCAGAGTCGTTTGCACGTCCAGTTCGCTCGGCAGCAGATAGAGCGCGTCCGAGTAGCGTTTTTCGACCTCGATCATTTTGGTCTCGTCTTTTTCGCTGGGCTTTTGCGTCTTGACGATGCGGGTGTAGGGCACCACCAGCACCGGCCCGACCAGAGTTTGGTCGCGGGCGGTGGCGGCGGCGATGCCCGCCACGACACCATCGCGCCGCGCCGTGCGCTCGTCGATCAGGAAGCTGATTCGGGTCAGGCCGATGGCGAGGAAGACGGTGATCAGGAATATCAGAGCAATCTTGGCAAACAGGCTGTATCGCATGGCTGGGCTCCTTCGGTTGAGTGGATGGAGCAAGCCTAACCGACGCAGTTGAGGGGATGATGTGCGGACCGTGGGGGAAATGTGGGGATTGGGTGAAGGCGCGCATGTGAGATAAACTGGATCGCTATTTCTCCGAACGCCCGGCCCGGCTTGGCCCGCAAGTGCCGAATGCCGCTGGTTATTAATTCAACGAGTTGACTGTCCCGATGCGCAAGAACTTGCGACGAAGGACGGCGATCAGGCCGTTCAAGAACGCCACAGACTCGGCGGACGACGGCTTCGAATGTTTACGTAATCTGGCGGGACCCAACAGATAGGCTTCGGCCTGTGCCGGCGTAACTGTTTCGCTTTGGATTGATCCGTATTTGCGCGATCCGGGCCGTTTTGATAGAATATTATTGTTACACCCCATAGTTTTTGTTTACAAACAACTGGACATAATAAGGGGAATAACAATGTCTTATCCAGCATTTTGCCGCTCCAGACCAATCAAAACCGGCCGTCTCATCGCCCCGATCATCTGCTTTCTGCCCGCATTGCTCCTCCTGCTTGCCGTGCCCTTCGCCGGGGCGCAGACCCTGCCGCTGCCCACCCACGCCGCCGGTTTTTATACGGCGGGATCGGTCCATGCCGTGGCCGTGGATGCCAAAGGGCGATTTTACATCGGCGGTTCGTTTAGCTTCGTAAACGGCGTCCCGCGCAGCAATCTCGCCCGCTTCAACGCTGACGGAACACTGGATACCGCCTGGAATCCGAATCCCGATGGCTATGAGGTTTCGGTCTTGGCCATCGCGGGCGACACGGTGTATGCGGGGGGGCACTTCACCGCCATCGGCGGGCAGGCGCGCAACAACCTCGCCGCGCTGGACGCCGGCACCGGGGCCGCCACCGCCTGGAATCCGAATCCCGATCGTGGGGTTTCAGCCTTGGCCGTCGCGGGCGACACGGTGTATGTGGCCGGGGGTTTCACCGCCATCGGCGGGCAGGCGCGCAATCACCTCGCCGCGCTGGACGCCGGCACCGGGGTCGCCACCGCCTGGAATCCGAACCCTGATGGTGGGGTTTCCGTCTTGGCCGTATCGGGCGACACGGTGTACGTGGGGGGATATTTCAATACCATCGGCGGGCAGGCGCGCAATCGCCTCGCCGCGCTGGATGCGACCACCGGCGCCGCCACCGCCTGGAATCCGAACCCTGATGGTGAGGTTTCCGTCTTGGCCGTATCGGGCGACACGGTGTATGCGGGGGGATATTTCCACACCATCAGCGGGCAGGCGCGCAACGGTATCGCCGCGCTGGACGCCGGGACCGGGGCCGCCACCGCCTGGAATCCGAACACTGATGGCGTTGGAGTTTCAGACTTGGCCGTCGCGGGCGACACGGTGTATGTGGCCGGGGGTTTCACCGCCATCGGCGGGCAGGCGCGCAATTACCTCGCCGCGCTGGACGCGACCACCGGCGCCGCCACCGCCTGGAATCCGAACCCTGATAGTCCGATTGATGCTTTGGCGGCCTCGGGCGGCACGGTGTATACGGGAGGGTACTTCACCACCATCGGCGGCGCTACTCACTTGGGCGCCGCCGCGATAGCCACCACAGGCGAGGTTTCCGCCACGCCTTACGACGCACAAATTCCCGGTAACGTTTTGGCCGTAGCGGTGGATGGCAGCAGGCGGGTGGTAGTGGTGGGAGATTTCCTGCAAGCGGGTTCCTTGAATCGCTCCTATCTGGCCCGTTTCAGAATCGACGGAACCCTGGATACCGCCTGGAACCCGAATCCCGATGGTGGGGTTTTGGCTTTGGCCGTCTCGGGCGACACGGTGTATGTGGGGGGATTTTTCACCACCATTGGCGGGCAGGTGCGCAAAGGTATCGCCGCGCTGGACGCCGGGACCGGGGCCGCCACAGCTTGGAACCCGAACTCTGAATATGGGGTTTTTGCCTTGGCCGTCGCGGGCGACACGGTGTATGCGGGCGGGAGCTTCACCGCCATCGGCGGGCAGACGCGCTTCAATCTCGCCGCACTGGACGCCACCACCGGAGCTGCCACCGCCTGGAATCCGAAACCTGATGGTCGGGTTAGTGCCTTGGCCGTATCGGGCGACACGGTGTACGCAGGCGGGCTATTCGGCAGTATTGGCGGTCAGAAGCGCAGTCTCATCGCTGCCCTCGACGCCGCTACAGGCGTGGCTACTGCCTGGAATCCGAACGCTGAGGGGGCTACTTGTCCTCCGCCGTGCCGCTTCCCTCCTCCTTTAGCCTTGGCCGTTTCGGGTAACACGGTGTATGTGGCCGGGGATTTCACCACCATCGGCGGGCAGGCGCGCAGTAGTCTCGCCGCGCTTGACGCGACCACTGGGGCCGCCACCGCCTGGAATCCGAACCCTGGTTATGGGGTTATGGCCTTGGCCGTCTCGGGCGACACGGTGTATGTGGGCGGGGGCTTTACCGCCATCGGCGGGCAGGCGCGCAACAATATCGCCGCGCTGGACGCGACCACCGGTGCCGCCACCGCCTGGAATCCGAACCCTGATATTGGAACTTATGGGGTTTTAGCCTTGGCCGTCTCGGGTAACACAGTCTATGCGGGGGGAGGTTTCGCCCAGATCAGCGGCGTGCCCCGCGCCGGTTTCGCCGCCTTGCCCGCCAACGGAACCCCATCCCCCACCCTCACCGCCCTGACCAGCAGCGCCAATCCCGCGCTGTTCGGCCAAGCGATCACCTTCACCGCCACCGTGACCGGCCAGAACCCCACCGGCGCGGTCGCCTTCACCGCCGACGGCTGGATCGGCTGCCGCGCGGCTGCCCTCATCAGCGGCAGTGCCCGATGCGTCGCCGGCCTGAGCGTCGGGAGCCACGCCATCGGCGCTGCTTACGGCGGGGACGCCGGCAACAGACCTTCCACCGCCACCCCGCTGACCCAGACCGTGCGGAACGCCTTTGTCGGCGCCAGCCCCAGCGGCCAAGGCGACGTCGGCGCCGAATTCAGCGGCGGCGGGGAGAATTGCCATCTGACCCAGGCCGCCTTGGTCGATCCGCCCGCCGCACCGCCGCCCGGCTACAGCTTCCCGCACGGCCTGCTGCGCTTCACGCTGGACGGCGCCTGCACCGGCCCGGTCACCGTCCGGGTCACCTATCCCGCCGCCCTGCCGGCCGGCGCGACCTTCTGGAAATACGGCCGAACCGCCGCCGACCCGACCCCACATTGGTACACGCTCCCGGCCGCTCTCGCCGGCGCCAGCGCCACCTTCGCCCTGACCGACGGCGGTTTGGGCGACGACGACTTGGCCGTCAACGGCAGCATCACCGACGACGGCGGGGTCGGCGTTCCGATCACGGAAATCCCCACCCTGACCGAATGGCTGGCGCTGTTGCTGGCCGCGCTGCTGCTCGGATTCGGCGGCTGGCGGCTGCGGCAGAACCGGTCGCTCTAATGCCATCAATCCCCGGCCCACTTCTCCGGCGGGCTGGGATATTCCTCACCCGCAAGCGTTGAGTGGAATGAGCGTCGATCACCTGGCCGGATCACTCCGGGGTCTCGCGGG
>WBZM01003373.1_pt1 | contig 12520 bp, 11 predicted proteins | sample 5204271 | NCBI WGS metagenome assembly WBZM01 (sample SAMN12344346, study PRJNA552823) | activated sludge metagenome | biome: Activated sludge suspended growth; feature: Nitrification reactor; material: Wastewater; isolation source: activated sludge from nitrification reactor of wastewater...
GGCCCCTACGAGATCCCTAACGCTCACGTCGATAGCTACGCCGTAACGACCAACAACATCCCCGGCGGGGCGTTCCGCGGCTTCGGCGGGCCACAAGGCACGTTTGCCGCCGAATGTCAGATGAACAAGCTGGCCGAGGCGTTGGGTATGGACCCGATCGCGTTTCGCCTCATGAATGTCCTGCGCGAGGGCAGCCTGTTGACGACGCAAACGCCCATCCCGCCGGGCGTAAGCATGGCCGAGGTCATCGAGGCGGCGGCCGTCGAGTCGGGCTGGGGTATGTCGCGTGACGCTACCCGACCCATAGCCGACGTTTTCGCCCAGCGATCGCCTTTCCAGTCGATCCCTACCGATCCGGCCCAAATCCGCCGCGGCCGGGGTTTTGCCTGCGCTTTCAAGAACGTCGGGTTTTCCTTCGGCGCGCCGGAAAAGTGTGAGGCGATCATCGAGTTGCATGGCGGCAAGGATATCGAACGGGTTGTGCTGCGCCACGCCGGAGCCGAGGTCGGCCAGGGGGCACACACAGCGTTCAAGCAGATGGCCGCCGCGGCAACCGGCGTATCGGTCGAGCAGGTCGACCTCGTCTTGTCAGACACGGCCAGCAGCGGAGATTCCGGCTCCGTTTCGGCCTCACGCATGACCTTCATGGCCGGCAATTCCATCCGCCAGGCGGCCGAGGAGGCGCTGGCCAAATGGCAGAATGAGGACCGCCCAGCCATCGCCCATACTATCTATAAGCCACCCCCCACCCAGCCGTATGAACCGGAGACCGGCTATTCAATGCCCAACTTCAGCTATGGCTATGTGGCTGAGGTTGTCGATCTGGCGGTCGACATCGAAACCGGTCACATTCACGTCGAGCGCATCATCTGCGCTGACGACGTCGGCAAGGTCATCAACCGCACCAATGTCGAGGGACAAATCGAGGGCGGCGTGGTGCAAGCTTTCGGCTATACCGTAATGGAGAATTTGCAGGTGAAGGACGGCCGGGTGATCACCCCGTTCCTGAGCCAGTATCTCATCCCCGGCATCAAGGACATTCCCGACCGCGTTGATTCGGTTCTGGTGGAGATTCCCGACCCCGTCGGCCCCTGGGGCGCGCGCGGCATGGCCGAGATGCCGTTCATGCCTCTAGCCCCGGCCGTCGTCGCCGCGCTCCACGACGCAACAGGGGTGTGGTTTGATGAGATACCGTTGTTGCCGTGGAAGGTGGTAGAGGGTTTGCGGTAAATCAATTACTGAATTTTCAACTAACATAGACCTCAATGTTCTTCGCAAACCATCCCATTCTCCTCCGCGGCGGCGGTGACCTGGCGACCGGTGTGGCCTATCGCCTCCACCATGCCGGTTTTCCGGTCATCGTGACCGAACTGCCCCAGCCGCTTGTCGTCCGGCGGCGGGTGGCTCTGGCCACAGCCGTGCTGGAGGGAGAGAGCACCGTTGAAACCCTTCGCGCCATCCGCGTCGATATGCCCGCCGAAGCGTGGACGCTGGCAGCGACCGGCATCATTCCGGTTCTGGTGGCGGCGGAGATTCCGGCGGAATGGACCGATGACCACCGGCCGGCGGCGGTCGTCGACGCCCGCATGGCAAAGAGGAACATCGACACGACCATCGACCAGGCACCACTTGTCATCGCCCTGGGGCCGGGCTTCACGGCCGGAGTCGACTGCCACGCCGTCATCGAGACCAACCGCGGCCACCGGCTCGGCCGGGTCATCTGGCGCGGCGCGGCCGAACCCAACACGGGTACGCCGGGCATCGTGGCCGGCAAGGGGCGCGAGCGCGTCCTGCGTGCGCCCGTGGCCGGCATCGTGTCGTGGCGGGTAGACATCGGCAACCGCGTCAGTGAAGGAGAAGTGATCGGTCACGTAGGCGGGCGAGGGCTAATCGCGCCGTTCGACGGCGTGGCACGCGGCCTCATCACCCCCGGCACGACCGTGCCATCCGGACTGAAGATCGGCGATGTAGACCCGCGCGATGACGCGTCGGCCGCCTTTACAATCTCCGAAAAAGCGCTGGCTATCGGCGGCGGCGTGCTCGAAGCTGTCCTGATTCACCTCAACTCGCAAGGGGGACGCGACGAATGAAGCGCAAGGGGCTGTGGTTGATTGTTGGTGTGGTGCTGGCCCTGCTTATCCTTTACGGCGCGGCAAGTTGGATTTTCTCCAGCCTGATCATCGCCGGGGAGACTCAAACCGTGGCCGACGCCGCGGCCGAGGGCGACACCCCCGCCGGGTTCGGCCTGCCGGAGCCGGAAACCATCGCCATCGACGCCGGCGAGGTAACGCTGGCCGGCTGGTACTTCGAAAATCCTGCCAACGGCAATTGCGGCTTGATGTTCCTGCATGGGTTCCGCGGCACGCGCTATCATGTGTTGAACTGGGCGCCCTTGTTTTGGGAGCGCGGCTGTGACGTGCTGGCCTATGACCACCGCGGCCACGGCGACAGCACCCCCGCCTTCCACACCTACGGCTTCCATGAGAAAGAGGACGCCATTGCCGCGCTGGACTGGTTTGCTGCCAGGGCTGAACTGGAGCGTAAGCGAATCGGCGTCTTCGGCGTCTCCTATGGAGCGGCCACGGCGCTGCAGATGGCTCCCATGACACCCGACATCGCCTTCGTCGGCGCGGATTCAGCCTACAGCGAGCTGGAGGAGATTCTCGGGTTCCAGGCCAGCCAATTGTTCCCTGCCATCGCCCCGCTGGTGCTGCCGGGGGCGCTGCGCGTCGCCGAGCTTCGCGCTGATTTCGACGTGCAGGCTGTGGCTCCTGAGCGCTCCATTGCCGAGGTCGAGGTTCCTGTCCTGCTCGTCCACTCGCTCACCGATGAGTACACTTTCCCGTCCCATTCCGAAGACATCTACGCCAACAGCGACCCAAGTCGTACCGTGCTGGAACTCACCGATTGGGGCGCTCCGCACGGTCGCAGCATCATCACTGACCCGGATTCCTATAAACAGTTGGTGGATGAATTCCTGGCGCAATACGCGCCCGATTTCGGCCTCCCTCCCGCGCCATGACCGACGCCATGTGGACTCTGCCCGACGCTCTGGGAATCGGCCAACAACCGGAACTGGTCGCCTTCGTCGGCGGTGGGGGCAAGACGAGCCTGATGTTCGCCCTGGCCGCGGCACTGCCCGGGCGCGTCGTCATGACGACAACCACGCGCATCTTTGCCGCGCAAATGAGCCGCGCGCCGGCCGTCGTCTATGAGGATAACCTGTCGCCGCTCGACGACGCGCTGGCTACCCACGGCCGGTGCCTCGTCGTCGGCCGCGTCGCGGGGGAAAAAGCGCTCGGCGTCGATCCCACCCTGCCCGCTCGCCTGCTGGCTCGGCCCGACGTCGACTATGTGCTGGTCGAGGCCGATGGCTCGCGCATGCGGCCGGTGAAGGCCCCGGCAGCGCATGAGCCGGTAATCCCCATGGGCGTGACGCTGCTCGTGCCCATGGCGGGTATGGATGCACTGGAAGGCTTGATTGAAGATGTGGCCCACCGGCCGGAAATTGTGAATTACGGATTAGGTATTTTGAATGAGGCGGGAAGCAGTGGGCGTCCTTTTGTTGTCGGCGGGCGGTTGACACCGGCTGGACTGGCGCAGGTGATCGGGCATCCACGGGGCGGATTGAAAGGTGCACCGGAAGGTGCAAGGATCATCCCTTTTCTGAACAAGGCGGATACAGTCAGCCGGCTGGCCGCCGCGCGGGAGACGGCCGGACGACTGCTTGGCATGTCAGGAGTGCAGCGTATCGCGGTGAGCGTCTTGCACTCGGATCAGCCTGTCCGGGAGGTGTGGCGACGAGTGGCGGCCGTTGTGCCGGCCGCAGGCGAGTCGCGCCGCATGGGACGTAACAAGCTGCTCTTACCATGGGGAAAGACGACTGTATTGGGAAAGACGCTGACCAACGTATCCGCGTCGGGGGTGTCGTCGATAGTAGTCATCGTCGGGCACGAGTCAGAGCAATCAATACCGCTGGCTGAAAAGTATGGTCAGGTTGTGATTAATAAAGACTATACGAAAGGCATGCTTTCATCCGTGCAGGCCTCAATCCGCGCCCTGCCCGATGATATCGAGGCGGCGCTGGTCGTATTGGGTGATCAGCCGCTGGTTACGCCGGCTATCATCGATCAGCTTCTGGCCGAATATGCCGCCAACCCGCGCGGTCTGGTCGCTCCCACCTACCACGGCCAACGCGGCAACCCGGTGATCATAGATCGGCGGCACTTCGCCGAGTTGCTTGCCCTGCCGCCCGAGGCCGCACCACGCGCGTTGCTACAACGCCATTCCGACGATCTGCTGCTAGTCGAGGTAGAAAGCGATGCGATTCTCCATGACCTGGACCGGCCGGAGGATTATGAGCGGCTGCGGTCAGGAATAGAATCTACAGATTACGCAGATTAAGAGGGAAGGAACGACGCTCACTGGGGTTCTTTACCCATGATTATCCGTTCAATCCACGCCATCCGTGTTCAATTCTCTTCAGATGTTGTACCCCCCGCCGCCGGTGCTACAATCCTCGGCTGAGATGAACGACCCTTCTCCACAACCGGATTGGCCGGTCCACATCATTCGCAGCGCCCAGCGCCGCAAGACAGTCAGCGCCCGACTGGAGAACGGTGTGCTCGTCATCCGCGCACCGGCGTCGATCAGCGACCAAGAGCTGGCTCCAATCATCGAGGGCCTGAAGCAACGCATGGGCCGCCGCAACCGCCGCTCGCCGCAGACAGACGAGATGCTGGAAAAGCGCGCGCGGGAATTGAACAGGAAGTATTTCGATGGCCGCTTGCGCTGGACTTCGGTACGCTACGTCACCAACCAGAACACCCGCTTCGGCAGTTGCACGCCCGATGACGGCACAATACGCCTTAGCGACCGCCTGGCGGCCATGCCCGTCTGGGTGCGCGACTACGTACTCGTCCACGAACTGGCCCACCTTGTGGAGCCCAACCACGGGCCGAAATTCTGGAAGCTGGTCAACCGCTACCCGCTGACCGAGCGCGCCCGCGGCTACCTCATGGCCGTCGGCCTCGAAGTTCTCGACGACCACGAACCCGAATAGTCTCTTACTTATCCACCAGCTTGCGATACCCTCGATTCCAATAGACTAATGGTTTTATGTCTGGCCGTGGCACACCAGAGGCCTGCACCTCGCCGATATAAATTGTGTGGCTGCCGGCCGAGAAGCGTGAATAGATGGTGCAGTCCATCCAGGCCAGAGCGTCGGTCAGGATGGGTGAACCGGTGACGGCCGTGCTCCAATTGCCTTCGGCAAAACGGTCCTCATCCTTAAGCCAGGCAAAACGGTTGGAGAGTTCCACCTGGTCGTGGCCCAGGATATTGATGGCAAATGTAGTGCCGGCCGTCTCCATGAGCTGGTAAGCGCTGGCGCGGTGGTCGATGGAGATCAGGACGAGTGGCGGGTCGGGTGAGACGGACGCAAAGGCGGAGATAGTCAGACCGTGGACCTCGTCAGAGCCGTACGGTTTAATAGTGACTACAGTCACGCCGGATGGGAAGTGGCGCAAGACATCGCGAAAATCCTCAGACGAAATAGGCATAAGAGCAATCCTTAACTGAACTCAAACGGGTAGACTGCCGTCCGTAGAATAAGATGGCGACGGCAGACCCAAACAATCGCGAACTACTGCGGCAATATCGGCAAGATCGTGGATGGCCGTGGCAAAGCGGGCATGGTCGCGGCCAACAAGGATGGTGGGCACGGGGTTGCGAGTGTGTTGCCGGTGACCCTTCTCTTCCAGATTGCCGTGGTCGCTGGTCAGAATTAGCAGGCCGCGTTCCTCATCCCAAGCGTCGAGTAAACCGCCGATAACGGCGTCGATGGCCTCCAGATGGGCCACAGCCTCGGCCAGTGTTCCGCGATGCCCGGTTTGATCAGTCGGCCAATGCTCGAAGAATGAAAAGGTGTATTCGGCAGCCACGGCGGCGATGCGCTGGCCGGCCTCACTCAACGAGAGCAATGGAATATCAGCATACCCGAGATGATCGCGCCAGCCCGCGCCGGTAAAGTCGGGGCTGACCGCACGGCCGGCGCGCAGATCGCCGGCTCCCAACAGCGTCAGCCCGGCGCTAGCCGCCGCCAACGGCACGGCAGAGAGCAACCGCCGCCCACTTTCGATGCCTTCGAAATAACGCTCCGGATAAGGGGTGATCAGTGCCGCCTGCCCGCCAGCAGCGGTCACCTCGTGGAACAGCGTCCCGGCACGGATGACGTCGGCCACAGCTGAGTTGGGTTTGGGACCGTAGTGCTCACCGACCAGACGAGGCACGTTACGGCCGGTCAGAATGGTTGCCTGGCCGGTGGCGCTCTGCGGCCGGCCGGCCACGCCGAGATTGGCGTCGGTCGGTGCGAGCGAGGCCCGTGGTGTGGTGACAAAGCCGCGTCCGGCCAGATACCACGCTTCGCCCAGCAAGCCGGTCAGATGGGGCATGGAAGCCGAGACGAACGGATTTTCGTCTGCGTCGGCTCCCCCCAGCCCTACTCCGTCGAGGAAAAAGATGTGGGCAAACGGTATTCCAGACATTGGGGATAATCCTAACATATCCGCGACAGGCAATCGAATAGACAACGTCGATAGCTATCCGACCGCCGGCCGTGGTGCGTTTTCGAACTTGACGGATCAGGTCGCTTGTCCGTATTATCCGTAGCGATGGCAGATATAGCCGATATTATGGACAATGACCTCATTCCCATTAACGAGACTCTCTCCGTGCCGGAGTCGGAATTGCAATTTCGATTTTCGACCGGCGGCGGGCCGGGCGGTCAACACGTTAACAAAACGGCCACCCGCGTGACCCTGCTGTTCGACGTCGCCAATTCGCCAAGCCTGGACGAAGAAACCCGCGTCCGCCTGCTCGACCGGCTCGCGTCACGTCTCGACCGGCGCGGGTTGCTCCACATCGACGTCCATGAGTCGCGCAGCCAGTGGCAGAATCGAGCCACGGCCGTCGCCCGCTTCCAGAGGGTGCTGGCCGAGGCGCTGGTCGAGCAGGCCGAACGGCGTCCCACGCGGCCGACACGCCAATCGCGCCAGCAGCGTCTGGAAGAGAAGAAGCGACGCAGCGCCGTCAAACGAGATCGCCAACAGCGCTGGAGCCATTAATTGAGGTCATGCCGATAAAGGCAGAAAAATGCCTGACAGGTGGGCGAAAAGCGTGTCACTCCGACCAACGCCTATGCCACCGACCTGTCAGGCCTTCAAATGCAAAAAGTTAGGTAGATTACGACTCTAGCGTTTCCGGCAAGGATTCGGCCAACTTCTCGGTCGAATCCGGTGGAAGTGGCGCGCTCTCCAGAAGCGTAAACTCCAGACTATCACCATCAGCGGCGACGTCGATGCGGATGCGGTCGCCATACTTGAACTCACCCTTGAGCAAGCGCATGGACAGGGCGCTCTCGACGTAGCGCTGGATAGCTCGCTTGAGCGGCCGCGCGCCGAAGTCCTTGTCCAGCCCCTGCTGGGCCAGCCAGCGTTCGGCCGGCTCGGTCAACTCGATGCTCAGATTACCGTGCTCCGACAATCGCATCTGGACATCCTTCACCTGGAGCTTCACGATCTCGACTACGTCCTCTTCTGATAAGGGTTCAAAGATGATGATCTCGTCGATCCGGTTGATGAACTCCGGGCGGAAGGTTTGCTTGAGCGCCTCTTCAATACGCTTATGATCTTCCTTCTCGGCCGAGGCCATGCCGGTGAAACCAAGCGCGCCGGACTTTTTGACGAATGACGTCCCAACGTTGCTGGTCATGACGATGACGGCATTGCGGAAATTGACCACACGACCCTGACCGTCGGTGAGGCGGCCGTCATCGAGCAGTTGCAACAGCGAATTCCAAACGTCGGGATGTGCTTTCTCGATCTCGTCGAATAGAACCACAGAGTAGGGCCGGCGGCGCACCTGTTCGGTGAGCTGACCACCCTGCTCGTAGCCGACGTAGCCGGGCGGTGCGCCGAACAAGCGGCTGACCGTGTGCTGCTCGCGATACTCGCTCATGTCGACACGAATCAGCGCGTCTTCATCGTCGAACAGGAATTCAGCCAGCGCCTTGGCCAGCTCGGTCTTGCCCACGCCGGAACTTCCCAGAAAGATGAAAGAACCTATGGGCCGGCGCGGGTCGCTCATGCCCGAACGGCTGCGACGAATGGCGTCGGAAAGGGCGGCGATGGCGCGCTTCTGGCCGACGATGCGCTCATGCAGGCGATCTTCCATGTTCAGCAGCTTGATAGTCTCGGTCTCCAGCATCTGGGAGATAGGGATACCAGTCCACGAAGAGATGACTTCGGCCACGTCCTGTTCGTCGACGATCTCATCCAGCTTTTGCTCGCTCTGCCACGCTTCGCGCAACGCGTTGAACTCCGTCTCCAGGCGGAGCCGGTCGGCCTTGCTGACCTGCGCCTTTTCGTAGTCGCGAGCGGCGCTGGCCTCTTCCTCGCCAGCCAACAACCGATCGATCTCGGTCTTCAGAATTTTCAGTTCGGCCGGCAGGGTATGGAGCGCAACACGCAACTTGGCGGCCGCTTCGTCCATCAGGTCGATGGCCTTGTCAGGCAGGCGGCGATCGGTGACATAGCGCGATGACAGCTTGACAGCGGCGATGATGGCCGCGTCGGAAAATTTGACGCTGTGATGGGTTTCATAGCGCTCGCGCAACCCGTGGAGCATCTCGATCGTCTCTTCGGCCGAAGGCTCATCGACGAACACCGGCGCGAACCTGCGTTCCAGAGCAGAATCGCGCTCGATGTACTGGCGATATTCATCCAGGGTGGTCGCCCCGACGCATTGCAGTTCGCCGCGCGCCAGAGCAGGCTTCATCATGTTACTGGCGTCCATTGCCCCTTGGGCCGAACCCGCGCCAACGACGGTATGCAGCTCGTCGATGAACAGAATGATCTCGCCCTGGGCACGCTGGATTTCTTCCATGGCCGCCTTCAGGCGCTCCTCGAACTCGCCACGGAAGCGGCTGCCGGCGATCATCGCGCCCAAATCGAGGGCTACGACACGCTTATTGAGCAGATTCTCCGGCACGTCGCTGACGATGATCTTCTGCGCCAGACCTTCGACAATGGCCGTCTTGCCGACGCCCGCCTCACCGATGAGTACCGGGTTGTTCTTGGTACGGCGGCTGAGTACCTGGATGACGCGTAGAATCTCAGCATCGCGGCCGATTACCGGGTCGAGGCGGCCATCGCGGGCCATCTGCGTCAGGTCGCGGCTGTATTTCTCCAGCGTGCGGTAGCGGCTCTCGGCCTGCCGGTTCGTCACGCGCTGGCCGCCACGGATATCCTTGATGGCGTCCAGAACCCGCTCGCGCGTGATGCCATATTCCTGGACGATGCGCGCTGAGGCTGTGTTGCGCTCGCTCAGAATGGCTAAAAAGATATGTTCGGTGGAGATATACTCGTCCTTCAAGCGGTTAGCTTCGCCCTGGGAAAGTTCCAGCACGGTGCGGATCCGTGGGGTATAGAAGACTTGACCCACGCCCCCGCCATAGACCGACACCTTGGGGCTGGCCCGCAATTCGGCATCCAGGCGGTCGACCAGCGCCGCGCTCTCGACGTTGAGGGCGGTCAGGATCTGGGGAACGGCCCCGTCTTGCTGCTCCAAAAGCGCCAGGAAAACGTGCTCGGTGTCCACTTGGGTATGGCCATAGCGGCGCACGATTTCGTAAGCGCGCGTGGCCGCGTCCTGGGCGCGTTCCGTAAAACGATCAAATCGCATGTGGCTATTGTCCTTGCATAAGTCACCACGGATTTCGCTGGTTACACAGACTTCTGGTGGTTATCCCTGTAACGAGTGTAATCCGTGAATGGAATCTGATTAAAGCTGTTTGCCTGTAAAACTCTGTCGGGGAGCGCATTCAAAAAGCCCCCGCCAGATCAGAAGTATAGCAAGCGATGATTGGATTCACATTAGACAAGCGTCCCTGAAGAGGACGAGATTCTCAGCCCAAACAAGCTGTTCAGCTCACTTACAATACGCGAATGCCCTCTTGCGCGTCGTAGCCATCACCCCAGGCCATTATTTTATAGGGCGTGATCTCGATTAACCGCCAGTCGGCCGTTTCATCGTAGCGGAAATCCCACTCGTACTTGTGATAGAAATGCTCGGCTAGCGAGTCGATGAGCGCCCGGCCGGCCGTGTGGGCTTCGCCCTCGATGACGACGACGTTAGCCGGGTCGGACAGGGCCAGAGCGACGTTCTGGTTATTGTACATATTGGCATATTTTTGCGTCGCGCTGCCGGTGCAAACGTACAGCTTGCCGTCGAGCCAGATGTACCACAAAGGGACCAGATGAGGCCGCCCGTCGCCGCGCACCGTCGCCAACCAAATGGTGTTTTCCCGGCTCAATCGGGCTTCAATGGCTCGCCAGCGAGCGGGGTTCTGTCGTCTCATCATAGAGTACCCGGCCGGCCCACCTCAGGCAGCGCTGACCAGAATATCATTTTGCCAGTGTACTTGTTCGGCCGCGCATGCGTCTTCGAGCACGAGCGCCGCCAGCGACTCCAGCCGGTGCGGGTCGCCGCTGGTAAAGCAACGCAGGGGGCCTTGATGCTCACCTGGGGCGGCCAATTGTTGTTGTTGTAGCACAAATCGTGTATGGCGGGCAACCGCCGGAGCCGGATCGATGATGGTAACCTCGTCGCCGATCATCGTTTCCAGCAGAGGCCGGATGAAAGGGTAGTGGGTGCAGCCCAGCACGATGGTATCCACCCCCGCGGCCAGCATCGGGGCAACTACGCGCTGCAGCAATGCGCCTGTTTCCGGCGCGGCCAACGCGCCGGCCTCGATAAGCTGGACCAAGCCGGAGCAGGGGTCTTCGAACACTTCGATGCCGGTCGCATACCGAGCCATAAGGCCGGCATAACGGTGGCTGTTGAGAGTGCTCGGCGTGGCCAATACGCCGACCTTGCCGCTACGCGTGGTCAGCGCTGCTGGCTTGACGGCCGGCTCCATACCCACAAACGGCACGTCGGGGAACGCCTGCCGCAGATAATCGAGCGCGGCAGCCGTGGCCGTATTACAGGCAACGACGATCAGCTTCGCTCCGCGGCGCAGCAAAAAGCGCGTGATCTCAGCCGTAAAGGTCTGGATCTGTTCCGCCGGGCGGGGGCCATAAGGGATGTGAGCCTGATCGGCAAAGTAGAGGACGGCCTCGGCCGGAAGCTGGCGGCGCAAGTGAACAAGAACGGAAAGGCCGCCGACGCCGGAATCGAGCACGCCCAACGGCCCGGCGGGAGAGGGTAGATAATCATAGGCGACGGACGCGGGGGCTGTCATCGCGCAAGGCGTGGAGAGTTGACCGGGGTCGCTCACCGCCGTTTTCAGGTAATACCCCGCGAAGTAGCGCCGCGGCTCCCCGCTTCGGATACGATCGTGGTAACGCCGGACTGATCGAGTAATTCGGCGACTTGTTGCGCTACCAGGCGCTCTCGCTGCCGGCCGGCCCGCCGCATCACGAACAGCGCCGCCAGGAGCGTGCAAATAACCATCGCCACGCGCCGCTGGAAGACAAGGTGGTCGATGGCGGTGGATGACGGCGCGGCCGCGGCAGCCGGCTCTGCGCGAGTAGTGGTTGTGGTATAGACGCGGGTTCGAATAGCGACTTGTTGTTGCAACGATTCAAGAGCGCGGCGGGCAAAGGCGCGAGCCGTCGTCTGAAGCATCCGCGGCGACACTGAAGAGGGCCGGCCAGTGACGTCGAACTCGGCGTTGTAAACAAGGGTTGTCGTCTCGGGACCGTCGGTCTGAAGGGTGATATGGCCGCGGGCGCTCGCTGCGCCGTCCGAATTGCGCCCCTCGGCGCGAAAGTCGAATGAGTGCGGCGGCGACAAGCGCTCCAGCGACAGGACGCCGGTAAAACTCTCCACCGCCTGCCCAACGCGCAAGATGAGCGTCCCCCGATATTCGTGGGTCGATACCGCTTCGAGTGATTCGCAACCGGGCAGGAGGCGCGGCAAAATGACTGGATCCTGGAGAAGCGACCACAGGGCTTCCTGGCCGGCGGCGAAACTTTTCTGTCCCTCGATTCTCATGGCCGTCATTCCTTAACTCGACTTGCGCGACCGATCCAGTTCGACCGGCTCACGGTCGCGGGCCGCCAACCACTGCTGCACCAGATCACGCGACTGCCCGGACCGCCAATCGTCGTAGGCTTCGATGGCGTTCTCCATAAAGCCCTCAGCGATTTCCTCGACGCGGCCAAGTGAAATGCTTTGGGCAATCCGATCAACGACGCGCTTGGGCATCATCCGCAAACCGCGCGGCCGCAGCAGGTCCGATTTAAATTGGAAATGGTAATCGATGGCCGTCCCGTCATCTTCGGCAAAAAGTTTGGCGAAACTTGAGTAGTAGCCGTAGCCAGTGGTTGCGTTCAGCGTCGCTTCCTGGGTCACCTGCTGGCAACCTTCCAGTGGGCCAATGACGATCTCCTGTTTTTCCACGTCAACCGAGCTATCCAGGTCGCAAAAGATGTTGATGGTGTAAGCGCCCAACTCC
>WBZM01003376.1_pt1 | contig 12516 bp, 11 predicted proteins | sample 5204271 | NCBI WGS metagenome assembly WBZM01 (sample SAMN12344346, study PRJNA552823) | activated sludge metagenome | biome: Activated sludge suspended growth; feature: Nitrification reactor; material: Wastewater; isolation source: activated sludge from nitrification reactor of wastewater...
GGCTTATACCTATCCGCAGCCGGCGCATTGGTCCGAGATGATGACGCGCTTCGATCTCAGTGCGCAGGGCAGCCTGAGCAGCAACGTCAAGTGGAAGCTGGGCGCGCGCATCGACTACGATGCCGTCTACAGCCTCACCGACTACTATCCGCACGCCGTCGAAAACAATCAGCGCTTCAACGTCCTGCTGCGCGAGAACTATCTCGATATCGGCGCCGGTGACTGGGATTTCCGCGTCGGCCGGCAGCACGTCATCTGGGGAGAGATGGTCGGCCTGCTCTTCGGCGACGTGGTTTCCGCCAAGGACTTGCGGCATTTCGTGCTGCCCGAATTCGACATCCTGCGGATTCCGCAGTGGGCTGTCAGAGCCGAGTATTTCAAGGACGATCTGCACGCCGAACTGCTGTGGATCCCGGTCGCCAGCTACGACAACATCGGCAAGCCGGGTGCCGAGTTCTACAACTACACCCTGGTGCCGTATCCGACGGCTACCTTCCGCAACGAGAAGTTTCCGACGCGCAATCTGTCCAATACCAACTACGGCATGCGCCTGTCGATGTTGCGGGATGGTTGGGATGTGGCGGCTTTTGCCTACAGCAGCATGAGCGTGGCGCCGACCTTCTACCGGGAAATCGTCCCCGGTCCCGTGCCGACCGTCGTCTACCAGGCCCGGCACGATCGTATCGACCAGTTCGGCAGCACGGTGGCCAAGGACTTCGGTTCGGTGGTCGTCAAGGCCGAGGCGGTGTACACCAACGGCCTGAACGTCCAGGTTGCCAACGCCACGGATCCCGACGGGGTCGTGTCGCAAAACACGCTTCTCTGGGTGCTCGGCCTCGACTTCACCCAGTTCACCGACACCCGGATCAATGTGCAGCTCTTCCAGACCCACTTCTTCGACCACAATCCGGACACGCTGACGTCGCCCAACGAAAGCGGCTACAGCCTGCTGCTCAACCACAAGTTCGGCGACAAGGTCGAGGCGCAGGCCTTGTGGGTCGCCAGCCTGAACCGCACCGACTGGATGCTCCGCCCACGAGTCAACTGGAATTTCGAGAAGAACTGGCGTCTCGCACTTGGCGTCGATATTTTCAACGGGCCGGCGTATGGCTACTTCGGTCGCTACGACGCCAAGGACCGCGTCTATACGGAACTGCGCTACAGTTTCTGAGACGTGTTCTGGCCGGCAACGAGAACGGCGGCGCCACGGATCTGGCCAATTCGCAGCCTGTGCAGCGCCTCGTTGGCCGACTCGAGGGGAAAGCACTCCACTTCCGTCCTGACACCGGCCCGGGGCGCGATCGTGAAGAACTCCTCACCATCGCGCCGGGTCAGGTTGGCGATCGAGCGCACGCAGCGCTCTCCCCAGAGAATCGAGTAGGGGAATTCGGGAATGTTGCTCATGTGGATGCCGGCGCAGACCACGGTGCCGCCCTTGGCCGTGTGGCGAAGCGCTTGCGGCACCAGGTCGCCGACCGGTGCGAAGAGGATCGCCGCGTCCATTTCCCGAGGTGGCGCTGTGTCGGCTCCGCCGGCCCAGGCCGCGCCGAGCTGGCGGGCAAAAGCTTGGCCTTCGACATCGCCCGGCTTGGTGAAGGCGAAGACCTCGCGTCCCTGCCAGCGAGCCACCTGCGCGATGATGTGCGCGGCGGCGCCGAAACCGTAAATGCCGAGGTGCCGCGCGTCGCCGGCGGCAACCAGCGAGCGGTAACCGATCAGCCCGGCGCAGAGCAGCGGTGCCGCCTCGGCGTCGGAATAGGCGTCAGGCAGGGCGAAGCAGTAGTTCTGATCGGCGAGCGCGAATTCGGCGTAGCCGCCATCGAGCGTGTAGCCGGTGAACTCCGCCGCGTCGCAAAGGTTCTCAGCGCCGCTGCTGCAGTAACGGCAATGGCCGCAGGTGCGTCCGAGCCAGGGGACGCCGATGCGCTGGCCAAGCGCGAATCGGTGCACCTCGGCGCCCTTGTCGACGATCACGCCGACGATCTCGTGGCCGAGCACCAGCGGCAGTCGCGGCTGTCGCAGATCGCCGTCCATGACGTGCAGGTCGGTGCGGCAGACGCCGCAGGCGCGTACCTCGATCAGGACCTGATCGGCACCGGGTGTTGGCCGAGGCACTTCGGCCAGCCGCAAGGGCTGGCCCTGCGCATCCAGAATCATCGCTTTCATTTGGCAGACCTCCGCATGGCGTCCCTTGCCAGCCTGCGGCAAGCGAACGCCGACGATTCTATGCTTCGCCCCGGGCTCGACGCAACGCGCCTGGCCAACGGCGCTGGCCGCCGCGGCGAGTGGTTCGCGGCACGCGCGCCTGCGGGTGCGATTCAAACTGATGTGACAAATTGATCATGCAGCCTGCTGTGATTCTGTTGCCCAACAGTCATTCCACTGACGGTTCGCCCGATTCAGCCGTAAGGCCAGCATGTGCTCTGCATTCGCCGCTCGCCACCAAGCCCCCGGGCGCTTCAAGCGTTGTTGGACGATGTAGCGGTGGGCACTTTCGATTTCTCCTGAGCCAATCGGCAGGTCGCGCGCCAGAGCGCTGTAGTAGTCGAGCTGCTCGTGCCGATGGCTCAGGTAGCGTTGGCACTGCCGCACGGGCGCCTGGCTGTCCTCTACCTCAGGTGCTTCAAGGTGCGCTTGTAGCGTCTGGAGAAGTTCGTCGGACCGCTGGGTTCGCAGTCGGTTTTTCTGCGCATCCATCCACCTTTTTTGCCCCTCGGTATCGGGGACGATGGCCTTGGCAGCCGCACTCAGGTAATCGCATACATGGAAGAAGTCGAGTAAGTAACTGCCCTTCGCGCCAAATTGATCTTCGACTTGATCGGCGATCCATGGCGCACCATCGCCCACGGCATGAATATGGCTACGCGTACCGAATCCGGCCCGCACCGCGCAGTCAAAGAGCTGCTGCCCGGCTGCCACAACGTCCCCTTGCAAGGTGCCGCCATAGGCCAGCGTCTTGCTTCCCTGGGGATGTGCCAAGCAGATTTTCGCTTCCTTCCATTGCAGTTTCTTGCCCTTGCGTTGGTCTGGCTTGGTGCTGTCAGGCTCTACGATGGGCACCATCCCGCCGTCCATTTCGACGATCACCACAACGCTGCCGCCGGGTTGCGTGGGCCAGACCCGGGGCGCCTTGCCAGTCTCGAATATCTTTTGGGCGTGTCCTTCGGTAATGCGCCGAATGGTGCTCTCGCCCAGAACGATGCCGTAGTGCTCCACCAGTTTGTCCATCACCTGAGCGAAGGGCTGGTCAGCGCCAAAGTCAGTGACCGCTCGCTGTAGCGGTCGCGAACAGCCTCGGTGACTGACCTTGGCGCTTTGTGCAAAGGCGCGTATCCGTTTGCTGCCACGACGGTATTGGGGTTCTTCTACGCGGATGTCGCCAAAGGTGGTGTGCCAGCACAGTTTTTTTTACCCTCACGCTGGACTTGCCCACCCCGGCGCACCGCTTGCTCCGTCAACTCGACTTGTCTGTTCGCCCACGACTGCATGGCTTCTTGGCCCATCAGGCGTATCTCTTCAATCAGGCGCATCTCGGCAGCATCGGCTTCTTTCAAATCCCCCGCTGCGTCTTGTACCACAGCCAGCATCGACGCTATCCGATTCTTGACTTGCGGGTTCGCATTGAGCGCCCGCATCAGCTCTTCGTCGTTCGGTAGTGGTTGCTCTGTCATGGCTTGGCCTTTCTGTAGGGGAGCGATTTGTGTAGGCTACGTCACATCAGTTTGAATTGCACCCTCGGGCGCCAGAAAGGCGACGGCACTGACCACGGCGTGGTAGATCTTCAACTGGTCGAGGACGTCCTTGGATTCCTTGCCGACGCTGCCCGACGTCGCGTTGCCGATGCTCGCCGTCAGATCCTTGCGCAGCAACTCGCGCGGATCGGCCTTGACTTTCTTCGGGTTGCCCTTGGCAACGATGATTGCCAACTGGTTGTAGCCGACGAGTTGGAACTCACCGAGCAAGCCTTCAGGGAGGTGCTTCTCGCGATACGATGGCTCGCCCGGCAAGCAAAGATCCCCGACACCGCTCTTTCTGGCCGCCTGGTACAGATCTTCCGACCCGCCTTGCGCCAGCGTCACCTTGACGCTTTCCCGCTTCTCGAAGGCTTGTGCGATTTCGGTTATCGGCCGCACCATGGTAATGCCGCAGTAAAGCAGCAATTCGCTCTTGCCGGCTTCCGCCAGCGCAGCACCAGCGCCGAGCAGCAGGCCGAGAGTTGTTGTGCAGAGGACCAGGAGGAACCGTTGCGTGAGGCGCTGTAGCGGCAGGCAGGACATTTCGACGCACTCCGGAGGGTCGGGACGGGCAGCAGGCCGGGGGGGTGGGTGGGGGCGTTGGTGGCCACCAGCTTGGCGATGCCTTCCCCGAGCCCAACTTGCCATTATATCGCCACGGGGCCCTTGCCCGATCCGGTGGCGAGAATCCCCATGTCCGGCGGGAGCCGTTAGAATGCAGACGGTTCTCCCTTCGGGCTACACCCCCATGAACTGGTTTCACAATGCTTCGTCGTCCGAGCGTGCCATGCCTGCCGTCGGCTTGGTCGCGGCCGTCCGCTCTGTCATCGCCATTGGCGACCCCTCTCGCCGGGGCGGCAGCCGCATTGCGTCTGGACCCTGCGGCACCGGGCCCGAAAAGCCGATGGTCGCCGATACGGGCGCGCGTCGGTGAGGGAGGTCGCCGTGCCCGCGCCGGCGCCCGAGCGCGCCAAGCCGGGCGAGAAGCCGGGTCTGGCGGCGGCCGCGCTGGCGGCAATGGGCGTTGTGTTCGGCGACATCGGTACCAGTCCGCTCTATACGGTGCGCGAGATCTTTGCCGGCCATCACCCAGTCGCGGTGACGCCGGACAACGTGCTGGGGATCCTCTCGCTCGTCTTCTGGGCGATGACCATTACCGTTTCGTTGAAGTACGTCCTCTTCATCACCCGTGCCGACAACAAGGGCGAGGGAGGCATCATGGCGCTGACCGCGCTCGCCCTGCGTACAGCGAATGCCTCGCCGCGCCTGCTCTGGCTGATGTCGGCACTGGGCATCTTCGGCGCCGCACTGTTCTACGGCGATGCGGTCATCACGCCGGCGATGTCGGTGCTGAGTGCCGTGGAGGGGCTGAAGGTCGTCACGCCGCAACTCGATCCCTACGTTCTGCCGATTGCGGTGATCATCCTTTTTCTTCTGTTCTTCTTTCAGCGGCGCGGCACGGCGGCGGTGGCGGCGCTTTTCGGTCCGGTGATGCTGTTCTGGTTTGCCACTCTCGGTGCGCTGGGCTTGTGGAAGGTCATCGAAACTCCGGCGGTTCTGGCGGCAGTCAATCCCTGGTACGCGGTGGCCTTCATCGCCGAAAACCAGCGCCTGTCGTTTCTCGCGCTGGGTTCGGTGGTGCTGGCGATCACCGGCGGGGAAGCTCTCTACGCCGACATGGGTCATTTCGGTCGGCGCGCCATCAAGTGGGCGTGGTTTGCGGCCGTCTTTCCTCTCCTGTATCTCAACTACCTCGGGCAGGGTGCGCTGATCCTCAGCAATCCGCAGGCGATCGACAACCCGTTCTTTCTGATGGTTCCGAGCGAGAGCCTGCTCGTGCCGCTCGTCGTTCTCGCCACCGCGGCGACCGTGATTGCCTCGCAAGCGGTGATTTCCGGGGCTTTTTCGCTGACCAGTCAGGCGATGCAACTCGGTTACTGTCCGCGCATCCAGGTCAGGTTTACCTCGGAGCGCGAAAAGGGTCAGATCTACGTGCCGAACATCAACTGGCTGCTGCTGCTGGCAGTCATCGTCGTCGTGCTTGGTTTTCGCTCGTCGTCGAACCTCGCTTCCGCCTACGGTATCGCGGTTACCCTGACAATGATGATCGATACGATCCTTGCGTTCGTCGTCGTCCGGGCGCTGTGGAAATGGAGTTGGGGCTGGGCGGCGCTGTTCCTGGTGTTTTTCGTCGTCGTCGATTTTGCTTTCTTTTCCGCCAATATCATCAAGGTCTTCGATGGTGGCTGGTTCCCGCTGGTGCTCGGTGTCTCGGTCTTCGTGCTGCTGTCGACCTGGAAGCTGGGTCGTCGCTTGTTGTCGGAGCGGCAGAAGGAGCAAGCCATTCCACTCGACGCCTTCATCGCCGGTCTTGCCGAGGGCGGACCGCAGCGCGTCGACGGTACCGGTGTCTTCCTGACCGCCCACCCGGAAGGCGTGCCGCGGGCGCTATTGCACAATCTGAGTCACAACAAAGTGCTGCACCAACGGATTGTCGTTCTCAATGTCAGTACCGAGGACGTTCCGCACGTTCCCGAAGACGAGCGCATCGCCGTCGAAAGCTTGCCGGTCGGGTTTCATCGGGTGTTCGTCCGCTATGGCTTCAAGGACGACCCCGACCTGCCGCAGGCCCTGGATCTGTGCGCGGCCCACGGCCTGCGCTTTGCGATGATGGAGACGTCCTTCTTCCTCGGCCGTGAGACGGTCGTCGGGCTCCCACTGTCCCGGCATTCACGAATGGCGCACTGGCGGCAGGTTCTGTTCAACTGGATGTTTCGTAACGCCGACACGGCAACAGCATTTTTCAGGATTCCTCCGAACCGCGTCGTCGAACTCGGAGCGCAGGTCGAACTCTGATCGGGCATTCAGCCAGGGAAGCGCTCTGTCGGGTCAGTGATTTCCCCGGCCCGCTCGCGCACGCAGGTTACACTGCGCACATGCTGAAGATCCTTTCATGCCGTCTGCTCGCCCTGCTGGGCTGGACCCTGAGCGAACCGCCGGAGCGGCCGGCACGCGCCGTGCTGATCGCCTATCCGCACACTTCCAACTGGGACGCCTTCTACGCGCTGCTCGGCAAGTTCGGGCTCGCTCTCGATGCTCGCTGGGTGGCCAAGGATTCGCTGTTTCGCTGGCCCTTTGGCGGACTGCTGCGCCACTTGGGCGGCATCCCTGTCGATCGGCGCGTCCGTCAGGGCTTCGTCGCCGAAATGGTGGAGCAGTTTGCAGCCCAGCCTCGCCTGCTCCTGGTTCTCGCCCCGGAAGGCACACGCAGATTGACCAGCGGCTGGAAGAGCGGCTTCTACCGGATGGCGCTGGCCGCGGATGTGCCGGTTGCCCTGGGCTTTGTGGACTACGCGCGCCGCGAAGCGGGAATTCTCGCCTACGTGACGCTGTCCGGCGATCCGGCGAGCGACCTGGCGGCTATCGCGCGCCACTACGCCGGGCGCTGCGGCAAGCGTCCGGAATTGGCGTCACCGATCCGCTGGCTGGACTGACGGCGACCTGCCGCGCGCTTGCGTAGGGCGCCTGCCCAGCGGCCGAAGGCCTTTCGGCTAACATGAGTGAGACCTGACCAAGGCTGCGGAGGACGACGATGCCGACTGCTGGCGTGATTCCCAAGGGTGCGGCCATGCCGCGCGATTTCCACCTCTGGCTGCGCTCGCGAAGGGCTGCGGCCAGGAAGTCGCGCCTGGCGGCGAGCAGCCATGCCGCTGCTTGCGCGCCCGGGCTTGCCGGTCTGTCGCACGCCTATCCGTTCGATCCGCGTTACGGCCATGATCTGCCGAGCCTCTGCGCCATCGAGCCGCCGCTGCCGCCCGAGGGTTTCGCTGCCTTCTGGCAGGAACGCTATCAGCGTGCCTTGCGCATCGACCCTCAGCCCAGGCTCGCTCCCAGCCAGCACCGGCAGCAGGGTTTCTGTGTCTTTGACCTCGAGTATGCGTCTACCGAAGGCTTCCCGATCCGTGGCTGGCTGTTGTGGCCCACTTCCCGGGTTGCCCGCCGGGGTTTCGTCCTCGGGCACGGCTACGGCGGCATCGAGTCGCCGCCAACCGACCTGCCATGTGACGATGCCGTCTATGTGGTTCCGTGCTTTCGGGGCATCTCGCGCAGTCGCCGCTGGCCGATATCCGACGATCCCAACTACCATGTGCTGCACGACATCCACCTGCGCGATCGCTACATTATCGGTGGCTGTGTCGACGACCTGTGGACCGGAGTCACGGCGTTGCTGCAGGTGGCGCCGCACACGGCCGGCCATGTCGGCTACATGGGCATCAGTCTCGGCGGCGGCGTCGGTGCGCTCGGTCTGGCCTGGGATGGGCGCATCGGGCGTGCGCATCTGAACGTGCCGACTTTCGGCAACCAGGCTCTCCGCCTGCTCCTGCCCACCGTCGGCAGTGGCGTGGCGGTGCAGGCTTTCGCGCAACAGCACCCGCAGGTCGTGGAGACCCTGGCCTTCTACGACGCCGCCGTGGCAGCTCGCTTCATCCGGCAGCCGATGCACGTCGCCGCGGCCCTGTTCGACCCGGCGGTCGCACCACCCGGCCAGTTCTCCGTCTTCAACGCCATCGGTGGGCACAAGGACTTGTTCGTCCTCACTGCCGGGCACTTCGATTTCCCGCAACGAGTGCAGGAGGAACGGCGGCTTCAGGCGGCTCTGAAGGTCTTTTTCGCGCCCCTGTGAGCGAGCGAGGCAGCTGCCGGAGGCCGGCGCGCGATCGCGGCCCTGGCAGCGATCGCGTCGCCGTCACGCTGCCGCAACATTGCTGGCGTAGTCTGCGGCGGAGAGCGGGCCAGCGCGGCTCGCGACGCTCCAGCCACTCCACGGACGGGAATCAGCCAATGAAGCAAACCCAGCAACTCCAGGACAGCCCATGCCACAGTGACGGCGCCGAGGCCGCTGCCGGCCTGGACCACCCGCAGGCAGAACGTCTGATCCCGAGGATCAGTGAGTTGCGCGCGCGCGCCATAGCGCTCGAACAGAGCCACGTCGACCATCTTCTGGGTATCGAGCCCAGTTATCAGGCCAGCGCCCGCAACCTGTTGCACTATCTCGCCCTGCGGCAGATCGATCTGCGGCCGCTGCAGGAAGAACTGACCGCTCTCGGCCTCACCTCGCTGGGCGGCTGCGAGGCGCAGACACTCAGCTCGCTGGATGCCGTTCTGGCGGCCCTGCATGGCCTTGCCGGCCGGCCGCGGCCGCGGCAGTCTCCGGCCTCGCCGTTGAGCATCGACGACGGCACGATCGTCCTCGATCACCACAGCCAGCTTCTTCTCGGCTCGCCGGCGGGCAAGCGTTCGGTGCGGATCATGGTGACAATGCCCAGTGAAGCCGCCTTCGACTACGCGCTGGTGCGCAACCTTCTGGCGGCCGGCATGGACGTGGTGCGCATCAACTGCGCGCACGACGACGAGGCGGCCTGGCTGGGCATGATCAACAACCTGCATCGTGCCGAGAGGGAACTCGGTCGCTCGGCCAAGATTTATGCCGACCTGGCGGGTCCGAAGCTGCGTACCGGCATGATCGAGTCGCTCGGGCGCGTCCTCAAGTACCGGCCGCGCCGCGACTTGCGCGGTTCGGTAAGCGAGCCGGCGCAGGTCTGGCTGACGCCGGCCGCAGCTCCGGAGCCCGCGCCTCCGGGTGTGCGTTTCACCTTGCCGATCGAAGGCCGCCTGATCGAGTCGGCGCTTGCCGGTGACGTCATCGCCTTCGACGATTGCCGGGGAAAGTATCGCGAACTCGTCGTGAGCGAGGTGCGCAATGCCTCGTGCCTGGCGCTGTCGAGCCAGACGGCCTACGTGGAAGAGGGCGGACTGGCACGCCTGCTGCGCGCCGGTGAGGTGATTGCCGAAGGCGACTTCGGTCCCTTGCCCGAGGTCGTCTCGCCGATCGAGTTGGCGGTGGGCGACAGACTGATCCTTACACGCGATGGCATCCCGGGGCGGTCGGCCGTGCGCGATGCCGAGGGTCGGATCATCGAGCCGGCGCGCATTTCGTGCTCCCTGGATGCCGCTTTCGATGCCGCAAAGCCCGGGGAGGTCATCTTTTTCGACGATGGCAAGATCGGCAGCCGCGTCATGACCAACGACGGTCAGGAAATCGTCGTGCAGATCGGCGACACCGGCCCGACAACCGCCAGGCTGCGGCCGGAAAAAGGGATCAATCTGCCCGACACGGAACTCGCCATCGCCGCCCTGACGGACAAGGATGTCCATGACCTGGCGTTTCTGGTAAAGCACGTGGACATGGTCGGACTATCCTTCGTGCGCACGCCCGAGGACGTGCTGCTCCTGCAACGGCATCTCGATAGGCTGGGCGGCGGCGACATCGGTGTCGTGCTCAAGGTCGAGAACCGGGAGGCTTTCGAGAACCTGCCGCGCCTGCTGTTGACCGCCATGTACTCGCCGCCGGTCGGCGTGATGGTGGCGCGTGGCGATCTGGCCGTCGAAGTGGGCTTCGAGCGTCTGGCCGAGGTGCAGGAAGAGATTCTCTGGCTGTGTGAAGCCGCCCACGTGCCGGTGATCTGGGCCACCCAGGTGCTGGAAGGGCTGGCGAAGACCGGCGCGCCGACGCGTGCGGAAGTCTCCGACGCCGTCATGAGCGGCCGTGCCGAGGCGGTGATGCTCAACAAGGGGCCCTACATCGTCGAGGCGGTGCGCTTCCTCAACGGCGTACTCGAGCGCATGCACGCCCATCAGCACAAGCGGCGCAACATGTTGCGCAGGTTGTCGATCTCCGAACAGGTCTAGTTGCTGCCGCGCCCTGGCCTGACGCCGTGCCGCTGGCAGAGGGCATCAGGCCAGGTCGATCGGTCCCGTGCGACCGTGGCCGGTCGGTTGCCGGCCATCGCCATCGGCGGCGGTGCCGGGGATGGCGGCGGCCGCTGCGGGTAGCACCGCGCCGAGGCGTGGCGCCTGGCCAAACCCGGTACACTGCACTGCTGCACGCATTCGTCCAGGAGCCTCGCCATGACTGCCAGCCCCGCGGTGTTGCCGCCCAACCGTGATTTCGAAGTCGTTTCGCTGATCGGCTGCGCGCATGGCGTCTCGCATTTCTTCCACCTTCTCCTGCCGCCACTCTTTCCGTGGCTGATGAAGGACTTCGCACTCAGTTTCACCGGCATCGGGGCGACGATGACGGTGTTTTTCGTTGTCTCGGCGATCGGTCAGGCGCTTGCCGGCTTCCTCGTCGATCGCTACGGCGCGGCGAGGGTTCTCGGCAGTGGCATCGGCTGTTTTCTGTTCGCGTCGCTGCTGCTTTCGGTCGCTGATGGCTATGCCGGGCTGGTCGTCGTCGCGGCGTTGGCCGGGCTGGGCAACAGTGTTTTCCACCCGGCCGATTTCACGGTGCTCAATCGCCACGTATCGCCACCCAGGCTGAGCTACGCGTTCTCGATTCATGGCCTCTCCGGCAACCTCGGCTGGGCGCTGGCGCCGGTATTCATGACCGGCATTGCCGCGACCGCCGGCTGGCGGGTCGCGGCGCTGGCCGCCGCCGGGCTGGCGGCCCTCGCACTGGTTCTTCTGTTCTGGCGTCGGCGCACGCTGGCCGATCCGCCGAACAGTCTGCAGGCCCTTGATGTCGCGACGCCGGCGCCGCTTCTGGCGTTCCTGCGTTCGCCGGCGGTCTGGCTGTGTTTCGCCTTTTTCTTTCTGATCACCACGGCGTTCGGCGCGATCCAGAACTTTGCGACGCCGATCCTGCAGAACCTCTACGGTTTGTCACTGGCGGCCGGGGCAACAGCGCTCTCCGCCTATCTGGCCGGTGGGGCGGGCGGCATCCTTACCGGTGGCTTCCTGGCGCGGAAGGGCGACCAGGAGCGGCTGATCGCCGCCGCGCTCGGCACCGGCGCGCTGCTGGCAGTCGCCCTGGCGACGTTGCCGTTACCGGCCTGGAGCGTGCTACCGGTGATGGCCTGTATCGGCTTCTGCACCGGCATCGCCGGGCCCTCGCGGGACCTGCTGGTGCGTCGGGCGGCAACCTCGCGTTTTGGCCAGGCCGCCTACGGGCGCGTCTATGGTTTCGTTTACTCGGGTCTGGACCTCGGCCTGGCGCTGGCGCCACTGGTCTTCGGCGGACTGATGGACCGCGGGCGTTTCGCTGCGGTACTGATGGGCGTCGCGGCTTTGCAGGGCATGGCCATCGTGACCGCGTTTCGGGTTGGCGGCGTGACGCGCAAGGCCGCGGCCTGACGGCACGTCTGGCCCACCGGGCTGCCGTTGAGGGCAAATCAGGGCGCCAGTTGAGATGGGTCAACCGTGCGGGATGGCCACCGGGGGACAATCTGGGCTTGCTGGCTGGACGCGGTCGTCAGGCCGGCCAATGAGACTGTCGGTAAGCGTTCGGCCGCGGCCAGGATGCACAATGCCGCTTGCCGTCAGTCGCCCCCACGACACTGCTGAACCCGAAGAAGAGGTCCCCTCATGACGTTGACGCTCGAACTGCTGCTGATTCTCGTCTGTCTGTTCTACGGCGCGCGCAAGGGCGGGGTGGCGCTCGGCCTGCTGGGTGGTATCGGTGTCGTCGTCCTCGTTTTCGCGTTTCACATACCGCCGGGCAAGCCGCCGGTCGACGTGATGCTGACCATCGTCGCGGTCGTCGCCGCCTCGGCGACCTTGCAGGCCTCGGGCGGCCTGGAGGTACTGCTGCTACTGGCCGAGAAGGTGCTGCGGCGAAATCCGAAGTACGTGTCGATCCTGGCCCCCTTCGTCACCACCTTCCTGACCATGCTCTGCGGTACCGGCCATGTCGTGTATACGATGCTGCCGATCATCTACGATA
>WBZM01003379.1_pt1 | contig 12508 bp, 9 predicted proteins | sample 5204271 | NCBI WGS metagenome assembly WBZM01 (sample SAMN12344346, study PRJNA552823) | activated sludge metagenome | biome: Activated sludge suspended growth; feature: Nitrification reactor; material: Wastewater; isolation source: activated sludge from nitrification reactor of wastewater treatment...
GATCCGGGAGATGAACGAACGGGGGGAGGTGACGACGCTGGCGGGTGACCGGCTGGCGGAGATGATCGCCACGTACCTGGAAGTGATGAGCGGGGCCGTCGAAGAGGCGATCTCCGTGACGTATAACTTCGACCCGACGCCGGAAGAGGCGGCGCTGGTCAATGCGTCCAACCTGCGGCGGCGCATCCCGAACTCGGAGCAGCACGGTCTGACGGCGGCGCAGAAACACATGGCCATCGCCAACTACCGGGCGATCCGTGACACCGGCGGGAGCCTGATCGGCGGCCGCATGGGCACAGGGAAGACGCCGATCGCCGTGACCGTGGCGGCGATGCTGGAGCAGTGCCAGGGGGTGACCCACACGCTGATGGTGTGCCCGCCGACGCTGGTGAAGAAGTGGCAGCGGGAGATTCGCATCACCCACCCCAGCCAGAACGTGCGCGTGTTTGAGCTGAACGACACCAAGAGTGTAGACGAGTGGATACGGCGCGGCGGGTTCGGCGTGTTGGCGAGCACGCGGATGTCGCTGGGGTCGCTGTGGGAGGCGGCCGTGTGGACCGGCGGCAAGGGCGTGACGGTGGCCAAGGGGGCCAAGATGGACCCCAAGGCGATGGATGAGGGGTTCGACAAGGAAGCGTATTCGGCCGTGCGGGTACTGCCGCAGGGGCAGCGGCCTGGGCGGCGGATCGACGCGCGGCCGAACCGGGTGGCGATGGATCCGGAGCGGTTCCAGATGCACGCGGCCGTGCGCTGCCCGGTGTGCGGCGAGGCGCAGAAGGATAAGAACGGGAACGTCTACGGGCTGAACGACCTCAACACGGGCAAGGTGCAGTTCTGCGGGAACCCGAAGTGCCGGTCAGCGCTGTGGCACGTGTGCCCGCAGCCGAAGCGCGTGCCACTGGCGGCGTACATCAAGCGGACGTGGAAGCGGCACTGCCGGGCGCGTGGCCAGGCGGTGAAGCTGTTCACGATCATGGATGAGGCACAGGAGTATAAGGGGGAGACGTCGGCGCGCGGGCTGTGGGCGTCGTCGCTGTGTGCCGTGGCGGATTACAACGCCGGGCTGACCGGGACGCCGCACGGCGGGTACACGGCCGACACGGCGCGGATGCTGGCGCGGACAAATCCCGGCTTCCGGCGGATGCTGCTGGCCAACTATGGCGAGTATCAGGGCGCGTTCAAGGCATTCGCGCGCGACCACGGCTCGATGCGGACGATCACGACGGAGCGCGATGGGCAGAGCCAGACGACGACGGCCGCCTACTCCACGCGGTCGACGGCCAACACGCGGCAAAAGGAGCTGCCGTCGTCGGCGCCGTCGTTCATTCTGCTGACGATGATGTACGCCACGTACTTCGGATTGAGAGACGTGGCCGACTACCTGCCGGAGTTGACCGAACAGGTGCTGCCGATCCCGCTGGGGCCGATGGAGACGGAGGTACTGGACATCACGGCCAAGTTGCAGAAGCTGATGGCGTCGAGCATCGCCAAGGGGTCGATGAAGATCCTGAGCGCGTGCATCCACGCCATGCTGCAACTGCCGGAGAACCCGTTCAAGGCGTATGTCATCCAGGACCAGCACACGCGGCATGTCTTCGGGCCGCTGAAGGCGGTGCATGAGGCGGAGCTGCTGCCCAAGGAGCAGTGGCTGGTGGAGACGGTGCAGAAGGAGCTGGCGGCGAAGCGGAAGGTGCTGGTGACGCTGCAGATGACGGACAAGACCGACATCACGGCGCGGCTGATCAAAATCCTGGCCGCGCACGGGATCAAGGCGGCGAAGGTCGTCGTGGAGGCGTCGAAGCGGGAGGAGTGGCTGGCGAAGACGGGGCTGAAGTACGACGTGCTGATCAGCCACCCGCAGCTGGCGCTGAAGGCCGCGGCCGACGCAACGTTGACGGGCGACGTCAGCGCCGACGACGAAGAGGACGGGCTGATCGGGATGGCCGACACGGCGTTCATGGCGGCGCTGGGCCAGCGGGTGCTGGACGAGGCGCGCCGGCGGGTGGAGTTGGCGCAGCTGGAAGAAGAGCTAACCAACGCCGGAAGCGAGGACGCGGAGACGGATACCGAAGCCCTGAAGGCCAGGGTGGCGAAGCTGCGGTCGAACATCCTGGGCGAGGACGTGAAGCAGGATCGGATCGTGCAGCAGGCGGTGCTGGGGACGCTGACCAACGTGCGGATGCGCACCTTCGCGCCGCCGGCGGAAGCGGCAATCCCCCCAATTCCGGTTTGGAAAATGTATGATGGGCCGGTATTGGCGCACGGGAGTGGGCTCCAGGGGACTGAGGTGGCGCGGGGTAGCGCACTCAGCGCCTCTCCCAGCGCAGCCGGGCTGCTCTCTGTGAATGGAAGGCAGAACGGGCACGGCGCGGGGCTGCTGCCGGGTGTCGTGGAAGCCGGAGCGGCCGGGCAACCGGAGACCGGGAACGGGGCGGCCGGTGGCAACGGGAGCAACGGGCAAGAACCGGCAATCGTTGCCGAAATGCCCCCCACCCTTGCGGAAGCCCCCGCAACTTTGGCGAATTCAACCCAAGACAAAGCAACGGCCGCCACGCCCGACGCCCACGGCCGCCAGGAGCCGGAAGCGTCCGCGGCAACGGCCGACGGGCAGCCGGAGGCCACGGCCGCCGCGGACGCACGGCCGCCGGAGGCCGTGCAACCGGAAGCGACGGAAGCCACGGACACCGGGCAGCCGGCGGCCGTGCAACCGGAACAACTGTCGCTGTTCAGTATACCCAGGAGCCAGTTCATCACCGACTATGACCAGACGGTGACGGTGACACTCAGCGCGTGGCACTATGAATTCTACGAAGAGAAGGCCCGGCCGCTGCCGAAGAAGGCCCCAGAGGGTAAGCGGATCATCGGGAAGGCGTATCACGTGCCACTGGCGATGGAGATCAACCAGCGGTTCATCCTCATCCCGGGTAGCCGAGAGAACGGCCGGGCGCGGGGGTACATCGTGCAGCCGGCACTGGTGCTGAGCAACCGGCCGCTGCCGGAGTCGGACAAGGACCCTTTCATCGGCGTCATCATCCCTGGGCCGGACCGGGTGGAGTACGTGATCAGCGCGCCGGCGGAGATTCGCATCGAAGGATGACGGGATGGCTCCGGTCGCCGGGGAGACCTGGCGGCCGGGGTGGCCCCATGCCCTGCGGCCGCGGTCAGCGCCGCGCGGGGAGTGGAGTGGGCACGGGGGCGATCCCCGGTTGGACGGCATCGCCTGGCCGGGGGACACGCCCTGCCCTACTCCGGCCGGGCGGCCGGCCTCGCGTGTGCGCGTGTGTGTGCGCGCGTCGGGGGGAGTTGGGGGGAAGGTGATCTCAAGCGGATGCCCGCGGCCGGTCGCCCGCCCTTGCCGCGCCGCCCCTCCCCCCGGCGCGGGCCGGAACCGGAGCGACGCGGGGGTGGCCTCGCGGGCTGGCGAGAGCTACTTTAGACGTTGCAGAAAATTGTCACCCATGACAAATTCTTGCAGCAGAAAATTGTCATGGGTGACAAATTTCTGCAAAGCACGGTATTGGTGGCAATGCCCGGTTTTTGCAGATTCTTGTCACCCATGACAAGTTTCTGCAAGGATCGGCAAGTAATTTTGCTTAATTCAGGGGCCAAGTGTTGCCAAATTAGAACATCCGTGCTATGAATCGGCGGCGGGGAAACGGCGACCGGCGTTACCGTAGTTACCAGTGAGTAGATAGTAACTAATACTACTAGGGTGGGTATGTCAATTGCTGGCCGTGTCTGGCCCGACCGCGTCCGCCCCAGGTTGCAGCCGGGTCTGGCTTACCAGACGCGGGGTTTCAACCCATGTCTCGGACAAGGCCCATTGACAAAACGACCACTTTTGAGTAAGAAATGGACCTTATCTCTCGGAGGTCGCAACAGTATGATCAGGATGCACATGGCAGGTATGAAAGGCAAGTGGGCGCTTGTGGTCGCCCTGTGCATTCTGCCCGTCCTATCGGCATGGGCCGCGTCCGCTTCTGGTCGAGAACCGCAGGGCGTCAGCCAAAATGGTTCCAGGGTGTTTTTGCCCACCATCATCGGCCCACCCAGAGCGATCGTGCAATCGAAGGTCATGCGCGTCTCGGTTGCCACAGACGGGACACAGGGCAGCACCCACTCGACCAACCCGGCCATCTCGGCCGACGGTCGCTACATCGCCTTCGAGTCCCGCGCCCCCAATCTGGCCCCCGGTGACAGCGATCAGGACTGGGACGTCTTCCTGCACGACCGGCTGACCGGCCTGACCACCCGCCTCTCAACCGCGCTGCCGGGCTATCCCGGCGCTTCCCAGAACCCGGCCATTTCGGCCGATGGTCGCTTCGTGGCCTTTGACTCCTGGGGCGGGCTAATTCCCGGAGACACAGATTTCTATTTCGACGTTTACCTGTACGACCAGCTTACCGGAGAGTTGAGTATTATCACGGACCCAGCCTATGGGATGCCAACGGCCGGCGCAGGGCCCTCGCTTTCGGGTGATGGGCGCTACGTGGTGTTCGGACCCAGCGGAGTGTGGATTCATGACCGGCAGACGCGCCAGACCACAGAAGTGCCCAAGTCCCCGGACGGGATGCCGCCCAATGCGTCATCTAGAGGTGGTAAGATCACAGAGAACGGTCGTGTCGTGGCCTTTGAATCACTGGCGACGAATCTGGCGCCCGGCGATCCAAATACTGACTTCGATATCTACGTGCGCGATTATCAAACAGGGCAGATAAGTCTCTTGCCACTCCTCGGCCCAGAGGGGCAGGGGCAGACTAATTTCCTCGCCCCTTCTCCCTCGGCTGATGGTCGCTACATCGCGTTCATGTCGTACTACACCAGGCATGTTCCCAACGATACAAATGGCCTGCGGGATGTATTCGTTCATGACCGCCACACCGGCCAGACACAGCGGGTTTCGGTCGCCTCAGATGGAACTGAAGCCAATGGACATTCCGAATGGCCTTCCATCTCCGGCGATGGCCGCTACGTGGCCTTCGAGTCTGGAGCCCGCAACCTGGATTCACTCAGCGAACTGAGCGAACGCTTTGACATCTTCGTCCATGACCGCTGGACGGGCGAGACACGGCGCGTCTCGGTGACGGCCGGCGGCACGCTGGGGAATGGGTTTAGCCAGCAACCGGCTATCTCAAGTAACGGGCGTTATGTAGCCTATTCGTCTTCCTCTAGCAACTTGGTGCCCGGCGACACCAATGGCGTCTCCGACATCTTCGTCTATGATCGTCTCGGCCCCTGAGCCAGTGCGCTTCATACTAAAGCCGGCGGTTGGAAACTGGAAACCTGCCGGCTGCCAGGCCAAACGCCTTCAAACGCGTTCCGTGTAGCGGTGATGCTGAAACCCGATTACCGGATACGGAAGAGAGCGGCAACCGGACGGCCGTTGCGTAAAGACAGCACCAACTGGCTGTTTGAGCGACCGAAGCTACACGCTCTAACAGAAACACAAGCTTGTCGCTTTACCTTCTCGTGTCGCTAATCAGTTTGATGATTGGCCAGTTCGTTGAGGACAACGAATCGTTCTCGAGCATCGCTTGGGAGCTTAGCCAGGAATTGGCTCCATTCGTCATCAGTGGCGCGTAGCCAGAGTGTACGAACAGGCTCGTCTTCTTTATGCTTCTTCGGTCGACCGGCCCCTTTTCGGCTTCCTCCCCGATTTTGACGTGTTATATTTTCCTGTTCAGTGCTCATTGACTTGATTATACAATAGAGTAACTAGAGTAACTCCGTTCGGCTTGCTATTGTCGGGCTTGCTAATTGGAACGCCTGGCCGGGATATTCGGCCAGGCGTTGGGCAAGCGTGTGTCTGTGTCTCCTATGGACAAAAGGTGGCCCCGGCCGCGTAGGGTTTTTGGCGAATAAAGGGGGGCGGCCGGGGCTAGGATCGCGGCAATGGACGAGAGTGCCCGCACCCGCTTTCTGAGCCTGCTCGAACGGCGAGCTGCGCGCCATCTGTCGCACGACCAGCTTGATGTGCTCCCGCTGCTGATGAGGCTGGACGTTCCGTTTCTGCCTCACGGCAAGCGGGCGAAGGCGCGGGCGCTGGCGGCGGCGGCTGAGGAGGCCGGGCGACTGGAGGAGTTGGTCGACCAGTTGAGGGAGCTACGGCCGCGCGTGTGGTGGCCGGCGGTGTCCCACGGCTGCCCGGAGACCGCGGAGGCGACGGCCGCGCCGGTGACGGTGTACCAGATCGGCGAGGTCAACACAGGGGGCGGGGCGTTCTTCGGCGGGCCGGTGTCGGCCGGGGGCGACGTGAACGCCGGCGCGGATAGCGGCCACACACAGATACCCAAGGAGTAGCGAGATGGACAACCAAATAGATGACGATGGCCTGCGCCGGGCGGCGCTGGAGGCGCGGGCGCACCTGCTGCGGGCGGTGGAGTGCCTGGCGGCCGAGGAGCGGGATAGCCTGATGGATCCGGTGTACACGGCCGTCGGGCGGGCATTGTGGGCGTTGACGCAGGCGCTGCTGCCGGAGACGGCCGGACTGCCGGGCGAGAGCGATGAGGGGCCGGAGCCGGCGGTCGCCGGGCCGCATCCGACGGCGGCCGAAGAGGGGGACGTGGGGGCCGGTGGCCCTAGCTGCCGACCGGAGTGGTGCCAGTTTTCTGTGAATGAGGGCGCGGCCGGATGGGGCGGCGCTCGTAAGGCACAGGAGACAAGCCCATGTGTACGGTATTGAACATGAAGCACCCCGGTGTCTTCCAGCGGTGGCAGCAGGGGGAGGTGGTCTACATCGGCCGGGAGCAGCCGTACAACGGCGTTGTCATCCCGGCCAGCCCGTTGCGGAACAACAACCTGCTGAAGGGACAGCCGCGGGGGACGACGATTGAGAAGTTCACGCGGGACCTCAAGGACCTGATCCGCGACGGTGACCGGGAGGTGATCGGCGAACTGCTGAGGATTTACCGGGAGGATCGGGACGTGGTGTGCTGGTGCAAGCCATTGGCGTGCCACGGCGATGTGGTGCTGCGGGCGGCGCGGTGGCTGGCCACGGATGCCGGGGCGGCGAAGTACCGGGCGATGGTCGGGGGTGATGGTTTTCGGTGAATGAGGGAGCGGCCGAACTGCGCTGCTCCCTAAAACCCGGAAAGGAGATTCACCATGCCTACAATCTGGAACGGAGACTGGTTTGAGTTGGCGGCCGATGATGCCGATCTGGCGCTCTTCACCGGCAATAGCACAATCACACGCGACGGCCGCCTGGTGATGGGGCGCGGCCTGGCGCGGCAGGTGCGTGACCGGTTCCTGGGTGTCGACCGCGCCATTGCCCAGGCCATTGACCGCCGCGCGGTGTACGGCGTCGCCATCGCCGATGACACCTATCGCATCGGCCGGGCGGCGGTCGGGGCGTTCCAGGTCAAACTGTTCTGGGGCGACGCGGCCGACTTGGGGTTGATTGCCCACAGCGTCGCCAGCCTGAACACATTGCTGGCCCCGAAGCCGGCCGACTACCGCGTCATTCTGAACTACCCGGGCATCGGCAACGGCCGCCTGGCGCTGGAGCAGGTCGCGCCGCTCATTGCCGGATTGGACCCGCGCGTGGTCGTCTGCTACCGCTGAATGGAAAGCCCTGGTGACGAGCCGGGGCTTTTGGTTTTTGGTGAATGGGCGTGCGCTGCCCTGGGGGGCGATGACGCGGGTTCGATTCCCGCCCGGCGCGCATTGGCGAGAGGAGGGGATCTCCTCTTCCCCACGGAGTTGCTTGACCGAAAGGCCGCCTGGTGCGGCTTTTTTGGTTTTTGGCGAATGAGGGGCGAAGCGGGAAGCGCGGGGCCCCTTGGAGAAACACACACACCAGGCAGCCGGGAGAGACCGGCAAGGATGAAACATCATGACGCAGTATGTGAACTTTCAGAACGGGAATGCGCCGCGGGCGCGCCGGCCGATGCACGATCCCAACACGGGCGTGCGGCTGTATAGCGGGGCGACGATGGGGTGCGACTCGCACCTGAACATGAGCCGGAGCTTCCCGAACTCGGCCGCGGCGAAGGCGCTGCAGCGGACGGTGGGCATCTCGGCCTACGCCTACGGCAACAGCCCGAACGCGGGCAACGGCCGCCGGCGCGAGGAAGGGGAGCGCAGCATCCTGCAGTACAAGCTGTACGTGCGCTGCGCCACGGAAGAGGAAGCCCAGCAGCTGGAGGCCGACCTGATGGCGGCCCAGAACGACGGGCTGCTGGTGATGATGGCCCCGACGCCGATCGTCTACGCCGGCTTTGAGGAGACGGTGGACGAGGACGGGGTGATCGGCTTCCGGGTGGCGGTGGACGAGGAGCGGTCGCGGTTCTGGCGGCACACGCGCAATCGCGTCTTCCCGCGCCGCAACCAGGTGAACGAGGACGGGACGCCCGTGTACGGGGTGGAGATGGTCTACAACCTGAGCCGGGATGCGATCCGCTTCTGGGCGATTGAGCCGCGGGTGGCGCGCGGGGACAGCATCGATGACACCGTGGGCGGGTACATCGGCGACGAAGCGGCCGGGGCGCTGCACGCGGCCGTGGCGGCCGACGAGAGCGAGGAGACGTTTGAGGTCTGATGATCGGCGCGATCGGACTCATCCTGGTCAAACTGGTGGTCGTGCTGCTGTTGCTGGCGGCCGACCGTGACGGGGGATAGAGACGGCGCGTGGGGGGTGGAATCCGCGAGGGTTCCACCCCTTTTTGTACGTGGCGATGTTGGCATTTCTCCCGGTCGGAAAGGTTCCGTGGGCCGGTATTGGCGCGGGGACTGCGCTGGGGCGCGGGGCTACGCCGGGCGGCCGCGTGGCTCCGGAGACGGGGAGGGGCGGCCGGGGAAGGTGCGGTTTATGGCGAATAAGGGGAGTGGCCCTTGTGGATACTAGATCGCCAGAGGAGGCGCACCATGTCCAGAAATGTGAAGACGACGATTGTGGTTGACGGTTCGTGCAGCGGGAACCCCGGCCCGGGCGGCTGGGCGGCGATCCTGCTGCACGGTGAGGCGGAGAAGGTGATCAGCGGCGGGGCGGTGAGGACGACGAACAACCGGATGGAGCTGACGGCGGTGGTCGCGGCGCTGCAGGCGTTGACGCGGCCGTGCGAGGTGGTCGTCGTGACCGACAGCGAGTACGTGCGGCTGGCGCTGACGGACGGGAAGATGAAGGCCAACGGCGACCTGGTGGAAGAGGCACGGCAGCTGGCGGCCGGGCACTGCATCGAGGTGCAGCGCGTCAGTGGGCACGCCGGACACGCGCTGAACGAGCGGGCGGACCGGCTGGCGGTGGCGGCGCGGAAGCGGGTGGTGGCGCTCCCAACGGAGACGCGGCCGTGAAGGTGATCGTCGCGGGGAGCAGGACGTTCGGCGACAGGGCGCTGGCCTTTGCCAAGCTCGACCGCATCCTGGCCAACGTCAAGCCAGGCGATTGCACAATCGTCTCCGGCGGGGCGAGAGGGGCCGACCGGATCGGGGAGGCGTATGCGCGGGCGAGGGGGCTGAAGTGCGAGGTGTTGGCGGCCGACTGGGCGGCGGGCAGAGGGGCCGGGTACGAGCGCAACCGTCGGATGGCGGCCGTGGCCGATGCGCTGGTGGCGTTTTGGGACGGGGAGAGCCGGGGGACGGCGGACATGATCCGGCTGATGGAAACGGCGGGGAAGCCGGTGCGGGTCGTGCGGTTTGCGTGACGGGGGGTGGACGATGGGGTGGGACCTGACCGGGTTCCACCCCTTTTTGTGTGGGCGGCGCGGCCGGGGTTGCGCCCCTTTTTGTGTTCGCTGCGCTCTTCGCGCGTGCGCGCACACGTGCGCGTGTGCGCGTAGGGGGAGTTGGGGGGCTTGCCGCCGGCTTGATCCTGGCACGGGGGCGGCCGGTCCCCCATGTCCCCCGGTGGCTCGGCCGCCGGCCGTTGGGCCGGCGGCCGGGAGGCGGAGCGCGGCGGCCGCGGGGCCGGTGACCGGGACGCCGGAGAGTGGGAGGGGGACAGACCCCCCTCCCGCGCCCACCCCCCAGTTGGGGCGCGAGCCTCCTCCCGGGGGAGCAACCTCCCCTGCCGGAGGCGGAACATCCTTTAATCGGGGTCAGTCGGTCTATGCGAAATCACCCCTGGTGCGCTCCGGCAATGGCGGCCGGGATTGCCGGCGAGATGTCGGCAAGATTGGCGGCAATTGGTAGCTTGAATATTTGCACGAATCAAGCGACTGTGATAGACTTCCTACTGTTAGCCGCTATTAGCGGCCAACAGAGCGACAGACAGACACACACACCGTAAGCGAGGAAGCCATGAGCACGAGCAAGACCCTACACCGACAGAGCGAGACAATAGCCACCTATGAGCTAACGCCGGAGGGAGTGACGAGCGCCGAAGCGCACGCCCGCAGCCTAGCGCAGCAGGACGAAGCGCAAGCGCGGCAGTATCACGTGATGCTCGACGACGACGCCGCGCGGGTTATCCGCAGCGAGCGACCGTATCAGACCGACAGCGGAGCGCCGGCACTGAAAGTACAGAAGCGACTCCGCCGCGTGACGCGCGACCTTGAACGCCACCAGCCGCAAGCGGAGTTAGCGCCCGGCCGCGTGAAGCTGGTGATTGTGGCCGATCCCCGGAATTTGTGGGACGGGATTAGCCGGATTAGCGCTAATTGGTCCGCCCTGCTGGGGATGGGCGAGGAGTCCGGCCGCTATGCGCTAACGCTGGAACTGCCTAACGCGCTGGTCGACCCGGCACTGCCGCCATACACCGTACAGACGGCCGCCGGCAACGTCACGCGCGAGGTGATACCAATTGGCGAGACGGCCGTGATCACGCTGGAAGCGATGCACGCGGCAACGCCGGAAACGGACATACAGTCGATCTTGAGCCTATGGCCGATCATGCCGGCGATTGTGGAGGATGCCGCCAGAGCGAAGCGCGAGGAGATGCAGCGGATCATGGCCGGCATCGAAGCGGATGAGACGCCCGCCAGCTATCACGGCCTGCTGCCGGCACACTATCGCTGCAACCCGGCCAGCTTTAGCGCCTATCTGGGCACGTACCGGACGCACCTCAGCGCCGCGGCCGAAGCGCTGCACGCGCCGATGAGCAAGGCGATCCGGTTGTATCTGACGGCCGCCACGCCGGCCGGCGTGACCCTCCACGCGCCCTATGCCATCCTCGACGAGGAGCGCGCCAGCGTCATTGTACCGGATAGCCAGTACAGCCAGATCGCCGCCAGTCTGGGAGGGGCGGATCAGGACGACGCGATTTTGATCGCCGCCGATAGGGACGGCCATCTAGTATTGTGGCGGAACCCCAACGCGCCCGGCGAGTATGCAATCTTGCGGCAGTCGCCGCGCGGCCGGCAGCTTGAGCGCTACGACATGAGCGCGGCAGAGCTTAGCAAGGTGCGCAAGGCGAAGATCGTCGAGGAGCGCGAGTACTACGTGCAGACCGACAACCGGCAATTGGCCAACATGGCCGCCACAGCAAAGGAGAGGAAAAACAGTATTGGCGCGACGTGTAATTTGCTCATGCTGGCCGCTTACAACCGCGGCACGGTGACGATGCCCGTATCACTGGAGGAGGTGATCGACAACGCCAACAAGGGCGGGAAGCTCGACGCGGCCAAGATCGTCGAGTGGGCCAACAAGCGCACGGCGGCCGCCTTTAGCAATCCGAAGGTGCGCGCGCCTTACCACACGTACCACAAGTACCGGCCGTGTTTGTGGCACATGGTCGCCAGCCAGACGAAGCCCGCCGGAGGCTACTCGCCAACGGGAGCGCCGATCTTCTCCGAAGCGCAGAAGTGCATGATCAACGCCCGGATTAGCCGCCACTTCACCACGAAGCAGCAGGACGCCGCCGCCACGCCACAGAGCGCGCCTAGCGTATGGCTCCACCGGCAGCTCGTCACCCTGAAAGCGGAGTACAGCGCATGGCAGAAGCGGCAGAGCGCGCGCAGTCTGTACACGAGCGCCCACGCTATCACGGAGGAGAGCGCCGCGACGCTGGCCCACGGCAACGCGCTGCACTTCCCCTTTAGCGCGACCATTGCCGCCAGCCATGACCCCGGCCGGTGGAGCGAGGCAGCGGCAACCCTGCTGCACACCATCGAGAAGCAGCAGCTAGACGAAGTGACCGCCATCGAGTCGTTGCTGCTGGCGACCGAAGCGCGGCACAACGCCGGCCACGTGTACCCGCAGGCAATCACGGCGGGCGGGATGCTCGACTTGAGCAAGCAAGCGCTGGCCCATACCGCAGCCCTGACGCCGCCGGACGCCAGCGACCTGATCGCCGCCAAAGACAACGCCAGCAAGACCGGCAACAGGGACAAGGCGCGGGAGTCTATCGCCCGGTTGACCGGACGGCCGGCAACGCTGCACAATGGCCGGTTGACCATTGAACTCGACAACGGGAAGCGGCACACCATCGAGGGATTGAGCTACCCCCCTACCCCCAACGCCCGCTACACAATCGCCCGCATGACGTTGAACGCAGCTAATACGCTGGTGATCGGGTTGAAGCGGCAGCCGTAGACCGGCTGCCGGAGAGGAGGAGCGAAGCGCCGCAAGCGCC
>WBZM01001542.1_pt1 | contig 12507 bp, 10 predicted proteins | sample 5204271 | NCBI WGS metagenome assembly WBZM01 (sample SAMN12344346, study PRJNA552823) | activated sludge metagenome | biome: Activated sludge suspended growth; feature: Nitrification reactor; material: Wastewater; isolation source: activated sludge from nitrification reactor of wastewater...
AATACTCATAAGAAAATCTTTATAATTCTTTACGCAACCTGGCTACCGGAATATTCATCTTCTCACGATACTTGGATATGGTGCGGCGAGACAGGGAAATGCCGGTTTTGTCCAGCAACTCCATCAAGGCTTCATCACTCAAAGGGTTGGACTTGTCCTCCTTTTCAATGATGCTGGAAAGGATTTGCTTGACTTCTCTGGTTGTTACATCCTCACCATCATTATTCTGCACCTTCTCGCTAAAAAATTCCTTCAGCAACTTTGTTCCGAATTCCGTCTGGACATACTTACTATTGGCGACTCGCGATACGGTGGAGATATCCATACCGATCTCTTCAGCAATATCCTTTAATATCAAGGGCTTTAAATATTGCGTATCTCCGGTCAGGAAGTAATCATACTGGTACATCATGATGGCATGCATGGTGTTATATAATGTGCTTTGCCGCCTTTGAATCGACTCGATGAATGTCTGAGCCGCCTCAATCTTTTGCTTGACAAACAAAGCCGTATTCCTGTCTTCTTTGGACAGTTTGCCCATCTTTTTCTTTCGTTGCAACTCCCGAATCATTGACTTATACCCATTACTCACCTTCAAATCCGGAGAATTACGGCTATTCAGGGACAATTCCAATGTACCATCCCGATTGACAATGATAAAATCCGGTTCAATATATTGGATGCTGGTAGTACCTCCCATAGAGAATCCACTTCCCGGTTTGGGGTTGAGCTTTAAAATTTCCTCATAGGCAGCCTTCAGGTCATCTTCATCTATTTCCAGATTTTGCACTAGTTTGGAAAAGTGCTTTTTGGAAAACTCATTGAAATAGTCCCGGAGTATAATTTCGGCAGCCTGAAGATCCTTTAACTTGTATTCATCCAATTCAGAAGTATTATTCAACTTTGACCTAATCTGGATCAACAATGCCTCCTGCAATGTCCTTGCCCCCACTCCTTTTGGATCAAAACCTTGAATCACTGTAAGGACCTTGACCACTTGCTCTTCCGAAATGGACATATTGGAACTAAACAACAAATCATCGGTAATGGCGATTGGCTCGCGTCTCAAATATCCATCCTCATCGATACTTCCAATGATTTGCTGGCCAATAATCTTGTCTGTTTCGTCCTCAAAATCCACTAGTTCCAGTTGACCCAGCAAATAATCCTGAAGGTTGCTTTCGTGCGAAGCGATCTGTCGCTCCTGCTTATTATCAGGGTCATAACCATCGGCAGGAGAGGTATAGTCTGATCCATCTTCACTATAATCCGGAAAATAGTCGTCCATATCCATGCGGATATCATCCCCCGGATGCATATCATCATCACTGTATCCGGATTCTTCGTACGTGTCGTTGTTCCCTTCTTCCAATGCAGGATTCGATTCTATTTCCTCCTTGATCCTTTGCTCAAGCTCAAAAGTAGGTATCTGAAGCAACTTCATTAATTGAATCTGCCTCGGCGACATTTTTTGAGTGAGCTTCTGACTTAACGATTGTCGAATCATTGTCTATGTTTGTTCTCTATATTTTGAAAGTTATGCCAGCACAAAGATATTATAAATTTTAATAATACATAATCGTTCAAAAATTAATATCAATTTCACCTTTCTTACCCCTGCTGATCTGCTCCTTTTCTACCCACCCTCCTATCAATTCAAATGAATTCTGACTTCACATAAAAGGCATCCCAAAATACTGCTTCCTGATCTTCAGAACAAAAAAAACCTACTTTATGTTTGAAACCCTCCACACGTTTAAAGCAATTATGTCCATCAGATTGATGGAAGATCAACCGTGAAACTGACAAGCAGCGATTTCAATAACCTTGGAGTTAAAATATCAGGAGTTCCAATTTTAAGGATATTCTTAATTAAAAGCATTGGCAAGAATTTTGCACAGCCTTACTTTATTGGTACTTACATTATGTTGAAATAATAAATAATATATATAATATTGAATACCATGTAAATACCTTTATACTGTTGCATATTCCGTGATCAATTACCTTCGAATTTCCTTTTATTAAAAGAAGAATAGTGGAATATGGATAAACAACCTAAAGGCACATTTAAACAATTGTATTCCCTATTTTCTTTATATTTGGGCAACTCATTGAATCAATTTACATCAAAAATATTTTTTACATAATGCATACCAACGATAAGCTGAAAGCTCTCAGAGAAGAAATGCTGGTACACGGTGTGGATGCCATGATCATCCCTACCGGAGACCCTCATCAGAATGAATATTTACCTGAATTCTACAAGTCAAGGGCCTGGGTATCGGGATTTACCGGATCTGCGGGGACTGCTGTCGTAACCAAGGACCATGCCGGGGTCTGGACTGACTCAAGGTATTTTCTGCAAGCTGAAATACAATTTGCCGACAGCGAATTTGAATTACACAAACTGGTGATACAAGGTGCCCCGGAATATGCAGACTGGCTTGCCGACACACTAGGCGCCAAAAGTGTTGTAGGCTTTGACGCCAATGTAATGCCGCTGGGATTAGTGGATACGTTGATCGAGAAATTCGAGGCTAAGGATATTCAACTAAAAACCGACTTTGAACCATTTGGCAAAATATGGAAAGACCGGCCCGGTTTGTCCAGAGAGCCTATCTTCGAGCATGACGTGAAATATGCAGGCCGGTCAAGGCAGGAAAAAATCGCTTCTATCCGCGAAGAAATGAAAAAACACGGAGCAGATTACTATCTGGTCACTGCTTTGGACGATATTGCCTGGCTGTTGAACCTTCGGGGTCGTGACATCGAGTGCAATCCGGTATTCATTTCCTATGTTCTATTCTCTCCTGAAAAAGTCTATCTCTTCATTGATGGCAACAAGGTCAATGCTGAATTACAACAAAGCCTTGAAGATGACAATATCGCCATTAAATCCTATGATGCCATCAGACATTATGTAGCTGAAATAGATAAGCAAAGCTCCATATTGATTAGTCCGGCCTCACTTTCATACGGTCTCTATAAAAAAATCGGCACCGATACTATCATCCGGAAGGATAGCCCCATCATGCACGCCAAGTCTCTCAAGAATGAAGTGGAACAGCGACATGTCAGGCATGCCATGATCAAGGATGGACGTGCATTGGCACATTTTTTTATTTGGCTTGAAGAAGCATTGGGGCAGGGTGAAACTCCAACTGAGTATGATCTGACCCGCAAGCTGATCGAATTCCGTAGTCAGCAGGAAGGTTACTATGGTGAGAGTTTTGACGCAATTATCGGCTACAAGGGTAATGGCGCAATCATCCACTATAAGCCGGAGGAGGAAACAGCAGCGGCTGTCCGGCCGAATGGTGTTTTATTGGTAGACTCAGGTGGCCAATACAATGATGGCACCACCGATATTACCAGGACTATCGCGCTCGGTCCGGTTAGTGACGAAATAAAGGATCATTATACAAGGGTATTGAAAGGACATATCGCTGTGGCTGATGTCATTTTCCCCAAAGGCACCCGGGGCATCCAACTGGATACGTTGGCCAGACAATTCCTCTGGCAAACAGGAATTACATATAATCATGGTACAGGTCATGGTGTAGGTTTCTTTCTCAATGTACATGAGCCGCCCCAAGGTATCGCCAATGGATTGGGAGAACGTGGAGTGACCGTCATTCTCCCGGGCACTTTGACATCCAACGAACCCGGGTATTACAAAAAGGACAGCCACGGCATACGTACCGAAAATCTTGTGATATGCCATGAAGTAGAAGGAAACCCTGATTTTCTGTATTTCGAGACTGTTACCTTGTTCCCAATAGACAAGACGATGATTGACATCAGTATCATGAGTCCGTCAGAAACCAAGTGGCTCAATGATTACCATCAGAAAGTATATCGGGAACTGGCACCGGGACTAGATGATAAGGCAAGAAAATGGCTGGAAGCCAAGTGTACCGCACTATGACGCTTTAGAACGTTTTCTTCTCGGAAATTCGTTAATGATAAGGTTCAATTCGTAGCCAACAAAGATCAGGATCATATTGGTTTGTAGCCAGAGCATCAATGCTGCTATCGTACCCAGGGATCCGTATATCTTATTGTAATTGGAAAAATTGTTGACAAAGTAACTAATCAGCAAGGATACCAGAATACACAGAAAGGTCGTCATATATGTACCAATGGTAAAGAAAGGGATCTTTCTCTTAATGGATGGACCCAGGCGATAGATAAGGGTTAAAAGTCCATACATCAGGAAAAAGACCGGCACCCATCGGGCCGCAAGGATGAGCCCGCGTGTGATATAGTCAATGTTGATATACAGACCGATGATTTGAAGGATTTGATTGGCAAGGACGAAGGCGATGATGGTAACCACCAATAATAAAAACAACAGAATAGTAAGTAGAATCGCCTTCATTCGTTTTTTTACCCAATTGATTTCCAAAGTTTTTGCACGCTCCGACTGATCAAAAGCACTCATCAGGTTCAGAACACCATTGGATGCAAAGAAGAGGGCACTGATGAAACCGATGGACAACAGACTGCCCCGAGGTTTGATTGTATCTTCAATAAGCCCGAATAGCGTATTCTCAACATTGGTAGGCAAAAGATTCCCAATATTGGACTTCAATACATCTACTGCATTCTGGATATGAAAATAAGGCAACAAGGTCAGTAGAAAGATCATGAAGGGAAAGGATGCTACCATAAAGCTGAATGATATGGCACTTGCTTTTAATGCGATATTGGATCTCTTAAGATGCACCCCCAGCTCACTGAATATCCTGTAAATGCTCTGCCCTCTCAATCCGGGTAAGGTGTGGATCCGTGACCAGTCAATCAACTCAAAATACACCGTTTGTTCCCTCATGAATGCAGCCAATCGAGAGTCACTTTTCCGATTAAACATAGAACTGTCTCAGTTTGTCTAAAAGTAATTCAGGAGCGGAGATTCTTTTCTTGGTCTCCTTACTTACAAAGCAGAGCGTGACATGCCCCCGGTTGACAATCTTGCCTTTCCCGTTGAAGATTTCCGATTGGAAAATTATATCTCGATCAGGCAATTCAGGAATTGAAGTCTTAACAGTAAGCAGCTCATCATAAAAGGCGGGTCGAAGAAATTCGATATCCATCCTCATCACCGGCATCATCACCCCTACTTCATTTTCCATGACAGCATAACTAAGACCCAGTGAGCGCATGGTCTCCACACGTCCTACCTCGTAATATAAGGCGTAATTGCCATAATATACATATGACATCTGATCGGTTTCGCCATATCTGACCCGGAGAGAATGACTGTACTCGTACAAGACAGAATATTTACATTACATAATCTCCCTTTCAATCGGGCATGTCAAACAATGTGAGCCTCCCCTCCCCCTTGATAATTCATTGGAAGGCAAGGTTATGATTGTGTTTTCAAGTTGCCATGGATCCAGCTTTCCGGATTTATATTGAACCAGAAAGTCATTGGCATGCAGAATATTGAAACCGGCTTTTCTGAAAGCTTCTTCAGTAATAGGGTTCCTGTCGTATGTAATCGCTACACCCGGCTTGATAGCTACTAAGTTACAGCCGTCCGTCCACTGTTCCCTTTCCTGATAGGGAGATTCTCCATCGCCCGAGAAAATGAATTTCATATCCGGATTGATCTCAGCAAGGATAAAATCCTTCAGGGAATTGTATTTCTTGTGCTGACCATCATGGGTAAATACTTCAACATTGGAAGAAATACCGTCAAAGATCAACGGCTTGTAAGCTACTACATGATCCTTGCTGATACGTGTAAATACAGTATCAATGTGCATACAATACCGCTCGAAAGGTATATTGACCTGAACCACATTCTTTACCAGGCCTTTTTCCAAAACTACCTTCGCCAGCGAATGGATGGCATGTTGTGTTGTCCGCTCACTATGACCTATCAGCAGGTAATCATTTTCAAATATCATGGTGTCTCCTCCTTCCAGATTGACCCACTCCCCTTTCTTGGAAGGTGGAAAGCTTTCCAACCAATTGAGGTTAATCACGCGACCTTCGTCCTGCAATTCCTGGAACATCGGATGTGCCCAAAAAATAAAGCGGGCCAGCAGGTTCTCACGGAAACGGGCTTCCTTGGCAGCCTTGGCTATGATGACATGATCTTTGACCGTGATGGCAATGTCGCGGGTAAAAATAAAATTGGGTATCGGATCGAAAAAGTAATGGTCTTCCTCTTCAAGATATCCTGAGATAAGAACCTCAGCAAGTTTAGAATTGGATAATTCTGTAAAGATGTTGCCAAAGGATTGAGGAATTTCCTCGTAATCGACAATCATCCTGATCAGTTCTGTTTTCTTGATATCATCAGCAGCTAAGGCCTGCTCCAACAAGTCAGCGACAAACAGGACATTCTCCTCACCCACGAAAGCTTTCAAGACGCTGGTAAAAGTGTCATGTTCCTTTTGCATCTGAGGCAGATAGACAATATCGTCGAAAAGTAGTTCTGCGGCTTCTTTGGGTGTGATTCTTGCTATGCCGTTGTCCGGCCGGTGTACTATTACTTTTTTTAATTTTCCGATTTCGGAAGAACAATAGATTTTAGATGAACTCATAAAATAGATAATTCTGAACAATGGGGGTGGCTCCGAATCATAACAGGAAAGTCAGCTGTAAGAGCGATTCTCATAAGGATACTTGTAAGAATCATGAGGCAAAGATAAGCAAATTATATGACTGTACAATCATGACAACGCAATTGGTGATTCTAAGAAAATTTTTCTTGCTCTACCAAATTCAACGTCCTCTGAATCGTTCATTGTCCTGTGATAATCATTTTATTAACGAATGTAACTTCGGTATTATACCAAAAATTTATGGACTATTATATAAATCATTCTGGTATAAGAAATTCAGATACAAGCTCAAATCAACCTCAAAATATTTTCAAATTTAGTCCCTTTTCAGATGACCGCATAATCGCCCAATCCAGTCAATTTGCTTTCTTCATGGAAGTAATTTCTCCCGTTCAGATTGATTGATCCTAAGGATAGTCCTGTATTTCCCAAAAATTCGCCTGAAAAACTCCCACATTGCGAAGTATCCCCAAATTGAATTACTTTTGCTTTACAATGAATACTAACAGCATTAATATCTTATCCACAAAACGATATATCACAATCTGCTTGCTTGCATTCGGGTTGTTGTGTTCAGGTGCATCAAGCATTGCTCAACAGAGCCACATCAGCAAGATGAAATATACTATTTCAGGTCTCGCCAATGAGACTATCCAAAGAGGAGAACCATTCGATGGTATGGTAATTATCTTTGACTCAGAGCAGACACAGCCTTCATTTATTTGGGATCAAAGTGGCATTCCATATGATTTGACCATCGACGAACATATTGAGGACAGGATTCAAAGTAATCTGATTATCTTCCCGCATCGTCAAAACAGGGTAACATTGACAGGAATCGATGAAGGTCAAAGGCTTCTCATTTATTTCATCACAATCCCTGAATATAGCAAATCCCTGACAGCCTACAGAAGTAATGATGATTGTTCCGAACCGGCAGTTGTGCCCCAAAGCATTTGGCGCGCAGGCCTCAACCCACCGGTTCCCGGACGAAAAGCCACCCCTACAAGGCATTGCATCGTCCATCACTCGGCCTCCTCCAATGCGGATACCAACTCATTGAAGCTCATAAGGGGATTCTATATCCTTCATACTGAAATCAACGGGTGGGATGATATAGGCTATAACTATCTGATTGGATACGATGGTACCATCTTTGCCGGCAGGGATCCGGAGAAACCGGAAATCCGTCAGGACAATGTATTCGGAGCGCACTTTTGTGGGAAAAATTCCTATACAATGGGCATTTGTGTCATTGGCGACTTCGAGGCGGAGGCACCGGATCCTCGTGCCGTGGTTGCCTTGAGGCATCTTTTGTCCTGGAAAATGTTCAAGGACAAGATGAACCCTCTTGATTCACTCCACCATCCTGACACCATCAATGGAGGATTATTGCCGGTACTGGCCGGACACAGAAATGGCTGCGCAACAGCTTGTCCGGGGCAATTACTTTTCGATATGCTCCCCCAGTTACGACAAGATGTTAAAGCTGACCTGGAAGCGTGTACACAATTAAATACTTTTGACAAGAGCCAGCCAACATTACAAGTATTTCCCAATCCGGCGCATGAGGCGGTGTCCATCAAGTTTCCCGGGAATTTCCAATACGAATTATTTAATGTGAATGGCTTTACTGCACGAAATGGAACAGGCAATGACGAACTACGTCTTGATGTATCTGGCTTTACGTCCGGCATCTACCTACTGAAAGTCAAATCCGGAGTGAACACACAGAATGCAACCATAGTCATCTTACGATAATGATAATTTCTTACGACCGACAAATTCATTCATATTTACGTATTATGCTTAAAGAGAAAAATTTACCAATGAAGAAAATAATTCTCCACTTACTACTCGTTGCTTTTAGTTCGTTCAATCTATATTCACAATCCGAGTATTGGCAACAGAAGGTGGACACCCGGATTAATGTATTGCTGAATGATTCCACCCATTTTCTGCATGGCAACATCGCCATTAGTTACCAAAACAACAGCCCAGACCGCCTCGATTTCATCTATATGCACCTCTACCCAAATGCCTACAGAAATGTAAACACTGCATTTGCCAAACAACAACTTGAAGCCCGATCTACCAACTTTTTCTTCTCTGAAAAATGGCAACGTGGTTACATCGACAGCCTTGATTTTAAAGTCGTATCCAATGGCAATACCGAATCAGCCAAAATCGAAAACACGCAAAACATCGACATCATCAAGCTCATGCTTCCACATGCCTTAGCTCCGGGCGAGACTATCACAATAAAAACACCATTCCGTGTCAAGATCCCATATGTTTTCTCACGGATGGGGCACAATGATCAGAGCTATCAGATATCCCAGTGGTTTCCCAAACCAGCGGTATACGACGCTTCCGGCTGGCATCCGATGCCCTACCTCGATCAGGGAGAATTCTACAGTGAATACGGGGATTATGAAGTCAGCATCACACTTCCGGATAATTATATTGTCATGGGGACCGGAAATATTCAGGAAGCTACAGAAAACGAATGGCTAGACCGACTATCTCAAGTCAAAGTTGACAGTATGTATATCAGTCAGCATAAGGATAAGCCCAAAAGCAGCCCGAACCAAAAAACGATTACATTCAGGGAAAGCAACATACATGACTTTGCGTGGTTTGCAGACAAAAACTGGGTCGTAAGGAAGGATACGGTAATGCAACCGGATGGTTCAGGTATCGTGACCGCGTATTCTGCCTTCTATCCAAAGCACTACGACGCCTGGAAAAACTCTGTTAATTCCATCAAAAAAACCATCCGGGGCTATGGAAGCAAGGTGGGAATATATCCCTACGAAACAGTGAAAGTCGTGGAAGGCTCACTCAAGGCAGGTGGAGGAATGGAATATCCGACCGTAACCGTCATAGAGGCTTCCAACAATGCGAATACGGTGGATAAAGTGATCGTGCATGAAGTCGGCCATAACTGGTTCTATGGAATCCTCGGATCCAATGAAAGGGATTATCCCTGGATGGACGAAGGCATCAACAGCTTCTATGAGGGAAAATTCACCGGCGCAGGCAATCGATTGCAGATCTTTGATAAAATGGATGAAAACAACATGGCATATACTGCCCTTGGCGCTTCCCGCAAGCTATATCCGGCCACAATGAAGAGCACAATGTACCCGACCATCAATTATGGAGTGGACATATATATGAAAGTGCCTTTATACCTCAACTATCTTGAGGCATATCTCGGAGTGGAAGAATTTGACAGGAATATGCATGAATATTTCCGCACATGGCAATTCAAGCATCCCCAACCGTTAGATTTCGAATCCTTGTTCAAGAAAAATTCCACCAAAGATATCCAATGGTTTTTCGACATGATGAACTCAGGTGAAATGGTGGATCTGGCTATTGTCAATACTCAAAAAACAGGAAATTTAACTCAGGTTACTATCAGAAACAACAATTCCTTTGCTCTTCCGGTACATGTATACGCAGAGAGTGGTGGGCTGATTGCCGCACAGCAATGGACAGAGCCGTTTGTAGGTGAAAAAGTCCTCGCATTTGACAATATCGCCGAACCGGCCAGATTCTATATAGCCCCCTCCATACCGAATGGCAATCTGAAACGAAATTCTTCCGAGCGAAAGACACGATTAAAACCATTGGTCAACGTCAATTTCAACGAATACAAAACCATCTGGTATTCACCCGCGATAGGATATAATTATTATGATGGATTCATGGCCGGGCTGTTGCTGCACAATGTCACCCTTCCTGAGAATAAAGTTCGGTTCTATATCGCACCTATGTATGGATTTAAAAGTGGTAATGTCGTGGGGTCAGGCGTAATTAATTATACCACACATTTGAAAAACAAGACCATAGACAACCTCGATTTTTACCTGTATTTTAAAAAATTCGGTTATAACAGGACTTTTTATGAAGATAGAAGCAATCCATCACTGGATTATTTTAAAATCGCCCCTGAAATGGTTATCAATTTTACCAAACCGAATTTGAGAAGCCCGGCTAGTTCATCCTTGTCCCTCAAAGGATATTACATCGGAGAGCAGCAATTTATTTTCGATACAATTCCCGGAACTGAGCCTAAAAAAGGTGCTTATGGCAGCAAATATTATGGAAAAATTACCTATAGATTTGTCAATAACAAGGTAATCAACCCATCCAATTATACCGTAGAAGCGCAAGCAGGAGCAGCATTTGTCAAACTTTCCGCTGAAGGAAACTGGAAGTTTAATTATACAGTACCCAAAAAAGCATTCCATCTGAGAGCCTATGCCGGAAAATTTATTAAGCTGACAGATTCGTATTTTGATTATTATCGGTACCGATTGTCTAATACATACACCGGAAGCAATGACTATCTGTATGATTATACCTTTGGGGGTCGACATGAACAGCATGGATTCTGGTCTCATCAGGTAGGTATCAGAGAAGGCGGCTTTAAGTTTGCCACTCCATTGGCCAATAATGCTCCGGGTACAAACGACGATTACCTGATCGCTCTCAACATGAAGACTGATATACCTATCAAAGGTGTCCCGATAAGGTTATATTGCGATGTTTCCAAATACGGCGGCCCGGTGGATAAGGAATACTCCGGCTTCCTATACGAAGCGGGTGTAGAGGTGCATCTGCTCGATTATATAACCGTGCATATTCCTATATTCATGAGCAAGGAATATAAGGAGTATAAAAAATTCAATCTTGGTAATAATTTCTTCAAAGCCATTAGCTTCTCCCATAATCTGAATTCTATCAATTGGGTGAGACCGACAGATATCATTTATAATTTATTCTAATCAAGAAAAATGACAGATATAGCATTGATCAACGATTTCATAACCCGTGGCTTACAGGAAGATACCAGGGGGTTTGACCATACTTCATTGGCATGTATTCCGGCTGATGACACAAGTGATGCCTGGATTCTGATCAAAGACAATGGCGTGCTGGCCGGCGTCGAACTTGCCAAAATGATTCTGCTTCATGTGGACCCACATGCCAAGGTTGATATTCTGATACAAGACGGTACCGCAGTCGAATATGGTGATATAGCACTTACGGTAACTGCCAACTCCAGATCATTACTCATGGCGGAGCGGCTCTTGCTCAATGTGATGCAACGCATGAGCGGCATCGCCACGCTCAGTCGTAGGTTTGCCTCTGAGGTTAGTGACCTTCCAGTAAAGATCCTCGATACCAGAAAAACGACACCATTGTTGAGGTATTTTGAAAAATGGGCGGTCCGCATCGGTGGATGTAACAACTACCGCGATGGTTTGTACGACTGGATCATGATCAAGGATAATCATATCGACGCAGCCGGAAGTATAACAGGCGCGATTCGCAGTGTAAATGAATATTTGAAGACCAATAATCTCGATCTTGGCATTACCGTGGAGGTCCGTGACTTTGAAGAAATCAGAGAGGTGCTGGCTGTCGGAAACGTGACACGCATCATGTTTGACAACTTTGGACTGGCCGACTTATCCAAGGCGGTCGAACTGGTAGGCGGTCGGTTCGAGACCGAAGCTTCCGGAGGGGTCAGGCTTAATACGGTAAGAAGCATTGCATTGACCGGTGTCAATTTCATATCAGTCGGTGCCCTCACTCATTCAGCCACCAGTTTGGATATCAGTTTGAAGTTCCGAAAAGGATCCTGATTTTTTATTGTGTACTTTTTACACAATATGTATATATAATTCATACCTTAGCAAGGCCACTTGATAATAACGGCCTGAATGAAGCTAAAATTTAACGAAGTAGGATTTATTTTCGACCTGGATGGAGTAATAGTTGACACGGCAGTGCTCCATTATAAGGCATGGCGCAGGCTAGCCAATAGCCTGGGATTTGACTTTTCTGAAGTCCGGAATGAGGAATTAAAAGGCGTAGGCCGTATGGATTCTCTCGACAAAATCCT
>WBZM01003381.1_pt1 | contig 12496 bp, 7 predicted proteins | sample 5204271 | NCBI WGS metagenome assembly WBZM01 (sample SAMN12344346, study PRJNA552823) | activated sludge metagenome | biome: Activated sludge suspended growth; feature: Nitrification reactor; material: Wastewater; isolation source: activated sludge from nitrification reactor of wastewater treatment...
ATCCACCAGGGCGGCCGGGGTGACGTCGAAGACGGGATTGCGGGCGCCGACCCCGACCGGGCCCAGGCGGTTGCCGCCACAGGCGAGGACTTCGCCCGGATCGCGCTCCTCGATGGGGATGGCACTACCATCGGCGATGCCCCAGTCAATGGTCGAGGTGGGGGCGGCGACCATGAAGCGGATGCCGTGGTGGCGGGCAAGGATAGCCAGTCCGTAGGTGCCGATCTTGTTGGCGACGTCGCCATTGGCGGCGATGCGATCGGCGCCGACGATGACCCAGCCGATGCCGCCCAGGGCCATGAGGCTGGCCGCCGCGCCATCGGCCTGGAGGGTGACGGGGATGCCGTCTTGGGCCAGTTCCCAGGCGGTGAGGCGGGTGCCCTGCAGCCAGGGGCGGGTCTCGTCCGCATAGACCTGGGTGATCCGGCGCTCGGCCCAGGCCTGGCGGATGACGCCCAGGGCGGTACCGAAACCGCCGGTGGCCAGGGCACCGGCATTGCAGTGGGTGATGACCGCCGTCGGTCCCTGGATGAGGCTGGCGCCCAGTTGGCCCATGCGCCGGTTGGCGGCGATGTCCTCGGCGTGGATGGCCAGGGCCTCGGCCAGCAGGGCGGGGGTGGGGTCGGTACCCGCTTGACCGGGGGTGGCCGTCGATGGGGTCAGGACGTGAGTATCAACGGGGGCCTGGGCGTCGGAACGGGTAAGTGGGCCGCGGACGGGATCCGAATCACTGACATCAGACAGGCCTGCCTGTAACCCCGCCAAACGCCGCCGCATCCTCTCCAGCGCCCAGAAGAGGTTGACGGCGGTGGGGCGGGAGGCGGCCAGTTCCTGGAGATCGGCCTGGATCAGGTCTGGCCAGGCCAGGGGGTCCTGTCGGAAACGGTCTCGGGCTGCCAGGACCATGCCATAGGCGGCGGCGATGCCGATGGCCGGGGCGCCGCGCACCACCATGTCCTTGATGGCCTTGGCCGCGGCCGCGGCGGAAGCAATCTCCAGAAACTCGGCCCGCGCCGGCAGGTAGCGCTGGTCGAGGAGGAACAGCCGCCCCTCATGCCAGACCAGGGCATGATCCGGCGTCGGCTCCGCTGGCAGGTCCTGGGGCGGCAGGTGATGCGGTTCCAGGGATGGTTCTAGTGGCAAGCCGGGACGTGGGTTCAGGGACCCCAGGTTGGGGTGACTCGATTGCGACCCTGGGGCTTGATCGTGAACAAGGGAGGATGGAGCTGACATAGGTTCCGGTCGGGTTTCCATAAGGCGTTTCCTGTGGCAAATTGGCGGCCATTTTGGACCAGGCGCCAAACCCTGCAAAGTGCCGCATGCGTTGAAGGTAGCCATCGCCATGACCTCCGCCGATCTTGTCCTCCACGCCTCCTGGGTCCTGCCGATGGACCCCCAGGACGCGGTCCTCGCCGACCATGCCGTGGTCATCGCCGGGGGGCGCATCCTGGCGGTCCTGCCCAGCGACACCGCACGCCAGCGCTTTGCCGGCGCCAGGGAGCAATCCTTTCCCGGCCACGTCCTGCTACCTGGTTTCATCAATGCCCACACCCATACCTCCATGGTCCTGCTGCGGGGGCTGGCGGACGATCTGCCCCTGATGACCTGGCTCCAGGGGCACATATGGCCGGCGGAGCAGCGCTGGGTCTGCCCGGAGCTGATCCGCGCCGGCACCCGCCTGGCGGCCCTGGAGATGCTGCGCGGCGGCACACTCTGCTGCAACGACATGTATTACTTCCCGGAGGTCACCGCCGAGGTCCTGGCGGAGACCGGCATGCGCGCCCTGATTGGCATGATCCTGCTGGACTTTCCCACCGTCTACGCCGAGGGGCCTGACCAGTACCTGCGTCAGGGACTGGCGCTGCATGAACAGTACCGGGGCCATCCCCTGATCCGCACCGCCTTCGCCCCCCATGCCCCCTACAGCGTGGGTGATGAGTCCCTGACCCGGGTCCGGACCCTGGCGGAGGACTTGGGGGTGCCCATCCATATCCATCTCCACGAGACCGCCGACGAGATTGCCCAGTCCCAGCGCGCCTACGGCATGAGACCCCTGCGACGCCTCGAACGCCTGGGGCTGCTGGGACCGCGCCTGATCGCCGTGCACATGACCCAGGTGACCGCCGACGAGATCGAGCTCCTGGCCACGACCGGCTGCCAGGTCGTCCACTGCCCCGAATCCCAGCTCAAGCTGGCCAGCGGCTTCAGCCCGGTGGCCCGCCTCAAGGCCGCCGGGGTCAACGTCGCCCTGGGCACCGACGGGGCCGCCAGCAACAACGACCTGGACATGCTGGGGGAGCTGCGCACCGCCGCCCTGCTCGCCAAGGGCGTGGCCGGCTCCCCCGCCGCCCTGCCCGCCCACCAGGCCCTGCGCCTGGCCACCATCGACGCCGCCCGGGCCCTGGGCCTGGGGGAGGAGACCGGCTCCCTGGAGCCCGGCAAGTCCGCCGATCTGATCGCCGTGGATCTCGGTCAGCCCGAGACCCAGCCGGTTTACAACCCCGTCTCCCAGCTCGTTTACGCCGCCAGCCGCTCCCAGGTCCGCCAGGCCTGGGTGGCCGGATGCCAGTTGTTGCGGGACGGCCAGCCCACCGGGCTCGATACCGCGGAGATCCTCGACGAGGCCTGCTACTGGGGGCGGCGAATCGCGGGCGCGTCCTGAGAGAATCCCTTTCCACCCGACCTTAAGGAACCTTTTGCCATGCAAGCCGTTGACACCCTGATTCTGGGCGGCACCCTGTTGTGCCTTGATGAGGCCATGACCCAGATCGAGGACGGCGGCCTGGCCATTCAGGGCGACAGCATCATGGCCATCGGCACCGCCGCGGAGCTGCGCTCCCGCTACACCAGCCCCAACGTCATCGACGGCCGGGACTGCCTGATCATGCCCGGCCTAATCAACAGCCATACCCACGCGGCCATGACCTGCTTCCGCGGCCTCGCCGACGATCTGCCGCTCATGGACTGGCTGAACGACTACATCTTCCCCGCCGAGGCCCGCAACGTGGACCCGGAGCTGGTCTACTGGGGCAGCCTGCTGGCCTGCGCGGAGATGATCAAGTCCGGGACGACCAGTTTCTGCGACATGTATATCTTTGAGGAGGAAACGGCCCGGGCCGCCAAGGAGGCAGGGATGCGCTGTCTCCTGGGTGAGGTGCTGTACGACTTCCCCTCGCCGAGTTACCCGACCCCCGCGGCGGGCCTGGCCCTCACCCGCCAACTCCTGGAGCGCTACGCCGACGACCCCCTGATCCGCATCGCCGTCGAGCCCCACGCCCTCTATACCTGCTCGGAGCCGCTGCTGGTCCAGGCCCGGGACCTGGCGCGGGAATTCAATGCCCCCCTGGCCCTGCATCTGCTGGAAAACCAGGCGGAAAAGTCGCAACTCCTGGCCAAATACGGTCAGGGGGCGGTCACTTATCTGGAGCAACTGGTCTGTCTCGACGAGCGCCTGATCGCCTTCCATTGCGTCGCCTTCGACGACGAGGACATCCGCCGCTTCGCCGAGCATGGCTGCAAGGTGGTCTACAACCCGGAGAGCAACATGAAACTCGCCTCCGGTTTCGCCCCGGTGGCGCGGATGCGGGCGGCGGGCATCCCGGTGGGCCTGGGCACCGACGGCTGCGCCAGCAACAACGACCTGGACCTCTTCCAGGAGATGGACACGGCGGCCAAGCTGGAAAAGGTCCGGCATCTGGACCCGACCCTGCTCCCCGCCCCGGCGGTGGTGGCCATGGCCACCCGGGAGGGCGCCCGGGTCCTGGGCCTGGAGGGCGTCACCGGCAGCCTGCGCCCGGGGCTCAAGGCTGACCTGATTCTGATCGACCTCAAGCGCCCGCACCTGACCCCGATGTACCACCCCTATTCTCATCTGGTCTATGCCGTCACCGGCGCGGACGTGAAGACCGTCTTCATCAACGGCCGCCTGGTGATGCGGGACCGGCAACTGCTGACCCTCGATGAGGGCGAAATCATGGAGCGCGTCAACCGCATCGCCGGGCGCATCAGCCGGTCCCTGGTGAAGTCAGTTCCTTGAGGTCCGGCCAGGGTCAGGGTGCGGCGCAGGATCCAGGGACCTGGCCAGCGGAGCGGAAACTTTTCAGCGCCAGATCTGTCTTTCCGCACCGTTGACCGGCGCCTCGTCCTTTGGGGTCTTTGCCCTTGCCGCCATTGGGGTTTGCTTCACGCCCCCGATGATGACAGCAACGGCTGGTATCTGACACGCCAACAGATCCATCCCCTAGGGTGCCCATGATCCCGCCGGTCCCCGTTTACAACCATTCCCTCAACCATCACCTCGCGGCAAGGCACGCATCATTCAGCGAGACACAGCACCCATGATTCAGGTCGAAAGACTTTCCCGCAGCTACGACAGCTTCCGGGCCGTCGCGGAGGTGAGCTTCGCGATCGGGCACGGCGAGGTGGTGGGGCTGCTCGGCCACAACGGCGCGGGCAAGACCACCATCATGAAGATGCTCACCGGCTTTCTGGAGCCCTCCGCCGGCACCATCCGCATCGACGGCCAGGACATCGAGGCCCGGCGCCAGGCGGTCCAGTCCCTGATCGGCTATCTGCCAGAGAACTGTCCCCTCTACCCCGAGATGACGGTGATCGACTATCTCGATTACCAGGCCGGCCTGCATGGCGTGCCGGCGAACCAGCGCCCCGGGCTGATCCGTCGCGCCATCGCCCGGACCTGGCTGGAGGCCAAGGCCCTGGAGGCCATCGCCACCTTATCGCGGGGCTACCGCCAGCGGGTGGGCGTCGCCCAGGCCATCCTGCATCGGCCCAGGCTGCTGATCCTCGACGAGCCCACCAACGGCCTGGATCCGACGCAGATCCAGCAGATGCGCACCCTGATCCGCGACCTGGCCCAAGAGGCCACGGTCATCCTCTCCACCCATATCCTCCAGGAGGTGCAGGCGGTGTGCGACCGGGTGCTGATCCTGCGCGCCGGCGCCCTGGTGCTCGACGCCCGCCTGGCAGACCTGAACCGGGCGCGGCAACTGAGCCTGGTGGTGGACCGGGGCCCGGCCGAGGTCGAACCGCTCCTCAAGGACATCCCGCTGATCCGGGCTATCCAGCACCGCGCTGCCCCTGCCGGTCGGCACGAGTATCTCCTCGATCTGGAGTTGGCCGCCGCGGCGGACGACCCCCACGCGACAAAGGACCCGCAGGCGGCGCATGACCCCCAGGCGGTCGCGCCCCAGGTGGCCCAGGCGGTGACGCAGCGGGGCTTCCAGCTCTTCGCCCTCCAGCCCCGCACCCGTGACCTGGAGACCGTATTCCGTGAGCTCGATGATCAGCCCTTACAGGAGGCCCGTCATGGCTGAATCCAACCGACGAGCATCCAACATCCGCGGTATCGCCGCCAAGGAATTCGCCGCCTTCTTCGCCTCGCCGGCGGCCTATATCTTTCTCGGCGCCTTTCTCATCGTCTCCCTCTTCGTCTTCTTCTGGGTGGAGACCTTCTTCTCCCGCAACATCGCCGACGCCCGGCCGCTGTTTCAGTGGATGCCGGTGCTGCTCATCTTCCTGGTCGCCGCCCTGACCATGCGCGCCTGGAGCGAGGAGCGCCGCGCCGGCACCCTGGAGTTGCTCTTCACCCTGCCGGTCTCCTCGCTGCAACTGGTGCTGGGCAAGTTCCTGGGCAGCTTCACCCTCTTGGCGGTGGCCCTGGCCTTGACCCTGCCCCTGCCTCTGACGGTCGCGCTGCTCGGTCCCCTGGACTGGGGACCGGTGCTGGGGGCCTATCTGGCCTCCTTGCTGCTGGGCGGGGCCTATATCAGCATCGGCCTCTTCATCTCCGCCCGCACCGACAACCAGATCGTCGCCCTCATCGGCGCGGTGGCGGCCGGGGGCCTGCTCTACCTGCTCGGGACCCCTACCGTCGCCGGGCTCTTTGGCACCCAGGCCGCCGAGGTCCTCAAGCTGATCGGCTCGGGTTCACGCTTCGAGTCCATTACCCGCGGCGTCCTCGACCTGCGCGATCTCACTTACTACCTGGCGTTGATGGGGATCTTCCTCAGCCTCAACGTCTACACCCTGGAGCGGCTGCGCTGGGCCACCGACCGCGCCGACCGGCGCCACCACCGCGCCTGGGGCTGGGCCCTGGGGCTGTTGATCGCCAACTTCCTGGCCACCAACCTCTGGTTGCAACCCCTGGGCGGGCTGCGCCTCGATCTCACCCAGGGTCGGGTCTACACCCTTTCGGACGCCACCCGCACCTACCTTGCCCAATTGCGCGAGCCCCTGCTCATCCGCGGCTACTTCAGCGCCCAGACCCATCCAGAGCTCGCCCCCCTGGTACCCCAACTTCGCGACCTGCTCAAGGAGTACGAGGTGGCGGGCCAGGGCCTGATCCGCGTGGAGTTTGTCGACCCCCTGGAGGAGCCCGAACTGGAGCAGGAGGCCGGGGAGAAGTACGGCATCAAGCCCGTGGCCTTCCAGACCGCTAGCAAATACCAGGCCGCGGTGGTGAATTCTTACTTCGACGTGCTGGTGCGCTACGGCGATCAGTACGAGAAGCTGGGCTTCCGCGACCTCATCGAGGTCAAGGTACGCCCGGATGGCGAATTGGAGGTGCGCCTGCGCAATCCCGAGTACGACCTGACTCGCACCATTAAGAAGGCGCTCTATGCCTACCAGGCCGGGGGCGACCTCTTCGCCGGCCTGCGTCAGCCGGTGGTGTTCAAGGGCTTCGTCTCCGACCCTGCCAAGCTGCCCCAACCCCTCGATACCCTGGCCCGGGACCTCGATGACCTTACCGACGACCTGGCGCGCCAGTCCGGCGGCAAGTTCCGGGTGGAGATCGCCGATCCCGACGCCCACGGCGGACAACTCGCCCGGGAGATCCTGGAAAAGTATGGCTTCCAGCCCCTGGCGGTGGATCTGCTCGATCCCAACCACTTTTACCTCTACATGGTCATGGAGGCCGGCGATCAGACGGTGCCGGTGCCCCTGCCGGAGGGCCTGAACAAGGAGGCCCTCAAGACCGCCCTGGAAGCGGGCCTCAAGCGCTTCTCGCCGGGCCTGCTGCGCACCATCGCCCTGGCCACCCCGGCGGCCGAGCCCATGGCGATGGGCATGGGCATGGACATGGGCATGGGCCAGTCGGACTACCGTTTTCTGGAAGAAAAGCTCCAGGAGAATGCCCGGGTGATCAAGGCCGACCTGGAGACCGGCCAGGTGCCGTCGGATACCGACCTGCTGATGGTGGTCGGCCCCCGCAACCTGTCGGCGAAGGCCATCTTCGCCATCGACCAGTACCTGATGCAGGGCGGCTCCCTGGTGCTGGCCACCAACGGCTATGACATCCAGCTCGGCCAGGGGGCGATCGGCGCCACCCAGACACCCTCCGGGCTGGAGGACTGGCTCCAGGCTCAGGGGCTGGAGGTCCGGGAGGCACTGGTCCTCGACCCGCAAAACACTCCCTTCCCCATCCCGGTGGAGCGGCGCATCGGTGGCTTCACGGTGCAGGAGGTGCATGCCCTCGCCTACCCCTACTTCCCGGACCTGCGCGGCGACCAGCTCGACCCCGACTCGGGGATCACCAACAGCCTGGGGCAGCTCACCCTTAACTGGGTGGCGCCGATCCAGGTCGACGCGGAGAAGAATCAGGGCCGTACCCTGACCCGCCTCATCCGCAGTTCGGACGAGTCCTGGACCTCCGCTTCGCCCCAGATCCAGCCCGACTTCCAACGCTATCCCCAAACCGGCTTCGCCTCGGGACCGGAGCGCCAGGCCGAGGTGCTGGCCGTGGCGGTGGAGGGCCGCTTTACTTCCTTCTTCAAGGGCAAACCCTCGCCCTTGCTCCGGGCCAAGGAGGAGCGGGCTTCCGGACAGGACCCCGGGAAGTCCAGCGACGCGACCGGAGCCGGTGACAAGGGCAACGAGGGAGCCCTTCCGGCCGGATCGGACCTGGCGGAAGAGGACGATTTCGGCCTGGATGCCGCCGGGGCCAAGGGTCCAGGGGGGGACCAGAGCCGGATCTCCGGCGTGGTGGAGACCTCGCCGCCCTCGGCGCGGCTGGTCCTCATCGGCTCCTCGACCTTCGTCTCCGACACCGCCCTGGACCTCGCCGCCCAGGCGACCGGGACCCGCTATCTCAAGCCGGTGGAGCTGATGGAGAACGCCGTGGACTGGATGCTGGAGGACCGGGGTCTGCTTAACCTGCGGGGTCGCGGCCAGTATTCCCGCATGCTCGTCCCCCTCGACCGCGAGGCCCAGATGTTCTGGGAGTACCTGAACTATGGCCTGGCCCTGGCCGGCCTGGCCCTGGTCTATGTCCTGGAGCGGCGCGCCCGCGCCCGCCGTCGCGCGCGGCAGGAGGCGATCCTGGCGCTGCCGGTCACCCCTGAAGGAGGTACCGCCTCATGACGTCACCGACCCTGATGACACCCGGATCATCCTCGAAGGACGCGATGCAGGTGGCAGCCGGCTCACCCCCGCTGCCAGAGAGCCCGATAACTTCCGGCCCGTCCCTGATGCCCAAAATGCCGACCAAACCGAAACCGATCATGGGGAAGACCCTTGGACTGCTCGCCGCCCTGCTATTAGCTCAACTCGCCCTGGCCACCTTCCTGTTCATCCGTGGCAATGGCTTTGGCACCGTACAGCCCGATGAAGCGCTGGTCACCTTCGAGCCCGCCGCCGTGGATCGGGTGACCATCCGAGATGGCACCGGCGCCCAGGTGGAACTGGTTAAGCGTGACGGCCAGTGGCAACTGCCGGGTCACTTCGACTTCCCCGCCAGCGCGTCCAAGGTCGAGGCCCTGCTCAAAGACCTGCAGGGCCTACGCACCCGTCTGCCGGTATCCACCTCGCCGGAGGCCTTCGCCCGCTTCAAGGTTGCGGCGGATCAGTTCGAGCGCCGCATCGACCTGCGCCAGGGTGATAAGGAAGTCGCCGTGCTCTACCTGGGCGACTCCCCCGGCTTCAAGCGGCTCTTCGCCCGCGGGGGCCAGGGCGAGGCGGTCTTCGAGGTGGCCTACTCCGCCCACCAGGCCGGGGCCAAGGCCAGCGACTGGACCGACAAGGGGCTCTTCGCCCTGACCACAGACCAGATTACCGGGCTCAGCCTGAACGGGATGGAGCTAAAGAAGCACCCGGTCGGGGACGGCGACCCGCAATCCCAGGCCCGGGATGGAGGCCAAATCGCTCCGGACCATATAGCCGACGACAGCAGCCAGGATGCTCGGGAACGCTTAGCCGGAGACAAAAGCCAGCCAGCTCAAGACCACATAGCCGAGGACGAAGGCCAGAATACTCAGGACCGCATAGCCAAGGCCGGTGGACAGAATACACAGGACCGCTTTACCGAGGCTGGAGGACAGAATGCGCTGGATCGCAACAACGAGGCCGCTGCCCGGATCGGTCAAGACGGCCAGGAGCGCTGGGTACTGGCGAGCGAGCCCGACGGGATCGACATCGACCAGGCCAAGGCCGGGGACCTGGCCCGTACCGCCACCAACCTCACTTACCTGGAGGTGCTGGGCACCGAGGCCAAGCCGGAATACCAGCTCGACAATCCCGTGGTGCGCCTGACCGTCCAGCCCCGGGAGGGCAAGCCGCGGGAGTTTCTGATCGCCAGGCTGGCGGATAGCGAGGACTATGTCCTCAAGGCCAGTGATCAACCCTGGTATTTCAAGATTGGCGCCTGGACGGTCAAAGGTCTTCAGGAGGCCAGCAAAGAACAACTGCTGGTGGCGCCGACAACACCGGCAGCCGCGCCTGAACCGGCGCACACCCTGATCGAGACCATGCCAACCCCCGCTCCCTTACCCGTTGATCCCACTCCCGCAGCAGCAGAATCCCCCGCCTCATCGCAGGAATGAGTGCTTGTGAAGAATTCCGTTTCTCCACGGGATCGGATTTGTTATCTCGTTGGTTTTGCCGATTCCCAGCTTCCTGAGAAATAGGCATTTTCACACCCTCAGAGGCAAAACATACGCCCCGGCTTACATTGCGCGGGGCGGCAGGGTCGGGGGGCGCCTGGCGGGGGTGTCGCCAGCAGGGATGCGGTTGGCAAGCCTACAGGGACGTATTCAGGTTGTCCCCCGCCAGGCGCCCACCGACCCGAAAGCGCAGTGACGTGATGAGTGCTGCCAACTCAACCGGCTCACTACCCACAATCGCTCATGGGATGCCCACCAGCTTGTGGGTCTGGAGGCTGAGCCGCCAGCGGGGGTGGGCGAGGCAATAGTTCACGGCCTGGCGGGTGTGAGCCACCTGATCGGGACCGCCCAGAGGCTGGAGGAAAAAGTGCCGGAAGTCGAGCCCGGCGAAGGCCTCCGGCGCGGCCCCGGGCTGGGGGTAGACCAGCTTAAGCTCGTCCCCGGCGCGCAGGACTAGTACGGCTCCGGCCTTGGGACTGACACAGACCCAATCCATACCCGGCGGCAACGGCCGGGTGCCATTGGTCTCGACGGCCACCTCAAAGCCCCGGGCATGCAGGGCGGCGATCAGGGCATCGTCCAGTTGCAACAGGGGTTCGCCCCCGGTAAGGACGACGTAGGGCCGGATGCCGGGGCCACGCCCGCCACCCCAGGTGGCCTGTATGGCGTCCGCCAGTTGCCCAGCCGTGCCAAACCGGCCGCCCCCTTCCCCCGCCGTGCCGCGAAAGTCGGTATCGCAGAAGGTGCAGAGGGCCCGGGCGCGGTCCTGTTCCCGCCCCGACCAGAGATTACAGCCGGCGAAACGGCAGAAGACCGCCGCCCGCCCGGTCCGGGCCCCCTCCCCTTGCAGGCTGTAGAAGATCTCCTTGACGTGATAAACGGCTGGCACTTGGGGATTTGTCCTCCTGGGGTGGGTCGGGTGGCGTCTGGCGGGGGTGTCACCAGCAGGGATGCTGGTGCCAAGCCTACAGGGACGTATTTACGGCGTCCCCCGCCAGGCGCCACCCGACCCGCTCAACCGCTGCCGACAACAAAAAGGGTGACGACGATACCCCTCAAGCGGGCAAGGCCGGCCCCAGCTCGCCCCAGCACAGGCTCACCCCGGTACCCGGGGTCTCGAACAGGTCGAGACGATCCAGTTGGGGCAGCGCCTCCGCCACCTCGGCGCGGATCCAGCGGGCCAGGTGGGCGGGGTCGGCCTCCGCCAGCCCGGGCAATTCATCGAGCCGGTGATGATCGAGCTGCTGGTAGACCGGCGTGAACAGGGACTTCACATCCCCGTAGTCCACCGTCCAGCCCAGGGTCTGGTCCAGGGGCGCGGTCAGGTGCAGCCGCAGCAGGTAGCTGTGGCCGTGCAACCGCCGCCGGCCATCCCCGGCCGGGGCGGCGGCCAGGCGCAGGGCGGCCTCGAAGCGCAGTTCCTTCCAGATCCGATAATAGACCCCATCGAAATGGCAACCGGCGGTGGCGGTCTCGTAGACGCTGACCCAGGACAGCGCCGGCTGCTCCGGCTTGAGGCGCCGCCAGATCCACCCGGCGAGCAGTTCGCTGGTCGGATTCTCCAGGCCGGCGAGGTCATTGAGGCAGGCCTGGTGCAGTTCCGCCTGGAGAGGCGCCCAGAGGCTGGCCAGATAATCGAAATCCAGCCCCATGTCCTGGCCCGCCAGTTCCTGATCGGCATGGAGGATGACCTCGAAGCCATGGCCATGCATCCGCCCGCAGGGATGGCCCGGAGGGACGTGGGGCAGCCGGTGGGCGGCCTCGAAGCGAAAGCGGTGCCAGAGATGGCAGTGATCGCTCGCCGTGAGTTCCGCCCCGGTGTCCGGGGTGCTGCGCACGCCGACGGTCACCAGGCCGGGGACCTCCAGATTCCGGCGTACCCAGCGCGCCAGGTTTTCGTCGGTGGGGATCGGCAGCAGGTCGTTGAGATACTGGTAGTCGAGGGGGGCAACCGCCGCGCTCAGGGCCGCGGTCAGGGCGCCGCACTCGCCACCCGGAAAGGGGGCCCAGCCCGCGGGCAGGGCCGCCCGCACCCGCGCCAGAAAACTGTGGCCATGGAGCCGGCGCGAGCGGTGCCCCGGGGGCAGGATGGGAATCTGGCAGGCGGCCTCGAAGGGCACGGCGGCCAGGAAGTCGAGTCGGTCGGTCATCGGGCGCACCTCACGGCGCTGGCATGGATAGCGGTCAGCAAAGGAAGATAGGAGTAAGTGAACAATGAAAGCAAGCCAAGCCGAAGCAAAGAGCCAGACGGTGCCTTAGGGCGATTCTGCCTTCAGCAACTCCCAAAGACAGGGCCTTCCCGAAACTCCAGCAATTAGCCAGCTTGCCTTGAGTGGGTGTTCATTGCCGCCCCAACCCCCTTTTTACCGTCCCCATCCAATGCAAATCACCCGCATCCCCTGCTTACCCCACCCATCACCCTCACCCCTCCGCCCCCCGCCGCCGCTCCGCAAACCCCAGATACACCAGCTCCAGCAGCAGGCCCGCCATCACCTCCCGGACCTGGCCCTGGCTCATCACCTGCTCGGACATGGCCTTGTGATTCTCATAAGCGGCCAGGACCGCGTCGTCGAAGGCGGCCCGGAAGTCGGGGCTGTCGC
>WBZM01003382.1_pt1 | contig 12494 bp, 12 predicted proteins | sample 5204271 | NCBI WGS metagenome assembly WBZM01 (sample SAMN12344346, study PRJNA552823) | activated sludge metagenome | biome: Activated sludge suspended growth; feature: Nitrification reactor; material: Wastewater; isolation source: activated sludge from nitrification reactor of wastewater...
CGAGGGGCAAAAGCAATCGCGTGCAGAACCCCGTCGAGGTGTCCGAAATCCGCTGCAAGTCGGTGGCCGAGGGCTTCGATGTCCTCTGCGCTCGTCGCATCGAGTTCAGCTACGCCGACCTCACCAGGGAGGTGCCGGGCGGCTTCCTCGGTCAGATGCCGGTCGCGCGGAAAGGCGGTCAGCATCACCTGCGCACCCGCCTCAATCGCCCGTTCAGCGGTCGCGAAGGCGATCGAGTCGTTGTTTACGACGCCGGTAATGAGGAGTCGCTTGTCGTTCAGCATCATTTCCTTTCGGGTCCACCGGTGCCGGGGAACTTCGCCCGGACTCGCTGGTCTTTTTCCTTGGCTGTTTCAGAGAGTGCTGCCTGTTGCTCGATGAGGATCCCGGTCAGTTCCGGGTTGCCCATAGCGAGCATGCGCACGGCCAGCAGGCCGGCGTTTCGTCCTGCGTCAATCGCCACCGTGGCCACCGGGACTCCGGAAGGCATCTGGACGATCGAAAGCAGCGAGTCGAGTCCATCGAGGTTCTTGAGTGAGATCGGGACCCCGATTACCGGCAGGGGAGTGGCCGATGCCACCATGCCTGGCAGGTGGGCTGCTCCTCCGGCTCCGGCGATGATTGCCCGGAGTCCCCGCTCATGGGCCGTCGAGGCGTACTCGAACATCAGCTCGGGTGTCCGGTGCGCCGACGTGACGCGTACCTCCCGGGGGATGTCGAACTCGTCGAGTGCCGCGACGGCTTCTTCCATGATTCGCAGGTCGGAGTCGCTGCCCATCACGACGCCTACCAGGGGTGTTTGCTCGTCGCTCACGGGCGACCTCCTTCCAGTACCCGTGCCGCCATAAGCGCCGCCTTTCTGGTCGGCTCCTGATCCTGGCCGCAGACCGTCACGTGGCCAAGCTTGCGGCCGGGGCGGGGTTCCTTGTCGTAGAGATGAATCTGGGCACCGGGGATCCCGAGTGCCATTCCCAGGTTCCGGCGTGGGTCTCCACCGGAATGGCTTCCGACCACGTTCACAGTCACCACGGATGGTGAGACCAGGGAAGGGAGGCCGAGCGGGAGGCCCAGGACGGCCCTGAGATGCTGCTCGAACTGAGAGGTGACGCAACCCTCCATCGTGTAGTGGCCGGAGTTGTGCGGTCTGAGCGCCAGCTCGTTGACCAGAAGGCCTTCACTGGTCACAAAGAACTCGACGGCAAGGATTCCGGTAGCGCCGATGTCCTCGGCGATGTCCGTGGCCAGGCCCTGCGCTCTCGCAGCGACTGAGGAAGAGATCTTCGCCGGGGCGAGGATCTCCCGGCACATGGCGTCGCGCTGGACGGTTTCGACGGCCGGGTAGGTGACCCGTTCGCCGTTGGTCGAGCGCACCACGATCACCGCTATCTCCTGAAGGATGTCGAGGGTGGGCTCAAGGATCAGGCCGTTGGCCGGATTCTCGAAGAGGCTTTCTAGCTCTCCCGGCTCCGAGACCTGCCACACGCCCTTGCCGTCGTAGCCTCCCCTGGCTGCCTTGACCGTGACCGGCAGGCCGTGGTCCCTGGCGAACCGGAGCGCGGCCCCGGCATCGACGGGAGCCTCGAAGGGGGGTACCGGGTAGCCGAGTTCATCGAGGCTGATCCTGGCGTGGAGCTTGTCCTGGGCCATCAGCTTGGCGGCCCGGGAGGGTGCCATCCGGATCCCCTCGCTCTCCAGTTGGCTCAGAATTTCCGGCGGAACACCTTCGTGGTCGAAAGTGAGGACGTCGGCACCCTCGGCGAGCCGACGCAGGTCCTCGATCGATTCCGGGCTGCCGATCATGTGCTCGGCCCCGGCGAGGACCGCGGGATCCCTGTCGCTGGCCGCGAGTACCCTCAGTCTGATGCCGAGCTTGATTGCCGCCTCATGGGTCATCCGGGCGAGCTGGCCGGCGCCTACCATGGCCACCAGGCTTTTCCCGGTCGAGGCTTCCGGCTTTGCGGTGCTGGTTTCCAGAGTCAGGCTCATTCGAAGTACTCCGGGCGGCTGACCCAGGTTTCCGTTACGAACATGACCCCGGAAGAGCTTTCCAGGATCGGGCGCAATCCGGCCATCAGTGACTCGATCCGTTCCTCCGGTACGACCGTGATCAGCAGCTCCAGAGTGGCCTGTTCGTTGAAGATCAGCCTGCCCTGGTGGTAGCCGCCGTGGCCAAGTCCGGAGACCCCCGAGAGGCTCGTGAAACCGGAGGCTCCGTTGGCCCGGAACACCTCCCTTACCGAGTGAGAGTCGGCTCCCTCGACCACGATCTCAACCTTGGTCATTCTTGAGAGCCCTGCCGTTTCCATCGTCTCTAGCGTGTTTCCCATGGTGTCCATTCACTGTTCCTTTCGCGCCGCATCCAGCCGGATGTGGCGTCTTCCCGGGCTGCCAGGCTCAGCCAGCCGTTGTCAAATAGGTCCCTCACGGAGGGGTTTCGTTCGATCACCGTCGTGATCCGGTCAAGCGGCGCCTCGATCACCACCAGCAGGCGCATCGGCTCGTGGACGAGCCGGTCACCATCAGCCAGTGACTGCCAGGGGAGGCCGAGCTTCAGGTCACCGTCCGGTCCCGAGAGCACTCCCACATTGCCGACCGGGTTGTGGGTGACCTTGGTTCCGGCCCCGAAGACGACCGGTTCGACGGTCGAGAAGTAGTACTGGCAGTTGATCCACTGCGCGACCACCACCGGGGCCGTGAGGATTGTCTCCAGCGCCTCGCCCTGTGCATCATCGTTCGGGTCGTATGAGTGGAGGAAAGTTCGCCTTCCGAGGTCGACCCCGGCGGTCATTTCACGTGGCCCGATGATGAAGGCGGCGTTGCCGGCCAGTCCCCATTCGGGGTAGACCTCGGCCCAGTCCTGCGAGCGTCTGTACACGCCGGCTTCAGCCCGGGAAACATTGCCCTTCGGCTGTTCTCCCGGCAGGTCGCGGCTCCTTTCCAGGCTCAGCTTGCCTGTGGCGGCGTCCAGATCCCGAGAGATCCGGTCGAGGTCACCCTTGATCGCCTCGGGCACCAGTTCCGGCTCGAGGATCTCGACCCGGTCGATCGTCGTGTCGTGTTCGGCGGCGACGAAGAACGTGTCCCCCGGAATTTCGAGCCCTCTTTCCACCAGCAGCTCTCTTACGTCCTCGCGGTTCAGGATTGCCGCTGCCGCCCGGGCGTTCGGGGCACCCCGGTGGCCTCCGCAAGCCCCGCAATCAAGGGCCGAGGCGTAAGGGTTGTTCTCGGTTGTGCTGCCGTGCGCGCAGAGGATCACGACCTTTGCGAAGTTGTCCGTGAGGCCCATGGTCTTCAGCGCAACCTCCGCGAAGAGGACTCTCTCGTCGAGAGGCATGTCCCGCTCGACGTCGATCACGGTCGGTGCCGCCGGCACGGTTTTTTCCCGGAGCCGGGAGCGGATCGATCCGAAGGGTCTCGTCGCCAGTGTCCTTGCCGCGGCGACCGGGCCCTTGATCCACCCTGACATCTCGGCCAGTGCGAAGGGAGCGATCACGTTCGATTCGGCTTCGTGAACTCCGTCCTTTGCCGAGGTGACCGAGTTCTCGCGGGCCAGCCTGCGTTCGCTCTGCTTCTCGGCTCCCTGGAGTGGCTCCTCGAAGACCGAGCTCTTCGGTTCGATCAGCACGGGGCAGAGGTCGGATGGGCTGTTGCCGGCGAGGTCCTGATACCTGATCGGTACCCCGAAGAAGCCGGCGAAGCCCAATGTCTCGTAGTTGCCGCATTCCTCGAACTTCCTTCTGAGTCCCTCTGACCGGACGTCGATGCAGCAGACGAGCTGGGCGTCCGGCCTTTCCTCCGTCTCGTCCCTGGGCCTCTCGAGTTCTCCAAGCAGGGAGGACCTGTAGTTCTCCTCGTAAGCCTCCTGCCAGATCTGTGTCCGTTCGCGTGGCGGCAGTTTGGCCAGCAGCCCGTCGATCGCGGAGAGTTCATCCTGATTTGAGCCAGGGAGCGCACCGAGCGCGGTCAGGACGGCGACCGTGCGACCGCGTTCGGGCGCTGGCTGCCATCCGTCATGGCTGTCGGGATGGATGTATGGAACCGGGAGGCTGACGCTCTTCGCTTCGAGCAGGGCCGCTTCGATCGCGACCCGCATGGCCAGGTAAGAGACGAGGTCGATTCCCTCGTCGGTCTCGGAGATTCGGATCACCAGTGAGGTCCAGCCCGGCATCGCACCGACATGGGACCGGAGGTAGTCCTGGTTTGCGTGCGAAGGCACCCCGATCTTCTCGATCGCATCGAGCAGGGCGTCCTCGGGACGGTCGGGCAGATCGGTCAGTGCCTTCCTCGCCTTCGCCGGAAGCGACCGGTCCAGACCGATCAGTTCACGCCAGGCGGAGTAGAAGCCAAGCTCTCGTCCCGGCATGGGCCATCCGGCCGATTCGGCCCCGAGGTAGGCAGCGCACCACTTGCTGCTCTCCTCGTTCATCTGGTCGAACACCCCCGGCTCGAAGCGTTCGCTTGCCGTGAGGTAGGTCCGGACAGGCGCAGGAGCCTCTTCGCCCACCATCAGGTCTGTCAGGAATATGGCTTCCGGGCTGAACCGCTCCCGGCCGATCGCCAGGGGGGGAGAGTTGAGAACGTCACCCAGCCGTCGCCGGAGAGCTGACCTCAGGTCTTCCTCACCGATTCGACCAGTCTCGCGCTGCTTGCGGTACCAGCCTTCGCTCATCGTGCCCCTCGCACCGAGCGTCTGACCGGCGATCCTCACCGCTTCCTCGAACCTCTCCTGTTCGAGCGAGCGCAGCGGGTTGACGGCGATGAAGGTCTCCAGCGGCCAGGACTTGGCAATTACCGAGCCGGCGACCTCGGCATCGGCCCGGACCCGTGAGCGGTCTGCCTCGGTGCGCGAAGGCGCCGTTGAATCGATGGTCTCGACTGCGTTTATCATCGTGCCTCCTGAGAGCGCGGCATAAGAGTGCCGGTGCCCGTGAGTTGTCGTTCGGTGGAGCCGCGGCCCGCCCGCGAGCGGCCGGTCCTTGCGGCGTTGAGTGCCTGTACGTAGGCCGCTGCGTCGACCTTGCCGGGAAGGCTCATCCGCCCGGACCTGATGATCAGGCCCGCGACCCCGACCGGCACGAAGGCGAGCAGCCAGAGCGGTGAAACGACCGAGGCTGTCTCGAGCGGAATCGTGCTCCCGAGGTAGTCGTAGGCCAGCGAGATGAGTCCGACGTACCCGGCGGCAGCCAGGGCGAGGAGTGCGGCACCGGAGGCCATGCCCCGAAGCCCGTCGCTTCTCCGGATCCATCCCCAGGCACCCCATGCCAGCGTGGCCCATGCGAAGGCGAGGATCGCGCCATTGGTCCAGTCAAGGTCGGGGTACCAGGCCAGGGCGAATGCCGAGAGGAGTGCCGCCGGAGCGAGTAGGGCGAATCCGACGCTCGCCACCGAGGCCTTCTTTGCCGGAGGGTGCGGCTTGGCGATTCGAGATGTCTCCGACGTTACGGCCGACCCTGAACCGAGGAAGAGCGACGCCTTGTAGAGGCTGTGGCCGATCAGGTGGAAGATCGTTGCCACCCAGGCTCCCAGTCCGCAGGTCATGATCATGAAGCCCATCTGACCGGAGGTGGAATGGGCAAGAGAACCCTTCACATCCGGCCGGGCGATCATTGCCGCGGTGGCGTAAACCGCGGTCGCAGCACCCGCCGCGAAAGCGAGATGAGTAGCGAGGGGAGATCCGGTGAACATGCCGCTCGTTTTCAGCAGCAGGATGCCTCCCGCGTTCACCACTCCCGCGTGGAGCAGAGCGGAAACCGGTGTGGGGACGGCGATCGTGCCCGGCAGCCAGGAGCGGAATGGCAGCTGAGCGGAGCGCGATAGCGCCGCGATCACGAGCAGTACGGCGACCAGCGCGGCGACGGTCTCCTGGCCGCCGACCGCTTCGGTGCCGATCCCCAGCAGCGCCTGATCGCTGACGCCGGCGATGCTCAGGATCACCGCGGCCCAGAGGGCAAGGTCACCTGCTGCGAAGACGAGCAGTGTGGAGCGTCGTCCTTCGTCGGCACTGCGAAAGCCGGGGTACATGCCGAGCAGTGCGATCACTGCGAGTCCAGAACCGGTCCACCCGACCGCCAGGGTGGCGGGCGTCTCGGCCGAGACCATCAGAGCGGTGGATGCGGTGAGCAGACCGGCCCCGAGGAAGAAGCGGCCGAACCTGATGTCGCCGTGGAGGTAGCGTGACGCGAATGCCTGGACTACGCAGCTGACCGCGGTGACCAGCACCAGAAGCGGCGCGAGCAGGGGGTCAACGCCGACTCCGAAATCGATGCCGAGCACCGTCATCGTTTGAACCGCGTCCTCGGGGCCCGCGATCAGGACGCCGAACATGAAGAGTGAGAGGAGGCCGCCGAGCCCGGCGCCTGCGGCCCCGACAAATCCAGCTGCCCGGCTGGTCGGTTGTCGAGAGGCGATCAGTGCCGCGAGGGCCGGAGCGAGGACGACGAGGACGGTGGAGACACCTAGCATCTGATTCATGCGACGCATAATACACGAAATAGAAGTCATGTTTCGGAAACCGTATGTTCCAAATCCTGATTTGGGAATGCGTTATCGTGTGGGCATGGCGAATTGGACGTTTCTGACGAACCATGCGCATGTGCTGCTCTGTGTCGCCCGGGACCCCGGGATTCGGCATCGGGACGTGGCCGAGAGAGTGGGAATTACCGAGCGGGCCGCCCAACGGATCATCGGCGACCTGATCGACTCGGGATACCTGGAGAGGTTCAAAGAGGGCAGGCGGAACCACTACCGGCTCCACACCGACCTGCCCCTCAGGCATCCCCTCGAGCAGGACTCGCAGATCGGTCAGGTCCTTGGAGTACTTCAGGAGTCCGACAAGGACGAAGGCCGGAAGTAGCCAGCCCAAGGGGACCCGGGCGTTCAGACTCCGAGGGCGAGGCTCAGCAGCACCATCGCCGGGATCGACACCATCAGGCCAAGTGAGCACTGGCGCCGATCACTTCGCCAGGACTCGGGAAGGATCTCGACAAGCGTCAGGGCGAGCATCGCGCCCGCGGCAAACCCGAAGGAGACAGGCAGGAGCGCCGAGATTTCCTGAACCAGGAGGTAGGCGATCACCGCCCCGATCGGCTGTGGAATCGAACTGGCCACCGCCATCCAGAACTGGCGGCTACCGGAGGCCCCGGTTGCCGCGAGGGGAATTGCGACGCTGGTGCCTTCAGGGATGTTCTGGATCGCGATCGCGATGACCACGAAGATGCCGAGTTGGGTCGGGTCGGCTTCATAGGCAGTGCCGACCGCGAACCCTTCGGGAAGGCTGTGTACCAACAGGACGAGAAAGACGAGCAGACCAGTCCGTCCCCCTGCCCGGCTGAAGTCTTTGGGCAGATGGTTGAGGTAGCGCCTCGCAATCACGAGGAACAGCACCCCGATCGCCAGACCGCCCGCAACCTCGATCACGGTGCCACGGTCCAGCGCCGGCATGATCAGCCCCATGACCGAGGCGACAGCCATGACTCCGGCTGCGATTCCGAGGAGGAGCGGGACCAGATGCTGCGCGCGCGAGCCGAGCATGATCACTGGTATCGCCCCGATTCCGGTGGCGACCGCAGTACCCGAGGCGAGGAGGACGAGTTCAACCAATTCCCGGTTAGGGTAAGCCCATGGGCCGGCCGGAGAGATTGCCACTTTGAGTTCGACCGAGATCGTCGTGCCCGAAGGCTGCGGGAACTCACCCCGCCAGGCCTGGCTGCTCGACTTCAACCTGGCCTTCATTGGTGGCGAAGTCGAGAAGACTCTCGGCTTCGTGGCTGAGGACGTCGTCTGGGATCTGGTCGGCGAGGGAAGGATCGAGGGGCGGGAGGGAATGCGTGCCTGGCTTGAGTCGATGGCGGGGAAGAAGGCAAGGAAAGTTGTTTTCGACACCTTCATCACCCACGGCCGGACCGCCGCCATCAATGGCAGCTATGAGATGGAGAGTGGTTCGATGTTCCGCTTCTGCGACGTCTATGAATTCGCCGGTGCCAGCAGTGACAGCCCGATATCCCTTTACACCTCCTACGTGATCAGGATCTGAGATGGAACTGAAACCCAAGACATCCGGCAAGCCCGAAAAGGAAAGAAAGAACGATTTCGATCGCATCCACGGAGACCAGCTGCGGTCGCTTCTTGACCCGGGGGAAGAACTGCTGGGTGTGGCCGCGGTCAACTGGCAGCGGAGCATTTTCAAGCAGACGGTCAGCGCGGTCGGGGTGACTCCGACGCGGCTGGTCGTCCAGCCACTGGACCGGAAAGGCAAGTTCGACGGCCAGCAGGCGACTTTCATCCGGAAAGACGAGATCTCAAAGGGCAGCTACGGAGGCGGGGGAGGCATGGGGAACACGCCGACCTCGCTGATCATGGACTCGTCGTCGATCGACGTGAAGATCAAGACCGCCGGCGGGGAGAAGTTCAAGTTCATGCTGATGACCGGCCAGGGCATGCTGGGCGGGCTCGCCGGAGGCCCTTCTCAGAGAAACGGCGCCGAGGCTTTGATGGCATTTCTGGAGGGCGGCGGGAGCAGCGTTTGAGCCGTCAGGGGTAGACAAGACCAAATACCTGTATCCCGATCAGGTATATGGGCTATAGTGGAAGAACACCTCTGACCTTGAATGCCTGTGCCGTCTCTTGCTGGCGGCCGACGCACCGCGACACCGAAGGAGAAAGCATGGCCCTCCAGCTGGGACAGGAAGCACCGAATTTCGAAGCCGAGACCACCGAAGGAAAGATCAACTTTCACGACTGGATCGGCGATTCCTGGGCAGTCCTCTTTTCGCACCCGAAGGATTTCACCCCGGTCTGCACCACCGAACTCGGCTACATGGCCAACGCCAAGCCCGCCTTCGACGAGCGAGGCGTGAAGATCATCGGTCTTTCGGTCGACCCGCTCGACCGTCACGAAGACTGGGCAAAGGACATCGAGGAAACCCAGGGCACCGCGCCCAATTACCCGCTGATCTCCGACGCCGACTTCGCGATCTCGAAGGCGTACGGCATGCTGCCTGCCGAAGTTGAGGGCGATCCCACAGAGCGCACCCCGGCCGACAATCAGACCGTTCGAAACGTCTTCGTGATCGGTCCCGACAAGAAGGTCAAGCTGATCCTGGTCTACCCGATGACCACCGGAAGGAACTTCGACGAGGTCCTCCGAGTGATCGACTCGCTCCAGCTGACTGCCCAGCACAAGGTGGCCACCCCCGCCAACTGGAAGAGCGGTGACGACGTGATCATCGCGGGCTCGGTCAACAACGATCAGGCCAAGGAAATCTTCGGCGAGTGGGAAGAGCCCAAGCCGTACATCCGGATAGTTCCCGACCCGACCGCCTGAGTCGGAGCCGGGGGATCCGGAACCAGTCTTCGCCCGTCCCTGACCAGTCCGGGGGCGGGCGAACACATTTAAGGGGTGTCAGAAGGCGAAGCGGACCTGTCCGCCACGCTTCGGCGAAGAGGTAATGAAGCGTGAAACAGTCGCTTCCTCGGGGCCTACCGGAAGCAGCACTCCGGCCCGGGCCACCGCTCTCATGACGATTTCCATCTCTGCCATCGCGAACTGCATTCCGATGCAACGGCGAACACCGCCGCCGAACGGGAACCAGGTGTAGGTCCCCGGCTTGACTCCGTCCCAACGGTCCGGGTTGAAGGTCAGGGGATCGGGATAGATGTCCCCACGGCGGTGAACCAGGTAGATGCTGGGTGCGAGAACGTCACCGGGTTCGAATTCGTAGCCGCCCACCTCGATCGGTTCCATCACCCGGCGTAGTACGAAGTCCAGGACCGGCCGCAGACGTAGCGCCTCCTGCGAAACCCAGCGCGAATATTCGCCCTCACCGGCCACTGCCTCCTCGTGCAGCCGTTCCGAGCCGTCCGGGATGCGAGTCACCCTTTCGAGCGCCCAGGCCAGGGCCGTCGCAGTGGTCTCATGACCGGCCACGATCAGGGTGACAAGTTCATCCCGGATCTCGATGTCTGTCATCGGCTCGCCGTCCTCGTCCCGGGCCAGCAGCAGCATCGAGAGGATGTCGCTTCGTTCCTCCAGATCGTCGGCCTTGCGGCGTTCGGAAATCAAGTCGTAGAGGCCACGATCCAGCGGCGCCAGTGCCGGCTTGTACATAGCCTTTATCGGCCGGCTGCGAGGACCAAACACGGAAGAAAGCATCAGGCGGTAGCCCTTCGAGATCCATTCGAGGAGCTCACGAGTTGCGGTACCGAGCCGGTCATGTTCCTCGCCGCTTGATGCGGTGCCCAGCACCACCTCGAGGATCACCTCAAGAGCGATGTCCTGGCTCATTTCGCGGACCTGGAAAGTTGCCCCGGCCGGGATGCGGCCCACAACTTCCTCTGAAATCCGTTCCATGGCACCGGTCTGGGCGGCTAGTTTCTCCCCATGGAATGAGGGGAGGAGCAGCTTGCGCTGGCGCATGTGTTCGCCTTCGTCGAGCAGCAGGACCGAGTGCTCCCCGAGCGCCGTCGCGAGGATCTCGTTCCCCTTGCCGGCATGCAGGGCTTCCGGGGAGGCCGTAAAGATCGTCTTCACGTCCTCGGGGTCGGCGAAGTAGAACCACTTGCCGCGGGCGAGGTTGAGGCCGAAGGTGTCGCCGTAGCGGGCCCGGGCCTGGTCGAAAATTTCGTTCTTGGCGGTCGTGACCTTCCAGACCTGGGTGATCATCGACTCGTCGACCATCGGCGGCGTCTGACGGGCAATAGCGGTAGCGCTCATGGGGCCAGACTAGATGATTGACAATGTTTCGTGTCAGATCGGGGCGTAAGTCACGATGGCTGACTTCAGTCGCCGCCTGATCGGGTAGAACCAACCCCCAAGAATGCCCTCGCTTCTGACGCCACTCAGTGATCCGGTCTTTCGTCCCCTTTACGCGGCCCAGATGATTGGTCTGATCGGTTTTGGTCTTTCCACTGTGGCTTTGAGTCTCCTGGCTTTTCAGCTCGAGCCCGACAACGCGGGGCAGGTGCTGGGAATAGCGCTGGGACTCAAGATGGTGACCTTCGTTCTGGTTGCGCCGATGTTCGCCTCCGCGGCTGCAGCCGTTTCCCGGAAGAAGCTGCTGATCTGGCTTGATCTGGTCAGGGCGGTTGCGATTGGCGCCATCGCATTCGTTGACCAGGTCTGGCAGGTCTATGTGCTGATAGTGGTGCTGAGCGCCGCCGCCGCAGGGTTTACACCGGCGCTTCAGGCGGTAATTCCTGACATCTTCAGCGATGTCGACAGGTACACCGAAGCACTTTCACTGACTAGGACCAGTTACGAACTCGAAGGTTTGCTCAGCCCGGTGCTCGCCGCGGTCTTGCTTGGCTTCATCGGATTCAATGTCCTGTTCGCGCTGAACGCCGTTGCGTTCATTGCGTCGGCTGCCCTCATAGGGACCGTTTCGATTCCATTTCTGAGAGGCAAAGGGACAGCTTCGGGACGACGCCTTGTCGAGGTCACGCAGGGAGTCAGGCAATACCTGCGAGTACCCCGGCTGAGGGGTCTTTTCGCGATCTACTTCGGGGTGGCAGCGGGAAGTGCGATGGTGATCACCAACACGGTCGTGTTCGTCAAGGAAGATTTCGGTCTGGGAGACCAGGAAGTGGCCTGGGCATTGGGGGTCGCGGGTGCCGGTTCGATTCTCGTCGCGGTTGCGGTCCCGAGGCTCCTTCGTACCGTACGCGACTACTCGTTGATGCTCATCGGGGGAGGAGCATTGACAGCCGTCCTTTTCGTTCTGTCAGGAATTGGAGGAATCGCTTCTCTGCTTCTCTGCTGGTTTGTCATCGGCCTGTCTCTGTCTCTTGTCCAGACCCCTTCCGGCCGTCTGATTCAACGATCAGCGGACCCGGAAGGTCGCCCGGCGCTTTTCGCGGCCCAGTTCTCGCTTTCCCATTCCTGCTGGTTGATCACCTACCCGCTCGCGGGATTCGTCGGAGCCGGTCTCGGCCTTTCCACGGCAGCCATTACTCTCGCCATCGTCGCCGGAGCCGGAACTATCTTCGCGGTGCTCTTCTGGAGGTCAGGCCACGTCTTTGGTGAGGCTGAAGTTCCGGGCGCCGACTAGCGGTTTCGACCGTGGGTCTCGTGGGCGTCGACCCACTCGTCGGCGACGACTGCCGAACCCAGGGAAAGGTCGCCGCAGAGCACAGTGGCGGCAACGATCTCGGCCAGTTTCCTGACCTTGCCCGGGCCGTCGCAACCAAGCACCTTCAGGCACTCGCTCTGGGTCGGCAGGGCCGTCCCGCCACCATAGGTCGCGACGATCAGGGAGGGCAGGGTGATCGAGGAGTAGTAGTCCTCGCCACGCAATTCGGCGTACCCGAGACAGGCCTGCGACTCGGCCACGTTTGCCTCGTCCTGCCCCGTCGCGATGAAGACGGAGGCGATCCCGTTGGCCGGGTGGGGGGTGTTGGCGGAGGTGCCGGAAAGCATCCCGCCCTGGGTCGCGATCTGGCGGCTCCGGTAGATCTGCCTGGCGGTGACCCGCATGTGCCTCTCGAGGAGCTCCCCGGGG
>WBZM01003384.1_pt1 | contig 12492 bp, 9 predicted proteins | sample 5204271 | NCBI WGS metagenome assembly WBZM01 (sample SAMN12344346, study PRJNA552823) | activated sludge metagenome | biome: Activated sludge suspended growth; feature: Nitrification reactor; material: Wastewater; isolation source: activated sludge from nitrification reactor of wastewater treatment...
CGGCTCGCGACCTACGAGTACACCGCCCCCGCGATGGCCGGGCGGCGGCGCCTGGGCTTCATCCTCGAAGACCAGCCCGCGAGCTTCGCGGCCGACCCGGAGCGGAGCCAGGTGGACCTCTACGGCTTCGCGAGCCTGCTCGCCGCCACCGCGCAGTCGCAGGACCGTGAGCTCCGGGCGCTGCGACGGCGGGTGGAGGTGCTGGAGGGGGAGCTCACCGCCGCGCGTCGGCGGCGGTAGGGGAATCAGTCGCGGCGGCCGCCGAAGAGGCGGAGGAGCATCAGGAAGAGGTTGATGAAGTCGAGGTAGAGCGTGAGCGCGCCCTGCACGGCGGCGTTGGGGCCGGCCTCGTCGCCCACCTCCTTGATGCGCTGCGTGTCGTAGGCCGCGAGGCCGGTGAACACCACGACGCCCGCCATGCTGGCGATCCATTGGACCGCGGCGGAGGCGAGGAAGATGTTGACGATCGACGCGAGGACGACGCCGACGAGGCCCATGAAGAGGAAGGCGCCCCACGACGCGAGGCTGCGCTTCGTGAGGGCCCCGTAGGCGCTCATCGCGGCGAATGCGCCCGCGGTGATGAAGAAGGTCGCCGCGATGGACGACGCGGTGTAGACGAGGAAGATCGACGACAGCGTCGCCCCTGTCAGCGCCGAGTACGCGAGGAACATCGCCCCCGCCACGGCCGGCGACACCCGCGCGGCCATCGGCGCGAAGGCGACCACCATCACGAACTGCGCGATGAGGAGCACCCACATCAGGGGCGTGGTGAAGAGCAGCCGGACGGCCTCGGCGGACGAGGACACGGCCAGCGCGGTGAGCCCGGTGACGGCGAGGCCCCCGGCCATCCAGGTGTAGACGCGCGAGAGGAAGCCCTCCGACTCGTAGCCGAGGGCCCGGGAGGAGTAGGGGTTCTGCGGGACAGGGTACATGCGATGCCTCCTTGCTGGGGGGCGGTGAGAGATGGGACGGCGAACACATAGTCACGCCGCGGCCCCCGCGCCAGCCCCGATCCCTCCCCTTCGCGTGCGCGGGGCGCACTTGACGCGGTGGTTGTGGTGCGTCTCCCATCCGGCGCACGATGGCTCCCCCGAAGGCCCCCCGCCCCGCGCCGCCCGCCACCCCGACGCCCCCGAAGCCCGCGTCCCGCGGCGGCGCGTCGATCGCGTGGGCCGTGCTGAAGGCGCTCCTCGGGCTCGCGTGCTACGCGCTCGCCTGCGCGCTCGCCTTCGTCGTGATGGAGCACGCGCTCTCCACCGTCGCCGCCGCGCTGATCGTGGCGGTGGGGGCGCTGCTCGTGCCGCTCGCGCTGACGCAACTGCTGGTGCCCGCGCTGCGGAGGCTCGACCCGGAGACGGGGTTCTTCTCCACCTTCGTGGGGCTGTCGGGGCTCTGCGCGGTGGTGACGCTGGTGGCGCTCCCGCTCACGGCGCGCGGGCCGGTGGCGCGCGCGCTCGGCGACCTCGGGCGGCGCCATCCGCAGGCGGGTGCGGTCCCGCTGGGGGCGGCGCGGGCGGCGTCGCGGCTGCTGGCGGAGCCCGCGGGCGACGCGGGCGTCGGGGATGGCGGGGTGCGCGACGCGGGCGTTCGTGACGCGGGCGCGGCGCGCGACGCGGCGGCGGCGGACGCGCAGGGCGATGGGGCGAGCGCGGCCGATGGTTCGGTGGCGAACGATGCGGTCGACGCGGCCGATGGTTCGGATGCGAACGATGGGGCCGACGCGGCGGATGTGGAGGACGGCGGGGCCGCGGACGCGGTCGACGACGCGGCGACGCCCGACGCGGCGGGGGCTTCCGGGGCGCTGGAGGCGTTCGTCGAGGTGGCGGTGTGCCCGGACAGCTTCCCGCTCAGCGTGCACGCGGCCGACCTGGAGGGCGACGCGCGCGACGAGGTGGTCGTTCGGTGCTGGAAGAGCCTGCACGTCTACGCGCTCTCCGAGGGCCGCCTGCACGAGCGCGTCCGCTACCTGAGCGAGGCGCCGCGGCCCCTCGAAGCCGCCCTCGGCACGCCCGCCCTCTTCGACATGAACGGCGACCGCCGCGGCGACGTGGTCCTCTGCGAGCACTACACCAGCGACCGGGGCGGCGGGCGCGGCGGGGTGACGTGGCTCCTGCCCAACCTCGGCGACGGCCGCTGGGGCGCGCTCACCCCGCTCGACCGGACCGACGGCTGCGGCGCGGCCGCGGTGGGCGACGTCACCGGCGACGGGCGCCCCGAGCTCCTCCTCGCGACCATCGGCAACCCCTACGCGCCGTCGCCCAACGGGCGGATCGCGTGGTTCGCGCAGGCGGGCCGCGCGTGGCAGCGGCGCGGCGGACTCCCGGTGCTCACGTGGCCCCAGGCCATCGAGCTCGTCGACCTGAACCACGACGCCGTCCTCGACGTCGTGGTGCGCCACCACTGGAGCGGCGCGGACGCGGTCGCCGTGCTCGCGGGTTCGCGCGGGGGACTGCGCGCGGTGGGCGCCGGCCTCGCGCCGCCCCCCGAGGCCGACCCGAAGGTCGCGACCGCGCGCTTCGACGACGACGCGACGCCCGACGCCGCGGGCTTCGAGGGCCAGCGCCTCGTGCTGCGGCGGAGCGCGCCGGTCGACGGGGTGATCCGCGAGGCGCAGGAGGCCGCGGCGCCGCTGATCCCGCCGATCGCGAGGCCCGACGCGGGCGCCGACGCGGGTGCGGTCGATGCGGGCGACGACGAGGAAGAGGGCGGGTGACCGACGCGCCGCACGCGCCGCGGCTGCTGGCCGACGGATCGTCCGCGGGGAGGCCGCCCCGCCGCCCCCACGTGATGTGGTTCGCGCCCGACGGCGAGGCGGCGTACTGGGTGGCTGCGACCGAGCGGGAGGGGCTCTCGGTGTGGCGCCTCGACCTCGACACCGGCGAGAGCTCGCTCCTCGTCGAGCGCGACGTCGACACGCCCGTGGCGGTGGCCCGCGACGCCGGCCGCGTCTTCTGGAACGAGGACCGGGGCGCGACGCTGCGCTGGTTCGACGTCGCGACGGGCGGGGGCGGGTCGCGGCCCTGCGCGCCCCCCGGGGGCGTGACGGCGTGCTCGGACGACGGCGCCCACGTCGCGCGGCACCTGGGATCCTTCGATCGCTGGAGCCTGCTCGGGTCGCGCGAGCGTGAGGTCGTCGTGGAGCGCGCGGAGGACGGCGCCGCGGTCGCGCGCTTCGGGCCGGGTACGGAGGCCGTGGTGTTCGCGGGGCGCGGCGCGGCGGCGCTCGTGGTCTTCCATGAGGCCCCGACCCGCGGGCTCCGCCTCGACACAGGGGACTCCTACGCGCTCCCGGCGCCCGCGAGCGGCTACCTCGACAAGGTCGCCGAGCGCGGCGGGACGCGCGTTCTGCTGTCCACGCACGCGAAGCCCGGCACCCTCTACAACCTCCAGACGGGCGGGGCCTCGACGCTCCCCACGATCGTGGGCGACGGGCGGCCGCTCGACTTCGTCGCGGGCTCCCTGGCCTACCTGGGCGAGCACGCGGGGAAGGCGTCGCTCCTCGTCCGCGCGCTGGATTCCGGGGAGGTTCGCGTCGTCACCCGCTCGGCGGGCTGCCGGGTCGCGCTCTCCCCCGACGGGGGCCGTGCGCTCGTCCACGAGGCCGGGCCGCTGGCCTGCTTCGACCTCACGAACGCGACCGCGCGCACCTGGCACCAGGGCCACGACGCCACGGCGGTCGACGTCGCGTGGACGCCCGACGGCGCGCTCCTCGCGACCCTCGGCGCCGACGGCGCGGTGAGGGTGTGGGAGGTCGCGCCGGCCGCGCTGCGGTGGACGCTGGAGAGGGGCGTCACCGACGCGAAGGCGCGCTGCGCGTTCACCCCCGACGGGCGCGGCCTCTACGCGGTGGGCGCGTCGGGCCTCGTGGCGTGGGACGTTCAGACCGGCGTGGAGACGGCGCGGGTCCCGAGCCTGCGCGACGCGGACGCGGGCCTCACCGTCTCCGACGACGGCCGCTACCTCCTGGTCTCGAGCGCGCGGCGCGGGGACCGGATCGTCGACATCACGGCCGGCGCTCGCGTGGTGGGGGCGACGCCAAACCCGTATTCCCCCGCCGCCTTGGCGCACTACAGGCCGAAGCAGTGGCCGGCCGCCTTCGTCGACGCGACGACGGTCCAGGTGCTCCGGTGCGGGCGGGTGCTCGACTTCGCGCAGACGGGCACCCGGTGGCATCGCTCACGCTTCTCGCTGCGCGGCCGGCTCCGCGACGCCGTCGCCCTCCCGGCGCTCGACGGCGTCCCGGTCACGCTGGTGGAGGGGGACTTCTCACGGGCGCTGATCGCGCGCGACGGGGCCACCGTGCTCGTCAACCTCGACGCGCCCGACGCGCCCGAGAGACCGCTCGGACCGAGCCTCGGCCCCGTCGCCCACGCGACCCCGTCGGCCTGCGTGAGCCGCGAGGGCGAGGCGCTGGTGGTCCGCTCGATGGCGGACGGCGTGGCGCGGGCGCGCGTCGACACGCGGCGCCGGCGGTCGCTCGCGCGGCTCTCGCCGGACGGCGCGCGGCTCGCGGTGGCGTGGGCCGACGGGGCGGTGGAGGCCTTCGACGTGCGCGGCGGGTGACCGTCAGCCCATGCCGGGCATGACGCGCGACTTGGCACGGGCGAGGGCCTGCGAGGCCCAGTACGGGAGGCGCTTCACCAGGGCCTTGCGGGCGCGGTAGGTGAGCGGCGACACGTCGACGATGGGGGCCCCCTCGGGCACGCGGAAGAGGCGGACGTAGTCCGGCACGTTCGCCGCAGCGGACTCGGTGAGGTAGAGGAAGAGGTTGTGGCGGTACCACGGCGAGACGGCCGGGTCGTCGCGCACGAGCGGGCGGAGGCAGTCGAAGAGCGCGTAGCCGCGGGCGGCGAAGAGGTCGCGCCAGTACTCGTAGGGCTGCTCGTTGATGTGGTGCTCGCCTCCCTGCCCCGGCGGCGCCGCGGAGAAGAGCACGGCGTCGGCGTGGCGCGTGAGGTCGGCGACGAAGCCCGCCGCGCGCGAGGCCGGCAGGTGCTCGGCCACCTCGAGGCTCTGCGCGAGGTCGAAGCGGCGGCCGAGGTCGAAGGGGGTCGAGAGGTCGTGGGCGTGGAAGTTGGCCGGGTCGATGAGCATCCGGGCGCGGTCGACGTAGTCGCCGTCGACGCCCTGCACCGCCGCGCCGCCGTCGCGCCACACGCTCAGCCACACGCCCTGCGCGCAGCCGACGTCGAGCACGCTCGCCACCGGGAAGATCCGCTTGATCGCGTCGGACACCCGCCGCGCCGACGCCAGCGACCCCTGCGTCGCGTGGTCGAAGAAGGCCGCGTCGTACTTGTAGGAACCCGTCTCTTGCACGGTCACCGCTCCGTCCACCGCCGCGCCGAGGGGGGCGCCGTGGGGGGCCGTTTACATCACGTCCCCGCCCGGGCCACAACGAGGCGTCGCGCCCTACCAATCGGAAGGCACCCCCCGCCCTCCCCCGCCGAGCCCGTCGGAACAGCGGTTCTGCGCCGAAAGCCCACAATCGCGGGAGGCCCGCGCACCCACACCGCCCCACCCGCGCCGGCGATTGGTGGACAGTCTACCTACCAACTGGTCACACCCATGATCACTTCGGTGGATGGCCCAGGGAGGGAAAGCTCCCACGCTCCGGGAGATTCCCTACCGATCGGTCAGACGCCCGTCGGCATCGGGCGTGCAAACACCCCGGGAGAGCCATGGGAGCCACCGGGACCACCCCCCGGGAGCGTCGGGACGCGTCCCGTCGACTCCCCGCGTCGTCGCTTTGCCTCGCGGCGGCGGTGTCCGCCTGCGCCGCGGACCCGTACGACTACACGCTCCTGACGGACGGCGGTGCGACCGCGGACGCGCGAACCCCGTCGCCCTCCCCGTCACCGGGCGCGACGGCCCCGGTGGTGATCGAGCCCCCGACGGCCGCGACGAGCTGCGGGGCGGGCGAGTACTTCATGGGCCGCGTGCGGGGCCAGCTCCTCGACTTCGACGGGCGGCCGGTGGCCAACGGCAACATCACGGTGTGCGGGTCGGTGTGCATCCCCGCGGTGACGGGGGCCGACGGGCGCTTCGAGGTCCGCGTCGACCGGTGCTTCACGGGCACCACCGAGTACGCCCACGGCGCCGCGCTGAGCTTCGACGGCCTCGGGCGGCAGACCGACCTCTACTTCGACTTCAACGCCGCCAACGAGCCGCGGATGGGCGTCGTCCGCATCGAGCGGCCGCTCTACGTCGGGTCGTTCGAGGGCCAGGGGTACGCCCGCGCGCCGATGAGCGCGACGTCCCCGATGAACCTCGTCGACGGCCTCGGCTTCTCGCTCCGCATCCAGCCGAACACCATCGAGTACCCCGTGACGGCCCCCGAGGAGGCCGTGCGGGCGATGCGCGTTCCTCCCTCGAAGCTGCCGCCCTACGCGGGGCGCGCGCCGGCGGTGATGTACGCGATCCACCCCGCCGACGCGGTGCTCTCGGCGCCCGCGGCGGTCACCTTCCCCAACGTGCTGGGCCTGCGCCCGGGGGCCCTCGTCGACATCGTCGCCGTCGGCAACCACGCGAGCCTCGGGCGCCCCGCGGTGGGCGTGCTCGACCGCGTGGGCTTCGGCCGCGTGTCGGCGGACGGGCGCACGGTCTCCGCGGACGGCGGGATCCGCTTCTTCGGCCTCGTCGGCTACCGGGTGATGTCGCCATGAACGCTCGCCGCGCCCTCGCGCTCACGTACACCGCGCTCCTCGCCTCGTGCGGCACGCCGCAGCCCGAGGAGCCCTTCTACGACGACCCCTTCACCCGCCCGCCGACGGGCGCGCCGCCGGAGCCCACGCCCGGCACCACGCCCGGCACGACCCCCGCCGACCCGCCGCTGCCGCCGCCGATGTGGCGCGTCGAGGGCGTCGATGGCGGCGTCGATGCGACCACACGGCCCGACGCGTCGGCCTCGCCCGACGTCGCCGCGCCCCGCGACGCCGCAGCACCGCCGCCACCTCCGCCACCTCCGCCTCCCCCGCCACCGCCGCCGCCGCCGCCGCCCGCCACCGAGCCCTGCGGCCGCTACGCCGGGTGGAACATCTGGAGCTGCATCGACGCGAGCACCCGCGTCCGTTGCATCGGCGGCGCGCTCCAGCGGGAGACCTGCGCCAACGGCTGCGTGGCGCAGCCCGTCGGCGTCGACGACTACTGCCGCCCGTCGGGCACCGCCGAGCCCTGCGGCCGCTACGCCGGGTGGAACGTCTGGAGCTGCATCGACAGCCGCACGCGCGTCCGCTGCATCGGCGGCGCGCTCCAGCGGGACACCTGCGCGACGAGCTGCGTGGTGCAGCCCGTCGGCGTCGACGACTACTGCGCCACGCCCGGCGCGCCGCCCGCGGACTCGTGCTCGAGCGCCACCACCTGCGGGGTCTGCACCTCGCAGAACAACTGCGGCTTCTGCCGGAGCCTCGGCCGCTGCTACCTCGGCACGCAGAACGGCCCCGTCAACCGCGCCTGCGCCTTCGCCGACTGGTCGTGGCTCCCGTCGGACTGCTCGGGCACCCCGACGCCGCCGCCCGCCGACGCCTGCGCCGCGGCCACCACCTGCGGCACCTGCACGCCGCGCTCGGGCTGTGGCTTCTGCCGTTCGACCAACCGCTGCCAGTCGGGCAACTCGGTCGGCCCCACGCTCAACGACTGCCCCGCCGGCCAGTGGGCCTGGAACCCCGAGGACTGCGCCGGCACCACGCCGCCCGCGCCGCCGCCGCCGCCGCCGCCGCCGCCGCCGCCGCCGCCGCCGCCGCCGCCGCCGCCGCCGCCGCCGCCCACCCCGGACGCGGGCGTGACGCCGCCGCCGGCCCCGACGTGCATCGCGACGACGCCCACGTCGGGCTTCTGCACGTCGCCGGGCTCGTGCAACCTCACGGCGCCGCGCACGACGGCCTGCGACACGCGGGCGCCGTACGACTTCTACGGGGCGGAGTACTGCAACGCGCGGGCGACGCTGATCGTCGTCGGCGCGGGCTGGTGCGGCGCCTGCCAGATGGAGGCGCCGCAGGTGGAGCAGCAGCTCACGCGGCCCTACGCCTCGCGCGGCCTGCGCGTCGTGACGATGCTCACCGAGAACTCCGACCGCAGCCCCGCCACGGTGGACTTCGCCCTGCGCTGGCAGTCGCGCTTCGGGCTCACGTCGCGGATGGTGGTCGACCCGGGCGAGACGATCATGCGCTCGGTGCGGCTCAACGCCTTCCCCTTCGTGGTCCTCGTCGACAAGCGCGGCCGCATCCGCATGGCCGAGGCCGCCCCGCACCTCTCCCGCGTCCGCTCGATGGTGGACGCGCTGATCGCCGAACCCTGAACCGCACTCCCCGCTGGAGCGACACCGACCCATGAGACCGCACCGCCCCTCCCTCCACCGCTGGTCCGCCGCCTGCGCCGCGCTCGCGACGGCGGGCTGCGCCGCCGACAACCTCGCCCAGACCGGCGCGGGCGTCGTCGACGGCGCCATCACCTGGGAGCGCCCCGAGGTCGGCACGATCTACGTCGGCGGCGGCATGTGCACCGCCACGCTGATCACCCCGCAGGTGGCCGTGACGGCCGCGCACTGCGTCGACTTCGGCACCACCACGCGCCCCGGGTCGTACGGGCGCTTCGTCGTCCACGCTTCGGCGGCCGACACGCAGCAGCGCTTCAACATCGACCTCTACCGCTCCTTCGGGCGCAACGACGCGATGGACGTCGCGCTCGTCCACCTGTCCATCCCCGTGCCCGACAGCGTCGCGCGCCCGGCGGGCATCGCGCGGCGGCACCCGAACGCCGGCGAGGCCATCACCCTCTTCGGCTACGGCTGCACGCGGCGCAACACGTCGATCGGGAGCGGGCAGAAGCGCAAGTTCCAGTTCGCGCAGGGGCAGCAGACGTCGCGGCTGTGCCCGGGCGACTCGGGCGGGCCCGTCTTCTGGGACGGGCAGGGCGCCGTCACGCGCGTCAACAGCGCCTACGTGGTCGACGCGACGGGCCGCGACATCTTCGGCGACATCCCCGTCAACTACAGCCGCATCATCGAGCAGATCGCCGCGTGGGGTTCGCCCCCGCCGCGCACCGCGGAGGACGGCGCCGCGCCGCCCCCTCCCCCGCCCCCGCCGCCCCCGCCGCCCCCGCCGCCGCCGGGCACCCCGACGCCTCCTCCGCCCGCGCCGAGCGGCTGCGGGGACTACGAGGGCTGGACGATCTGGTCGTGCATCGACAGCCGGACGCGCCTCCGTTGCGTGTCGGGCGCCATCCAGCGGGAGACCTGCGCCAACGGGTGCGTGGGGCAGCCCGCGGGCGTCGACGACTACTGCCGCTCGTCGTCCGTCGGCGAGCCCTGCGGCCCCTACACCGGGTGGAACGTCTGGAGCTGCATCGACGGTCGCACCCGCGTCCGCTGCATCGCCGGCTCGCTTCAGCGGGAGACGTGCGCCACGCAGTGCGTCCCGCAGCCGCCGGGCGTCGACGACTACTGCCGGTCGAGCACGCCGCCGGCGCCGCCCCCGCCCCCGCCGCCCCCGCCGCCCGGCGACACCATGGGCATCAACACCGGCGAGCTGTGCTCGCCCGCCAACTGGTCGAACTGGCTCTGCCGCAACGGCCGCGAGCTGGTGACGTGCCGCAGCGGGCGCCTCTGGGCGCGGCCCTGCGCGAGCTCGTGCGAGACGCGCCCCGTCCCCTACGACCACGTGTGCATCGGCACGTCGCCCGCGCCGACCCCGACGCCCACGCCGACCCCCACACCCACGCCTCCTCCGCCTCCTCCTCCGCCTCCTCCGCCGCCTCCCCCGACGCCCACGCCCACGCCCACGCCCACGCCCGACCCGATGGTGCGTCCGCCCGGCGACGTGGTGTGGGTGACCTGGCGCGCGCAGCAGTCGCGTTCGAACGCCGCGTGGGGCCCCGCGCTGACGGACATCATCAACCACCTGCCGGCGTCGTACGGGAGCACCTACGCCGACTCGGACCTGATCACCTACGGGCACGAGACCACGCACGGGATCAACTCGCACGCCCGCAACAACCTCAACATGACGGGGCGGCGCGCCAACGGCTTCTACTGCATGAGCGACCGGGTCGCGATCATCGTGGAGCCCGCCATGCGCAAGTCGGCGGTGGCGGCGTACGTGCCGGCGAGCCTGCGCGGCTCGCGCTACAGCACCTACGTGACGGGCGCGACCGACTGGGACGACCGGCCCCTCTACCTCTTCGACGAGTGGGTGGCCTACACCAACGGGAGCGAGGTGGGCGTCGCGCTCTCCCGCGCGGGCCTGTGGCGCGCCGGCTGGCGCGACGGCGTGGCGGGGACGCTGGAGTTCACGATCTACGCGCTCGCGACGGCGATGGCGGTGGAGGCGCAGGACCCGACGTACTTCCGCGACCACACGCAGTTCCGCGCCTTCCTCGCGTGGAACGCGCGGCGCGCGATGGAGCTGTACCGGGCCGGCGCGGCGATGGACGTGTTCCGCTGGGACCGGCAGGACGCGATGTACCAGTCGCTGCGGACGAGCCCCGACGCCGAGGCGATGCGCGCCTTCGCCCGCCGCGTGTTCGGCGCCGCGTGGGCGAGCGAGGTGCTCGGGGTGTGAGGAGCGGAGTGGGCGACGTGGCGGCGGTCAGTACGTCTCGAACTCGGCGTGGCCGGTCGCGGCGCTGCCGTCGTCGGCGATCGCGAGCACCTCGATGCGCCAACGGCCCGGCCGCGCGGGAGCCGCGAGGTCGAACGACGCAGCGCCGCCCTCCGCGCGCAGAAGCCCCACGAAGTGCTCGGGGTCGGGGCGGATGAGCGGCTCGGGCGGCGCCTCGCGAACGGTGGGGCCGCTCGTACCGCGACCGCGCAGGCCGCGCCCCGCGCCCGAGCCGTAGCCCTGCCCCGAAGGGACCTCACAAGAGAACATGAGGCGCCGCGCGTCTACGTAGAAGGCAGTGCGTGTGCGGGTGGCGAAGCGCGCTGCGGCGACGTCCCAGGGCACGTCGTGGACGCGGAGTCGAACGCTGCGGAACTCGCGCTCTCGCGCGGGGCAGACCTCCGCCCCGTCGAGGCCCGCCGCTTCTGCGAGGGCGGCGGCGAGGGCGGAGAGCGTGCCCCGTGCGTCGAGGTCGACGTTGTCGAGGCGGGAGGCCCACGCGTGGCGAAAGGTGAGGTCGGGGAGGCGGGCGCCGTCCCAGGTGATCCACGGGTCGTGGCGCCGCCCCTCCTCACCCGCGGGCTCGGGGTCTGCGGCGCTGTCGCCGGCGTGGGTGTGGCGCGCCGTCGGTCGGAGGAATTCGCCCGGCGGCACGCGCGGGGAGCGCCCTCCTTCCCACCACGCGACGTCGTTGACCCAGAGCGAGAGCGACGCCGTCCGAGGGGTCGCGTCGGCCGCGCGGACGCCCACGGTCACACGTAGCGGGGCGCCCTGCGCGACGCGGGCAGGAGCGGCGACGTGGAGGTCGAGCGTCGCCGGATCGCCGAGCCAGAGCGCGGACGATGCCGTCTGCACGCGGCCCTCGTGCACGTGCGCGGCGACGAGGCTGGCGTAGCCGCGCGCGGCACCTGACGTCGGGAGCGACGTGCGCACGTCCCCGGCGCCCGCGTAGGACCATGACAGGACGCCGCCCTGCTCCAGCGTGAGGAGCGACCTCCCCTCGGGCGGCGCGTCGAACTCGAAGGGAACCGCGTCCCCCGGGCGCACGAGCGCACGCTCGGCCTCGACCCGGAGGGGGGGGCGCGACCGACGGCGACAACGCGTGAGGCGGCGCGACAGCTGGCGGTGCCAGCGTCGGCGCGGATGCCTGGGTCAGCGCTCGATTCGTCAGCCACAGGTCGAGCGGGTACTCTCGCCGGCGCACCCGCGCACCGATCGGGCCGGCCTCGAGCGTCGTCGCGAAGTTGCCGTCGCGATCGGTGCGGAGGTCGAGTGGCGCCGCGCCGGTCCGATGGAGCGTGACGCCCTCGTCGGCGAGCGGGACGTCGCGGTCGCCCACGCAGCCGCGCACGTGCCCCCGCAGGTGCATCACGTCGCCCAGGTAGAAGGTCGCGCGCCCCGCGTCGAGGTAGACGCGCACGTCGCAGGGCCCATCCTGTGCGTGGCGGACGGTGGCGAGGGCCACGTCGTCGCCCTGCGCGGCGACGAAGTCCGCGTCGAGTGCGTCGCTCCCGGCGAAGGCGCCGGTGCCGTCGACGTCGGTAACCGCCACCGCCGCAAGCGCGCCCTCCACCCGGCGAACGACGCGGACGCCGGCGACAGGCGCGCCCTCGCCGTCGGTGACGAACACCCGATCACCTCGGTCGCCTCGACGTGCGAGGAGTACGACGGAGCCGACCGGGACGACCGCCGTGGCCGCCCACCCGCCCAGCGTGACGCGAGCGAGGTAGAGGCCGGCGGGGAGCGGACCGAGGTCGATCAGGGCCGTCCTCCACCCGGGCGCGTCGGGGTCTCGCGCGAGTTCAACCCTGCGGGCCAGGAGCGGTTCGAGCAGATGGCCGTCGCGAGACGCGGGGGATGACTCCAGCGCCCGCCCGAAGGGCGACCGGGCGATCGAACG
>WBZM01003385.1_pt1 | contig 12491 bp, 12 predicted proteins | sample 5204271 | NCBI WGS metagenome assembly WBZM01 (sample SAMN12344346, study PRJNA552823) | activated sludge metagenome | biome: Activated sludge suspended growth; feature: Nitrification reactor; material: Wastewater; isolation source: activated sludge from nitrification reactor of wastewater...
CCTCCGTCTCGACCTCCCCCGCCTCCTCCTCCCCACCGCCATCTCCACCGCCGGCCTCGCCCTCCTCTCCCTCTCCGCGCTCCGGCCGACGAGCTGCCGCTGGTGCACCCCCACCGCCTTCGATCGCGCCTCCCGCACCGCCCTCCGATGGCGCGATCCCGCCCGCGCCGCCCACCTCTCCGACCTCCTCCAGGCGACCGTCCCCGCCGGCTCCGCGCTGGCCGTCGCCGCCCTGGCCCTCCACCAGGGCCGGCCCCGCGAGGCGGCCGAGGACGCCGCGGTGGTCGCGGCCTCCATGCTGGCGGCCTCCCTCGCCACCAGCGCCGCCAAGGCCGCGACGGCGCGCCTGCGTCCCAATGCCTGGGCGGCGCAGGAGCCGGCCCCGGGCCGCGCCGCCCTCCAGTCCTTCTGGTCGGGCCACACCGCCTCCACCTTCGCCGCCGCCTCGGCGGCCTCGCAGGTGGCGCGGCTCCGCGGGCGGCCGGGCTGGCGCTGGCTGGCCGCCGCCGCGCTGGCCGGCGCCGCCGCCACCGGCTGGCTGCGGGTGGCCGGCGACCGCCACTGGGCCACCGACGTGCTGGCCGGCGCCGCCGCGGGCACCGCCACCGGCCTCCTCCTGCCGCCGCTGGTGCTGCGCCCCGCCGTCCCGGGCCCTTGACGAGTGCTGGCGGGCCCGGGACCGCCGTGCTACCCATTCGCCCGAGCGAGGGCGCGCATGGTCCAGGGTTCCGCGACGGCCAGCCTGCTGGTGATCCACTCCGCCGACAAGGAGGCCCAGGGGCGCCGCTACGTGCTCGGCCCCGAGGACGTCCTGCTCGGGCGCGAGGACGACAACACCATCATCATCTCGTCGGACCAGGCCTCCCGGCACCACGCCCGCATCCAGGCGGTGGCCGGCGGCCACGTGCTGCGCGACCTGGGCTCCACCAACGGCACCTTCGTCAACTCCAAGCCCATCGAGCAGCAGCCGCTGCGCCACGGCGACGTGCTGCGCATCGCCTCCACCGTCTTCAAGTACGTGGTCGAGGGCTGACCGGCCGGCCCGCGGGCCGGCCCCGGGGGCGCCTCAGGCCGCGTGGGCCGAGGCCAGCCCCAGCGGCGCCGCGGCGGGCCGGGGCGCCAGCTGGAAGACGCGCGCCGTCGGCCGCACCTCCCAGGCCTCCTCCAGCTCCGGCCGGGCCGGCGCGGCCGGCCGCGGCGGCTCCCGCCAGCCGCCCTCGTGGACGCCCAGCGCCGTCAGGCGCCGCGCCAGCTCGCGGAGCCGGCGCTCGCGGTCGTCGTGGCCGCCCTGCGAGAGGCCGGCGCGGCTGCGCACCGCGATGGAGAGGGAGATCTCGTCCCGCCCCGGGAAGGCGCGGGAGTCGTAGAGGGCGCAGCGGAAGGGCTCGATCTCCGCCTCGGCGCCGCGCTCGGCGCGGGCCACCACCGCCTCGGCCAGGCGGGTGAGGGCCAGGCAGGTGGCGCGGCTCTGCGGGCAGCCGGGCATCCCGGCGGCCCCCTCCGGCAGGAGGCCCCAGATGCGGAGGGAGATGCCCACGGTGCGCCGCCCGTCGCGGGTGAGGGCGGTGTCGCGGCAGACCTCGAACCAGGCGCGGTGCGCGCGGACCAGGCTGGCGGTGTCGGTGGCGGTCGTCCCGAGCGGTTCCATCGCTTCCCCCGTTGGCGGCGCGCGCGCTCCGGCGGCGTCGCCCGCCGGGGATGAGAGCACGGCGCGTGCCAGTGGCGAGGGCAGCCGTTCCGGGCGGTTCGGGGGCCGCGCGGTCAGGTCAGCGGTGCGCCCGGGGCCGGACAGACCGTGCGCACGATGGCGCGGGCCGTCGGATCGCGCGCCGGCGCGCACCCTGGACAGGCCCCGGCGCCACGCCGTGCCCGCCCGGGCGCCAGCCCCGCCCGGGATCAGAGCATCCCGAGCTGCAGGCGGGCCGCCTCGCTCATGCGCGACGGGTCCCAGGGCGGGTCGAAGACCAGCTCCACGTCGGCCTGCTTCACGCCCGGCACCGAGAGGCACTTGCGCTTCACGTCCTCCACCAGCACCGGCCCCACGCCGCAGCCGGGCGCGGTGAGCGTCATCAGCACCAGCACGCGGTGGCCGCCCTCCACCGGCTCGGACATCACCTGGTAGATGAGCCCCAGCTCCACGATGGAGGCCGGGATCTCCGGGTCGTAGACGTCCTGGAGCGCCTCCCAGACCTTCTGCTCCTCGAAGGGCCCCTCCAGCGTGGCGGCGCGCGCCTCGGCGGCGGCCTTGGCCTGGGCGACGTACTGCTCGCCGAGGGCGTCGGCGTCGGCGCCGTCGATGCGCAGCAGCTGGCCGCGGTCGTTCATGAGCGTGAAGCTGCCGCCCAGCGCCTGCTGGAGGATGAGCCAGGCGCCGTCCGGCACCAGCACCCGCTCGCCCTGCGGGATGAGGGTCGCCTCGACGGGGCGGAGGAGGATGACGGGCTCGCGGGCCATGGGGGTGCCTGCCTCTCGCTACTCGGTGCTGGTCGTGCCGCCGCCGGCCAGGGCGGCGCGCAGCGTGTGCCAGGCCAGGCTGGCGCACTTCACGCGGGTGGGGAACTCGTGCACGCCGCCGAAGACGGCCAGCTTGCCCAGGGCCTCGAGGTCGGGCACCGCGCCCGGCCCCTCGGTCACCAGCCGGTGGAAGACCTGGAACATGGCGTCCACCTCGGCGGCGGTCTTGCCCTTCACCAGGCCGGTCATCACCGAGGCCGAGGCCTTGGAGATGGCGCAGCCGTCCCCCACGAAGCGGGCCTCGGCCACCCGGTCGCCGTCGAGGCGGGCCTCCAGGACCAGGTGGTCGCCACAGAGCGGGTTGCGCCCCTCGGCGCGGTGGGTGGCGGACTCCAGCTTGCCGAAGTTCCGCGGCCGCTTGCCGTGGTCGAGGATGACCTCCTGGTAGAGATCGCTGAGCTCGGACATCAGGCGAAGACCTCGATGGCCTGGTGGAGGGCGCGCACCAGCGCCTCCACGTCGGCGCGGGTGTTGTAGAGGGCGAAGGAGGCCCGGCTGGTGGCGCTGAGGCCGAGGCGCTGCATGAGGGGCTGGGCGCAGTGGTGCCCGGCGCGGATGGCCACCCCGGCCCGGTCCACGATGGTGGCGAGGTCGTGCGGGTGGATGTCGCCCACCAGGAAGGAGAGCGCCCCGGCCCGCTCGCGCGGCCGGCCCACCAGCCGCACCGAGGGGATGGCGGCCAGCGCCGCCTCGGCCTCGGCGAGGAGCGCCTTCTCGTGGGCGGCGATGGCCGGGAGCCCCACCGCGGCCACGTAGTCGAGGGCCGCCGCCAGGCCGACGGCGCCGGCGATGTGCGGCGTGCCGGCCTCGAACTTGTAGGGGACGTCGTTCCAGGTGGTCTGCTCGAAGGAGACCGAGCGGATCATGTCCCCGCCGCCCTGCCAGGGCGGCATGGCCTCCAGGTGGTCGCGGCGGGCCCAGAGCACGCCGATGCCGGTGGGGCCGTACACCTTGTGGCCGCTGAAGACGTAGAAGTCGGCGCCGGCGTGGCGCACGTCGAAGCCGAGGTGCGGCGCGCCCTGCGCCCCGTCCACCAGCACCGGGATGCCGCGCTCCCGGGCCAGGGCGGTGATGCGGTGGAGCGGCGTCACCGTGCCGAGGGCGTTGGAGACCTGCGTCACCGCCAGCAGGCGGGTGCGCGGCCCGAGGAGCCGCTCCAGCGCGGTGAGATCGAGGTCGCCGTCGTCGGAGATGGGCGCTGGGCGGAGGTGCGCCCCCTTCTCGGCGCAGAGCAGCTGCCAGGGGACGATGTTGGAGTGGTGCTCCAGCGCCGTCACCACCACCTCGTCGCCGGCGCCGACGCGGAGGCGGCCGAAGGTCTGGGCCACCAGGTTGACCCCCTCGGTGGCGCCGCGCACGAAGACGACCTCCTTCGGGTCGGCGGAGAGGAAGCGGGCCACCGTGGCGCGGGCCCCCTCGTAGGCGGCGGTGGCCTGCTCCGAGAGGAAGTGGACGCCGCGGTGGACGTTGGCGTTCTTCTCCTCGTAGTAGCGGCTGATGGCGTCGATGACGGCCCGGGGCTTCTGGGCGGTGGCCGCGCTGTCGAGGTAGGTCAGCGGCTTGCCGCGCACCGGGCGCGAGAGGATGGGGAAGTCGGCGCGCAGCCGCTCGACGTCGAGGGGGGCCGGCGCGGCGGCGGCGGCCGGCCGGGTGGCGGCGGGGGCGGTCATGCGGCCTCCAGCAGGCGGATCCCCTCGGGCAGGCGGGCCGCCAGCAGCGAGAGGGCCCGCTCGCGCAGCGGCTCGGGGCGGACCCGGTCCACCATCTCGGCGGCGAAGGCGTAGATCAGGAGCGAGCGGGCCGCCGCCTCGGAGAGGCCGCGGGAGCGCAGGTAGAAGAGCGAGGTCTCGTCGAGCTGGCCCACCGTGCCGCCGTGGCCGCACTTCACGTCGTCGGCGAAGATCTCCAGCTGCGGGTTGGTGTCCACCGTGGCGTCGTCGGAGAGCAGCAGGTTGCTGCTCGACTGGTGGGCCTGCGTCTTCTGGGCCCCGGGCAGCACCCGCACCCGGCCGCAGAAGACGGCCCGGGCGTGGCCGGAGAGGACGTTCTTGAAGGTCTCGCTGGAGGTGCAGCGCGGCGCGGCGTGCTCCACCAGGGCGAAGGCGTCGGTGAGCCGCGTGCCGTCGGCCATGCCCAGGCCGGAGAGGGCGAGCTCGCCCCCCTCCCCCGCCAGGCGGGCGTGGACCTCGGCGCGGGCCAGGCGCGCCCCCAGCTCCAGGGCGTGGGAGTGGAGGCGGCTCCCCGCCGCCTGCTCCACGTGGAGGCCGGAGAGGTGGAAGGTGCCGGCCCCCTCCTCCTGGAAGCGGTAGTGCTCGACGCGCGCCCCCTCGGCCAGCACCAGCTCGGAGACCGGGGCCACCAGCTGGGCCCCGTCGCCGCCCAGGAAGTGCTCCACGATGGTCACCAGGGCGCCGTCGCCGGCCACCACCAGCGAGCGCGGGAAGCTGGCCACCGGCTGGGCCGGATCGCCGGAGGCGGTGAGGTGGACCAGCCGGATGGGCGGCGCCACCGCGGCGCCGGCCGGCAGGTGGAGGAAGAGGCCGTCGTCGAAGAAGGCGGCGCTGGCGGCGCTGAGGGGGTGGGCCTCGGGGCGGGCCAGCCGGCCCAGGTGCGGGCGGACCAGGTCGGGCACCTCGCGCAGCGCCTCCGAGAGCGAGAGCAGCGCGGTGCCGGCCGGCAGGCCGCCGGCGTCCGAGAGGTCGGCGCGGTAGCGGCCGTTGACGAAGACCAGCTGCGGGCCGTTCCAGGCGCCGGCGCGGGGCAGCAGCGCCTCGGCCGCCTCGGGCCGATCGGCGCGGGGGCGGGCCAGGCGCAGGGCGGCCAGGCCGGCCAGGCTGGTCGACCGCCAGTCCTCCAGCCGCGTGGTGGGCAGGCCGGCGGCGCGGAAGCGGGCCACCGCGTGGCCGCGCGCCTCGGCGAGCCAGGCCGGCTCGTCGGGGCGGGGCAGGAAGGCGGCCGCCAGGCTCTCCACCGCCGGCGAGAGGGCCGGCTCGGCGGCGCGGGTCACGGCCGGGCCCTCGGGTGGGTGCGGGGCTGGGCCGGCGAGAGGGCCAGCGGCGCCTTCTCGGTGGCCCAGGCGTAGCCGGTCTTCTCCAGCTCGTGGGCCAGCTCCCGCCCGCCGCTCTTGACGATCTTGCCGGCCGCCATGACGTGCACCACGTCGGGCGTGATGTAGTCGAGGAGCCGCTGGTAGTGGGTGACCAGGACGATGGCGCGGTCCTGGCGGCGCAGGGCGTTGACGCCGTGGGCCACCACGCGGAGGGCGTCGATGTCGAGGCCCGAGTCGATCTCGTCGAGGATGGCCAGGCGCGGCTCCAGCACCGCCATCTGGAAGATCTCGTTGCGCTTCTTCTCGCCGCCGCTGAAGCCCTCGTTGACCGAGCGCGAGCCGAAGGCCGGGTCGAGCTCCACCAGCTTCATCTTCTCCTTGGCGAGCGCCAGGAAGTCCATGGCGTCCAGCTCCTCCTCGCCGCGGGCGCGCCGGATGGCGTTGAGCGCGGTGCGGAGGAAGTAGAGGTTGCCCACGCCCGGGATCTCCACCGGGTACTGGAAGCCGAGGAAGAGCCCCTTGGCGGCGCGCGCCTCGGGGGCCAGCGCGAGCAGGTCGTCCCCGTCGAAGGTGGCGCCGCCGGCGGTCACCTCGAAGGTGTCGCGCCCGGCCAGCACGCCGGCCAGGGTGGACTTGCCCGAGCCGTTGGGGCCCATGATGGCGTGGACCTCGCCGGCCCGCACCGTCAGGTCGAGCCCCTTGAGGATCTCCTTGTCCGCCACCCGCGCCCGCAGGCCGCGGATCTCCAGCAGTGCCGTGCCGCTCATCCGACGCTCCCCTCCAAGCTGAGCCCGAGGAGCTTCTGCGCCTCGACGGCGAACTCCATGGGCAGTTCCTTGAGGACTTCCTTCGCGAACCCGTTGACGATCATCGAGACCGCGTCCTCCTCCGACAGCCCGCGCTGCCGGCAGTAGAAGAGCTGGTCCTCGGAGATCTTCGAGGTGGTGGCCTCGTGCTCCACCGTGGCGGTGCGGTTCTTCACCTCGATGTACGGGAAGGTGTGGGCCCCGCACTGGTCGCCGATGAGGAGCGAGTCGCACTGCGAGTAGTTGCGGGCGCCGCTGGCGCCCTTCTGCACCTTCACCAGGCCGCGGTAGGTGTTCTGCCCCTTCCCGGCGCTGATGCCCTTCGACACGATGGTGGAGCGGGTGTTCTTGCCGACGTGGATCATCTTGGTGCCGGTGTCGGCCTGCTGGCGGTGGTTGGTGAGGGCCACCGAGTAGAACTCGCCCACGCTCTCGTCGCCGAGGAGCAGCACCGAGGGGTACTTCCAGGTGATGGCCGAGCCGGTCTCCACCTGCGTCCAGCTGATCTTGGCCTTGCGGTGGGCCGCGCCGCGCTTGGTGACGAAGTTGTAGATGCCGCCCTTCCCCTCGGCGTCGCCGGGGTACCAGTTCTGCACGGTGGAGTACTTGATCTCGGCGCCGTCCCGGGCCACCAGCTCGACCACCGCGGCGTGGAGCTGGTTCTCGTCGCGCATGGGCGCGGTGCAGCCCTCCAGGTAGGAGACGTAGGCCCCCTCGTCGGCCACGATGAGCGTCCGCTCGAACTGGCCGGTGTCCTTGGCGTTGATGCGGAAGTAGGTGGACAGCTCCATGGGGCAGCGCACGCCCTTGGGGACGTAGACGAAGGAGCCGTCGGAGAAGACCGCGCTGTTGAGGGCGGCGAAGTAGTTGTCGGTGGCCGGCACCACCGAGCCGAGGTGCTCCTCCACCAGCGCCGGGTGCTCGCGCACCGCCTCGGAGAAGGAGCAGAAGATGATGCCCTTCTCGGCCAGCTTGGCCTTGTAGGTGGTGGCCACCGAGACCGAGTCGAAGACCGCGTCCACCGCCACGCCGGCCAGGCGCATCTGCTCCTCGAGCGGGATGCCCAGCTTGGAGAAGGCGCGCTTCAGCTCGGGATCGACCTCCTCCATCGAGCCGAGGGCCTTCTTCTGCTTCGGCGCCGAGTAGTAGACGATCTCCTGGTAGTTGGGCCGCGTGTACTGCACCTTGGCCCAGGTCGGCTCCTCCATCTCCAGCCACTGCCGGTAGGCCTTGAGGCGCCAGGCCAGCATGAACTCCGGCTCGCCCTTCTTCCTGGAGATGATCCGGATGATCTCCTCGGAGAGCCCCTTGGGGACGGCGTCGGCCTCGATCTCGGTGACGAAGCCGTAGCGGTACTTCTGCTCGGTGAGCGCCTTCAGCTCGGCGGCGGTGGTCATGGCAGGGTCACCCCAGGCTGCGAGGGCAGCACGGGCAGGGAGGTGGCGGTGGCCGGCGCGGCGCCGAGGCGGTGCGGGCCGATGGCGGAGAGGGGGAGCTGCTCCAGGGCCACGTGGATGGCGCGGGAGACGGGGTCCCAGGTGGACTTGGCCACGCAGGTGGCCTCGATGCCGCAGGGGGCGCCGCCGGGCGTGCCGCACTCGGTGAGGGCGATGGGCCCCTCCAGCGCCTCCACCACCTGCGCCACCGAGATGGCCTCGGCGGCCCTCGCCAGCGAGTAGCCGCCGTGCCGGCCGCGGTGCGAGACCACGATGCCGGCCCGCGACAGCTCCTTGCAGAGCTTGGAGACGGTGGGGAGCGGCACGCGGGAGCGGCCCGCCAGCTCCTGGGCGGTGAGGGTCCGCTCGCTGCGCGCCAGGTGCGCCAGCAGCACGATGGCGTAGTCGGTCAGCTTGCTCATCCGGATCATGCGGTCGCCTTCACGCTCCCCTCGCTCCACCGAGGGAGAGCCATCGTGGACCAGAAAGGTCCAGATGGTCCTGATCTAAAGAGCGCACCCCGCGCTGTCACGCCGATCGGGGCCTCCACGCAGCCCCAATTGGGTCGCTGCCTTACGGGGAGCCGCGGACCAGGGCGCCGTCGAGCGACTCGCCGCCGATCTCCACGTACAGGTGGTCGTCGGCGATGGTCAGGCCGAGCTTCTGCCGGCGGTCCTCGCGCGCCTTGAGGGCGCGGATCAGCTCGTCCGGCACCGCGGCCAGCTCCGCCTTGGCCACCCGCTCCGGCTTCCCGGCGCGGGCCTCGGCCAGGAAGGCCTCCAGCCGCCGCGGCGACTCGAAGAGCACCGCCACCCGCGCCCCGCCGCCGCGGGCGCAGTCCTTCTCGATGCGCGAGAGCTCGGGCCGGCCGACCCGGCAGATCAGCGTGCGCGTCGAGCCGTCCACGCCCAGCGCCACCACGTCCGGCTCGTCCGGATCGCTGATGCCGGGGCCGAAGGCGACGCGCTCCTCCCACTGCCAGAGGTAGGCGAGCAGCCGGAGCCAGAGCCGCTCGACGGTCTCGCTGGGGTGGCGCGCCGCCTTGATGGCCAGCTCGACGTCGGCGCCGCGGTCCACGTGGGAGAGGCGGACGTCGAAGTGGTGGAGGATGGAGGGCAGCGCCATGTGGTCGTCCGTCGCTCATCTGCGCCGGTGTGGGCGCGTCCCGCACCGTGGGGGTATCCCCGGGGGTGCGCGGCACCGTACCATCGGGGCCGTCGGTTGGGGACCAACCCGGAGGCCCGATGCGTCCTTTCGCCCTGCTGCTCGCCCTCGTGCCCTGCGCGGTCCTCGCCGCGCAGGACGCGCCGGAGGCGCCCGTGACCACGGGTGAACAGGCAGCGCCGGCCCCGGCCGAGACCCCGCCCCTGCCCCCGCTCTCGACCTCCAGCCCGGCGCCGGCCGCCGACCCGGCCGCCGTGGTGGTGCCGGCGCCCGAGGCCCTCCCCGCGCCGCCCCCGCCTCCGCCCACCGCGGCCCCCTTCCCGCGCTGGGGCCTGTTCCTGGGCGCCGGCGTGCCAGAGGCGGTCACGCTCTCCCTCATCTACCGGCCGGTGCCGCTGGTGCGGCTCCACGCCGGCCCGTCCTGGGGCTACCTCAAGTTCGGCTACCACGGCGGCGTCACCCTCACGCCCATCCGCTGGGCCGTCTCGCCGACCCTGGGCGTGGAGGCCGGCCGGTTCTCCTCCATCGACGTGACCAGGGCGGCCAAGAACGCCGACGCCGGCGTGAAGGATCTCCTCCGGAACGTCGACTACACCTACGCCGCCGCCCTCCTCGGCTTCGAGTTCGGGTCCCAGCGCGGCTTCGCCTTCGACCTGCGCCTCGGCATGACGTGGCTGAAGGTGGACTCGCACGGCACCGGCACCTTCACCGGCTCGGGCGGCGTGGTGAACGGCGGCACCGCCACCAACGACGCCACCATCTCGGTCACCAACCCGGCGCTGCGGGCCTCCGGCCCCACCGTGCAGCTCGGCTTCCAGTACTTCTTCTAGGGGGCGCGCCATGACCACGACCACGACCGCCCGCCTCGCCGCCCTCGCCCTGCTGGCCCTGTCCGCCTGCGGCAAGCCGCTGCTCTACGCCGAGGTGGAGATCCCCCGGGCCACCGTGACGCTGACCCAGCAGAGCTTCCCGGCCACCACCAACCCCAGCCCCGTCAACGTCTGCCCGCCCGAGGTGGTGGTGGCCCCGGGCAACACCTGCCTCCAGCAGACCTTCGGCTTCGACCTCGGCAACGACTTCAAGGACCTGACCAAGGACTCGGCCGAGATCGAGCTGCGCCTGACGCAGCTGGGCATCTCCCTCGCCCCCACCGACCCGCTGGGCAGCTTCGCCAGCGTGGAGGAGGTGGTGGTGGGGGTGGACGGCACCGCCCAGGGGCTGCCCGTCACCGAGATCGCCAGCTACCGGCGGTCGCCGAGCGACCCCAGCCCCACCACCATCCTGGTGGGGGGGCGCTCCAACGTGGACATCGGGTCCTACCTCACCGGCGGCAGCCAGCTCATCATCTTCGCCCGGCTCCAGTTCAACCAGGACATCCCCGGCTTCACCGCCGACGTGGTGGCCGACTTCTACGCCAAGGTGCTGGTGGACTACGGCAAGGCGGCCGGCATCTTCTAGCCGGCCCGGCGGCCCGGCGGCGCGGCGGCCCCTCAGGCCCCGCGCCGCACCAGCGCCAGCAGCGCCTCGCCGTAGGCCTCGAGCTTCCGCGGCCCGATCCCCTTCACCTCCAGGAGGTCGTCGGGGGAGCGGGGGCGCTGCAGCGCCACCTCGGCCAGCGTGGCGTCGGAGAAGACCACGTAGGCCGGGACCCCGTTCTCCTTGGCCACCGCGGCGCGCCAGGCCCGCAGCGCCTCGAAGAGGTCCGGATCGGCCTCGGCGCCGCCCGCGTCGGCCTCCGCGTCGGCCGCGGCGTCGGCCGCGGCGTCGGGGAAGGTGAGGCGGACCTTCCGCTTCTCCCGCGACCGGTCCCCCGCCCGCTCCCGGCGCCGCCGGCCGGCCGCCGGCAGGCCGGCCAGCGGGTCGGCGCCGGTGCAGAAGTCGCAGGCGTCGCCGCAGGCGTCCACCACCTCGCCGAACCACCCGCAGATCCGCTCGTGGCGGCAGCCCGGGTCGTCGGCGAAGCGGAACATGGCGCGCACCTGCTTCTGCGCCGCGTCGGCCGTCTCCGGGTCGTCGGCCATGCGGTCCCAGGCCACCACGTCGGCCCAGGAGTAGAAGAGGACGCAGTCGGAGTCCTGGCCGTCGCGGCCGGCGCGGCCGATCTCCTGGTAGTAGGCCTCGATGGAGCGCGGCAGGTCCTGGTGGAGCACGAAGCGGATGTCCGGCTTGTCGATGCCCATGCCGAAGGCCACCGTGGCCACCACCACGTCGAGGGCGCCGGCGCGGAAGGCGTCCTGCACCCGGGCCCGCTCCTCGTTCTCCAGGCCGGCGTGGTACGGGGCGGCGCGCACGCCGTGATCCGAGAGGAAGGCCGCGGTGGACTCCACCGTGCGCCGCCCCAGGGCGTAGACGATGCCGCTCTCGCCGCGCCGGGCCTTCACCAGCCGCAGGATGGCCTCCCGCGCCGTGGGCCCGTCGCCGCCCTTCTTCACCGCGTGGAGCTTCAGGTTGGTGCGGAGGAAGGAGCCCTTCACCACCAGCGGGTCGGCCATGCCGAGCTGGACGGCGATGTCCTTGGTCACCGCCGGCGTGGCCGTGGCGGTGAGGGCCAGCACCGGCGCGCCGAAGCGGTCCTTCAGGCCCGCCAGGTTGCGGTAGGCCGGGCGGAAGTCGTGGCCCCAGTGGCTGATGCAGTGGGCCTCGTCCACCGCGATGAGCGTGAGCCCGAGCCCCGACAGCGCGCCCCCCACCGAGGCCTCCAGCCCCTCCGGCGCCGCGTAGAGCAGCTCCACCTCGCCGCGCCGCAGGGCCGCCACCCGGGCCTGGCGCTCGGCCGGCTCCAGCGTCGAGTTGAGGAAGGTGGCCCGCAGGCCGGCGCGCGTCATGGCGTCGACCTGGTCCTTCATGAGGGCGATGAGCGGCGAGACCACCAGCGTGGTGCCGCCGAGGAGGCGGGCCGGGAGCTGGTAGGTGAGCGACTTGCCGGCGCCGGTGGGCATGACGCCCACGCAGTCGCGGCCGGCCAGCACCGCCTCGACGATCCGCTCCTGGCCCGGCCGGAAGCCCGGGTGGCCGAAGACCTCTCGGAGCGTGCCTCGGGCCGTGTCGAGGGTGATGGCGGCGCGGGGCGGCGGCCGGCGGAGGGCCTCGGAGAGGGACCGCAGGCGATCGACGGTGGCGGCGTCGAAGCCGGCCGGCTGCGCGCGGTAGCGGTCGCGCAGGCGCGACAGCCGCACCGCCGCCTCGCCGCGGCCGGCACCGTCAGGGCGATCGAGGGCGCCGGCGATCGCCAGCACCTCCGCCTCGATGGAACCCTCGTCCCGCTCGCCCGCGCCCGCCATGCCGGGGGACGGGATAGCACGGGCGGGCAGAGGGGGGATAGCGGGTGATATCGGGAGCATGGGATTAGGGTCGAGGTCGAGGTCGAGGTCGAGGTCGGGGTCGAGGTCGAGGTCGGGGTCGGGGTCGAGGTCGAGGTCGGGGTCGGGGTCCGGCCGCGCGTCGGCCGGTGGGCCGCGGCGCGGACGGTTGTCGGAGAGGCGACGTCGTCGAAGTGCCGTCCTTTCTGCGGAAGCCGGGTCG
>WBZM01003386.1_pt1 | contig 12491 bp, 8 predicted proteins | sample 5204271 | NCBI WGS metagenome assembly WBZM01 (sample SAMN12344346, study PRJNA552823) | activated sludge metagenome | biome: Activated sludge suspended growth; feature: Nitrification reactor; material: Wastewater; isolation source: activated sludge from nitrification reactor of wastewater treatment...
GCGACCCGAACGGTCGGTCCAGCACGGCTCGACCACCACCCGCTCGCCGACCCTCGACGACGCGACGCCCGCACCCACGGCCACCACCCGCCCGCACGCATCGATGCCCTGGATGCGCGGGAACACGAACGACCCGGTCCAGCCACCACCTTCGTACCAGCCGACGCGCGTGTTGATGTCGGTCTGGTTCACACCTGCGGCGGCGACCTCGATCAGCACCTCGCCGTCGCCGACCGACGGCACCGGCACGTCGTCGCGCACGTCGAGCTGTTCCGGCCCGCCGTGGCCCCGCAGCACCACGGCTCGCATGCGGGCAGCGATCACGACTTCCGGTGGCGGTAGAACTCGGTGTGCTCGGGCGGCAGCGGGGTGTTGCCCAGGATGAGGTCGGCGGCCTTCTCGGCCATCATCATCACCGGCGCGTAGATGTTGCCGTTGGTGACGTAGCGCATCGCCGACGCATCGCACACCCGCACGCCCTCGACGCCCCAGACCTTCATGGTGAGCGGATCGACCACGCTCGAATCGTCCTCGGCCCCCATGCGACACGTACAGCTCGGGTGCAAGGCGGTCTCGCCGTCCTTGCGCACCCACTCGAGGATCTCCTCGTCGGTCTGCACCGACGGACCGGGCGACGACTCGCCGCCGTTGAACGGCGCCATCGCCGGCTGGTTCAAGATGGTGCGCGCCAGCCGGATCGCCTCGACCCACTCACGACGGTCCTCGGCGGTGGACAGGTAGTTGAACCGCAACGCCGGCTTCACCGTCGGGTCGGTCGACGTGATCGTCACCGAGCCCTCCGAGTTGGAGTACATCGGGCCGATGTGCACCTGGTAGCCGTGACCGCCTGCGGGCGCCGAGCCGTCGTACCGCACGGCGATGGGGAGGAAGTGGAACATCAGGTTCGGGTAGGCGACGTCGTCGTTGCTGCGGGCGAAGCCACCGGACTCGAAGTGGTTGCTCGCCCCCGGTCCCTTGCGGCGGAAGAGCCAGTCGGCGCCGATGAACGGGCGCTTCCACATCTTGAGCGACGGCTGCAGCGACACCGGCTGGGTGCACGTGTACTGCACGTACACCTCGAGGTGGTCCTGCATGTGCTGGCCGACGGCGGGCAGGTCGTGCACCACCGGGATGCCGAGCGAGCCGAGCAGCTTCGCGTCGCCGACACCGCTCAACTGCAGCAGCTGCGGCGTGTTGAACGCGCCGCCGCACAGCACGACCTCGTTCGCCTGCACGGTGTGCGTGCGGTGGCGGCCGACGACGTCGTGCACCGTGTACTCGACACCGGTGGCGCGGTTGCCGCCGAACAGCACCTTGTTCACCATCGCGCGGGTGGTGATCGTGAGGTTCGGCCGCTGCTTGATCGGCCAGAGGTACGCCCTCGACGCCGACAGTCGGCGTCCCCGACGCACGTTGCGGTCGAAGCGGGCGAAGCCCTCCTGTCGATAGCCGTTGACGTCGGTGGTGCGCGGGAAGCCGGCCTGCTCGGTCGCGGTGAGGAAGGCCTCGATCAGCGGGTTCTGCGACGGGCCGCGCTCGAGCTCGAGCGGACCGCTGCCGCCGCGCCACTCGTCGGCCCCGGCCAGGCAGTTCTCCATCTTCTTGAAGTACGGCAGGCAATGGGCGTAGTCCCAACTGTCCATGCCCTTGTCGGCGGCCCAGCGCTCGTAGTCGAGCGGGTTGCCGCGCTGGAAGATCTGGCCGTTGATCGAACTCGACCCACCGAGCACCTTGCCGCGCGCGTGATACACCTTGCGGCCGTTCATGAACGGCTCGGGTTCGCTCTCGTACTTCCAGTCGTAGAACCGGCTGCCGATCGGGAACATCAGCGCCGCGGGCATGTGGATGAACACGTCCCACGGGTAGTCCGGGCGTCCGGCCTCGAGCACGAGCACCCGGTTGCCCGGGTCGGCGCTGAGGCGGTTGGCGAGCGCGGAGCCGGCGGAGCCCCCACCCACGATCACGTAGTCGTACCGGTCGGACATGAGTGCTTCGATTCCCTCGGTGGAGCGGGTCGGCGGACCCGGCGGGCAGGTTGGGCCGGTCGGGCCGTTGGTGGAGGATGTCGCGTGGGCGATGTCAGTCGATGCGCACGCGGGCGGCCGCATCGACGACGAGCGCGCCGAGCGCCTTCGGGTCGCGCTCGGCGTGGAAACGATACGTGGGGCCGTACACGTGCAGCGCGCCGAGCACCCGGCCCGCGGCGTCGCGGATGGGTGCGGCGATCGAGCTGAGGCCGTCGGCGTACTCGTCGACCGCGATCGCGTACCCGGTGGTCCGGACCTCGCGCAGCCGGGCGCGCAGCGCGTCGGCATCGGCGATCGTGTGGTCGGTGAAGGCGGTGAGCGGCTCGGCGAGGTACGCGTCGAGCTCGTCGGCGTTCATCGCCGCGAGCACCACCTGACCCGACGGCACGGCGTGCATCGGGATGCGGGTGCCGGTCCAGTCGCGCACCTGGAGCTCGGTGTCGGGGTTGACCTGGTCGAGGTAGAGCATCGAGGTGCCGTCGGGCACCGACACCCCGGCCGCCTCACCGGTGAGGCGCGCGAGCTGCAGCAGCTGCGGTCGGGCGGCGGCGACGAGCGTGGGACCCGGGCGGGCGGCCGCGGCGATCTCGGCCAGGCCGGGCCCGATTCGATACCCGCCGCCGACCTCGATCTGCTCGACGGCGCCGAGCTCTTCCAGGGTGGACAGCAGGCGCGACACGGTGCTCTTGGGCAGCGCGACCCGCTCCGCGATCTCGGTGACACCGGCGTCGCCCCGGGTGAGGGCCCGCAGCACGGCGAACGCGCGGTCGATCGACTGCACCGTCGACATCAGCCCCTCCCCGCGGTCACGTGTTCCATCATACGGCACCGTTCCGAGGCGTGGAACAGCGGCGCTGGTTCAGGCCGGGAAGGCACCTTGCATGCGCGCCGCGGACAGCGTGTTCTCGAGCAGGCACGCGATCGTCATCGGACCCGTGCCCCGCGGCATCGGCGTGATGGCACCGGCCACGGCCTGCACCGCGTCGAAGTCGACGTCGCCGACGATGCCGGCCTCGCTGCGCGACACACCGACGTCGACCACGCAGGCGCCCGGCTTGACGTGTGCAGCGGTGATCATGCGGGCCTGGCCGGCGCAGGCGACGATGATGTCGCTCTCGCGGCAGACCTCGATCATGTCGTCGGCGCTGGTGCGCGAGTGCGCGAGCGTGACCGTGCAGTCGACGCCCTTGCGGCCGAGCAACAGCACCTGTGGCAAGCCGGTGAGCGTGGACCGGCCGATCACCGTGGCGCGGCGACCCGAGGTGGGCACGCCGTAGCGCTCGATCAGCCGCATCACGCCGAGCGGCGTGCAGCCCACGTGGCCCGGCAGGCCGCGCACGAGACGACCCATCGAGCGCTCGGTGAGACCGTCGACGTCCTTCTCCGGCGGGATCAGCGCCAGCACCGGCTCGGGGTCGAGCCCGGCCGGCAGCGGCAGCTGGCACAGGATGCCGTGCACCGACGGATCGGCGGCGAGCTCGGCGACGGCCTCCTCGACCTGTGCCTGGGTGGCGTCGACTCCGAACTCGACGTGGCGGCTCACCATGCCCGCCTCGCCGGCGAGCTTGCGCTTGTTGGCCACGTAGCTGTGGCTCGGCCGGTCGTCGCCGACCAGCACGGTGGCGAGGCACACCGCCGGCGAACCGGCGGCGTCGATGGTGGCCTTGAGCCCGGCGATGATCTCGCCGCGCAGGCGGATGCCGTCCATCAGGACGGCCCCGCCGGGCGTGCGCTCGAACTCGCCGGAGGGGGTGATCGTGAACGGGCTGCTCACGACAGACCCACGATCTCGCCGTGTTCGTCGAAGTCGATGATGGAGGCGGCGGGGGCCGAACCGAGACCGGGCATGGTCGTCATGTCACCACAGATCGGGTACACGAAGCCGGCACCCACGCTGGCGCGGGCCTCGCGCACGTTCACCGTGTGGCCGGTGGGAGCGCCCTTCAGCGACGCGTCGGCGCTGATCGACAGGTGGGTCTTCGCGATGCACACGGGCAGCGAGCCGAAGCCGTTCTTCTCGTACCGCGCCAGCTGGGTGTTGGCGGCGGCCGAGTAGGTGACGTTCGCGGCGCCGTAGATCTTCGTGGCCACGGCCTCGATCTTCTGCTTCAGCGTCATGTCGCTCTCGTAGCAGAACTGGAAGGTGCTCGGCTCGTCGCACGCCTCGACCACGGCCTGGGCGAGCTCGGCCGCACCCTTGCCGCCGTCGCTGAAGTGGGTCGAGACGGCCACGCGGGCGCCGACGCTCTCGGCGATCTCGCGGATCGCCGCGTGCTCGCTCGCGAAGTCGCCGGGGAACGCGTTGATCGCGACGACGGGGGAGACGCCGTGCACCTTCACGTTCTCGATCTGCTTGATGAGGTTGGCGGCGCCGGCGCGGACGTCGTCGGGGTTCTCGGCGAGCAGGTCGGCGGGCAGCGGCTTGCCCGGCACGATCTTGAACTTGCCGCTGTGCGCCTTCAGTGCGCGCACGGTGGCGACGAGCACGGCGGCGTCGGGGGTCATGCCCGAGTTGCGGCACTTGATGTTGAAGAAGCGCTCGGCGCCCATGTCGGCGCCGAAGCCGGCCTCGGTGATGAGGTAGTCGCCACCGCGGATGCCGATGAGGTCGCCGACGATCGAGCTGTTGCCGTGGGCGATGTTGCCGAACGGGCCGGCGTGCACGATCACCGGGGTGTGCTCGAGCGTCTGCAGCAGGTTGGGCTTGATCGCCTCGCGCATGATCACGGCCATCGAGCCGGCTGCCTTCAGCTGCTCGGCGGTGACGGGCTCGCCGTCGCCGGTGTAGCCGACCACGATCCGGCCGAGGCGGGCGCGCATGTCCTCGAGCGAGGTGCTGAGCGCCAGGATCGCCATGACCTCGGACGCCGCGGTGATGTCGAAGCCCGTCTGGCGCGGGATGCCGTCCATCTTCGTGCCGAGGCCGACGATGATGTTGCGCAGCGCACGGTCGTTGACGTCGAGCACGCGGCGCCACGTGATGTTGTGCAGGTCGAGGCCCAGCTCGTTGCCCTGGTGCAGGTGGTTGTCGACCATCGCGGAGAGCAGGTTGTGCGCCGCGGTGACCGCATGGAAGTCGCCGGTGAGGTGCAGGTTGAGCAGCTCCATCGGGATCACCTGGCTGTAGCCACCGCCGGCGGCACCGCCCTTGATGCCGAAGGTGGGGCCCATGCTCGGCTGGCGCAGGCTGATGACCGCGCGCTTGCCGATGTGCTTCATCGCCTGGCCGAGGCCGACGGTGGTGGTGGTCTTGCCCTCGCCGAGCGGCGTGGGCGTGATCGCGGTGACCACCACGTACTTCGCCTTCGGGCGGTCGCTCAGCTCGTCGATCGCCTCGAGGCGGATCTTGGCGAGCTCGTCGCCGTGCTGCTCGAGCAGGTGCGGGCCGATGCCCATCTGCGCAGCGATGTCCGTGAGCGGCGCGAGCGTCGCGGCGCGGGCGATCTCGAGATCGGACGGAAAGGACACGGTGACCCCCTGGTATCCCGGTACAGCTGTCCCGGGAAGTCCGGGACGATCGGCGGGAGACTAGCGCAAGATTCCACTACGTGGAACCATCCCACGATGCGGAACGACGCTGGTCAGGTGGCCGGTGGCCCGCCCGGGCCGAAGTCGAGCCGTTCGATGCGACGACGCGCCGTGTGCAACGACGGCTCGTGCCCGGTGACCGCCGTGACGAAGGCGTCGCCGTCGATCTCGAGCGTGTGGGTCGGCTCGACCGCCACGACCGACGCCGTGCGCGGCGACCGGTGGAGCAGCGCGACCTCGCCCACCCCGTCGCCACGACCGAGCGAGCGGACGAACCGGCCGCCGACGTCGACGTCGACCCGGCCGCCGGCGATCGCGTGGTAGCTGTCGCCCGGGTCGCCCTCGCGGATCACTACCTCGCCCGCGGCGAACGTGCGCTCGGTCGCGCCACGGGCCACGGCCTCGAGCGAGGACGGGGGGAGTGGTGAGAACACCGGCATCGAGCGCAGCAGCGCGATGGCGACGACGGGCACGTCGGCCGACCGGTCGGCCGCCCAGATCCGCGGCCCCAGCACGGCGATCGCCAGTGCGAGCGACGCGGCCAGCAGCAACAGGCCGACCGGAGCGCCCACGGTGGTCGTGACGACCTGCGAGTACAGCGTGCCGACGAACAGGCCGACGGCGGTGATCACCTCGACGATCGCGAACGTGGCCGCGAGGTGGGTGGGGGAGACGGTGCGCTGCAACAGCATCCGCACGCTCACGTCGAGCAGGCTGCGCCCGAAACCCATGACGGTGAGGCCCACCATCGCGACCGACAACGTGGAGATCGAACCGACCAGCACCGCCGACAGGGCCATCAGCAGCACGCACGCCACGGCGACCGGCGCGAGTCGGCCCCGTCCGACCAGCACGGTGGCGCCCACACCGCTCAGCACCGCGCCCACGCCGAAGCCGATGTTGAGCAGACCGGCGCCCGAGCTGCCGAGGTCGAGCTCGTCCGCGGCGAGCACGACGAACATCAGCCCGATCGTCCCCATCACGAGGTGTTGCAGGCTCAGCACGCCGAGCAGCGCACCGACCTGGCGATGACCGCGCAATTCGTCGACCACCTCGCGGACCGGGGCGTGCGCCGGTCGGTCGGCGGTGCCGTCGGCGGGTCCGTCCGTGTCGTCGGGCGCCTCGCGCTCGGCCGAGCGCAGTGGCAGGGCGGCGATCCAGCCGACGACGGCGAAGCCCGCGCACAGGGCCATCACCGCAGCCGGCCCACCGAGCGCCAGCACGGCCGTGGCGATCAGCGGTGCGACCAGGACGCACCCGCTGTCGGCGTAGCCGACCACCAGATTGGCGGTCGTGAGTTCGCGGGCGGTGCGCACCACGCTCGGTGCCATCACGGCCTGGCCGGGACGGACGAACGCCACACCACCGGTGGCGAGGGCGACCGGCACCGCGACCGCCACGAGCGGACCGTCGATCGCGGCCACGACCGCCGCCACGGCCAGGCTCGCGGCCTGCACCACGTAGACGGCGACCAGCACACGCGCCGGACGGGGTCCGCCGAACGCACGACCGGCGAACGGAGCGGCCACGACCCCCGGCACGAGCAGGCCCAGTGCGACCCAGCCCGCCGCGGCGCTGCCCGAGCGCTGCTCGGCGTCGACCAGCGCCGCCAGCCACACCGCCCACTCCGACACGGCCGCGCCTGCGTACCCGACGAGCAGCCACCGCAATCCCCGGTTGCGCCACGCGGCGCCCATCCCGAGCGAGGTGCGCGCCTTCCCGAGGTCGGCCACGCTGGTCATCCGATCGATCCCCTTCGCCACCCGGCCCCAACTGCCGGGTCGTCGCATCCTGCCACGGCCCGCCCCGCACGAGACGTTCTGGGTGCCACGCTCGGCCGAACCGCCTGAAGATTCGAGATCACTGGCACCCTGGACAGAAGGCCCGGCGACCTGGGCGCCAGTGAGTCCTCACCGGCGCAGCTCAGCCGAACCTCGTGGCGCCCAGAAGAAGCGTGACGACCCATCCGGATCCGCTCATCGGCTCGTCGCCGGCGGTCCACGTTCTGGGTGCCACGCTCGGCCGAACCGCCCGAAGATTCGAGATCACTGGCACCCTGGACAGAAGGCCCGGCGACCTGGGCGCCAGTGAGACCTCACCGACGCAGCTCAGCCGGACCTCGTGGCACCCAGGACGGGGGCTCCCTCTCGGACGGCCGGGGGGGTCGACCTCGGTCAGAGGTCCTTGCAGAGGCGGAGCGCGTCGTAGATCGCGGCGTGGATGTTGCGTCCGGCCACGGCGTCGCCGATCCGGAACAGCCGGAACCGGCCGTCGGCGTTGCGGATCACCGTCTGCGGTCGGCCGTGGATCAGCGCGTCGTGGTCGACCTCGCCCCCGTTCGACGAGCGCGGGACCAGCTCGTGGTACAGCTCGTCGTTGGCGAGCACCCCGTGGTCGACGACGACCGCGTCGACGACGCGGGTGATGCGGTGCTCGCTGTGGTCGCTGCCGATCTGCACCTCGAGCCGCCCGTCGACCCGACGCACCGAGCGCACCCGCTGGTTGAGCGTGATCCGCGTGTCGGTCTCGTTGAACGCCCGGGCGTACGGCACCAGGTTGAGACCGCCCACGTCGATGCCGACCGTGCGCTCGGGCGTGACGATCTCGAGCCGAGCGCCCGACCGGGCGATCATCTCGGCCGTCGTCATCGCCGAGTGCGAGCCGTCGTCGTCGTACAGCACCACGTCGCCCGTCGGCCGGGCGTCGCCACCGACCACGTCCCACGCCTCGACCACCAGCTCGTCGCCCGTTTCGAGCACCGGATGCTGCGGCAGCCCGCCGGTCGCGACGATCACGACGTCGGGCGACTGCGCGTCGACGAGCGCCGCGTCGGCGTAGGTGTCGTAGTGCACCTCGACGCCGAGCCGCTCGAGCTCGGCGACCCGCCACTCGACGATGCCGAGCAGATCCTTGCGGCGCGGATTGCGTGCGGCCAATCGGATCTGGCCACCCGCCCACGGCATCGCCTCGAACATGGTCACGGAATGGCCGCGCTCGGCGCACACGCGGGCCGCCTCGAGCCCTGCCGGTCCCGCACCGATGACCACGACGTGTCGGCGCACGGCCGCCGGCTCGATCACGTGTGGCATCGTGAGCTCGCGCCCCGTGGCGGCGTTGTGGATGCACAGGGCCTCGCCCGCCTGGTAGATGCGGTCGAGGCAGTAGGTGGCCCCCACGCACGGGCGGATGGTGTGCTCGACACCGAGCTCGATCTTGCGCACCAGGTGCGGCTCGGCCATGTGCGCGCGGGTCATGCCGATCATGTCGACCAGGCCCTCGCGCACCGCGTGCCGTGCGGTCGCGACGTCGTCGATCTTGGCGGCGTGGAACACCACGAGCCCGGTCTCGCGGCGCACCATCCCCGCGAAGTCGAGGTGGGGCGCGGCCGCCATCCCGTGGATCGGGATCACGTCGCTCAGTTCGGCGTCGGTGTAGATGCGGCCGCGGATCACGTTGACGACGTCGACGAGGCCCTCGCCTGCGAGGCGGCGCAGGATCGTGAGGCCGGTCTCGGTGTCGATGCCGTTCGGCAGCGTCTCGTCGACGGCCATGCGGATCGACACGACGAAGTCGGGTCCGACCCGCTGGCGGATCGCGCGGAGCACGCGCATCGGGAAGCGCATGCGGTTCTCGAACGACCCGCCGTACAGGTCGGTGCGGTGGTTCGTCGCGGGTGACCAGAACTGGTCGAGCAGGTGGCCGTACGCCTCGATCTCGACGCCGTCCATGCCGCCCGCCTGCATGCGCTCGGCAGCGTCCGCGTAGTGCCCGACGATCCGGTCGATGTCCCACTCCTCGGCCGCCTTCGGGTGCGACCGGTGGGCCGGCTCGCGGATCGGCGACGGTGCGAGCACCGGCAGCCAGTCGTCCTGGCCCCATCCGGTACGGCGCCCCAGATGGCTGATCTGGATCATCGCGGCCGCGCCGTGTTCGTGGATCTCGTCGGTCATCCGACGCAGCCAGGGCACGATGTCGTCGCGGTAGGCGAACAGGTTGCCGAACGCCGGTGGGCTGTCGGGCGACACCACCGCGGTGCCGGCCGTCATCGTGAGCGCGAGGCCACCCTTGGCCTTCTCGACGTGGTACGCCCGGTACCGGTCCTTCGGCATCCCGTCCTCGGAGTACGCGGGCTCGTGCGAGGTGCTCATGATCCGGTTGCGGAGCACGAGGTGCTTCAACCGGAAGGGCTGCAGCAGGGGATCGTTGGTGCCGGTCATCTCGCGGTCGTCTCGGGGTGGTGTCGGGGTGGTGTCTGATGTTGTGGCTGGCGCCCGGTCAGTACCACTGGTCGGGCATCTCGGCCTTGCGTCGGGCGACGAAGTCTCGCAGGGCCTCGTCGACCGAGTCGTCGATGGGGGGCGCCTCGTAGTCGGCGAGCACGCTGCGGCACAGCTGGGCCGCACGCTGCTCGGTGTCGGCCGAGCCGGCGTCGCGCCACTGCTCGAAGCTGGTGTTGTCGCTGAGCGGTGCGTCGTAGAACGCGGTCTCGTAGTGGCGCAGCGTGTGCTGCGAACCGAAGAAGTGCTTGCCGGGACCCACCTCGGCGAACCCGTCGAGCGCGAACTGGTCGTCGCTCAGGTCGACACCCGCCAGGTAGGTGTGCGCCGCGCCGCACAGGTCGAGATCCATCATGAACTTCTCGTAGCCCATCGCGAGGCCGCCCTCGAGCCATCCGGCCGAGTGGAGGATGAAGTTCGCGCCGCACAGCAACGCCGCCATCATCGACACCGCCGACTCCTGCATCGCCTGGCCGTCGGGCACCTTCGACGACGTGAACGCACCCGAGCAGCGCAGGGGGAGTCCCACCCGGCGGGCGAGCTGGCCGACGATCAGCGAACCGAGCGCCGGCTCGGGGGTGCCGAACGTGGGGCTGCCGCTGCGCAACGCCATCGACGACAGGAAGTTGCCGTAGATCACCGGCGAACCGGGCCGGACGAGCTGCCCGAGCGCGACGCCGACCAGGGTCTCGGCATGTGCCTGCGCCACCGCACCCGCGGTGGTGACCGGGCCCATCGCGCCGCCCAGGATGAACGGCACCACCACCGGTGCCTGGTTGGCGCGGGCGTAGGTCTTCAGCGCGCCGGTCATGGTGGCGTCCCACACGAGGGGCGAGTTGACGTTGACGTTGCCGAGGATCACGCACTCGCGATCGACGACGTCGGCACCGAAGGCGATGCGGGCCAGTTCGATCGAGTCGGCGGCCCGCGACGGAGCGGTGACCGATCCCATGAACGCCTTGTCGCTGTACCGCAGGTGGCTGTACACCATGTCGAGGTGTCGCTTGTTGACGGGCACGTCGGTGGGCTCGCACACCGTGCCGCCCGAGTGGTGCAGCCACGGCGTGGCGTACGAGAGCTTCACGAAGTTCCGGAAGTCCTCGATCGTGGCGTAGCGACGGCCGTCGGCGAGGTCGCGCACGAACGGCGAGCCGTACGTCGGAGCCAGCACGACATTGCTGCCACCGATGCGCACCGATCGCTCCGGATTGCGGGCGAGCTGGGTGAACTCGCGTGGCGCGGTCGAGCACAAGGCGCGCACGTGCCCCGGGTCGAACCGCACCCGCAGCCCGTCGACGGTGGCGCCGGCGTCGCGGAACAGCTGCAGCGCCTCGGGGTCGTCGTGGAACTCGATGCCGACGGTCGCGAGCAGTTCGTCCGCCTTGGCCTCGACCAGGGCGAGCCCTTCCTCGCCGAGGAGCTCGTAGGTGGGGATCCGGCGGCGGACGAACGCGGGAGCGGTCGGCCGCGTGCCGCCGGCGCGGGCCGCGTGCCGGGCGGCGCGACCACCGGCTCGTCCGCCGGAGCGTGGGGAGGCGGGCGGCCGGTCGTCGATCGTCATCCCGCGCACCGTAGTGCCGCACCCCGGGACCGAAAACGAGATCTTGTAGCATGCGGCCATGAGCTCAGGTCATGCCTCGGTCCGAGGCGACGGGGCGCTGCGCTCGTTCGTGGCGGCCGCTCGACACGGCAACTTCTCGGCGGCGGCGCTCGACCTCGGGGTGACCCAGTCGGCGATCAGCCACGCCGTCGCCCGTCTCGAACGCCAGATCGGCGTCCCGCTGTTCGAGCGCCGGCCCGGCGGGGTCACGCTCACACCGATCGGGGCCCGGCTGCACGACGAGCTGCGCCGCGGGTTCGGCATCGTCGACCGGGCGGTGTCGTCGGCGGTCAACGCCGCGACGGCCGTCGCCGGACCCCGACCGTCGGTGGTCACGCTCTCGGTGTCCAGCTCGTTCGCCGCGCACTGGCTGCTGCCACGCCTCGGCTCGTTCCGGCGTCGCCATCCGGGCATCGACCTCCGCTACCTCACCAACGACCACGACGGTCGAGTGGGGCTCGACGGCGCCGACATCTGGATCCCGCTCGGCAGCGGCGCGTGGCCCGACCTCGAGACCCACCACTTCTGCGACGAGGAGATCGTGCTGGTCGCGGCGCCCGACGTCGCCGACGCGTGGCACGGCGCCACCCCCGCACAGTTGGTCGACGCGCCGCTGCTCCACCTCGACGAGCGCTATCCGACACGGTTCACCTGGGAGCGCTGGTTCGACCACCACGGCGTGGTGCTCGACCGCCCGCTGGGCGGCGACCACTCCAACGACTACGCCGTGGTGGTACAGGCGGCGATGGCGGGGCAGGGGATCGCGCTCGGCTGGGCCCACATCGTCGGCGATGCGCTCGAGGGCGGACGCCTCGTGCAGGTCGGTGACCAGCGGGTGCGCACCGAGCACCCGCTCACGCTGCTCGTCGAGCCCGGCAATGCCCTCGACGGACCGATCGGCACCGTCGTCGGCTGGCTGCTCGAGGCCGCGAGCGGGACGGTTCCATATCGTGGAACGACCGTACCGTGAAATCTCTGTTTCCGGGCCGAAGACCCTTGACCCTCCGTCCCCCGGTCGGTAACTTGCGCGCGCCGCGACGGACACACCGTCGCGTTGGG
>WBZM01003387.1_pt1 | contig 12489 bp, 6 predicted proteins | sample 5204271 | NCBI WGS metagenome assembly WBZM01 (sample SAMN12344346, study PRJNA552823) | activated sludge metagenome | biome: Activated sludge suspended growth; feature: Nitrification reactor; material: Wastewater; isolation source: activated sludge from nitrification reactor of wastewater treatment...
TAGTATTACTTTCTGTACTTTCTTGAGCTTGTGCTTGTTCACCTTGAGTATTTGCATTTTGCTCAGTTTCAGTAGCAGCAGTTTCAGTAGTTTCAGTTGCTGTATTTGTTTCAGCAGTCTGAGTTTCCTTTACTTCTAATTTATCTAAGATGGCTTTATTTTGTTCAATCAAAGTTTTAACGAGAGTAACTAACTCTGATTCTGTTTTATCTTGAGCATTTTGCTCAGTAGAAACAGCTTGTTCTGTAGAAGCTGTTTGAGCATTTTGCTCACCTTCACTTCCAGAAACTTCTTTTTCTTTATCTTTTTCCATAGAGTTCTTAAGTAGTGTCAGTGTTTCAGAGTTAAGTTTATTACTTTCTGTTATCTGAGCAGCTAAAGAACCAAAAAGTTCTACTAGTTTTTCCATTTCAGGACCTTCCTGTAAATCATTTTCGTTATTAATTGTATCACGACTTGTCTGATCTTGTTGATTAGTTAGAGAATTATCTTCTTCATCTTCTTCGAACGCTTTAGTTATTTTATCACATATTCCAACTAACTTAGTATCCCCTTGTGCTCCAGCTCTTTGTTTTGCAGCAACAATACCGCTCAACATAGCTTTTCCTTCTGAATTTATAAAAGGATACTTAAGTTGACCATCTTCTACTAATAGGAAACCTTCTTTCCAGTCACTAGCTCCAGCTTTATCTAAAGCTTGAAATCTTGCAGTTTGACTAGATGGAGCATTCCAGTCTCCATTTCTACTAGGATTCTTTTCTATTTTTGAGATGATAGAAGAAGTTCTAGTATTATAGGTCTTTCCACTAGATGTAGGAACTTTATACTTTTCCTTCCAATCATCTAGTTTAGAATTGTCTTCTGTTTCAGTTACAATACCTTTTTCTACAGCAATCTCATTAGAATTAGCATCAAAGTTAACAACTTCCTGAACTTTCTTTTCATAGAAAGAAATAGCTCTTGCATGAGTTACAGGAGCTTTACCAAGAGAGTTTTGCTCCATTGCAACAACTCTTGCATTTCTATAACCAGGAACTAATACAAATGAAAGCTCAGCAGCATAGTTAGGAATAGCTGTAAAAACAACTCTTCTCTCTTTACCATTCTTATCTTTTATAACTTGACCTGGATAATGAGGACAATCATCAGACATACCATCAGAATTACATTCCTCGCAGATATATCCTTTAGGCATATAAGATATAGATTGAGTATAATCGATCATAGACATAATTCTGTCTATAGATTCTCTATCAGTAATCATCTGACCACAAAAGACTGTAGGAACTTTAAAGATGCCTTCTGCAACTGCTGCAGATAGAACTCTACCAGCAACATCTGGTTTACCTTCGATTGATGAAAACATATCAGTTCCATCGTTATGATTATAAATAACAGGAATTGGCTGAGGATAAGTAAAAGTCTTCATAAACTTTTTAGCCTCAGAATCATATTTAACTCTTTTATAGTTCTCACTAGGCAAATCAAAAGGCATAACTTCTGATGCTATATAAAGAGAACCAGGAATATTCATGAACTTCTTAGCTTCAGATATAACTTTTTGATATACAGGAGGAGCTTTTTGAACTTGTTCAGAAGATGCATTAGAATCTAATCTTAGAACAGGTAAACTAAGTTCTTGTTTTTCAATTATAATAGAGTCTTTTATTCCACTCATAAAGTTTATTTTAACACACAATTATCTATTTCTACCAGATCCTTCTGTTCTTGGACCTATATAACTTGATAATGTTAGATATATAATGGCCGCAGAAGTTTGTAAAGAATATTTTTCAGAGTAAAACTTAAGAGTACTTGCCATATCTGTAACTTCTTTAGCTCCCCAAGTAAAATAAAAAGTAGAAAGTAAAAGATGAGTAAACTCTTTACTAAACCTAACCTTTTCGATATTAGTATCTCTATCTCTTATACCTTCTATAAATGTTTCTATCATTTCATAAAGAGTAACATTCCAATTTAATTTAGTATCTTCTTTTGATTGCTTTACTATACTTACGACTTCTTTTTCATAATCTTTACCATACCTTTGTCTTAATATTCTAGAAGCTTTATGAAAGATTTTATCTCCTAACCAGAAAAGACCTATATAGTGCTGACAGTAAAATTCCATGTTTGCAAGTATCCATTCATAAGTAGAAACAGGAAATAATCTAGAAGAATCGTAGATAAAGTTATCTCTTCCTGTAGGAACTAATATCGCTAACTTTTTGTTATACCTTTTCCCAAGCTTACACATATAATTATTTATAGTGCTTTGTGTTGCTTTTTCACTTCTTGGGACACTATCATCTCCAGATGCTAGAATATTTACAAGACATTCCGTAACACCAAAAGGTATAAAACCTGGCTCTTCAATAGCTGCAGATTTAAACGCTTTGATCATTTCTTCCATAAGTCTCCTTAATTTTTAGCAGATCCTGGAGTCTGTTCTCCATATTGATTACTAGGATTTACACTCTTAAAGTCATTCTTAATACCTTTCATTTCTATAAACTTATCTATTTCATCTTTTTCTTCAGCTGTAAGAGGTTTTTCCCCAATTCTATCTAAAAGCCTACTTGGAGGCATAACATATGCATTTACTAAGTTTGTTAACTGATTGACTTGAGCAGCATATCTGTTTCTATCAATTTCAACTACTCTTACTTTAATAGGAAGTTCTCCGTCTGGATCTCCTCCCAATCCTACATAGATATCTCTTAAAATTAATTCTTCTAATTGTTCTGCTACTAAAAGACAAGTCATCCAAATAATATCATTAGAAGAAGACTCTATAACTTCTCCAGCCTGTCTACCAGCACCACCACCATCTCCAAGTAAAAGTGCTGCAGTATCAAAGTCTCTTGTGATTCTAGAACTAAGATATTCTACAAAACTATCTAAAGGTATATTGGATCCATTAGGATACAAAAGTTGTATCTTTAATCTATCACTACCAGTAATAAAACCTATAGACTCCATATTATCTATAGCCATTCTTGTTCTTTCTATTTCTGCTTCTGCTTCTTCTTGACTTAAACCTTCACAATCTACAGTTGCTACAAGAATAGGATGCCCATATTGCCACCCTAAGAAGACTAAGTTCTCTTCTAGAATCCTCATATCTTCTATATCTGTTATAGAAGGCATTGCAGGAGGCATAGCTATAGGAGCATTTTTCTCATGGAAATATTTAAAATGAACAATATCTTCAAGAGGTATCTCTTCCCAAGGAAGAGTCTGGCCTATACTATTACCATAATATCCAAGTTGTGAAAGATATTGTCTTCCACCAAAATCAGATCCTAAAAGAGCAGGATATAAACCAGTATGACTTCTTAAATTATTATAAGTATCTTCAGACCATGCTCTAGGTCTTAATCTAGGATGTCTTAAATATTTTTCTACTATATGAGTCTTTTGATTAATCATTACTCTATAAAATAAAGGATCATCAGAAAGTAATCTTTCTATCCTTTTATTAGAACCTCTGTACTTTCTAATAAAAGAATTACCATAAGTATATAGTTCCTTATAAACTGTTTGAACTAAAGAAAGCCAGCTAATTCCAGAGTTTTTCATTATCGTTCTAATGGCTTTTCTCATCTCTTCCGTAAGATCTTGTTTTCCTTTTGGTGGTTTATATCTTGGATTTTCAACAAGACTCATCTCACTTCTCATAGCTCTAGCTGTAGCTGTAACTACAAACTTTCTTAACATACCTTCTTTTTCGTAGAACCTTTCTACTTTTGCAAGGTCGTAGTCAGAAATAAGAGTATATCTTTTAGTATCTGGTCTAGAAAGATTAGCTCCAAGAATAGATTTTCTTACTAAATGATTAGTACCTTGAGAAGGAGAATAACTTATAACAGCTCTGTTAGAAGACCTTTTTATACTAACTGAAGAATTAGAAGTTATATTTTTAACTAACTCAGTCATATATTCTTTAACATCTTCACCAGTTAAAGTTTCTTTTGTTATATCTACAACTTTTGGAAGCCCAGAATCTGGAACAGATTCTTTTTTAGATCTAGTAAAAATATTTTTGACTCTATCTGTTAATTTCATATTATATATTACCTCAAAAGCCTTACTTAAACTTCTTAAGGTTCTCAACCATATTGAGAACCCCTTTAAGTATCTGCTCTCTTGAGTCTCCTATATCTGCTCTAATAACTGGATCTTCTGTAACAAACTGAGAAACCTCAGCTGTATCATCTGTTTCCAGAAGATTAAGACCATTCCTTTTTCTTATTAGTTCTACAAAACCTATCTTGACTGCTTCTGAAAGAATTGGGAAAGAAACATCAGTTCCAGAATTAGTAGTAGATGTTACATAATCTGAAATAACCTCTTCTCTACTATCTGGAAAAACTTGCCTGCCTTGTTGATCTACTACAGCATTTCCAATATCTTCGAATGTTATTGTTTGATAGTTATTTAAACCTTTACCAACAATAGGAGGAATCTGAGGTACTTCTAATAACTTAGGGGCTGGTCCTTGTTCTTGGTCATCAAGTCTATTCATTATAGCTTCTGGAACAGTCTCTGGAGGATAACAATCTCCTATGGTAGTTAATATATCCAAAAGCAATCTTATCATTTCCAATAGCTTTAGAAAGAAAGCCATTCTAAACCCAGTAATTCTAAAATTACCTACAAGTTCAATATTCCTAGCACTCAATGGTATAAGTTCCATTGCCCACTTTTTAATCAGATCATATATCCACTTTATCCCACAACCTAACATTGAAAATAGATCACCAATACCAAAACAATTATCATTCAATAAAGCTTTGATTCTTGCATTGTTCTCAAGAGCAGTAAGTGCTTGATCTATAGGAGCTAAAGCCACTGCTAAAAGAGCAACTATCGATTGAGCAATTCCTCTTTTAAGTAACTCAAGCATAGTTCCCAAAGGAAGCCCTACACCTGTAAATTCTATATCTTGTGCTATTTCAGCATTTAAAGCTTCTAAAAGTTTTTCTAATAGTCTTAAGAACTTTATGATTTTTTGAACATCTTTGTTATCTCCAAAATCTTGAGCATAATCAAATAACTCTGCCAAATCTTTATCTGGACAAAGTTTTTGGTATCTAACTAAGTTACCTAGTACTACTATTGAATATATTACACAGCAAAATATCCTATCAGTTAGAAGACCAGAAAGCATTTTTGCACCAGAAACGCCTTTACGCATTTCATCCATAAGTCTTCCTAAAGTTTCATCTACAGTTTTTACTGCTAAAAATATACTTTTAAAAGGTTCTAACGTTGGCTCATCTCCACCATTAAAATCTATAGTAGTTCCTTCAGCTTCTGCTCTCCTAAGTTCCTCTGTAAAATCAGTATCTACATTTGCCCTAAATGCTTCTAAAATATCATCCTGAGTTAAATCTCCAAAATTACCAAGTTTAGAAAGAGGATTAGCCCCATCTAAAGAAACTCCACATCTCAAACCTCTAGTACTTAAATTAAAAGTTCCAGTATATTCATAATTTTCATTAAAGGAAGACTTAAGACCTACAGTCATAGTTCTTCCAGATCTTGCTGTATTTATAGAATCTGTAGCAATTGAAGAATTATAGAATTCTACTACATCTTCTCCTTGGTTTATTTGAGCTCCACTTCTACTATCTCTCTTAGCTTGATTAGATGTAAGCAGCCAATCCATACTATGCTTAGCTGCATTCTTTTGCATATCAGTCCAACTTTCAGGTTCACATCTTTCAACTGTACATGGTTTTTCTCCAGTTGTTTCTGTATTACCAGTAGACAAATCTGCAACATATCTTGCAGCCCTTTGAAAACATTCACTAAAAGGAGGAAGACTTAGATTACTTTCAGATTCTTCTCCACCACCACCACAGCTATCCCATCCTGGCTGGCAGCATTTGAAAATTGAAAACTGAGCTTCTGTTGGTATATCTCCTGGTTTTAAACATGGACCAGATGGTTCTCCACAAGGGAACCCAAGCAAATCTTTTAATATTCTTTCTAATGCTCCTATAGGTCTTGCTATTATTATTCCAAATTTAATTCTGAAAGGACCTATTTTTATTTTAAGTTTATTCCTTAGATAGCAACACATAAAACCCAAGCTTACATGGACAGCATATGCAACTATAAACCTAACCATAAAAAAGAATAGCCAAAGTCCAGTAACTTTAGGACCTATCTTTTTTGTTTCATTTTCAAAAGCTTTTATACTACTTTCAGATGGTTCTTGAAGCTTCTCTAACTCATCTTCTAAAGTATCAGGTTCTCCATAAAGACCACCAACTTTTGATAAACATTGTATTTCACACTCTGTTAATTGAGTTCTACAATTACCGTTTGGATCATTACATACAGGAGATTCTATGACATTATTAATCATCTCTATTATATAATCAGGAGCTCCAACTAAATTTCCATCTAGTTGACTAATAATCTTATTTTGCAAAGCTATAGCTTCTGATTCAAGAACAATAGACTTATTAATAACTCTATCTAAAGTTTCATTAATAAACTCTTGAAAAGGATCTAGAAAAGTAACTGGTTCAATTCCCTCTACTGGTATTTGTTTTTGTATAACTGGAATTTCATCTATATTAGCATTTTCATTTGCAGACCTTCCTCTAAGAGTTGGCCTAACTATTTCATTATCTCTAACAATTAGAGGAACTTCTGGTTTAGTAAATAATTTACCTCTAGGCATTAAATCCTTCTTCTGCTAGGATTATTCCTTCTATTAGCCCAACCGTATCCTGCAGGAGGTTTAGTTTGATTTTTAGATTGACCTAGTGTTATAGAAGTTGTTGTAATCCCTAACTGTCTCATTTCTTCTTTACTAATACTACCTTTTGTTTTACTTGCCAAGTTAGAAGTAATACCTCTATTTGTCAACACTTTAGGTTTAAAAAAAGTAGAAGAAGAAACATCATTCCATAATGAAACAACAAACTTACTTTCTTCTTTATGTGGTTCTAAATTCTTTCTTATAACCTTTCTTGTTCCTTCTTTTACTATATGGTAATTCCCAGACTTAAGAAAGAAAACATATATAGCTAACATAGCTGAAGAAAACTTATGCAAATTAATTTTAGAGTAAACAGGATAATTATTAGAAGATACTTTATCTATCTTAACTGTTCTTAATTCACTAAGAAGAGTTTTTCTTTCTTTGTCTATATCTAAAGGAGGTATTACTACATTTTCTGTTAGCATTAACCTGGTCATTACAGATACCATAAATACTTTTAATGGCATCTTAACCATCTCTTCTAAACTATCATCTTCTCCTTTTATAGTTTCTATTTCATAGAACGTGCTTTCTCCAAAAAACTCAGCCACAGGTATATATAATATTTCTCCAAAATTAACTACTTCAAATCTTCCAGATAACCACTTATATCTTTCTTCTTCTAACTTTTCAGATATTATTTCTAGAGATAAAGCACCATATCCTTTATCTAGACCTATACCCAAAGGTTGATATTTTTCACATAACTCAAACAACCTTTCAACTGCAGTCATTTGTGTATAAGTAGGAGTTTCTACACTTATAACATCTTGATAGATAATTCTACTATCCATCCCTGCTGGTTGTTTCCAAACAGTAATCTTAGTACCATTTGCTGCTATATTCCAATCTACTCCTATATAAGTATTCCCTGGCATCTGTTCTATTTGTTTAGAAGACAGATAATTCTTTTGCTGGAATAATATTTCTCCTTTTTCAAAAGCTCCAGCATCTCTGGCAGCATCCACAACCTGATCAGTAAAAGCAGAAGAGCCACCAGAAACAAAGTGAGCCAAATACTCTCTAGCAAAAGAACCTTCATCTGGAGCCAATAATCTAGCTAATCTTTCCTTTTCAGGACCCCATTGAGGAGATTCCATAGAAGTATGATGAGAATGTATTTGAGCACTTTGGCAAAAATCATAGAACCATCCTTCAGTTCCTAAAGGAGTTGATTGAGCCCATATAAAAAGATCATCTGCAGAAGTTAATAAACCAGATAAAGCTGTAAATGCTTCAGGAGCTATAAATGCTGTTTCATCAAAAAATAATTTACTACCCCTAGTACCACGAATCTGTTCCCATGCTCTTTTAGTCTGAGTATGGAAAAACTTAACGCTACTTCCATTAATAAGTTCAATCTTTGGAATAGCATCACTACCTTTCATTCCACTAAACAAACTCTTAGGACCACTACGATCTTCTTTTTTGATCATTGCTATAAGTTCTTTATTAGTCTTAAGCATCTTTTCTACATAATCAAAAATATCATTCAAATGTTTTTTAGTAGGAGCAAATAAAATAACTGTAAGATTTTCTTCAGTAAATATTTCCCACAAGATTCTTGCAGACAAAACCAGAGTATTGTGAGTTACTATAAAGTGGTCAGTAAGGTAAGTATGACTAGGATGATCTACAGTTATACATTTAGACAGTTCTTTTCTTACTAGCTCTATTTTCTTAAGAGTTCTAGTAGGAAAATATTTTATTTTATAAAACTTTTCAGCCTTTCTAGGTAAATAGAAAGGATTCATTTCTAACTGTCTTACATAAGAATAATAGAAAACTTTCCCATTAACTATTTTCTCTTTTGTTTTTACTTTACCGCCCAGAGATTCTACTAGCCAAACAAAATCATCAGATAACCTTTTACTTTTTGTACAATATTCATAAGTTCCATGTTTACTAGCATAACCGTCTGTATCCATTAAACCACGCAAGATTTCTATCCTGTTTTCAACAGAATCATGAAGATACTCCCATGGAATAAACTTATCTCCACTTTTAGTGCCCTTAAGTTTCAATCTTAAAAGTTCTGATTCTATAACTCCAATGCCTTGATATGGTCTATTTTTATGCCACTCTTTATCATAACAAATAGAATAAGAGAAAGCCTTACCACTATTTGGAGCTAATTTTTCTTTTAAAATTACATTATCAGGCAATTCTCTCTTTACCTTTTCTACTATTTCTATATCTGCAGATGTGAATGTGTTAGAACCTTTAGTACTAATACATCCATCTCCTAAAAGAACACCCAAAACATAAGGACTCAAAACATGTTTTCTTTCTTCAAAAACAACTGCTTTTGGCAACGGAATCCTTATTGCCTTATCAGAAGTCGGCTCCATCCCTCCTAACTCTATTATTTTTTTAAGAGAAAGAGTTCTCCATCTATGAGTATTATCTCTATATCTTTTTTTAGTTCTACAAAGCCACAAATGGTCTAGACCACATTCCACTGTAGAACCATCAGTAAACTCAAGACGATAAACATCTTTTATTCCTTGCTCAAAAGTATCAATAACTTTAGTAGCAGTTCCATCCATGGCAATTACTTCCATTCCTGGTTGTATTTCTCCCATGGTTACAAACCCATTTGGAGTTAAAACTTTTGAACTGTATGGTTGTTCTTTCCCTATTTGGCGTCCCCACCGTATACCAATAGTTTTACAATCACTAAGAACCTCATGCTGATATGGTCTAAGTTTTATTGGTCTATTTGCATCATTAGGGTCTGCAAGATTTGCTTCTATCCATAAAGAAGGAGTTCCTTCTACTATAATATCAGCAGCTAATTCTTCTGTTATCTGTTGCTGCTCTATCATTCTCTTGAGGCCAGCAACTTCCTCTTTTGTTATAAATTTACCCATAGCTTGGAGTAAAAGTATAGTATCATATTAGTATAGCAATAGGAAGCTATTTTTATGTTATCCAATATAAACAGATCTAATATTTTAAACAGACAGGCTTATCAAGGATATTCTGATTTAAAAAACTTTATAACAAAAAACAATGCAAGGTCAACATTACTAGGAAGAATGAACTCAGGTACTAGAAACTTAATAAATGTAAGCATGACAAGACCAATGGGGAAGATTTCAACTAACTTAAGAAAAGTAGCAACTAATCCTAATGTCTTAAGTTTTGCAAAGAAGGGACTCAAAGGTGGAGCTATAGTTGGTGGAACTGGTATAGGTCTAGGAGTTGCAGCAATAGGTATTGCAAGTGGTATAAGCTCCTGGGCAAGAAATATAAGACAACCCCCAGTTGTACATACTAGCAGAATAAGGAACACAGGTCAAACAAATACATACTTCAATATGGGAGCTGATCCTTTTTCAGGAGTAAGATTTGGTGGACGCAGAAGAAACTTCATGTAATATAAATAATGCCTTTACCGATAGCTCAATCTAACGATGCACAATTTGCACAACAGCTAGCATTATATAGACAGTCAGAAGTAATGTCTCAACTGGCTATGGAAGAGCCAGCTAGTCCTAATATACCATGGGACGAATTTAAAAACCAAGCATTCTCAGAATATCTTTCAAACAGTGCATCAAATGCTGGAGCATTAGCAAGCTCAGTAGTTAGAGCAAACTTTTTAAAAACACTTGGAATTGGCCACCAAAGATTTGGAAAATATAATCCACTCAGCCAAAGAATAGGAAGTGCTGTAGGAGATATATTTTCAGATACTGGTGGTTATATGTACAAAGGTACCAGTTGGAAAACTCCTGGGCAGTACAGTAATGCAACCAATGCAATGCGTTGGTTTGTACCAATGGCAAATGATACAAGAGGACTTTACTCTGATCCAACAGAACTTAAAAAGTTATCTGGAATAAAAGGATCTGTCAAACGAGGAACAGCAAGTCTAGGTTACAGAGGTGGCCGTGGAAGAATAACAGCAGGTATAAGATCATATCTAGGGTGGAACTGGATGTTAGGGAATCCTGCTGATATGTCTTTTGGAGAACATATAGGTTCTTTAGCTAAACACATAGGAGTATCTTATGGTTTAGACTTTGCAGTAAATAAACTAATAAGAACTCCTGGTAAACTATTTGAACATCTAACATCATTTTCTGGAGGAGATTTCCTAAAACAAATGTTTGGAGACTCAGGAACCCTCCAAGCAGAAAAGGGATTGTTTAGTCAAAAGCTACAAGAAAGAATAGATAAGTTTAACAGCAAGGGAGAAGGATCAACAGCAAGACAAAGAGTTTTAAGAGCACAACAAGCAAAAAGAATAAGAGCTTCAATGTCCAAAGAGATATCTTCAATGAACATGTCTAATAAGAATATTATCTATTCTAAGATGAAAGAAGAGACAAGCAAGCTTCTTTCTTCTAGTGATAAAAATGCATTTCAAAGAGGAGCAGAATTCGCCAGAAGATTTGTAAGAAATTCTAAATATGGACATACTGGAAGTGCTAGAGGAGTTATGGGTTTCTTTGACTACTTTAGTAGTGCTAGACAAGCTACAGATGAAATTGCAGGAAAAGGAATCTTTAGACTTGCTGGAGAAACAACAAAGAATACATATGCTTATATGTTTGCAAAAGGTAGTGGAGAAAAAGCAGTAGAAAGTTTTGGAGCACTTTCTACAAGACTAACAAGAAACATGTTTACAATAGGTGGAATGGCCCTAAGAGTTGCAAATATAACTTCTGGAGCATTAGCTGTGGCAGGTTTAGGAAGCCAGCTAGTTAAATACAGAGACAACTTAAGAAAAGAATATATAAGAAATATGACAAGTGACAGCATGGCTTATTCATATATGCCCGAAATGGGAATGTCAGGAACAGAAAGAACAAGAGCTATAGAAGCAATACAAAATTCAAGTATGGGTTTAAGAAACTTCTTAGGACAAGAAGGAGCAATGGTTCATTAATATCTATAAGCTTGTTCTAACTGACCCCTCATAACTGAAGAAGTGGATGGAGGGTAATTTCCTTTAGTTAAACCATAAAAAGATGACTGTAACGCATTACTTGCATCATTAATATAATCATTAGGATCTAATCTTTTAGGTTGCCTTACTACAGGAATTTGAGCTCTGGAAACTTCATTAGTATTATGAGCTACTGGAGTTACATACTGAGGTACTTTTCCTCTTCCTTCATAAAGAACAGGACCAGAAGATATGCCTTTACTTTTATCATAAATCCTTGTAACTTCTCCTATTCTTTTTCTAGAATTAGAACTTTCTATTGAAGAAACAATAGAAGCATAAGTATTTTGTTCAGGATTTTGTTTTAGCAAAGTATTAGGATAATCTGTATAAGAATAATTACCTTTAATAGCTATAGCACTCTTATCATTTCTAATAGTAACTCTGGTAAGAGTATCTTTAATCTGTCTTCTCCCAGCAAAAGCAGAACTTAAATCACTAGCTTCTTTATCAAATAAAGCTTTCTCAAAAGTTATTTGCTGATTGTAAGGAAGATATGCGCTTTTTCTTTTATCTATACTTTCAAACACTTCTCCTTTAAAACTACTTCTTGAAAAGGCAGAAGAACTTCTATCCCAGTAAATAGAAAAATTAGGCCTTACAAAGTTTCCTTTTCCAATATACATTTTATTTAAAGCTAGATTATCTAGCATATTGTCAGAAACTTTGTATTTGAAAACTTGTTCTGGATAAACATGTATTTGTCTTTGCTTAGCAGAAAAACCTAAATAATTTATTTGAGCTT
>WBZM01003388.1_pt1 | contig 12486 bp, 18 predicted proteins | sample 5204271 | NCBI WGS metagenome assembly WBZM01 (sample SAMN12344346, study PRJNA552823) | activated sludge metagenome | biome: Activated sludge suspended growth; feature: Nitrification reactor; material: Wastewater; isolation source: activated sludge from nitrification reactor of wastewater...
TCCGCTCCGGCCGCGCCCGCTACATTGGCGCGTCGAGCATGTACGCCTGGCAGTTCGCCACGGCTCAGTACACCGCCGATCTGCACGGCTGGACGCGGTTTGTGTCTATGCAGAATCACTACAACCTATCACAATGAACTCCGTTGCATACTTCGCGGGCGTCTGCCGCTAGGCGAAAGCGGGGCAGTGGGTCTAGCCGGCGCATTCTTCGCCTTAGTGGAAAGCGCGGCGGCCGGTTGAAAGGCTTGGGGCATGGCTTATCATGCCCTTTTCGCGTTTATGCGGTTTATTGAAATGGGACTTTTGAAACACCAAAGAGGAATGCTATACTATGGACGTGCCTAGTGTTGTAGTGCAACAACAAGACCTAGCGACAATCGAAGAGGCGACCCGCCTTGACCTGAATCCGGCGGCGGTCTATCTGGCCGGGCTGGCCCCGTCCAGTCGTGACACCATGCGCCGGGCGTTGGACATCATCGCCCGCATCATCGGCGGCGACGCGGCCGGATACTTGGCCGTGCCGTGGGCGCAGTTGCGCTTTCAGCACACGGCGGCGATACGGGCGCAACTGGCGACGCGCTATAGCCATGCGACGGCTAACCGCATGTTGTCGGCCTTGCGGGGCGTCCTGAAAGCGGCGTGGAAGCTTGGCCTAATGAGCGCCGAGAACTACCAAGCGGCGGCCGACGTTGACCACGTGATAGGCGAAAGCGTGCCCGCCGGGCGGTCGGTTCCATCGGGCGAACTGGCGGCGCTGCTAAACACGTGCCGGCAGGACATCGGCGGGATACGCGACGCGGCAATCATTGCCGTCTTGTATGCTTGCGGACTGAGGCGGGCCGAGTTGGTCAACCTTGACCTTGCCCACTACGAACGCACGGCCGAGGGCGGGCGGCTTCTGGTACACGGCAAGCGCAACAAGCAGCGTTACGTGCCCCTCGTGGAAGGCGCGGCGCGGGCGCTGGCCGACTGGCTTTCCGTTCGTGGCGACGCGGCCGGGCCGTTGTTTCACGTTGTCGGCAACAGGAATCGGGGCGGGCGCATGACGACGCAGGCGGTTTACGCCATGTTGAAGGCGCGGGCGACGGCGGCGGGCATTCCCACCATGTCGCCCCATGACTTGCGCCGGACGTTCGTGGGCGACCTGCTAGACGCTGGGGCCGACATCGTGACGGTGCAAAAGCTGGCCGGCCATTCCAGTGTAGAGACGACGGCGCGCTATGACCGGCGGGATGAGAAAGCCAAGGCGGCGGCCGTGGCCCGGTTGCACGTGCCGTATCATCGGCGGGCGTTGGTAGGGTAGGCAATGACTGAGTAACGGCAAGGAAACGCCCCAACGACGCTAGGAACGTCCTGGGGCACGGTCGGACGATGCAAGCGGCCGACAAGCCGAGTGTAGCACACTTTGGGCCGCTTGCGTCAAGACGACGCGAGCGGCTTTTTGATTGGGAGTAGTGCTATGAGAGACACTTGTATTGCAGATGAGGTAATCAGGTTGATACCGCGTGAAAACCTGTTGAGCCTTGTAAGCTATTGTGCCGGTGGGCTTCACTATCAAGCTTCTCCCGTTTTTCTTGAAGACTTGAATCTGCCGGCACGGATTGCCGTTCACATAGTACGGTCAGTAAGGATGCTGGATGACCCAGACGCTCAAGTTAGGGAAATGGCCCAGGTTGTAACCGTCATTGCCACTCCGCTACCGCCCAACATGCGTGTACAAATTTGGTGTAGGGTTGATTGGTTCAATACAGAGTATGGCCGCCTTTTTGAACCGGCCTTTACGCCATGCGAAGTAGGAGCGGACATCATGCGCTATCTACTACGCATGATAGAGGGCAATGAGCGTGCGGACGCATGGCAACCGCTTAAGGGCAAGCTGACAACGGAGTTTAGCCCAGCGTTACAGGCGATTACTCTTAATTGGCGTATCTCTGAGTTGAAGAGGTGGGTTGAAGATTTCAGGAGTGACACGAATGCCGACATCCTGCTATTTCATAGTGAGGCAAAGGGATACATAGACATTTACAACGAATACCCGCGCCCAATGGTCGGTATGCGTTGCGAGCGCCCCGTCAATAGTGAAATTGAGTTGATACCCTACCTTTTGAAAGGGGCGACGCCCTCGGCCATTGCGGAGTTGCAACGCTGGCATGACGCGCTAACAGCGGCGACGCTTTCGACGGCTAAAACTAATCAGGGTGGCAAGTCAACGGGTAGGAATGACCGCAATTATATGCCGCCTGACCTTCCAGAAGAGTTACATGATTTATGGCGTAGCACTCGGTTTCAACGCGAGGCAGCTTGGTATTCAACCGCATGGGAGCGAGCTGGAAAAGCCTGGGCCGAGACTGTGAGAACAAACCCGCCTAACACGGCATTGACCAACGAAGAGGCAGCGGTTAGTGTCAACGCAGACGCGGCGGCCGATAAGCATTTACGCTTGGCTACCCTAGCCCGCCAATATAGTCTGAGAGGAAAGCATAAGGTAAAGCCTGACAGTATAGAGCTATGGGAACAGATAGCCGAGCTAAAGAAATTTTCACTGACTGATTCGCGGATTTGTGACCGGATAACTGGCTTGTCGCCTCGCAACCTTAGATACCACAAACAACGGATGAAAGAGACGGGTTATTGGTCTGACTGCGGTTTACCTGATTAGCAGGTCAAACTGTCACAATAACTGTCACTAACACTGCATTCCAAACTGTCACCTTAGGCGGTTATCATGCCCAACATGATAACCGCTTTTGATTTTATGAGGTGGCAACGTGTTACGAATGCTAATCGCTCTAAACGATGATGAGCGCCGCGCATTGTCCCAATGTGCCAAGCATGAGCGGCGCGAGATTCGCCAACAAGCGGCCGTCATCATTCGACGTGAGTTAGAGCGGCGCGGCCTATTGCCGGCCGACGACACGCCCGACGCCCGCCCCGCCCAAGAGGTGCATCATGCCCAAGCCGGTTAGTATCAATGCCGACGAACGCGCCCGGCGTCTTGCGAACGTGGCCGCCATTCTCATTGACCTGGGGCGGCGCGCCCAGGCTGAGGAAGCGGCGAAACAGGCGGCCGAACATCCCGCGCCGGCCCAGGAAGGCAACCCAACATGACTACAAAACACAACCGCCCAGCCGGGTCTAACGGCTGGGCGGCGACGAACTCAAACCAATACGGGCGACAATCACAGTGTAGCACAGACGTTCGTTCAATTCCAGTGCGCCGCGCCGACGGCCGTATTGTGGGCCAGCTATGCGGCGACGTTCTGAGCAAGCGCGCCAAGCGTGAGCACATGTTACGCGAGCCGGCGGGCTGGGCGTGGGATGATTGCATTCTGGCCGAGGCCGAGCGGGCCGGGGCGCGCTTCACTGAGGTTGAATGCGCCGGCCTGATTTATCGGGCGGCGCTGGCAGACTTCAACCGTTACGGCTTTCCCGTCCGGCGCGGGTTTGGCGACCAACGCGGCCTAGCGTTGGCCTACTGGCGTATCCGGCGCGTGGGTGAGGCAGTGCCGCCGGTGCAACTCAGTTTGTTCGGTGAAGGTCGATGACAACGGCAACACAACGGCAACGCGGCACAACGGCGGCCGATGACCTACACGACTTTGCCGGCCAGCTTCACACGTGGGGCGCGGCGGTAACGGCAATCAAAGCCGGCACAAAGCGGCCGGGCCACAAGTGGCAGCAATGGCAGGCCGAGCGGCAGACGCGGGCCGAACTGGACGCGCTGCCGTGGCCCGACGCGGCGGCCGTGGGCGTCGTCAATGGCAGCGGCGATTTTCGCGTCTTCGACATTGACGCAGTGAAGGACGGTGACGGGCGACCCGTTGCGCCCGTGCCTGAAAGCGTCGTCATTGACCTGCTATCCGCCCTCGGCTTGCCCGATGATTACCAATGGTCATATCGGAGTGGCAGCGGGGCGGGCTGGGGCGTCGTCATTCGTTGCGCCGAGGGGCTGCCCGACGGTCTGCCGGCCGGGGCGGGCGTCATCATCGGCGCGCCGGCCGACGGCCGCAACTTCGGTCAACTAGAACTTCGTTGGGCGACGGGGCAAACAGTCATTGACGGGGCGCACCCCACGGGGCCGGGCTACCGTTGGCGACGGGGTGAACGGCCATTCGTGCCGCCGGCGCTGCTAATGGCGGCAATGGTGGGGCGCGGCTTTCGCGCCGTGGCCCAATTGCCCGACGCGCCCGACGCGCCGCCGGCCCCGCCCGCGCCCTCGGCCAACGGCACGAACGGCGGCGGGCGCAAGGGTTACGGCGCGGCGGCGCTGGCCGACGCAATCCGGCAAGTAAGCACGGCCACGCCCGGCGACCGCAACAAGGCGCTATTCCGGCAGACGGCCGCCCTTGCGGAGTTGGTCAACGGCGGCGCGCTGGCTCGGCCCGACGTGGAACGGGCCATGACCGGCGCGGCACTGGCCGCCGGACTGCCGGCCGATGAGGCGGCGGCGACGGTTGCCAGTGCCTTCACCCGCGTAGGCACGACGGCGCGCGCGCCCTCGCCCTCGGCCAACGGCCACGGGCCGGCGACAAACGGCGCGTTAGGGCAATCGGCCGCCCCAAGTGGGAAAGGTGGCAACGGGGCGGCCGGGGCGACGGGGCAAGCAACCGGCGGGCAGGCGCAAGGCGGCGGGCCGGGCGCGGTAACGGTCGAACCGACGCGCCTTGACGATACGGGCAACGCCGAGCGCTTTGTCATCCAACACGGTGACGACGTGCGCTATGACCATACTCATCCAGGCTGGTACATCTGGACGGGCACACACTGGCGACGGGATGACGATGGGGATATTCAGCGCCGAGCGAAGGCGACGGCGCGCGCCCTCTACAACGACGCAAACACGGCGGCCCAGGCTGGGCTAGACGGCGCGGCGGCCGAACTGTCGAAGTGGGCGCGGCACTCGGCGGCCGAGGCGCGGCGCAATGCGATGCTCAATCTGGCACGGGCCGAGGCGGCCGTGGCCGTCACGCATGACCGCTTCAACCGCCATGACCTGCTACTCAATTGTCTGAATGGCACGCTAGACCTTGCCGCCGGCCAGCTACGCGCCCACAACCGGGGCGACCTGTTGACCTACGTCCTACCGGTTGACTACGACCCGGCGGCCGTCTGCCCGACGTGGGACACGTTCATTACTCGTATCACGGGCGGCGACGCGGCGCTCGGCGCGTTTCTGGCGCGGGCCGTCGGCTACACCTTGAGCGGGGCCACGGCCGAACAATGCCTTTTCTTTCTCTATGGGCGCGGGGCCAACGGCAAGAGCACGTTTATTGAGACGGTCATGGCCCTACTTGGCGACCTCGGCCACAAAGCCCGCGCCCAGGCACTCATGGCCGATGAGCGCGCCGGCGTGCCCAATGAGATAGCGGCGCTGGCCGGCAAGCGGCTCGTTGTTGCTTCGGAGTTGGCCGACGGCGGCCGGCTGAATGAGGGCTTGGTCAAAGACCTAACCGGCGGCGATACCATGAGCGCGCGCTTTCTATACGGTGAACCGTTCACCTTCAAGCCGACGTTCAAATTGTGGCTTTACGGCAATCACAAGCCGGCCATTCACGGCACAGACGACGGCATTTGGCGGCGCGTGCGTCTTGTGCCGTTCACTGTCCAGATACCTGAGAATGAACGCGACGCCACCTTGCCCGCCAAGTTGCGTGCCGAGTTGCCGGGCATTCTGGCGTGGGCCGTGCGTGGCTGGCAGGACTATCAGCGGGGCGGGCTGGGCGCGCCGGCAGCCGTCACCCAGGCGACGGCCGAGTATCGGAGTGAATCCGACATCATCGGCATTTTCCTAGATGAGCGGTGCATTGTGGGCGCGGGCACGACGGCGCGGGCCAGTGAACTGTATCAGGCGTTTAGTGAGTGGGCGAAAGCCAACAATGTCCGGGCCATGTCGGGCGTCCGTTTTGCGAAGGCGCTTAAAGAACGCGGGTTTGTGAATGGGCACGACATGCGCGGCTCATTCTGGCAGGGCATCGGCATCTTGGCGGCTATTCCATGACGGGTTATGACGGGTATGATGGTTTTTGCGGAAACTTTTCAAATTGATTTTTTACACGTAGGACTTTCTGAAAAACCCATCATACCCGTCATAACCCGTCATAGAAAGAGAACATGATGAGCACTGAAATCCTAACCGGCGACTGTTTGAAGGTGCTGCCCACGTTGCCGGCGCGGTCGGTCAATCTGGTATGCACTAGCCCGCCCTATCCTGGGCAGATGGGCAACGGGCAGACGGTGGCCGAGTGGCTGGATTGGCTCGGCCATGTCGCCCGGCAGTTGCGCCCCGTCCTTGCGCCGTCGGCCGTTGTCGCCCTAAATGTCGCCTTCAAGCGGACGGCCGACGGCTGGCAGGATACGCGCCTTTGGGCGGGCGTTGCATCGGCCCTTGAGGCGGCCGAACTCCGCTGTTTGGACGTGTATATCTGGCACAAGACCAACGGGGCGCAAAACGGGCCATTGACCTATGCCGACGCGCCCGGCTATGAACCCGTATTCGTCTATACCAATGCCGAGCGGCCCGGCGGCGTGGCCTTCACTCCCCAGCGCCGGCCCTACGCGGCCAAGAGTATCAGCGCCGGCGGCGCGGCGCGCATCGGCAACGGGCGCACGAAAGCGCCGAACGGCGGCGGGGCGCGGCAGACGAACGTGATTACCTTGCCTACCGTCGCCAGTGACGGTGCTCGGCCACGGGCGCGGGGCGTGTCCTTTCCTCTGGCCCTGCCGGCGCGGTTCATACGGCAGTACACGCGGCCGGGCGATTGGGTCTTGGACGTTTGCGCCGGCGTGGGCACGACCTGCCGGGCGGCGGCCGAGTTGGGGCGGCATAGCATCGGGATTGAGATTGACCCAGCTGAGGCAGACCGGGCGCGGGCGTGGCTGGCCTTGCCAGTGCAATCCGGCTTGTGGCTGGGTGAAGGTGTGAGCGCGCCATGACCAAGACAGATGGGGCGATTGACCGGCTACGCCAAGAGCGTGGCGACCTCTTACGACTGTGTGAAGCCCAACGGCGCAAGCTGGAACGGCAGAAACGCGAGATTGACCGGCTACGGGCGCGGCTAAAGGAACTGGGCCAATGAGTAGGGCGGCGGCAGCGTTGCGACGATTGGAGCGGCAAGCGGCGCGGCAGGGCGTGGGGCGCGTGTTGCCCATCATGATACTCAGCTATGAGGATGGTCTTTACCATCATGGCGACCTGACGTATACCGAAGAAGAGGTAACGGCACTGCAAGCGGAGTATCAGCTAATCGTCGCGTGCTACAGTGACGACGCGCCGCCCGACGGTGGGCCGGTGATACAAATGACCTGGGGCGACGGTGACGACGATGCGCCGGCGGCTTGACCGCTTAGCTCGGCGCGTAGAGGTGTGCCGGCAGTCGGCCGCCCCGACGATGGGCGGGCAGGTGCATACCGAACCTGAGCACGTGGCCGAGGTTTTGACGATACTGATTGATTGCGGAGTTTGGACGGTTGACGACGTGGCCGAGCGGGCCGGGCTATCGGCGGCCGAACTGCGTGACTTTCTGGGCGGCGCGCCCGCCGGGGAATGGTGAACATGTCTGACACGTCTGAAAACGGCCGAGAAAGTGCCCGATTGAGCGCCAAGCAGCACAAGGCGCTTGAAGCGTTGTTGGCCGGGGCGACAAAGGGCAACGCGGCGGCGGCGGCCGGCGTCAATCCCAGAACGCTCAATCGATGGATGAATGAGGACATCCACTTTTGGGACACCTTGCAGAGCGAAGGGCAAAAGACGGTCTTCGATGCGACGCGGCGGCTAACGGCGGCAATGGATACGGCCGTCACGGTCATGACCGAAGTCATGACCGACGGCGACGCGCCGGCGGTCGTTCGTTTGCGGGCGGCGCAAGTCGTGACAGAGACGGCTATCAAGCTCATTGAAACGTCTGACATCTTGCAACGGCTTGACGAACTGGAAACAAGGCTAACGGGCAGTGAAGGCCAGAATCGTTAGGCGACTGGATAGGCTCAATCGGCGTCTGCCGCCCGCGTGGAAGGACTTGACCCGGCTCATACTGCCGGCCGGTGAAGCGTTGAATCAGGCCGAGGCAGACGCCTATCTTGCCCACATACGACGCAACGGCACGCCCGAACAAGAAGCGCTTTGGGATGAGTGGATGGAGCGCAACTGGCCACGTATCTGGGCCGTGTGGGATGAGCGCTATCCGGGCTGGCGGGATGCGCCGTTTTGGCCGGCACGGCCGGCAGATGAGGAAGGCGACGAATGGACGTGAGGCAAGCCAAACAGGACATGACGGCGGCCGAGGCAACGCGGCGGCAGCTTGTGGCTTATGACCTGTTGGCCCTGCTAATCGGTAAGCTCGGCATTGACGACGTTACCCACGTATTGCGTTACTGGTACGTCGTCACGTCGCTTGACGACAAGCGCCGAGGGCGGGCCGAGCGGCGCGCCCGGCAGAACGGCAAATAATGCGTTTCGCGGGGCAATGGCGGGGCGACTGGACTTTTACAACTGAATAGGGCAAGAGTGCTACAATCCCCTTGAAGGACGGGGCAACGATGATTGACGACGAATGGCTTACTACTGAGCAAGCGGCCGAGCTTAGTGGGTATCATGTGAACCACTTGCGTAGGCTCATACGGGCCGGCGTGATACGCGCCAAGAAGCTGAGCTTCTTATGGCTTGTGCATCGGCAATCACTACTTGATTACATGGCCCAGGCTGAGCAATCAGAAGATAAACGACGCGGCCCCAAGTGACTTGATTGACACTACGAAACGCAATCGATATACTATGCTCATAGCTTAGAACATATCTAAGCCTAAGAGCGGGCTTACGCAGTGTTGGAAGCACTCCGCAAGCCCTAACCCATAAGCCGGGATAAGCGGCCTACGGGATGACCCGATTCTAACAGCGGGCAACCCTACGCACAACCGGCGCGGGTTGCCCGTTTTGCATTGGATGAGGTGACTAGCGATTGAAGAAAGAGCGTTGGCGCGCAAACACAACCGCCCGGCAGGATGACCGCCCTACTCTGCCGGCGGCCGCAACGACGGCGGGCTTAACAGTCACATAAACGAACGGAGCGCGCATGAAGGTTAACCCATGCGCGCCCACAAGCGGGCGACGGCCTAACGTTGGACGCGGGCGGCCGTCGCCCAAAGAGGATTGTAACACAATGAGCGGTCAAGACTTCGACTTCGGATTGGGTGACATTCTGCAGGAGAATGACAGCGGGCACACACTGGCGCGGGGCGGCGCGGCGTTTCTGGCCGTCCTGTTTCTGGTACTGTCCAGTATCACGACCTTTGGCTTCTTCTCTACCTACGCGGCCGACATCGGCGCATGGGCCGGGCCGACGGCCGCGCCCCTTGTGAGCGGCGTGATTGGCGTCTTGTGCCTGGACGTGGCCGCCCTCTTGTGGGGCTATGTTCGCAGTCGGGCGGCGACCTCGGCGGCGCAAATGGCCATTGCCCTTGTGATTAGCATCGGTGACTTGCTCTTGGCGTTGGCGTCTTCGGCCCTGTTTATCATCCTGAGTACCAGCTTGGAAACAGGCGTGAGAGACGCGGCCGGGCAACTGACCGGCTTTGGGGCGACGGTCAATTGGTTTGGGGTGGTCGTGATTACGGCCGCCCTTGTGGGCAACTTTGCCAGTATTTTCGCCTGGACACAGACGGGCGCGGATACCAAGAAGGCGCAACAGACGACCGAACTACGGGCGGTTGTGACGGCCGGGCAGCATACGATTGACAAAGAGCGGACGGGCCAGATTGTCACGCGCACGATTGGCGACATCCGGCGGCAACTGCCGGCGGCCGTTGACGGCATGGCGGCGCGCAAGTCGGCCGAGTATGTGGACGCCAAGCTGAGGCGCGGCCACGCCCTGCCCGCCCCGATTGAACCGGACACGGGGCAAGGCGACATGGACTTGGAAGACCTTGTGTCCTACCTTGTCGAAGAGCGGTTGAAGGAACGTGAGCGGGCGGCTCGGCCTGTTACTGTATCGGAGAACGGGCACGGGCCGAGCGCCGCCCGCCCTACGCAACGCCCCGACGGGCGCTAAGCAAGGTGCATCATGACGACCAAGACCAAGACGCGGCAACGCAGAATGACCAACGACCCGACGCCCTGGGCGGCCGAGTGGACGCGCCCGGCAGTGGACGCGGCAAGCAGCGGCATGAGCGACCTGATACCCACTGCGACCATTGCGGCCGGCTCATGTCGCCCGGCAGAAACGGACGGCGGCGATATTGTAGCAACGCTTGCAAGCAGCGGGCAGCCCGTGGGCGACGCGCCGAGCGTGAGCCTGAGCGCGTCGCCTGATACGTTGGCGATACGTCTACCAGTACCAAACGTATCACGGGCGTGTGAGCAATGCGGCGCGGTATTCGTCGCCCGGCGGCCGTGGGGCCGCTTCTGTAGCAGCTATTGCCGTCGCCTTGCGTGGCTTGACCGCAATCCCGAACGGGCGGCCGAATTGGCCGAGCGGGATAGGGCGCGGTTGAAGGCGCATATCATCGGCAACGATGGGGAGTGGGTTGAAAGAGAGGCATACCATGATTAACGGATTGGCAGCGGCGGTATTCCTGGGCATGGCGATTCTCTTTCTTGGCGTGGCCGTGGAAACGGGCGCGGCGCTGGCATGGGTTTTCGCGGCGCTTAACGGAGTGCTTTCCATGCTCAATCTAACGGTCTACATGGCGAAAGAGAAGGACGCGGGAAAGAACCTGTAGAAGTTTGGCGCGGCCGGGCCGGTTGACCGTCGGCCCGGCCGCTTGAAGAGGGGCATCATGACCAAGCGGGCGATACTTTACGCAAGGGTAAGCGGGGATGACCGCAAGTATGCAACGTCGGGCATTGAAAGCCAGTTGGCCGACTGCCGGCGCTATGCGGCCGAACGCGGCTATACAGTGGTCAATGAGGTGTATGAGACGCCCGACAAGGTAACGTCGGGCGCGGATTGGTTGCCAGAGCTTGACCGCGTGTTGAAGCTGGCCCAGGGCGGCGCGTTTGACGTGCTGGTAGTACGCGAGATTGACCGATTGGCGCGCAACCGTTTCAAGCAAATGTCGGTTGAAATCCAGTTGGAATCATGCGGGGCGCGGGTTGAATACGTCATTGGCCAGTTTGAGGAATCGGCCGAGGGGCGGCTACTCAAAGGGCTTATGTCAGAGTTTGCGGAGTATGAGCGCGAGAAAATCAGGGAACGGACACAACGCGGCCGGTTACGTTCTGTCACGTCGGGGAATGTAACTATCGGTGGCAGCTACGCCCCATATGGGTATGACTTGGCGACCGTCAACGGCCGGCGCGTGCTAGTGGTCAACGAGTGTGAAGCGGCAACCGTCCGGCTTATCTTTGACCTTTACGCCAATCAGGGGTATAGCCTCTATGGTGTGCGTGACTATCTGGATATGCACCATGTCCCCAAGCCGGCTAAGGGCAACAACCACAAAGCGCGTAGCAAGCCCTCTAGCGCCATGTGGTCAATTGGCACAATAAACGGCATTCTGGATAATGAAACCTATGTCGGCCATTGGCACTACCGCAAGACAAAGCGCGTGAAGGACGTGGCGACGGGCAAGTATCACAACAATGACCGCCCGCGTGAGGAATGGCTTGAAATCAACGTGCCGGCGATTGTGCCCGCGGCCGACTTTGAAGCGGCCCAGGCGCGCCGGCGCAACAACAAGCGGCAGATGGGCCACCATCGTAAGTATGACTACCTTCTCGGCGGCATGTTGAAGTGTGGTCATTGCGGTAACAGCATGTCGGGCATGACGAAGGTGTATAAGGGCATCGGTTACGGCTACTACAAATGCAATGCCCATCATCTGCCAAAGAAGTATGGCTTCAAGTGCGACAATGCCCAATTCAAGGTCGGCATCGTTGACGGCGTGGCATGGGAGTATGTCAAGGCGGTCTATATGTCGCCCGATACGCTTGACGTGGCTTTGGCAAACTACCAGGCGCAACAGGCCGACGCGCAACGCCCACAATTGCAGATGATTCAGGCGACGGCAGCACGTCTAGAAGCGGCTGAGCAAGAGAAGGCGCGCCTTGTAAAGGCTTATGCGGCGGGCATACTGTCACTTGACGAAATCGCAACGACAAAGGGCGAGCTTGACCGGCGTTTGAATGACCTAACCCAGGCCCTCGCACAACTACGGGCCGAACTGCCGGCGACGATGCTAACCCAGGATGACGTAAGCCGTATCAAGCAAGAGGCGGCCGAATTGCGGCAAGGTGTGGAATTGGCCGACAACGACCCGGCAACCCAACGACGTATACTAGAGCAACTTCTGATTGAGTGCCGACTGTCCCATGTGGACGGCCAGAGATGGATTGAGATTGATAGCATCCTGGGCGCGGCGCGTTTACCAGCGGATTACACTACAACCTTGTCTACCGCGAGGAAGAGCGAGAAATGATCCCCTTCTGCCGGGCGCAGGGCGTCGGCATCATCCCGTGGAGTCCACTGGCGCGGGGCTTCCTGACGGCCCGCC
>WBZM01003389.1_pt1 | contig 12479 bp, 8 predicted proteins | sample 5204271 | NCBI WGS metagenome assembly WBZM01 (sample SAMN12344346, study PRJNA552823) | activated sludge metagenome | biome: Activated sludge suspended growth; feature: Nitrification reactor; material: Wastewater; isolation source: activated sludge from nitrification reactor of wastewater treatment...
GTGGTGCGCCTTGGGGTTGTCGTAGTCGGCGAGGCGGTAGCGCGGGAGGATCAGGTCTCGGATGGCGTCGAGGGTGCTGTCGTCTTCCATCAGCGCGGCCGGGTCGTCGGGACTGAATCGGTGGCTCAGTGGGGTTGCGACGCGGGTGGGGAAGTGGAACTTCTCGCCGTTGGCGAACTGGAGGTACTCACGTTCCTCGGCGATGCCGTCGGCTCCGATGACGGTCTCCTTCTTGGCGGTGCGCTTGATGAAGGAGCGGGTCCGTCGGACCAGGTGGTCGCTCATCAGCCGCTTCCAGTCCTCGGGTTCCTCGGACTTGCGGAACGCGGTGAGGGTGTTGATCTTCCCGTCGACTTTGGCGGCGAGGGCCTGGTCGCGGCGCAGCGCCTCGGTGGGCACGATGCCGAGGTCGTCGTCGTCGTCGATGTAGAGGCCGATCTGGTTGGCGACGTCGGTGAAGGCGAGGTTGTAGGGGGTGGCGGTGAGCAGCAGCACCTTGGAGCTGTTGGCGCGGATGTACTGGTGGATGGCGTCGTAGGCGATGGTGGCGTTGTTGCGTAGGTTGTGCGACTCGTCGCAGATGACGAGGTTGAACCGTTTGAGCTCGGGCAGGACCTTGTCCGCCATTGAGTACGGGATGACTCGGCCGTTGATGTCGTAGGCCTCGAGGTGCTCTTCCCACATCGGTTGCAGGTTCTTGGGGCACAGCACGAGAGTGGAGTAGTCCTCAGCAGCCTGCAGCATCAGCGCAGTGGCGACGGCGGTGAGGGTCTTGCCGAGGCCGACGACGTCGCCGAGCATGGTTCCCCCGCGGCGGACGATGCGCCTCGACAGGGTGCGCACCGCGCTCTCCTGGTAGTCCAGGAGCAGGTCGCTCATCGACTTCGGCAGGACGTAGCCCATGCCGTCGCGGGCGTCCTGGGAGAGGGAGTGGCAGACCTTGAGGTAGACCTCGAACGGCGTCGGTTGGGTCTCGTCCGCCCAGGACTGCTCGATCAGGTCGATGATCTCGGCGGTGATGTCAAGAGAGAACGGGTCGTCCCACCGTTCCTGGAACCAGTCGGCGAGCTTGTCGTTCGCGTCCTGCTCCTGGACGTCGAGGTTCAGTTCGAGGTTGCGGTACAGGCCGGCACCGGTCAGGTTGGATGAGCCGACGTATGACCACCGCGGTCCGTGGCGGCGGGCCGGGGAGTGGAAGATGTACGTCTTGCCATGCAGTGGCTTCTCCGTAAAGACCTTCATCGCGACCCTGCCATCGCGCAGCTGCCGCTTCAAGGTTTGCAGAGTCGCCTGGCCTTCGGTGGTGGCGAGGCCTCGCATCAGCTGGTTCCGCAGATGGGCGACGAGCTGGTCCCGGCGGGCGATGGCACGCTCTCGGTCGTGAATGTCGGCGCCGTACTCCGGAGGCTGCACCTGGTCTTGCAGCAGGTCGAGCAACTGCTGGGAGTCCGAAGGCGCAACCATGCCGACCAGCACCCGTGCGGTCGCCCTGGCACCGTCCACAGCAGGCTTGTCGTCGAGGATGTCGGCCATGTGGGACCAGCCGCGCAGGTCGATGTACCCGGTGGCAACGTCGACGGTGTCGAAGTCGGTGAGGGAGTCCCGCAGCGCAGGCCCGAGCCGGGTCGCGTCGGTGATGTTGTCGTAGATGTTGGGCACGTTGGGTCCTCAGGCGTCGGGGTCGGGGTCGTTGGGGACAGGGCGCAGCCGGCCGCGTCCGTCGGGGCTGGGTGGTTGTCGGATGTGTTCGAGGGCGTCGACGGCGATGTGCCGCTGCAAGAGGGAGATGGTGGCTTTGTCTTGCCGCAGCTCCTGGCGCAGGCGCGTGTTCTCCTGACGCAGATGCTCGACCTGCTTTTTGAGCCGGGCTACCGGTTCGGGGTCTTGGCCGTGGCGGTCGACGCGGGCACGGAACTCTTCCTGTAGGTCGGTGTGGCGGTGGGTGAGGACCCAGCGTTTGACGCCGGCCTCGTCGGCGAGGGTTTTGATGGTGAGTTTGCCGTCGGATCGGATCGGGGTGCCGTCCAGCAGACGGGTCATGGCGTCACGGATCGCTGTGCGCTGTGTCTCCGGGTCAGACATCAGTGCCTGCCAGCTGGTGAGCGTCGATGATGGCTTGGTGGCGTTCGACTCGCCGGGTCAGTCGCGGCTTGATCGGGTCGGGGGTCGCCGGTGCTGCGATCTCCTCGTGGAGCAGCTCGACCTCACCGCGCAGAGCCTCGATGTGGGTGTCGGTGCGGGCGATGTTCGCGCACCGGCTGTCGCACGATGTCAGGTCGGGCGTTGCGATGGCGCTGGGCGCGGGGGTGTCTCGACGGCACAGGGCCTTGGTGGGGTCGAAGCAGCAGGCGAGAACCTGTCCGGGGCTGTCGTAGATGCGCAGGGCGGGGTTGCGCGCCATGTCGGCTGCTTGCCGTGCGCTCAAGGTCACCCCGGCGTAGTGGCCGCGGTACTGATCGACCGCTCCACGGTAGCGGGATGCGGCCGGGCCGCTGACCGTGGAGTGATCCTGCAAGGTGGCAGCAGCGGTGGTGAGGGTGTCGCTGAGGGCGAGGGCCTCCTCCATGGGGAACAGGTCACGCATGCCGGTGGAGGCGCGGGCTCCGTAGCCGTCGGTGGTGGCGGCATGGAGGTGGCCGTACTGGATGCCGAGGGCAACCCGCCCGCGGGGGCGGCGGTAGATGAACCAGGCGAGGGTTCGCCGCAGACGGCGCAAGCTGACCGCGCCGTCAGGGTCCTCGGGGATGGCCTCCTGCTGCAGACCCAGCGCGGCGGCTCGGGCGTTGGCCCATCGGATGAGCGTCTCGATCGCGACACCGCGGGAGCTGGAGGGCGGCGGCGTGGCCGCCGCGAGTGTCTGTCGGTGGCGACGGAACAGGCTTGCGGGGAAGAGCAGTGAGCACTGGTGTAGCTGCTCCATCGCGGTGATCGCGTCGGCGACGGGCTTGATCGCGACCCAGGGGTGCTCTCGTTCGAGCCCTTCGGGCACGGCCCTGCCGTCAACGACCGCGGACTTGAAGGTGCGTCCTCGAACGGTGTAGCCACCCTGCTTGCCGGGGGTGCAGCAGCCTCGTCGAAGGGCCAGGACCTCATCGGCGCGCATCCCGGTCAGGTAGCTGGTGACGATGAGGGCGGCGGTGCTGAGCAGCTGCCGTGAGCGTGCGGCATGGGCCGCCGTTTCGGCGTCAACCCATGCGAGCTCACCGGGTTCCTCGTGGTCCGGGCTGTGGTGGTCGGTGATGGCATGACGGGCGATCAGGACGGGTGCGTCCTCGAGGATGCGCAGGCACCAGATCAGCAGCGCTGACATGGTGGCGGGGTGGATGGGTGGGGTCTTGTTCTCCGGCGACCACTCGTTGGGGCCGAGGATCTCGGCGACCCCGTCACGCTCCCAGAACGGCTGGATGATCCGCGCCTGGGGTCGCAGGTAGGGGGCGTAGAGCCAGAGCCTGGTGACGGCGAATAGGCGCCGGCCTCGGGTCGGTTGGGTGACGGGTGCGCCCTGCACGGCTCGTGAATAGTCGTGCAAGTCTTCCTCTCCCAGGTCGCAGAGCTGTCGTGTTCCGCGGTCGGCGAGCCAGTCCATGAAGGGCCGCAGGTCCTCCCAGAGGGCCTTGACGCTGGTGGGGCTGAGCCGGGAGCGTGTCGACACTGGTCGTTCCAGCGCGCCGAGGGGGGTGTCCTGGGTCAGCACGAGGTAGAGGAAGTGCCTCAGGTCGTCGCGGACCGTTTCGGGCGCCCGGGAGAAGTCGATGGTCAACCATCGGGCGGTGGGCCTTCCCGACAAGGACGTCAGGTCCCAGACCGGGTCCGCGTAGGCGGAGCCGGCGGCAACAACCGTCGCTGGTTCAGGCACCGTCACTGGCAGCAGCGCCGGGCGGGTGGGCGCCTGGATGCCCCGGTGTGCGGCGGCAGTGGTCATGCGTCGAGCTCTCGTCGCAGAAGACGTTCGACCATGTCTCGATCCTGATCGGTGGCGGTGGCTGCAGCGCGGTCAAGCTCCTGGGAGCCACTCGCCTGATGCAGGACGTCGGTGAGCCGCCCGCGGTGAGCGGCGTAGTCGCGGCTGAACCGTGCCGGGGAGACCGTCGCGAGGTTGTCCAGGGCCTTGGCCAAGGTCGCGAGCCGAGGAAGGTGGGATGGGGTGGCCACCGCATTGGGGCAGGCCAGACACATCAGGAACGAGGCTGTGCAGGACGTGCCTGGTGGCGAGAACGGAGAGTGCAGATGATCGACGCACGCCCCGGTCGCGGTGTCGAGACGTCCGGTGCTCAGAGCCTGTCGTGTCTTCTCCGTAAGTCCAAGCTCGGCTGGGTTAGAGGCGAACCGCATGGCCATGGTGTGCTTGGCGTGGTCGACGGCGTCCTGCTGTCCGTCCAGGACGACATCACCGATCATCGCCGCGGTGAGTGCATCGGGGGTGCGGTAGATGTCCTCGCTGACCGCGTCGGTGTTCTGACTCGCCTTGCGGTTGACGACCTGCTCGGTCAGACGTAGTCGGGCCATGGAGACTGCGAGAGGGCAGCCGTCCTCCCCGGACAGCTGGTGCCGGGTGGTCCACTCGTGCGCGATGCCCCCGTTGGTGAAGCCGTCGGTGACGAAGACCCTCGTCGGGTGTGCGGAGGCGCTGTGCGCGGCGGCAGCGATCAGCAGTTGATCGGTCGGGTGGCCCTGCGCCCGTAGCGCTGAGCGGGCGGTGTCGGTCATGGACGTGATCAGCTCAAGGCTGCGCGCGCCCGGTCCGGCGTGTGAGTGGGTGAAGTGGCGTAGGGAACGCCGCCGCGGCTTGTCCAGATGAGTGATCAGGACCCTGCCGCCCTCACTGTCCTCGCCGGCAAGCTCCGGCACAGTCAAAGAAGTGAGCGTTGAGGCGTTGTAGCCCCGGTCGCAGACCAGCAGAACCATGGCCGAGAAGATCTCCAGCTTGTTCGGGAACAACGCATTGGCTGGCGCGACGTCCGGCTGCCCCAGAAGTGCGCTGATCGAGGAGGCCGGACGGCGGTAGCCGCTCCTGACGTGGAGGCGGCCGCTGGGGTACAGCCGGTCCAGGACGTCTCCTGCCGAGCAGTGGCGACCGTCGATGAAGACAGTGCCCTCGACGCTGCACCGCTCTCCGTCCCAATGTTCATGCAGGAGTTGCGTGTTGCGCCGAACTCGAGCCTCGGTGGCACGCACGTCAGCCAGGGCGACGGAACGGATCCTGGCGAACTCCGCCGGCTTGTAGGAGCCGTAGAGGCGGCGTTTGGGTTTGCTCACGCGGTGAGCCATGGCGCGTACCGTCAGGGCGGGCAGGCTAGGGCAATGGCGCAGCAGGGTGCGCATGTTGTTGATCGCCCCGGGCCAGCGGTGCCTGGCCTCGGTCGACCCGCGCCAGGTCCACCAGTGCTCCGGGGTGAACTGAGCGATCGTCTCGATCCTGATGCCCAAAGGCTCGAGTTGGCGGAGGAAGTGGCGAATGTTGCCGTGCGCGGTGCGCAGCGAGCTCGGTGACTGCCATGGGCCGCGGGGGCTGCTGCACTCGACGAAGGCATCTATGAGCTCATCCCGCGTGGTGCCATGGGCAGGGAGATCGGAGAAGTCGAAGGGTCCGTGTGAATGCCCGTTCCCATCGACGACTGTGACGGCGAGACCGTCGGCGCCGAGCACGGATCGACGTCGGTACCCCGGCTCGGGAAACACCGCGCGAGGGCTCATCGCGTGTCTCCGAGGTTGACCGTTCCGCTGCGCGCGAGGTGCTCGGTCACGGTCGTGGAGAACGCGAGGTCTTCGTGCACCGAGTCGTCGTTCAAGAACAGCTCCACCTGAAGCCCGCTCACCGGTTCGAGGTAGATCTCGCGAGTGGTCTCGGGGCTTCGATGCCCGAGCAGTGTTTGCACCAGCACCCAGGGGTCCCCGAACAGGAGTCGGTACTCCCGTCGTTCCTCCGGCGTCAGACCCATCCGCCGGTCGAAGGCATGCGTCAAGGTCAGGAGCATCCGTAATGCGAAGGAGTGGCGCAACATGTGCGGATGGCACGTCACCGGTACGCCTAAGGTCAGGCACCGCCGCGAAGCCCGAGCGAAGACTCGCTCCCAAGAGTCCGGCTCCATCGCCAGCCCCGACTCGCCAAGGAAGACCATCGCAGGCTCCCACCCGCGCCCCGACTCGATGAGCAATCTCCGCCGATCGCGCACAGGAAGATCGCCTACAAGAACCATGCGTTGCTGGCCGCCGCGGGCCTCATCCTCGACGAGGAGCCGCTGGCCGTGCCTCCCTTTCATCAGGAGTCGATTGCCGATGTCGTAGCGCCCAGCTTGGCGGGCGCGCTCGACGGCCAGTGCGCGACTCGACACCAAGTAGCCCTCGATGCCAGATCGGGCCGACCGGCTGACCCAGAAGTCACGACCGCGGCGCATCTTGGCCACCGCTGGACCCACGCGCCCGCGCAGATAGTGACCGCCGGGGTCCAACGCTGGAAGCTCCATCGTCAACAGCGAGCCGGCCTCCCGCAGCCGTAGCCCGCTGCTCCACAACAGGTCGGCAAACGCGACGTTCCGGCCCTCGTTCCGCCCCCGCCAGCCTCGGTCGGATCCGCCCTCGCCGGCCCCCCCGCCAAGGCCGACGTCACGCCACTGTTCGTAGGCCAGGGGCATCAACCACTTCACCCGGTTACTGCGCGCCTCGCGGTGTGACCGCAGAGCGGTCTCCGCAACCGCCGAGCCCGCGACCCCATTCGCTGCCAGCGCTCCACGGTGCTGTTGCCACACGTAGAACCGCTGGCACGCAGCCCACTCCCGGGCGAACTTGCTTGCCGAGACTCGCCGCGGATTCCGCTCATCGCGTCGACGCCAGAACTCGTAGTCCAACGCGTCGTCCACAGAAGCCGAGCGCCACGGCCTTCCCTGACCCTCCAGAAAGCTGAGGAAGATGCGGAGGTCTTTGGCATACGACAGCTGGGTTTGCTCCGACAGCAAACCAAAACTTGAGGAGAAGAAGTACGCCAGGACGTCAACGTCCGCCTCGCCATCGGGACGGAGCAGGAACGGCTGACCCGGGCTGAGCCCCAGCGACACCTCCCGAGCGCGGACAGCCGCCTCCCCGAGACCCCCTGACCCCGTCGACACGCCGCTAGGCAGCGACCGACCCAACCTCCACATCGACGTGGACCCCCTCGCTGGCACAACCACAACCTAGCCCGTAACACACCAACTGTCCGGGGAACGGCGGGTTGGCGAGGATGTAGTCGAACTTCTCGGTAGGGAAGGCGTCGGCGGTGAGGCTGTTGCCGTTGCGCATCCGCTCCGGCGCGGTGTCCTGCATCATGAGGTCGGACTGGGCGATCGCCCACGTCTCGTCGTTGAGCTCCTGGCCGAAGACGTTGACGATCGCGGCCGGGTTGAGGTCCTTGATGTGGTGCAGGGCGGTCATGAGCATCCCGCCGGTCCCGGCTGCGGGGTCGTAGACCGTGCGGACCGGCTTGGGGTTCTCGGTGAGTTCCTTGGCGGTCTCGCCCGAGACGAGCAGGTGGACCATGAGGCTGATGACCTCGCGTGGCGTGTAGTGCTCACCGGCGGTCTCGTTGCTCATCTCGGAGAACTTCCGCAGCAACTCCTCGAAGATGTAGCCCATCGCCTCATTGCTCACGACGGATGGGCGGAGGTCGAGATCGGCGAAGTCCGCGACAACGGCATACAGGATCCCGGCGCGGTCGAGGCGCTCGAGCTTGGGGTCGAAGTCGTAGGCCTCCATCACGGCATACGCCTCGGGGGAGAGTCTGCGGATGTAGGTGCGCAGGTTGTCTGCGAGGTTCTTGTCATCCCCCAGCAGACTGGCGAAGGTCAGCGGTGAGGTGTTGTAGAACCGGTGGCCGGCCTTCTTCTTGAGGAGGGCCGATTGACCCTCCCCGATGTCGCTCATGCCAGCCGCTGCATCCAGGACTGTCTGCTTCGTCGGCGCGAGCACAGCGTCCATCCGGCGAAGCACGAGCAGCGGCAGCATGACCGATCCGTACTCGTGCTGCTTGAAGGTGCCGCGCAGTTTGTCCGCGACCTTCCAGACGAAGGCGACCTTGTCCTGGAACCCGACGGGGGTCATGCGTTTCCTTTTCTGCGCTTGCGTGACGGGGTGAGCTGGGCGGAGTCGAAGAGGTAGCGCTGCATCCCCCACCGGCGTTTGGCCAACTCGGTTTCGACTCGGCGGCGGTCTCTGTAGCTGCCATCAGGAGCGTCGAGGGCCTCCTCGAGGGCCTTGATGTCCTCGGCCAACTGGGCACGTTCGTACTCGTACTGCTCCCGGCAGGCGCTCGAACAGAAGTAGCTGGGTCGACCCCTCGCTGGCCAAGTGCACACACCGGAACGCTCAGCTGGCCCTGCAGACTCTGGGTCCCTCCCTTGACAGGCGGGGTTTAGACAGGGCCAAGTGTCCGGAGCAGCGGTGGCACTCGGGAGGCAATCCAAGGCTGCAGGCACAGAGCGCTCACCGGGCGGCATTGCTCGATGGAGCCTAGGCACTGGAACGATCCCACGGTTCTCGCGGGGACGGCTGGTCAGGCCGTCCGAAGGGTTGGTTCCGGTCACGCTAGTCGACCTCCCCTCGTCTCGCCACTGCCTGGCCCAAGTTTATGTGCAGTGCTGCACATTAAACGGGTAACGCTGCGACCTGCAGAGTTGCGTCTTGCGCGGCAGGCTGTGGCTAATGCCTAGCGTTAAACGAGAAGCGAGGCGGCGCAGCATACGAAATTAATGGGCGCGTTTCCCTTGTTGCGTGCTCCTGCCCGGTCTAGGCTGCGATCAGGTCGACCGAGAGGGTCCTGACTCCAGACATGGATGAGGGGCGCCCGTTGCACCGGGCACCCCTCGACGCCGACCCTGATGAATCTGTTGCGCAGAAACGAAGGTGCCGTCGCGTGGACGAGTCTATTTCGCATGCCCGGAAGCGGCCAGCCCCTGTGGTGCTGGACCCAGGTCTCGATGTCGAATGGCTCTTCGATGTCGGCGCCAAGTTGGCCGTGTGGCCGTGGTTCGAGCGGCCGGACGTGACGCAGCTGCGTCGTACTCGCACTCCGAAGGTGAAGGCGAAGTCTGGGCACATCCCGGTCTTCGCCTTCTGCGTCACGACCCGGTCCCACCTGCACCTGGAGTCTGGACTGGAGCACGATCTGGTCCGGGAGTTGGACCGACGACCGGACGTGACGTGGCTTGTGGCCCAGCCTTGCCTGCTCCGACTGCCGGTGAAGCGACGTGGCCGACGCCTCGAGCACACGCCCGACCTGCTCAGCCGACACGACGACGGAACGATCCGTGTGTGGGACGTGCGACCAGCCGAGCGGCAGGACGCCGACTTCACGCTGAAGACCAGGCTCACGGCCGAGGCCTGCGCGGATATCGGTTGGAAGCACGAGATATTCGGCGGCATCTCCGGGGTGCGCCGAGTCAATCTGATGTGGATCCACGCCTACCGGAGGGAGATGCCCTGGTACGCCGGGTCGCTGCGGCTGATTCGCGAGTACCTCGAGGGCGACGGGACGATCGCGAACGTCCTGGCTCTCGACGCGGGCGGAGGACACGTCATCTCGGCGATGTGGCACGGAATCTGGAGCGGGCAGATCGAATGTGAGCTCGACCTCCCGCTGAAGCGCGAGACCCGGCTCATCGTGCATGAGTTTGAGGCGCTGTCGCTATGAGCAAGGCGGTCGAGCTGTTTGAGAGCGCCCGAGTGTTGATGTCGTTCGGGCCCGGTGTCGTCGTCGAAATCGGTCGCCACGGTGTGACGGTCAAGGATGTTTTGGGCGAGAACCATTTCGTCCGCGCCGACCAGCTCACGGTGACCGGCATCGGCGAGGACGGCCTCGACGCCATCCACCTGTCGATCCAGCCCTGGTGGAACAGCCTCTCGCCCGAGATCAAGGCAGAGGTGAGACTCAAGCTCGAGGTCGTGTTCGAGGTGCTCACGGGCTATCGCGATGGTCACCCGCTCATGGCCCGCGAGGGCGAGCCGTTCTATCCATTCGGTGAGGGCTTCGACGCGAGCCTGACCCAACGCATCGAGGCGATGGCCCGACAGCTGACGTTCGAGTACGGCGTCGATAGGACGAGAGTCCGTCGGGTGCTCGCCGGCGAGATCATCAAGAACGGCGTGTCCCCGAACACGATCCGTGGCTGGATCAAGGCGTGGCAGCGCGACGGCCTCCGCGGGCTGGTCGACGGGCGCAAGACCAAAGGCCGCCAAGGCTTCGAGGTCATCGACCCGCGATTCGTGCGCATCGTCGATGAGGAGCTCGCGGCCTTCGACGGCACCAAGAGCAAGGTCAGCATGGTCGAGATCGAGCGACGAATCTTGGTTCGGCTCAAGCAAGAGGGGATCGACGATATCGACCTGCCCCAGCGGATCACCCAGCAGTACCTGTCCACCCGATTCGCTGCCCTCGGCCGGACCACCAAGCAGCACAAGACCACCTCGCTGCGCAGGAACGCCGCCCGAGCCAATTACCCGGCGACGCACCCCGGTCATTTCGCAGTCGACGTCACTCGCTGCGACAACCTCGTCTGGGACGACGTGTACGAGCGCGTCTACTCGGTCGAGATCATCACCATCATCTCGGTCCCGAGCCGCGTCGTCGTGGCCTGCCGAGTCGTGCCCCAGTCCGCCAACGCGCTCGAGATCGCTCTCGCGCTCTACGACGCGATCCGACCGTTCTCCATGGTGGTCGAGGGCACGACCATCGACGACTTCCGGTGGTGCGGCATACCGGCCAGTCTCGACTTCGGCGACAACCCCATCACCGCACACGCCAGCCGCGTCCGCACCCGCCGAGAGGTGCAGGGGCGCCACGTCAAGCCCGGCATCGCCTTCGTCTCGCTGCGCTCGGACAACGGCAAGATCTTCCTCAGCGCGCCCGTGCTCGCTCTGCTGCGCGACTGGGGCGTCGACTTCATGCCGAGCCGACCCGGACGCCCCTTGGACAACAACATCGTGGAGCGCTGGCATGACCGTCTTCAGGCGGCATACCAGTCCTTCCGCAACGGCGCCGGCTTCAAAGGCCGCGCCGTCTACGAGCGGGGACGATTCGTCGGCTGGGTCGGCTTCGAACCGCTCGGGTCATGGCGCGAGCTCCAACAGCACCTACACCGGTTCATCGCGATCGACTACCACCGCAACCGTCATGATGGGGTGAAGATCCCTGGGCTCGAGGACGGCAACTTCACCCCGCTCGAGCGGTTCGACCTGCTTCAGGCGATCACCGGTCGGTTGCTGGTCCCGCAGCACCCCGACCTGATTTTCAGTCTGTTGCCCGAGAAGTGGCTGACACCCGGCAATGGCGGAATCGAGTTCCGCGGCCTCACCTACGACGGCGACATCCTCGACGAAGTCCGTGGGGTTCGTCCCGGCACGTACCGTGCCGCGGACGCCAAGGTCCCCTTCCTCTACGACCCACGCGACCGATCTCGCCTGTGGCACCGCAGCCGTCTCGACGACCGCGTCCACGAACTGCTCTGGCGCGACGCTCACCTGCTCGATGCCCCACTGACTGACGTCGTCGTGGACGAGGCCCGCAAGCTCATCAAAGCGCGTGGCGGCAACGGCGTTGTCGCCCGCCGCAACGTCGCCCGCGAGATCGTCGCAGCGATCACCGAACTGACCACTGCTCCCACCGATGACTCCTGGCGCGCCAAGGTCATCCGTGCATCCGTACGGCACGACCAAGCCCTCATGGACTACGCCGACGCCCAAGCCGCCCGCGACCTCGTCGACGGACAACCGGTCCCGACTGAGACCGGCCATCTCCGCTCCAACTCCGACACCAGCGACACCGACGCGGACGCGCTCGGAGCCCCTCCCGCCCTCGACTTCGACTCGCCCTTCCCCGACTACGACGCAGAGGCCATCTGATGGACGCACGCCTGTGGCACCAGCAAGCCACCACCCCGCCCCGTCCACTCCCGACACCGATCTCCGTCGAGACCTTCGACACCATGACCGAAGCCGCGCAAGACGCGTACTGGCAGGAACTCACCACAGCCCTGGCCGGTCTCGTCCTGCCGTCGCCGCTGGCCCAGCGCGCGGCTGACCAGTTGTCCAAGCTGATGGACCGCAACCGGCTTCGTCCCCCTGGCGCGAAGGCGATCGGATCGGTCAGCGCCTCATTCGCTGTCGGGAAGTCGACCTTCGTCAAGGACTGGGCCCAAGCGGCATACCGCGAACTCCTCGGACCCGCGTGCGCCGATCCCCGCCCGACCTGGAACCCAGAGCCCGGGCTGACCGCCGACTGGATCCCGCAGGTCTACATCACGCTCCGTGCGGCCTCGAAGATCCGCGACGTGCTCGCCAGCCTCCTGCTCACCATGGGCTACCCCAGCGAAGGCCTCGTCCGCGTCACCACCACCCGCGTCATCCACGCCTTCCGGCAACACGGAGTGCGGCTGCTGATCATCGACGACAGCCACTTCCTCGACGTGTCCAACAAGGACAGCCGCGACATGCTCGACTTCCTGAAGTACCTC
>WBZM01003390.1_pt1 | contig 12476 bp, 10 predicted proteins | sample 5204271 | NCBI WGS metagenome assembly WBZM01 (sample SAMN12344346, study PRJNA552823) | activated sludge metagenome | biome: Activated sludge suspended growth; feature: Nitrification reactor; material: Wastewater; isolation source: activated sludge from nitrification reactor of wastewater...
TGGGCAAGGTCAGCGCCAGCGTGGCCCACGCGGGCATCGCGCCCATCGCCGCCAAATCGCTCAAGTTCACCGCCAGCGCCTTGTGGCCGATGCTTTCCGGGTCGGCGTCGGCGAAGAAATGCACGTCCGCCACCAAGGTATCGAGCGTCACCACCAACTGCTGGTCGGCGGGCGGGAGCAATAGCGCGCAATCGTCGCCGATGCCCAGCGCGACGTCGGCGCGTTGTAGCCCTTGGGCGGCAAGGTAGCGGTCGATCAGGGAAAATTCGGAAATGGGCATCAGCGGGACGGGGCTCCGGCCGGTTTCCCCAAAGCGGAACAAACCCTCATTGCGAGCGCTGCCAGTCGCGCCGCGAGGATGAAATCGTCACGGTAAAACCGGCGATCACGTCGCTCGCGGTCATCAGCACGATCAAAAAGAACGTCATGTTGGCCATCGGGCGCATCACGATCAATTCGATCAGGGCGACGATGAACACCACCAGCGACAGCACATGGTTGAGAATGGCGCCGGTGGAACTGCTGGTGGCGCGGTACACCTCGACGCACAACAGGATCAGGCCCAGCACCAGCAACACGTCCCCGCCCCGGAACGGCAGCGTCAGGCCGGACAGCAGCGGCAACCCGAACAGCACCGTCTCCAGCCAACCCGGCGCGGCCAAGGCGAACAGGGAATAAATGGCGACGACAATCGCGAGCAACGGAAAACTGGCCATCGTTTTATCTCTCTCCGGCAACCGGTATTCTGGAATCATGGCGGATGACAGAGCGCATTCTACCGAAGACCGTCCCATCACCCTAACCTTCCTTCCCGTCCAGCGGGAGAAGCGGCTGATTCGAGATGAAAAACCAGAAAATCCCGCCGCCGGCAGCCACCTTGGTCAGTTGGATCGGCCATGCCGACCTCAAGGCCGCCGAGGGCGAAATCGGGGCGGGCGTCGGTCCCATCGCCCAAGCGGTCGCGTTTAAGGACTTCGCCCGGATCGTCCTGCTCAGCGACTATCCCAAAGATCGGACGCGGGAGTATCTGGACTGGCTGGGAACGCGCACCGGGGCCGAGTTGGCGCTGCGCCCGGTCACGCTGTCCAATCCGATGCACTTCGGCGAAATTTATACGGCGGCGCGGCGGGTATTGAGCAAATTGACCGCCGGCCCGTCGCCCGCGCCGGCGTTGACGATCCACCTCAGCCCCGGCACGCCGGCGATGGCGGCGGTCTGGATCATCCTGGCCAAGACCCGCTTTCCGGCCGAATTGATCCAATCCTCGGCGGCGCATGGGATCCAAGTCGCGACGGTGCCGTTCGACCTCGCCGCCGAATTTTTGCCCGATGTGCTGCGCGAGGCCGACCGCCGCTTGGGCGCGTTGAGCGCGGGAGATCCGCCGGCGCGGGCGGAATTCGGCGCCATCGTCCACCGCAGCGCGGTGATGCGTCGGTTGCTGGCGCGGGCGCAGAAGGTGGCGCTGCGCTCGGTGCCGGTGTTGATCGAGGGTGAATCCGGGACCGGCAAGGAGTTGTTGGCGCGGGCGATTCACGCGGCCAGTCCGCGCCGGGAGCGGCCGTTCATCGCAGTCAATTGCGGGGCGATTCCGGCGGAACTGGTGGAGTCGGAACTGTTCGGCCACGAGAAAGGCGCGTTCACCGGCGCGATGCGGGAACGAAAAGGCGTCTTTGAAGCGGCGGACGGCGGGACGCTGTTTCTGGATGAGGTGGGCGAGTTGCCGCTAGCCGCGCAGGTTAAGTTGCTGCGGGTTTTGCAGGAGCAGACCTTGACGCGGGTGGGCGCAACCCAGCCGATCCGGGTGAACGCGCGGATCATCGCGGCGACGAATCGCCAGTTGGTGACGGAGATTCGGGAGGGGCAATTCCGCGAGGATCTGTTTTACCGGTTGGCGGTGGCGGTGCTGAAGCTGCCGCCGTTGCGGGAACGGGAGGGCGATCTGAACCTGTTGATCGACCGGTTGCTGGAGCAGGTAAACCGGGAAAGCGAGGAAGACCCCGGCTTTCGGCATAAAGACCTTTCTCCCGGCGCAAGGAATCTTATGCTGGGATACCATTGGCCGGGCAACGTGCGCGAGTTGCTGAACACCTTGCACCGGGCGGCGCTGTGGTCGGAGGGGACGACCATCACCGAGGAGGAAGTGCGGGAGGCGCTGCTGCTGTTTCCAGATCGGGAGGATGACGAGGTGTTTAGCCGACCGCTGACGCCGGGGTTCAAACTGGAAGCGTTGCTGGGGGATGTGGCCCGGTATTATCTGGAAAGGGCCTTGGCAGAGACCGGCAGCAATAAGACCCGCGCCGCTGAATTGCTGGGCTTCGCGAATTATCAGACGTTGAACAACTGGCTGAAGAAGTATGGGGTTGTGGAGTGATGGCACGATGGTTGCTAAACTTCGGTAAGGTCTCCATCCTTGGCCCTAACCGACCCTGAGAAGTCCGCATGATCACGGCTTTTACTGTTAAGAACTTCAAAGCCCCGCCAGCTCAACCTACCAGCTTTAGCCGGTAAGCCATTGAGCTTCATGATGACCGAATTCTTGGCGCTATCAATATGGCCGAGCAAGCAATTGAATTTGTTTACAAAAAACTAGCCCCAAGGGTTAATAAAATTCAAGCTAAAAATATTGTAGGTTTAAAATGGCTAACATGCTAAATGCACAACAAAAAGAAGCTATTGAACGAATAGGCTTATTTGTTGCTGGCTCGGGGCATTGTTTCATTCTGAAAGGTGGCGCAGGTACCGGCAAGACCACCCTGATAGCGTCCTTAATCCAGAAGTTATCGAACTCACAACGCTTCTTACGTCTGCTCGCCCCCACCGGCCGTGCGGCGCGGATTCTGGGTGGCAAAACGAGAACACAGGCTGACACAATCCATCGCGCCATCTACAGCCTCACCAACGTGGAGGTATTAGAACAAGCGGAATCGGCTAACGATCCTGGCCTGCGGATGGTGTTTCCGCTCAAAAGGGACGATCCAGGCGCAACCCTCTTCATCGTGGATGAAGCATCCATGGTTGGGGATCGAGAACAAGCTCAAGACATATTGCAGTTCGGTTCAGGGCGCCTGCTCGCGGACTTGATCGACTATGCGCGTCTTGGGCGGCCCGGACGCCCCAAAGGTTCGGGAGCCAAAATCGTGTTTATCGGTGATCCCGCTCAGTTGCCGCCAGTAGGCGAAACTCTCTCTCCAGCCTTGTCTTCCGTCTACTTACAGCAACATTTCGGCCTGCACTCCGAGGAGTTTGAACTAACTGAAGTGATGCGCCAAGCAGCCGGCAGTGCTATTTTGGACCGTGCGACCGCGTTGCGGGAAGCAATCCACACCCGGCGTTTCAATACCTTTGACTGCTCACCAGCCGGTGATGAGATCGTCGCCACGCCCTTGATGGATAGCGTGGAATGGGTCACTAAAGCTCGTCGAGTTGGTAACCGCATCGCCGTTCTGGTGACCTATAGTAACTCCCAAGCTCTCGACCTCAATCGCGCTGTCCGGGAACAACTGTGGGGGGAAGACAGCACCGATATCCGGGCTGGCGACCTGCTGCTGGTCAACAAGAACTCCCCGAAAATGGGCCTCTATAACGGCGATCTGGTCAAAGTACAGGCTGTCCTGTCACCACCCACCCAGCGTCAAATCAGGCTGAGAGGATATGCCGCCCTCGTCTTCCTTACTTTCCGAGAGGTCAGGCTGGCCTATCGCAATGCGGATGGCACAACTCACCAAGACGACTACCTGTTGCTGGAAAACCTGTTGAATTCCCGTGAGCGGGATTTGACGCCTCTTGAGCAAAGGGCGCTGCTGGTCGATTTCCGCCAGCGCCATCCCGACCTAAAACCGGGTACGGCCGGATTCAAGCTGGCTATCAGCGACGACCCTTACTTCAACGCCCTACAAGTTAAGTATGGCTATGCAATAACCTGCCACAAGGCGCAAGGTGGTGAGTGGGACACGGTGGTCGTGGATTTCAGTGATGGCCGGGGTAAGCGTAACGAGGACTACTTCCGCTGGGCCTACACCGCTATCACTCGCGCCAAGATGCAACTCCTCACCATTAACGCCCCACGGTTTGACGAGATGTCAGACTTGCGCTGGGGCACACAAGCAGTGTCCGCAAACCATCCGGTTCCGACTGAGGCCAACGCGAATCCTCCGGAAGATCCGGACTGGGTACGCTATTCGTTTGCCGCCGGTCAGGCGACTCTGTTCACGCTGCATCGCAAGGTCCGCGATGCTTGGAACGCCAAGGGCATCGACATTGAGCGATTGGATCATTTGCAGTTCTGTGAACGTTATCGGGTGGCCCGCGCTGACGCTCGTGCAGCGGTCCAGTATCACTACAAAAGCGCCCAGACGGTATCCGCGATCATGCGCGTTCCCAATGATGCGGGTGACGATAGCTTAGCCGAGAACGCGCTGACCACCATGCGTGCAGTTTTACTCCAAGACAATCTGGCTGTACAGGTCGAGCCCGAGTTCATTCGCAACCTGCGCCTTAGAATCGAATCAGCGCTGGCTGGCACCTCGATTCGTCTTCTGTCGTCTCGCCAGATGCCTTATCGCTTGCGTCTGGAATTCGAGGAAAACGGTCATCGCACCGAACTCGATTTCGTCTACAACAGCAAACAGATTTGGACTCAGGTCATGGAAGTCGGTGGGCCGGGTACCAGTCGCGGCCTCATTGACCGTTTGCGCCAAATTAATGCCGAGATAGTGCGATGACCACTGCCGCTCAGGAAGTCGGCCAACTTCGTAAGACAGGACAACTGGACGCCGCACTGGTCCGAGCACGCGAAGCCTTCGCAATTAATCCCCGCGATAGCTATTTGCAAGTTGCCTATGGGTGGGTGCTCTACGCTTTGGTCAAGCGCGAAGCCGAAGCCTTCGAGAAAGGCCGGATACCACCTGGGAGAGTCACCGCCCTATTCAACGAATGGCTGACCGAATACAAGCAACTCGATCTGCTGCAACGACCCGATTCGTTGCATTCCCTTCTACTTACCCAACTATTAAAGGTGTTAAAGGGCGCCAAGGCATGGTCCGGCTTTCTCCAATTTGTGCGATGGGCTGATCCACAGGCGCTCCGTCCCGAGGACCGCGAGCCATTCCAGATGAACAATGGCAAACAAGGGCCAAGCTTGGAAATGCGGCTGCTGTACGCCATTAGTCGTTGCGCGGTAGCTGGCGACGCCGATCCCAGACTGCTGGTGTGGGCGGATAACATGCTTGACGATGGTCTGGCAGCAAATCCATACGATCAATGGTTGCAGTTCTACAAGAGCAAACGACTTATTATTCAAGGTCGTGTAGCCGAAGCACAAGAGTTTCTGATCCGGCTCATTAAGCGACAGTCGCGGGCGGGCTGGCTTTGGGACCACTTGGGCCAGACTTGGGAAATCGATGACCGAAATCAGGCAATGATTTGCTACTACCGGGCGATCCAGCTTGCTGGGAAACCCGAAGACGTGCTGAAAACCCGCGTTCGCCTCGCCGAGTGTTTGGTGGTGGCGAACCGATACCCTGAGGCGGCCCGACAAGTCAGGACCGCACTCCAAGTTCGCCAGTACCACCAATGGCCTACTCCCCACAATCTCGCCCAACTGGCACGCGCTGACTGGTACCAGCAGCTTTGGGGTGAATCCCATCTCCCAGCCGAACCCGATGTGACCAAAGAGGCCGAGGCTCTCATCTTCGGCGAAGAGACCGCATTAAAGATTGGTGTAATCGATAGTCAGAATATCGAGAAGTCGCTGGCGCATATCGCGTTTTCGGCTGAAGACGGGATAGTGCTCCACTACCGCAAGTTCCGTGATATTGCCAAGCTCCCTGTTGGCGCTTTGGTTGAAATCCGCTTCCGTGGTGAACCGCCTATACCGTATTCAATAACAAGCCCTGCAATGACCATCATCGAAGGCTTTTATCAGACATTTGCGGGCATCCTCTCGCGTCGTCCCGGACAGGCATTCGCTTTTGTTGAGGCGGAAAATGATGAACGGGTATTCGTACCACCATATCTATTGACCGACCCCAAACTCGTACCAAATTCACCGGTCAACTGCCAAGCCGTTTATGTAACCGACCGAAAATCGGGCAAACTCGGCTGGCGCGCACTAAGACTAACGATGGAGGTGAAATGAAGTTTATGGAAGAAGAGCAACAGCAGAAATCCACATTTCTTCAGCCATGAAAACCGACAAGCAGATTCACGCCCTGCTGGCTTCCAGCCCGGAAGCGTTCCGTTTCCTGACCGACGGGATCGAGCTGCCCGGTCCCTACCAGGGACGCTCGGTGGCGTTCAAGGAACTGGAACGGCGGGCCGACCATGTGTTCGAACCCGTCGGCGGCGACGGTCCCACCTACCTCATCGAAGTGCAGGCCCAGCACAGCGGCGATGTCTACGACCGGCTGGTGCTGGAATACCTGCTGTATCGCCGGACTCACCCCGAACGAACCGTCTACGGGCAGGTCCTTTTTCTCGATGCCAGCGGAGACGAACCGGATTGGCCTTGGGCCGACTGGCTGGGGCGAGGTCCGCTGCTGGTGCCGGTCTATCTGGACACCGTGTTGGCCGAGGCCCGACAACGCCAACCCGATCACCCGCTCCTGGCGGTGTTCCTGCCGCTGGTCGCCAACGCCGAAGAACTGGCAAAACAGGCGCCGATGGCGTGGCGGCGGCTGGAAACCCGGCACGAACCTGGCCAAGAACTACCTCAACTTATTAACTTGTCAAGATTAATAACCAAAACTCACATTAAGACAACGCGCGCCCGTTTCGCGCTAAGCGCATCGCTTCCAGCCGGGTGCTCTCGGTAAACAATACCGCACGAGCAGGAAAAGGAGACCAAATGCCGCCATCGCCTGCCCCGCAAGCCGAGATGGCCGCCCATGGAGCGACCCAAACGACGAATCCGAGCCGATGACCACCACACCCAGCGACCGCCACGCCAGCCTGCCCAAACCCGATCCGGCCGCGACCGCGCACAGCGCTCGCCTGCTCGACCGGATTCGCTCCGAAATCGCCGCAGCGGGAGGAGCCATTTCCTTTGCCCGCTTCATGGAATTGGCCCTTTACGCGCCGGGTTTGGGCTATTACCGCGCGGGTGCCCGCAAGTTCGGCCCCGGCGGCGATTTCGTCACCGCGCCGGAACTGTCGCCGCTGTTCTCGCGCTGCCTGGCCCGGCAATGTCGCGAAGTTCTGGAACGGATCGGCGGCGGCACGATTCTCGAACTGGGCGCCGGCACCGGCGTCATGGCGGCCGATATCCTGCGCGAATTGCGGACCCTGAACGCGCTCCCGGAGCGCTACGCCATCCTGGAACTCAGCGGCGAACTGCGCGAACGCCAGCGCCAAACCTTGGCCGAACGGACGCCCGACCTGCTGGACCGGGTCGCGTGGCTGGACGCGCTGCCGGAACCGGGCTTGCGCGGCGTCGTGCTCGGCAATGAAGTGCTGGACGCGCTGCCGGTGGAGCGTTTCCGCATCACGCCGACCGGACCGCGCCGGATGGAAGTGGCCTGGACCGGGACCGAGCCCGCGACATGCCCGCAATCCAATCTGGATTGGACCGAAGGCGCGGATGATCCGGCGCTGGCGGCGACCGTCGCCCGAATCGAGTCGGCGCTCGGCTGGCGCCTGCCGGAGGGCTACACCTCTGAGTGCGTCCCCCAGCTAGCGGATTGGGTGCGCGCCGTCGCCGAGCCGCTGGCGGTCGGCGCGCTGCTTTTCGTGGACTACGGCTATTCGCGCCGGGAGTATTATCACCCCGAACGCGCCGACGGCACCCTGCTCTGCCACTATCGCCACCGCGTGCACGCCGATCCGCTGATTCTGCCGGGCTTGCAGGATATCACCGCCAGCGTCGATTTTACCGCCGTGGCCGATGCCGCTCGCGCCGCCGGACTGGAGATGGCCGGCTACACCAGCCAGAATTATTTCCTGTTCGGTTGCGGGCTCATGGACCTGCTGGCCGAAGTGGACGCCGCCGATACGGTTCGCTATCTGGAGCGGGTCCGCCAGGTGAAACTGCTCACCTTGCCCGGCGAGATGGGAGACCGCTTCAAAGCCATCGCGCTGACGCGCGGCATCGACCTTCCGCTGTGCGGTTTCTCCTTCCGGGACGAGCGGGGCCGGCTATAGTTTGGAAATATCGACGATCAACCTTCGTGCGATCCAGAGGAATAGACCATGGGTCAGGAAATATCCGGCTCGGCGTTCACCGGCGAGGATTTTCGGCGGTTTCAAGGCCGGTTGCGCGAGGAAACCGCTCGACTGGCCGACTGGTTCCGCGCGGAGCGATTCGCCCCGGTCAGCGGTGTGGGCGGGTTCGAGATCGAGGCGTGGCTGGTGGACCGCCAAGGCCAACCGGCGCCGCTCAATCAGGTGTTTCTGGAACGGCTGGCCGATCCGCTGGTCGTGCCGGAACTGAGCGTGTTCAACATCGAGCTCAACACCCCGCCGCTACCTTTATCCGGCTCCGCGCTAAGGCGGATGCACGCCAATCTCGACCGCCTGTGGCAACGCTGCCAGCGGGTGGCCGCCGAGCTGGAATGCGCGGTGGCGCTGATCGGCATCCTGCCCACCCTGGATCTCCAACACCTCACCCTGGACCGCATGTCGTGCCGGGAGCGCTACCGGGCCATCAACGAGCAAATTCTCTCGCGCCGGCACGGCCAGCCGATGGCGTTGGCTATTCACGGGGTCGATTCCCTGCACTTGACGCATCCCGACGTGATGCTGGAAGCGGCGACCACCTCGTTCCAGACCCACCTCCAAGTCGCGGCCGGGGACGCGGCGGCGTTTTTCAACGCCGCGCTGGCGGTGTCGGCGCCGATGGTGGCGGTCGCGGCCAACTCGCCGCTGCTGTTCGGCAAAGTGCTGTGGCAGGAAACCCGCATCCCGCTGTTCGAGCAAGGGGTGGCCTTGGCCGGCGGGGAGCGCTCGGACGATCCGAGCCATCGCCGGGTCAGCTTCGGCGGCGGTTACATCCGGGAATCGCTGCTGGAACTGTTCGCCGAGAATCTGGCGCACTATCCGCCGCTGCTGCCGGTCGATCTGAGCGGCGAGCCCGCGGAGCGCCTGCCGCACCTGCGCTTGCACAACGGCACGATCTGGCGCTGGAACCGGCCCCTGCTGGGTTTCGAGGCCGACGGGGCGCCGCACCTGCGCATCGAGCATCGGGTGATGCCGGCCGGCCCCAGCATTCCCGACACCATCGCCAACGCGGCTTTGTATTACGGCCTCGTCCGGGGTTTGGCGCGGATGCCGGTCAGCGCGATGCTGGACTTCGCGCAGTGCCGGGCGAATTTTTACGCGGCGGCGCGGGATGGCCTGCGGGCGGAGGTGGTGTGGTTGAACGGTCGGCGCCTGCCGCTGCGCCAGCTACTGCTCGAAGAGCTGATACCGTCGGCCCGGCGCGAACTGCGGGCGCTGGAGATCGATGCGGCGGATGTGACGGAGTACATGGACATCGTCGCCGCGCGAGCGGAAAGCGGTCGGACCGGCGCCGAGTGGCAGCAGCGTTTTCTCGACCGTCACGGGTCCGACCTGACGACGCTGACCTTGACGTATCTGGATCGACAGCGGAGCGACCGGCCGGTGCACGCGTGGGCCTATTGACCCTCGCCGGTGAGTGCAAGCTCTCGATCGGAGCGCCAACCCGCCCGCTTCAAAGCAATTTTTCGATGGCCGCGATCAGTTCGGGATCATCCGGGCGGGTTCGGGACGGGAATCGCGCCACCACCACACCCTTGCGATCCAACAGATACTTGTTGAAATTCCACTCCGGATAGCCGGCCCCTCGCGCGGCCAACCGGCGGTAGAACGGATGGGCGTCCGGGCCGGACACCGCGATCTTCTCGTACATCGGGAACCGGACGCCGTGATTGAGCCGGCAAAAGTTCTGGATGTCCTTTTCCGACCCCGGTTCCTGGGCGAAGTCGTTGGACGGGAACCCCAACACCACCAGACCCCGTTCGCGATAGCGGTCGTACAAGGCTTCCAAGCCCTCATACTGCGGCGTAAACCCGCACCGGCTGGCGGTGTTCACCACCAGCAACACCTTGCCCGCGTACCGCTCGCACAGCGATTCGGTTCGGTCGCTGGCCAGCGGACGCATTTGGAAGTCGAGGCTGGCCGGGCAATCGGCGGCCAGAACGGCCCGCAAGGACATCGACAGCGAGATCAACAGGAGCGGAACGACTCGCGACATTGCGGCTTCCTCGGAGTTTGCCCGATCAATTCGTGAAAATGAGCCCGAATCATGTATAAATATGGTATCAATAAATGGCTTTATTCGTCGATAGCTCTAAATAATTTATACGTTTATTATACAATACCGACCACCAAGCGTCGACCGCTCACCGACATGTGAAAGATCCAAGACATGATCATAAAGGCCAACCACGGAACCCACAGCCTACCCGACCAAGGGCTGGTCCCCATCCGCACGGTTTCCAATTTGACGGGCGTCAACTCCGTCACCCTGCGCGCCTGGGAGCGCCGCTACGACCTCGTCAAGCCGATCCGCACCCCCAAGGGCCATCGCCTGTACACCATGGCCGACGTGGAACTGATCAACCAAGTGGTGTCCTTGCTGAACAACGGGATGGCGATCGGGCAAGCGCGGCAAGTGCTCGATGCCGGCAAATCTCGCCCCGAACCTTCGCCCGGGGCTGAAGAAGAGCGGGATTTCGATCCGTGGCGTGACTATCGGCACCGGCTGCTGCAAGCCACCATCGAGTTCGACAGCGGCGCGCTGAACGATGTTTACACCGAAGTGCTTTCGCTGTATCCGGTGGACATCGCGACCCGTCGCTCGATTGTGCCCCTGCTGCGGGAACTCGGCGAACGCTGGGCTCGGGGCGAGGGCAGCATCGCCGAGGAGCATTTCTTCAGCATGTTCCTGCGCAACAAGCTGGGTGCCCGCTTCCATCATCTCGGCCGCAACCAGCTGGGACCCAAGCTGCTGGCGGCTTGCCTGCCGGGCGAATACCACGAAGTGGGACTGTTGCTGTTCGGGCTGGCGGCCCTGGACTGGGATTATCGGGTCGTGCTGCTGGGACCCAACACCCCGTTCTCGGAATTGCCGCCGGTGGTCGAGCGCGCCGCCATCGAGGCCGTCGTGCTGTCCGGGTCGGCCGAGGCGATCCCGACGACGGTGGAGCAAGAGTTGCCCCGGCTTTGCCGCTCGCTGGCGATCCCGGTATTCATCGGGGGCCAGATCGCCAATCGCTATGCCGACGCCATCGCCGACGCGGGGGCGATTCCGCTGGGGGACGAGCTAACGCTCGCGTTGCGCCGGATTGACGCGACACTGAACCGCCGCTGATGCCGGCCCGCCATTGATCTTGCATTTCCACGATTTCTTCTTCCTCGGCGCCACCCTGGAACACGTCGTTCCAAGCCACGTACAGCAGCGCTCCCAAGTAGACCGGCAGCGGCAGCGCCAGCACTTGGGCGGGAACGGAGAACAGCTGAAAAAACGGCAACGCCAGCAGCGCCAAGCCCATCAAACCCAGCACCGGGAACAGCCAGGGGTTGAGCTGCATCGCCAGGGCGCTGCGGCGCCAACACACCGATAGCGGCAACTCGCGAAACAAGCGCAACGGGATCGCGAAAGCGGCCAGCAGGATCTGGAGAATCAGCAGCGCGCTGCCCAGCACGCTGAGCTGGGTGCCCAGAATCGTGCCGGCGACGCCGAACGACGCGGAAGGCGGCGGAGAACCGCCGCCGCCGATATCGGCCGGCAATAGCTGATCCTGCACCCAATAGGCCAGCAGATAACCTTGCAGCAGCAGCAGAAACAGGAACAGGCTGGTGCCGATCAGCGCCTTGAGTGCCGTTCGATTGAATAGCAGATGCGACGCCGGTTCCCGCTTGCGGTTGGCGGCGCGCGCCAAACCACAGGCCAAGGTCACGGTCAGGCTCAGCGGCAAGCCGTAGCAGAACACGGTGGCGACCAGGGTGACCCACCCTCCCGCCAGCGGCAACCACCATTCCCAAACCGGCAGAACCAGCAGCAGGGCGCTGCCCGTCGGCGCGAACAGCGCCACGGCCACGAACAGCCAAGGTCGGCGCCGCATCAGTTGCCACGCCTGGATCAGCCAATCCCAGCCATCGCGCGGAGTGAGCGCCCTCGGTCCAAAACCACGCATAATCACACCGCCCCATCGGGAAACCAGTGGCTAGTTTATCGCGCACCGAGACGCGGCACACGGCATTCGCGCACCGGATAATCCCGTTCGCCGTCGTAGAACGGCCATAATCGAGCGCCACAGCTAAAGTTGACGCCGGCATCCGGAACGGCGCGGGCGCCGCAACCCAGCGACAAGCCTCGGGCGGCGTCAGGAAAACCGAGCGGTTTCCGATTGCGGGAATAGTGGCGTCCCCAAGGGGATTCGAACCCCTGTTACCGCCGTGAAAGGGCGGTGTCCTCGGCCTCTAGACGATGGGGACAAAAGCCGGGAAAAAATAAACCG
>WBZM01003391.1_pt1 | contig 12474 bp, 9 predicted proteins | sample 5204271 | NCBI WGS metagenome assembly WBZM01 (sample SAMN12344346, study PRJNA552823) | activated sludge metagenome | biome: Activated sludge suspended growth; feature: Nitrification reactor; material: Wastewater; isolation source: activated sludge from nitrification reactor of wastewater treatment...
TGCACCTCCCACGACACCGAGAGGACGCGACGTGACCATCCGCACCAGGAGTGAATACGAAAACGCCCTGCAGGCATTGGGCATTTGTGTGTCCGCCCGCATCCCAGCCTTGTTGTGGGGCAATCCTGGCGAGGGCAAGACCGCCGCGGTCGAGTCGGCCGCGTTGACCGGCTGGCATGTCGAGACCATCATCATCACCCACAGCGAGCCTTCTGATTTTGCTGGGCTGCCGCTGATCAACGACGGCTCGGTCAGCCTGGCGCCCCCAGCCTGGGCGAAGCGGCTGGCAGATCACGAGGGCCCCTCGATCGCCTTCTTCGATGAGTTCAGCACGGCTTCACCATCGCTGCAGGCAGCAGCGCTGCGGCCGCTGACCCACTACGAGGTCGGGTCATTGCAGTTGCCTGACACGGTGTCTTTCGTTGCCGCAGCCAACCCAGCCGATGTCGCCGCTGCGGGTTGGGAGCTTGCCGCCCCCACGGCGAGCCGCTTCGTGCACCTCGACTGGGCGCTGCCCTATGAGGTCTACGCCGAGGGGCTGATCACGGGCAAGTGGCCGACGATGCCGGTCTACACTGAGCCGGCCAATTTCGCGCGCACCCTCGAGACGGAGTCGGTCTTGGTGACTGGCTTCCTTAGGGCCCGTGAGTCTCAGCTGAGCGTGATCCCCAAGCAGGCCCAAGAGCGCGGGCGAGCCTTCCCCACACCTCGCACCTGGCACTACGCGGCCCGGTTGTCTGCATTCGCCCAGGCCGTCGGCGCCAATGCAGAAGTACGCCGCCTCCTGATCGCCGGCTGTCTCGGTGGAGCCGTTGCCCACGAATACCTCACCTGGGCCAACAACCAAGACCTGCCCGATCCAGAAGATCTACTCGCTGACCCCACCGCCGTCGACTTCACCGGGATGCGTGCAGATCGGGTCTTCGTCACGCTCCAAGCGGTGTTGGGTGCATTTTCGCGCACGCCCACCCCGGAGCGTTGGGGGCGAGCGATCGACGTATGTGCTCGCGCGGCTGATCAGACCAGCATGGACCCGGCCGTGCCAGTGGTGCGCTCCCTGATGCGCCCTGACATCCGGCCCGTTGGCTCGTCAGTGCCAGCCTCGATCAAGGTCTTTGCCCCCGCGCTCGCGCTGGCCGGGCTGCTGCCGAAGGCGCCCTAGCGTGGATCTTCAAAAGCTCGCGGCGGCCAAGCTCTGGCTGATCAGCGCCCCACCCCCGGGGGCTGCTCGCCGAGCCGATCAGCCGCGCGATCTTCCCTATCTGTCTCAGGCTCTCTACGCGCTGATCGCGGTGAGTGATCCTGATGTGGAGCAGATGACCTGTGACGAGTGGTGGCGGATCTACCTCAACGAGGCGTGGTTAGAGGCTGCGACCGTGCCCGAGATTGGAGCCGAGCTGGCGCACGTGACCTGGCATCTGCTCTCAGATCATGCCGGCAGGGCTCGCGACCAAGACGTAGACCGGAGTACAGCCGAGTCTTGGGAGCAGGCCGCCGATGTCACCGTGTCGCACACGCTTGCCCCTGACAAGTTGAAGCCCCCACGGCTACCAACCGCCAAGAAACTGCGCCTTCCTGAGGCACGCTCGGCCGAAGAGTATTTCGCTCTGATCTCACGGCTGCCGCCAAAGGCCAAGGATGGCGAAGGTGACCCAGGCGATCTGGAGCCGACCGACGGGTGCGGCAGCGGTGCTGACGGCCTGCGACGTCGCAACGAATACGGCCCCGAGACTGACGTCGGTGCGGTCGCAAAACATGAGGCCACCGAGATCCGCAAGCAGGTCGCCGTCGAATACAAGCGCCACCAGACCACCCGCGGTGGAGACCCCGGCGACGCGCTCCGCTGGGTCAAGCAGACCCTCGACCCGGAGGTGCCTTGGGAGCCGCTGCTGGGTGGCGCCGTACGCCGCGCCGTCGGCTGGGCTGCCGGGCGTGGCGACTACACCTACACCCGCCCGTCACGCCGGTCGTCGTCGCTGCCCGGGGTGGTCTTGCCGGGCCAGCACCGGCCCGTGCCGCGGGTGTCGATCATCATCGACACCTCCTACAGCGTCGATGACAACCTCTTGGCCCGAGCCCTCGGGGAGGTCGATGGCGCACTCATGGCGCTGGGCGTGCCCGGTGCGCAGATGACGATCTATTCGGTCGATGCGGCCGTGCACACTGTCGAAAAGGTACGTCGAGCCCGTGACGCCAAGCTGGTCGGTGCTGGTGGCACTGACCTGCGTTTGGGGTTTCGCGGTGTGGAGGCCGAACGCCCTCGCCCCGACATCGTGATCTGCTTCACCGACGGCGACACGCCTTGGCCCAGTGCTCCGCCGCCGGGCGCGGTTGTGATCGCAGCCATCTTGGGCAGACGCGGCTTCAGCCTTCCGCCGACCCCGCAGTGGGCCACCCGGGTCGAGTGTCTCGTCGATGACCGCTGGGCCCGCTGATGACTGGGTGCCCTGAGGCAGGGTCATGGGTCCCGAAAGAGTGATACCAATGTGGTATCCTTCTTCTCATGGCCATGACTTTGCGACTAGGTCCCGATGACGAGCACGCACTGTCTCTGCTTGCCGAGGCGGAAGGCGTGAGCAAACAGGAGGCGACTGTGCGCGCCATCCGTGAGGCTGCGGCCCGTCACGTCCATGAAGGCAAAGTACGCCAGCACTCGGAGGCTGCGCGCAATCGATATGGTGATTTGCTGGACCGGCTCGGCCAGTGATCGAATACCTCACCTTGGAGGATCTCCTGGTCTTGATCCAGGACCTCGGAGTGGGACCTATCGGTGACCTGGGTCTACTCGACTCGGCCGCCCATCGACCACAAGTGACCGTCATGGGCGTTGAAGCCTATGACAGCCTAGACACCAAGGCGGCTGCGTTGCTGGAGTCGCTGGTGCGCCACCCTTCACTGGTCGACGGCAACAAGCGCCTTGGTTGGCTCGCAGTTGTGGTCTTCTACGGCCTCAATGAGGTGAGCCTGGAAGCACCCGATGATGATGCCTACGGCCTGGTCGTCGAGATGGCTTCTGGAGCAGTTGGTCATCCAGATGCAGCTGTCCGCCTTGGGTGCTGGCATTGACTGACTTGGGTCGAGGCTCTGGCACCATGACCGGCTTCTTCACCCCACGGGCACATGACGGAATGGTGGAATCGTTGCGAGCGCTGAAGATTGCGCTTTCCACGGCCGTCAAGGCCGTCGAGTCGCACTTCAAATGATCCACGCGCTGATCATCTCCGCCCCCGAAGTGGCCATGCAGCCCTCGCCTCTTGACAAACACAAGGGCGTCAGGGGCGGTCAATTTCGAAGTCGAAAGCAGCCAGGGAGCCCTTCTTCTCACTCCCGCAAAACAACGTGCTGGACCGCCATACCTGGGCCACCCGCCAAGAACTCAGGAACGAGATCATCACCCGGATCGAATGCACTCACCACCGCCGCCGCAGACAACGAACACTCGACAGGTTGACGCCATCGAATGCGAGACCATCGTGACCACAACAGCCAACCAGGCTGGATGAATCACTGTCACCCAAACACGCGGCAGCCCCAGTAGTTCCCGGTCGCGGCGAGGTTCGCTGAGTCGGGGCCCGATCTCACAGTCGACCACGCGGCACTGTCAGGAACCCGTTACAGGTGGGCAACTGATTGCCGCTTCGGGCGTCACATCGCACGGTTACCGTCCCCGCCATGACCACTGTGATCGCTCCCGAAGCGAGGATTCGTCCGGCATCAAACAAGGGCCGCTGGATCGAGCACTGGGATCCGGAGGACGAAACCTTCTGGAATGACGGCGGCCGTCAGATCGCGCGTCGCAATTTGATCTTCTCGATCTTCGCCGAGCACATCGGCTTCTCGGTCTGGGTGATCTGGAGCGTCAGCGCGGCCCTGCTGAGCAAGCAAGGGTTCACTTTCACGCCCGCGCAATTGTTCTGGTTGGTGGCGGTACCCAACCTGGTGGGGTCGCTGCTACGGCTGCCCTACACCTTTGCGGTACCGAAGTTCGGTGGCCGCAACTGGACGGCGATTTCGGCGCTGATGTTGCTGATCCCGACCGGGCTCTTCGCCTTCTTCGTGCAGCGTCCAGAGACCCCGTTCTGGGTGTTCTTGGTGATCTCCGCGACGGCCGGCTTCGGTGGCGGCAACTTCTCGTCTTCGATGACCAACATCAACACATTCTTCCCGGCCTCTCAGAAGGGCGCGGCCCTGGGGCTGAACGCAGCCGGCGGTAACGCTGGGGTAGCGGTCATCCAGTTTGGTTTGCCCATACTGGTCGGCGCAGGTGGCGCCTTCGGCCTGGTCGCCGCCTCGGGGGTGGTGCATCTGCAATACGCGGGCTACGTCTTCCTCGGGTTGGCGTTGGTCAGCGCAATACTCGCCTTCAAGTTCATGGACAACCTCCACGCGGCGTTCGCGAAGCCACGTGATCAGCTCGCGGTGGTCAGATACGGCGACACCTGGATCATGGGGTTGCTGTACATCGGCACTTTTGGATCCTTCATCGGCTATTCCTCAGCGATGCCGCTGTTGATCAAGCTGAACTTCTTCCGCCAGATCGTTCCCGAAGCCCATTCCATCGGCATCAACTTCGCCTTCTATGCCTTCCTGGGCGCTGGGGTCGGCTCGCTGACCCGCCCACTCGGAGGATGGTTGGCCGATCGCTTCGGCGGCGCTCGGGTAACCCTGGCTTCCTTCGGCGTGATGATCCTCGGGACCATCGCAGTGATCACGACACTATCCCGGCTCAACCCTCTCCCGGCCACTACGGAGGCGATGATCGCTCAAGCGAAGGCCGACCCCACGGCGTTTGAGTACCCAGCCAAGGTAGTGGAGTTGGTCAACCACAACTCGGCGGCTTTCCCCTGGTTCTTGATGGCCTTCTTGCTGGTCTTCGCCGCGACGGGTGCCGCCAACGGATCGGCGTACAAGATGATCCCGGCCATCTGGAAGGCCAAGGGGCGCCCTGGCACCGAGGCCTCAGCTGCCCTCGGCGTGATCGGTGCCGCCGGGGCCCTGGGTGGATTCCTGATCCCGATCGCGTTCAATACCCCCTGGGTCAGCGACCCCATCGGCGCTACGAAGGCTGCGTTTTGGTTGTTCACCGGGTTCTACCTGCTGTGCGCCGCGGTGACCTACGCGGTCTTCTTGAGCAAGCGCTCGAAGTTTGCCGGGCACTGCGTGTGAGTGCTGAGACGTGAGCCGCACCGATACCCACTGTCCCTACTGCGCGCTGCAGTGCGGCATGCATCTCGACGTCACCGAGACTGGTGACGTCGAGGTGTCGCCGCGCGACTTCCCCACCAACATGGGAGGCCTGTGCCAGAAGGGGTGGACCAGCGCCCGGGTGCTGACCCTCCCTGATCGGATCACGACACCCTTGATCCGGTCGGAGTCAGGTGAACTCGAACCAGCGACCTGGGACGAGGCGATGTGCTTCATCGCCGAGAAGGTGCGCTCGATCCAAGGGAAACACGGTCGGGATGCCGTAGGCGTTTTCGGCAGCGGCGCCTTGACCAACGAGAAGGCCTATCAGCTCGGCAAGTTTGCTCGGCTGGCTCTGGGGACTCGCTTCATCGACTACAACGGCCGCTTCTGCATGTCCTCGGCAGCTGCTGGCGCCAACCGAACCTTGGGCCTGGATCGAGGACTGCCGTTCCCACTGTCCGATGTCGGTGAAGCGGACGCGTTGCTGTTGCTGGGCAGCAACGTTGCCGACACGATGCCGCCTCTGGTGCAACACCTGGGTGGCGTTCGTGACGCTGGCGGACTGGTGGTGGTGGATCCTCGGCATTCGGCCACCGCGGCGCTGACCGACAACGGAGCCGGGATCCACCTACAACCACTGCCGGGCTCAGATCTGGCCCTGTTGCTCGGCCTGGTGCACATCGTGATCGCCCAGGGTTGGTCCGATCAGGAGTACCTCGAGACCCGGACTAGTGGCTGGGAAGAGGTTCGCCGATCGGTCACGTTGTGGTGGCCAGCGCGAGTCGCTGCCCGGACCGGTGTCCCTGAAGAGCTTCTGTATGCCGCAGCAGAAGTACTCGCCAAGGCTTCCCCCTCCCAACGCGGCAAGGGCACCGTGATCCTCACTGGCCGGGGCGTCGAACAACACACCGACGGCACTGACACCGTCACTGCCGCAATCAATCTGGCGTTGGCCCTCGGGCTGCCCGGACGTCCTCATTCGGGTTATGGCTGCCTGACCGGTCAGGGCAACGGCCAAGGTGGCCGCGAGCACGGCCAGAAGGCCGACCAGCTTCCCGGCTATCGATCCATCGAAGACCCGGCCTCCCGCGATCAGGTCGCAGCCGTCTGGGGGGTCGATCCGGCGGCTATTCCCGGCAAGGGCGTGCCCGCCGTGGAGCTACTCGGCAAACTCGGAACCGAGATTCGCGGGCTGTTTGTCCACGGAGCCAACCCGGTGGTCAGCGCTCCCGACGTGGGGGCACTCCAGCAATGGATGCGAGCCCTCGATCTGGTCGTGGTCTGCGATTTCCTCCCGAGCGAAACCACCTCCTATGCCCACGTCGTGCTGCCGGTCGCCCAGTGGGCTGAGGAAGAAGGAACCATGACCAATCTGGAAGGCCGGATCTTGCGGCGCCGCAAAGCCATCGACCCGCCGCCAGGCGTACGCAGCGAACTGGAGATCCTGGCCGAGTTGGCCGAGCGCTTGAACTCCAAAGCCAGGTTCGGGACCGAACCCGCGGATGTCTTCGACGAACTCGCTCACGCCAGTGCTGGCGGCAAGGCCGACTACTCGGGTCTCTCACACGCCCGACTCGACGACGAGAGTGGTTACTACTGGCCGGTCCCAGTTGGCGGCGCCAGCACCCCACGCGTCTTCACCAAGCGGTTCGGGCATGACGACGGATTGGCGCACATGGTTGCGGTCAGACCCGGGACTCCCGAAGACGATCTGCGACCCGAGGCGCCGGTCTACTTGGTCACCGGACGGGTGCTCACGCAGTACCAGTCCGGCGCCCAGACCCGCCGAGTCAGTGAGCTGACCCAGGCCGCACCGGAGTCGTTCGTGGAACTACATCCAACGCTGGCGCAGCGCTATCAGATCGAAGAAGGCGACATGATGTCGGTGGAATCGGTCCGTGGTCGGATCGTGGCATTCGCGCGGATCTCCCGGGGGATCCGGCCCGACACCGTCTTCGTTCCGTTCCACTGGGCAGGAGAGGGCAGTGCGAATCTCGCCACCAACGACGCGACCGACCCGATCTCAGGCATGCCCGAGTTCAAGGTGTGTGCGGTCCAGATCGGAAAGGTGTGACTGTGATGACTGGGCAAACTGAGCAAGTCGTGATCGTTGGCGCTGGCATGGTCGGCCACCGGGTCGCCGAGGAGATCGCGCAGGACTCGAACCTGCAAGTGCACCTGATTGGGGATGAGGAGTACCACCCGTACAACCGGATCCTGCTCTCCGAGGTGCTCGCTGGGCGCGCTGATCTACACGCACTCACCTTGCCCGAACCGCATCACTCGGTTCAGCTGCGGCGAGGCTCTGGGGTCGTCGGGATCGACCGCGAGGCGCGTCGAGTACTGCTCGCCGACGGCGACGAACTCCCTTACGACAAGCTCGTCCTGGCCACCGGAGCGCGCGCGTTCGTACCGCCGATCACGGGGCTGGAAGGCGAGCCACAACACGTGCACGTGCTGCGCACCTGGGATGACTGCCGAGACGTCGCCGCCCGAGCAACCAATGCCAAACATGCGGTCGTGGTCGGTGCTGGGCTGCTCGGCTTGGAGGCGGCTTGTGGGCTCCGTCGACGTGGAGTGCCGGTGACAGTTCTCGACCTGGGCGATCGACCCATGAAGGCTCAGTTGGACGAAGCTCCCGCGCAGGCCTTGAGCACGGCCTTGAACAATCTGGGCATAGACCTGCGTCTGGGCGTGACGGTGGCTGAAGTGATCTCGGCCTACGGTGAAACAGTCGCGGTCAAGCTGACCGACGGCCGGGTGATGGCCACGGACCTGATGCTGCTGTCCTGCGGAATCCGGGCCGAGATCGAACTGGCTGCTGCTGCGGGATTGGAGGTGGATCAGGGGATCGTCGTCGGGCCGGACCTGGCGACCGGCGACCCGAACATCTTCGCCGTCGGCGATTGCGCGCAACCGCCCTCAGGGATGACCGGACTACTGGCCCCCGGGTGGCGACAAGCAGAGGAACTCGCGAGGCGTCTGACCCGTTGTGAAGACGAGCTTGCCCCAGCGTCGCCTGAGATCGTGAAACTCAAGGCGGCCGGTATCGACCTGGTCACCATGGGTGTTCGCGCCAGCGAAGCCGGACCCGAGCATCGGGTGATCACGCTGTCTGATCCGCGCTCAGGCAGGCACGTGGATCTGGTCCTCTCCGAGGACACACTGGTGGGGGTTGCCTGCCTCGGCATGCCGTCTCTGTCTGCCAGCCTCACCGTTCACTTCGAACGGATGACGCCACTACCGGCTGACCCGATGACGTTGCTGATCCCGGAGGCTCAGGCGGAGGAATCCTCTCCTCTGCACATGCCGGGAAGCACCACCATCTGTCGCTGCAACACGGTCACCAAGAACGACATCGTGCACGCGTGGGAAGACGGTGCGGACAGCGTTCGGAAGGTTGCTGCGACGACCCGCGCGACCACCGGCTGCGGCGGCTGCACCGAAGCGGTGTGTGGCTTGGTCGATTGGCTCAAGGCCAGCGAAGGCGCAGTTCCGACCTGCGCATGAAGACCTCACAATCAATCCTAGAAGGAGTTGCGCAGGGTGTTGCATTCTCGAAACACAAAGGTCACTAGTCAAGAAACGTCCCTGCCTTACGGTGCCCATATGCCCCAGATGAAGAGCGTAGCCGTGATCGGTGGCGGGATGGTCGGCCATCGTTTTGTCGAGGCGCTCAGCGATCGAGACGAAGCAGGCGTTTGGCAGATCCACTTGTTCTGCGAGGAACCTCGAGCACCATACGACCGGGTCGCGCTGACGTCGTACTTCGCCGGTAACACCCCCGACGATCTCCTCATGGGTGAGGAGTCCCTTTGGGATCGACCGGAGGTGAGTCTGCACGTCGGCAGCCCAGTCCTGTCGATCGATTCCGCGACCAAGACGGTCACCACCAATGCGGGGGCGCACACCTTTGACGCCATCGTGATCTCCACCGGTTCGTCAGCCGCTGTCCCTCCGGTTGGCGGGGCAGACCTCCCAGGCGCGTTCGTCTACCGCACCATCGAGGACGTCCAGGCGATCGAGCAATGGGCGCAGGGTCTTCCCGGAGATGCTCGCGGCGTCGTCGTGGGTGGCGGCCTGCTCGGCTTGGAAGCGGCCGGCGCCCTGACCGGCTTGGGCGTGGAGACGACGGTGGTGGAGTTCGCCGACCGACTGATGCCGATGCAGATCGATGACGGTGGCGGTGAGTCGCTGCGTCGGATCATCGAAGGCATGGGGGTCGAGGTCAGAACCTCGACTGGGACCTCGGCGCTGCATCCACGAGCCGATGGCGTGGTCGCAGAAATGGAGTTCTCCGACGGATCGCGTACCCGGGCAGATGTGGTGGTGTTCGCCACCGGTGTTCGTCCGCGCGACCAGCTCGCCCGTGGGGCCGGCCTGATGACCGGCGAGCGCGGCGGGATCGTTGTCGACGACGGTTGTGAGACCGCCGAACCAGGTATTTACGCGATCGGTGAAGTCGCCTGCATCCAAGGTCGTTGTTGGGGTCTGGTCGGCCCGGGCAACACCATGGCCGAAGTTGTCGCCGACCGGCTCGTTGGTGGAGCTGCGACCTTCCCAGGCGCCGATGTGAGTACCAAACTCAAACTGCTCGGCGTCGACGTTGCTTCCTTCGGTGACGCTTTCGGAGAGGCTCCCGGGAGCCTGGCTGTCACCTATGCCGACCCGGTCGCAGGTGTTTACAAGAAGCTCGTGGTTTCCGACGATGCAAAGACTCTGCTGGGCGGGATCCTGGTCGGCGATGCCTCGGCCTACGCCTCTCTGCGACCGATGGTCGGCGCCGAGCTCGGCTCGGATCCGAACCAGTGGCTGCTGCCCGATGGCAGTGGCGAGCGACTTGACGTGGAGCTACCTGACGCAGCATCGGTGTGCTCGTGCAACAACGTCACCGTGGGTGCGATCCGCTGCTCAGTCACACAAGAGGGTTGCACCGACCTGGCCGGAGTAAAGGCATGCACCAAGGCCGGCACCAGCTGCGGCTCCTGTCTCCCCTTGGTCAAGAAGCTGATGGCAACCGAGCTGCAGAAGTCCGGGGTAACGGTCAGCTCGGCGCTGTGTGAGCACTTCGAGGTCAGCCGCGCACAACTGTTTGACATCATCCGAGTGACCGGGCTACGCACCTTCAGCGAGATCATCGGCCAGCATGGGCGGGGCCGTGGCTGCGACATTTGTCGACCCGTGATCGCTTCGATCCTGGCGTCGTTGGGCACCGGCCATGTGATGGATACCGACCAGGCTCGGCTGCAGGACACAAACGACCACGTGATGGCCAATCTGCAAAAGGATGGCACCTACTCGGTTGTGCCTCGGATCCCAGGTGGCGAGATAACTCCGGCCGGACTGATCACCATCGGCCAGGTCGCAGCCGACTTCAACCTCTACACCAAGATCACCGGCGGCCAGCGGATCGACCTTTTCGGAGCTCGGTTGGAGGAACTCCCAGCCATCTGGAAGCGACTGGTCGATGCCGGCTTCGAGTCGGGCCACGCCTACGGGAAGTCCCTACGCACAGTGAAGTCCTGCGTCGGGTCCACCTGGTGTCGCTACGGCGTGCAGGATGCGGTGGGCATGGCGGTGGAACTCGAACTGCGCTACCGAGGCCTGCGCTCACCGCACAAGCTGAAGCTGGCCGTGTCCGGCTGTGCTCGTGAATGCGCGGAGGCGCGTGGCAAAGACGTCGGCGTGATCGCCACCGACAACGGGTGGAACGTCTACGTCGGAGGCAACGGTGGCTTTACCCCCAAGCATGCCCAACTGCTGGCCGAGGACCTCAGCACCGAAGAACTGATCCGAACCATCGATCGGTTCATGATGTATTACGTCCGCACCGCCGATCGGCTTCAGCGGACGGCACCCTGGGTGGAGGAGCACGAAGGCGGATTGGAGGCGATCCGCGAAGTGATCATGGAGGACTCCTTGGGAATCTGCTCTGATCTCGATGCAGCCATGGCTGCCCATGTCGCCAACTACCAGGACGAGTGGGCGGCGACCTTACGCGATCCGGCCAAGCTGCGCCAGTTCACCTCCTTCTTGAACGCTCCCGATCTTGCGGACCCGGACCTCGTCTACGTGTGCGAACGTGGCCAGCGCCGTCCGGCACGACCCGAAGAACGCCCGCTAATCGCTGGTTCAACATTGGAGGTACGTCGATGAGCGGCTCTTGGACAGGGGTATGCACCCGCCGACAGCTCATCCCTGAGCGGGGGGTCGCAGTGCTGATCCACGAGCTCCAGGTGGCGCTCTTCCGGATCACCGGGGTGGACGACGCCGGCGCCGAGACCGATTTCGTCTACGCGGTCGGTCACAAGGATCCGGCCTGTGGAGCCAACGTGATGGCTCGCGGCATCGTCGGTTCGGTCATTACACCCCAGGGACACCGCGATACGGTCGCCTCACCCATGTACAAGGACGTCTACGACCTCAGCACCGGCGAATGCCTGACCCGGCCGGAGTTGCGCCTGCCCGTCTACCGGACCTGGGTAGCCGGCGGCGTGGTCTACGTCGATGTCAACGCGCCGGTCTTGGCGTCGGCGTGAAAGTGCGCCACCGATGAACGACTTGGCCCCCGTACTCGCCGGGTCGAGGATCCTGGTCACAGCCCAGCGTCGATCCGAGGAACTGGCCGGAGCCCTGATGCGTCGCGGTGCGAGCGTGACCGTAACGCCGACCTTGGGGGTGGTCGCCGACGTCGACGAGGTGGCGATCCTGGAACGCACCCGAGACCTGCTCGCAACCGGTGCTGACGCCCTAGTGGTAACCACGGGGATCGGGTTCCGCTGTTGGCTCGACATAGCGGCAGCTGCGGGTCTGGACGACGCCCTTGTCGAGATGCTGACCAATACCCGGCTGATCGCGCGCGGGCCCAAGGCCCGTGGTGCCCTCCAGGCCCGGGGACTGAATGCAGATTGGGTCGCGGAGTCTGAGACGTCACTAGAAATCCTGGACCTGCTCCTGACCGAAGGGGTAGACGGGGACCGCATCGCGATCCAGCACCATGGGGCAGGTGACCCCGCGTTCGAGGGCCAGCTCCGTGCCGCGGGTGCTGAGGTCGTCTCGTTGGAGGTCTATCGCTGGGGGCCAGCACCCGATCCCACCGCTGTCACCGAAGCTGCCCGGGCGGTCGCAGCAGGCGGTTTCGACGCTGTGTTGTTCACCTCGGCGCCCGCGGCTCAAGCATTCCTGGCCGAGCTGGAAACCCAAGGGCTCACCGAATCCGTGCGGCGACAGGCACAAGACGCGCACCTGATGATGGCCGCGGTCGGTCCCACCACGGCCTCCCCACTG
>WBZM01003392.1_pt1 | contig 12474 bp, 11 predicted proteins | sample 5204271 | NCBI WGS metagenome assembly WBZM01 (sample SAMN12344346, study PRJNA552823) | activated sludge metagenome | biome: Activated sludge suspended growth; feature: Nitrification reactor; material: Wastewater; isolation source: activated sludge from nitrification reactor of wastewater...
GATATCAAAGATCAGGTTGCGACCGTCCTGGGCGCGCAGCGTCGCCTGCGCCCAGACGTCCAGGCCCACCGGCGTGGCAGCCAGGTGGTGCACGTCGATGCGCACGCCGACGGTGGTCGTCCCCGACGGCAGATGGGGAGCGAGCGCGTTCACGGCGGCCTGTTCCAACAGCGCCACCAGGGCTGGGGTGGCGTAGACGGGCACGGAGCCGCTGCCCAGAGCCTGCGCCGTGTTGGCTTCGGTTACGACGGTTGATGCGGCGCCGGTGATGTTTGGGGGAAGTGTGAAGTCCATGACGTGTCCTAAGCTGGCTCGGTCAGGAGACCGGCCAGAGCGTGCGCAGGTGGACGGGCTGGCTCGGTCAGGAGACCGGCCAGAGCGTGCGCAGGCGGGCGGGGTGCTAGCGCAGAGGCGGGTCGTGGGGCGCTCGCCAGCAGGGTGACTTGTGGCAGTGCACCAGCTTCCAGCCGTCGTCGAAGCGGTGATAGACGCGCGTCTCGTTCTGTTGGGTGCGGGTGACGGCCGCGCCGTGGCGGGAGCGCACCAACAGGGTGTAAGTGACAATGGCCGTGTCGCCGTAAACCTGCACGCGTGGCTGCAGGATCTCGTGCTGCGTGTGCGCATCGTCGCCGCCGCCCAACGCCTGGGCGTGTACCAGGATCTCACGCAAGTGGAAGTCCACACCGTCTATGCGCTGGGTGCTGATGTACCACTCAAAGAAGGAAACGTCCGGCGCGCACAGCGCTTCGAAAGCGGCCGCGTCGCCGTCCCAGATGGCTTGCAGGTTGCGGTCGAGAAGGTCAAGGATTTCTTCTTGCATGGTTCGTACTCCAGAATTGTCCTGCACTTGGCCGCCTCGCGCTCGAATTACGCCCTCGGGCTCAGGCCGGTCTCTGACCGAGCCTGTCTGAGTGAACGTGCTCAGGCGGGCTCGGTCAGAGACCGGCCCGAGCAAGAGGGATCGGTCAGGGCTCGGTCAGAGACCGGCCCGAGCAAGAGGGATCGGTCAGGGCTCGGTCAGAGACCGGCCCGAGCAAGAAGGCCCAAACAAAGAGGCCTGAGCAAAGAGGGTGGTCAGCTTAACAGCACTTCGTGGTCGGCCTGGCTGAAATAGCGACGGAAGGCGGCGGTTTCGGCCAGCAGATCGCGTAACTGCGCCGCGGCAATGGGCCAATCCGGGCTGGATGCCCCGTCGCCTGCGGCGAGCCAGACGAAATCGCCTTCTTCAGCGTCGATGCGCACGTGGCCGCGGCTGGCCAGCCAGCGCAGTCCTGACCGCGCCACGGCTATGCGCTGCGCCGTGGCTGCGGCCAGGCGCTGTATGCTGACCCTCCCCTCGTCGCTGCGCAGGCTGCGCTTGACCAGGCCGGCCAACCGCTGCACGAAGGCGTCGATCTGATCCATGCCCGGATCGACAGCGAAGATGATGACTTGCTTCGGTTTGACTTGATCCAAAGCCGCTTGAAGCTCTGTCCGTCCAGGCGGGATGGTCCAGATCACCAGGGTGTCGCCCGGGGCCAGCTCGCTGCGATCCTGCCCGTCCAGCGTATGCCTGGCATCGCCCTCGCACCACACCTGTACGCCCGGCTGTGTGCGCAGCGCCGCCAGCGCCGCTGCCGGCTGCGCTGCGCGGCGATGATCGACCACAGTTGGGCGAACGGGCGGGATCACCACCACGGCGTCGGGAACAGGACGAGCATCGATCCACTCGACCTGCACGCTGCGCTGCCCGCGCCAGGTGCTGGCGCGGGCGCTGTAGGCCAGGTCGAAACGTCCCTCAGGCAGCGGCCAACCCGCCCCCTGCCACCAGATGACCTGTTGCCTGGCGCCGGTGGCATCCTCGACGATCAACAGCCGGTGTTCGCCGTAGCGCCCAATGGTCCGCTCGCCGGCCAGGCTGTGGTTGGGGCTGATTAACGTCAGGCGGGGGTTGCCCGGGCCGAAAGGCGCCAATCGCTCCAGGTCAGCCACCAGGTCCAGCGAGAGGCCGGCCAGAGGCAGATGGCCGTCGATGGTCAGCGCCGGCTCGGCAGCGGAATCGCCGCGCTGGGCCGCCACGCTGTGCGACAGCTTGCGCCGGAACTCCGGGATGCGCTCCGGGTCTATGGCCAGACCGGCCGCCATGGGGTGTCCGCCGAAGCCCGCCAGCAGAGCGCGCTGGGCGGCAATGGCTGCGCTGATGTTGCAACCCTCCACTGAGCGGGCCGAGCCGCGCGCCAACTGGCCAGGCGGCGCAGACAGCAGCACCACGGGCCGGTGGAAGCGCTCGACCAGCCGGCTGGCCACGATGCCGATCACGCCGGCCGGCCAGGCGGGATGCGCCAGCACCAGCGCGGCGTGTTCCAGCAGGGAGGGATCGCGCTCGATCTGCGCCAGCGCACCCTGAAAGATCTGGTCGGTCAGCCGTTTGCGCTCGGCGTTCATGCCCTCCAGCATCGTTGCCAGCACGCGCGCCCGCTGTACGTCGTCCGTGGTCAGGAACTCGACGGCCAGGTTTGCGTCCCCCAGCCGGCCCAGCGCGTTGAGCCGCGGCCCCAGCTCGAAGCCGATATGCTCCTCGTTGAGCCAGGTCGGGTTGACCTCAGCCAGCTCCAGCATGATCTGCACACCCAGCCGCCCGGTCTGGCGCAGGCTTGCCAGGCCGCGCTGCAGGAGATAGCGGCTGTCGCCGGTCTGAAGGGCCACGTCGGCCACAATGCCCAGGGCGACCAGGTCAAGATACCGGCTGGCATCCGGCGCCAGCGCCTCGGCCAGTTTGCAGGCCACGCCCACGCCCGGCAGCGTCCCCAGCGGATGCCCGGTCGGCAGCAGCTTGGGGTTGACCACGGCGCTGGCCGCAGGCAGGACAGCCGGCAGGTCGTGGTGATCGGTGATGACCATGTCGACGCCGCGCTGGCGTGCGTGGTCTACGGCTTCGTGGGCATCGATGCCGGTGTCACAGGTGACCACCAGCCGTGCGCCGTCGTCGATCAGCCGCTGCAGCCAGGGCAGGTTGACGCCGTGCCCCTCCTCGGCGCGCAAGGGGATGTGGAAGATAACATCGGCGCCCAGGCCGCGCAGCGATTGCACCAGGAGCGTGGTCGCTGTCTGGCCATCCACGTCGAAGTCGCCCCAGATGGCGATGCGGTCGCCGGCGCGGGCGGTCTGCTGCACGCGCTCGACGGCCCGGTCCATGCCGGGCAGATCAAAGGGGGAGGCAGGCGTGTAGCGCTCCGGGTCGAGGAAGGCACGCGCGCGGTCGGGGTCGACAACGCCGCGCTGAGCCAGGACCTGGGCGATCAGCGGATGGCCGCCGGCAGCCTGGCTGAGGGCCGGGGGGATGGGGATTGGGTCAGGTTCAAGCCAGGATGGCATTAGAATACCGGGGCACTCAAAGCTAAATCAGGTGGAGACGCCACGATCATATGCGTGTGCTGAAGGTCGCCATTGATCGCGTAGGTGTATGCGCCCAATTCCGCGGCTTTGTTGACCATGTAGGCGTACAGCCGGGCCTCGATCTGCGGCGTGATGAGGGGCTCCCGCTTCTTGGTTGACCAGACGAGGTGGTAGTCAATCACACGCCACCTCGTGAGTATAACACGACCCATCCAGCAATAGCAAGCCGCAAAAAAAGATCGCCCCATCCATGGATGGGGCGATCCAGATTGTCGGTACAACAATCTCAGTCAGAGCCGGCGGGCGGGCTGGACTTGCGGCTGTCGGTGACATACCAGCCAGAGCCTTTGAAGACAATGCCTGGCGGGCTGAAGACCCGATGGACGCCGTTGTGCCCGTTGGGGCAGGCCGGCGCGCTGTTGTCGCCGAAAGATTGCCGGCGCTCGAAGTGCGCGCCGCAGGTGTTGCACTCAAACTCGTAGATCGGCATACCTGTCTCCTGGTGCTTTGATTTGGCGGCAGTATAGCGCGATGCCATCCGATCGCCAAACCGGCAGCCCAACTCGACCACAACAGGAGCGGCGCAACCCCGCCGCTGCGCCACTCCTGTTGATTGCCAGCCGGCAACATACTGGCTTACTGCTCGACGTTCATGCCCTGCCGGGTTGTCACCTTGATGGTCTTGGGCTTGATGGTCTCAGCCTTGGGCGCCACGATGGTCAACACGCCATGCTCGAAGGTTGCCTCGATGGCGTCGGCGTTGACCGGCACGTTGAAGCTCAGGGTGCGGCTGAAGCGGCCCTGGCGGCGCTCGCGCATGATGTAATCCACGTTCTCCAGCGCGCCGGGGAACTCGCCGCGGATGGTCAACACGTCACCTTCGAAGGTGATCTCGACGTTCTCCGGATCGACGCCCGGCACGGCCGCCATGATGACAACCTCTTCCGGCGTGCTATAGACATCCAGAGGCAGGCGCCATTCCTCGGTGTTGGCGCGCGGCCGGCGGGCCAGGGCGGTCCAACTCGGCTGGACAAAGCTGTCTTCAAACAGACGGTCCATCGCATCGCGCAGGGTCACGAATTCACGGGCAGGTTCCCAACGGGTAATCACACGGGTCATGATCTGTTCTCCTTAGGTTTCTTTCAGTTGAGTTGTTTGTTGCTGTGTCTGGTTGCGGCGGTGCAAGCCGGGCTTTGCTAACGCCCGGCCTGACCGCATGGTCACGATTCTTACTTGACGTTGATCTTGATGCTCTTGGGCTTCACCTGCTCCGCTTTGGGCAAGGTCAGGGTGTCGCCGGTTCCCATCGAACAGTGTTGCCTGCCATTTTGCCAACCTCCTGTCAAGCAAACTGCCTGATCACATACTGTCCAGACCGTTGGTCTTCTGTTTTTTTTGGAACACCAGGCTCAAGTCGCCGCCCGGTGTTTATCTATGCCTATCATCGCGCCTTTGCGTTAGAAGAGCATTTGCAAAGCATTAGCGTTCTGTTAGATCAGATCTGTGCAACAAAAAAGCCACGGGATACCCGTGGCAGATTCAGAGACGCGCGCTTTACGGGCAGCGATTCGATCGCCGCCCAAGGCAAGGCCAGCCTGCTATGGCAGATCAGCGGCTGAGAACGAGGTGTTCCTCAACCCTGACCACGTTGGCGGTGTGGTGGGCCAGTTCCAACACGGCAACCCGTTGCTGTTCGCTTTGCACAGTCCCGCTCAGATACGCGCTGCCGAGGAACACCTCGATGCGCACATTGGCTGTAGCGGTCCGGCTGTCGGTTGCCAGCCGGCTGGCCAGTTCCATGGCCACCGCGTCGTCAGCGATCAAGTTGTTGTGGAGCTGCCAGCCGTCCAAGCTGGCGCGGGCGAGCCGGTCAGCTTGCCGGCGCAGGATACCTGTACGCACCCGGCCGTGGAGCGCCACCGCGCCTTGTGCTGCTTCGATCTCTATGTCGGCGGTCGTGGTGCGCAAACCCTGTTCTGACCATAGCTGGTCATACACCTGCTCGCCCACCGCGCTGGCGCTTGCGTCCTTGATGGATAGCTTGATCATGCTTGGGTCCTCCTAATGAGAAGGCATCGGAAGTCGCCACGGTTCGGCCAGAAGGGTAATGCCCGAACCGGCGGCTTCTGAAATCGGTCGCATGTCCTTGTACTTTTGTACATTATCGCGCAAGATAGCGTGGGAGGCAAACGCTTCTTGAGACACTCTTGGTCATCCGATGAACGATTCTTGCGCGTCTCTTGCGAAATAGGATACAATGAGCCAGTACGACACGGATACCGTGTAGCCCGTCGGAAGCCCGATTTGTCGCCCATGCCAGGAGGTCGAATTGTCATGAACTCAAATCCGCCGATTCGCGTCATGTTGGTGGACGATCATGCTGTGGTGCGCAGCGGTTTGGGCGCGTTTCTGTTGGCGTTCGACGATCTGGAACTGGTCGGCGAAGCAGCCAGCGGACCAGAAGCAGTGGCCAAGTGCGTACATTTGCGCCCTGACGTGGTATTGATGGATCTGGTGATGCCTAACATGGATGGAGCGACGGCCACTAAAGCCATCCGCCAGCAGTGCCCCAACATCCGCGTGATCGCACTGACCAGTTTCAAGGAGGAGGAGTTGGTTCAGGGGGCGCTGCAGGCGGGCGCCATCGGTTACCTGCTCAAGAACGTGACGGCTGACGAGTTGGCCGCGGCCATTCGTGCTGCCCATATCGGGCGGCCCACTCTGGCGCCGGAGGCCGCCCAGGCGCTGATCCACGCCAGCATTGCGGCCCATGGACCGCCCAAGATCGGCTTCGACCTGACAGAGCGGGAGCGGGAAGTGCTGGCGCTGATGGTGTCTGGCCAGACTAACCCTGAAATCGCCGAAAAGCTGATCGTCAGCCGGTCCACCGTCAAGTTCCACGTGAGTAGCATTCTGTCGAAGCTGGAAGCGTCATCGCGCACGGAGGCGGTGGCCATCGCCATGCAGAATCATCTTGTTTGAGGGTATCAGAAGGCGCCCCAGACGCAGTAGATGCTTCAGCGGACCTCACCATGACAACGGGATACTTGGGTAAACCACGGTCTGAAAAAGCGAAGGTTGATGGACCAGAGCGGCGGCGGTTTCTGAGCTTGCTGGGCGCTGGCGCGGCAAGCACGCTGCTGGCTGCTTGCTTGCCTGGCCAACCGACGCCAGGTGTTCGCCAGGGCCAGCCGGTTCAGTTGGTCTATCAGGATTGGCGCACCGATTGGTTTCCGGCCATGGCACAGGAGATGCTCGCCCAATTCCATGCTGAGCATCCCGGCATCCGCGTCTTCTACGTCCCAGATCCGGTCAACGTGGAAGAGCAGTTGCCGGCCGACATGCGCAACGGCAACGCCCCCGACGTGTTTGCTGCATGCTGCGCGTTTTTTCCCATCATCGGCCAGCAGGGCTATGCGCTGGACCTGCGCTCCTTCGTCGCCGAAGAGTTGGACCAGGCCACTGTCGACGACTGGGACCCAGCCCAGTACCGGGCGCTCTCGACGCGGCAGGGGATCCAGTACGGCCTGCCCAAGTATCACGGCGCGCTGGCTCTATACTACAACAAAGACCTCTTCGACCGCTATGACGTAGACTATCCCGACTCCACCTGGGACCATGACGACTATCTCAACGCCATGCGCCGCCTGACACAGGATCGGGACGGCGACGGCAAGATCGACCTGTGGGGCAGCATGTTCGACGTGTCGTGGGAGCGCATCCAGGTGCACGTCAACGGTTGGGGCGGCCATTTCGTCGACCCGGATGACCCATCGCGCAGCCGGATGGGCGATCCGGACGCGCTGGACGCCGTCGACTGGCTACGCGCCCGCATCTGGGACGACCATGTCATGGCCACGCCGCTGGACGTCAACAATCGCTCCACCCGGCAGGCATTCACCGATCAGTCGGTGGCGATGGTGGAAGAGGGCTCCTGGGCCTTGAAGGACATTCTGACCAACGCCCGGTTTCACGTGGGCGTGGCGCCTTTTCCTGCCGGCCCCGTGCAGCGCGCGACATTGACCACCACCGATGGCTTCGGCATCTATGCGCGCACGCACGATCCCTCGGCTGCCAAAGAGCTGCTCAAATTTCTGATCAGCCCGGAGTATGGCCGGGCAATGGCACTCGCGAACCTTTTGCAGCCCGCTCGCGCTTCTTTGGTCCAGGACTGGGTGCGGTACATCCGCGAGGAATTCCCCGTGCAGGCCAAGGATCTGGACATCGCTGCTTTCGCCGACGGCCAGATCAAGGGCTATTCGGTCACAGCCGAGATCTTCCCCAACATGGCCGCGGCCCAACGCCTGGCCAGCGCAGCCTGGCAGGAGATCTTTGTGCTGGGCCAGGCGCCGGCCAGCCACATGATCGAAGTCAGCCAGCAGATTGCTGCCGCCCAGCAGGGCAGCAACTAACAGGGGAGCCATGTCAGCCATTCGCAGCAGCCTGCAAGCCAAGATCATCATCTGGTCATTTGTACCGGCGTTGTTGATCCTGCTGATCGTGGCGCTGGCCATGTTCTTCGCCTATCAGCGGGTGACGCAGACGCTGGCGCTGGAAAGAGACCGGGAGCTCACCCGTCTGGCGGCAGGCCAGCTTTCCGTACAGCTCACCCCCTACATTCAGGATTTGGACACTCTGGCCCGGCTCTCTGCCATCAACCGCGGGGATGGCGCTGCCCAGGCCGACGCGCTGCGCAATGCCCGCAACCGGTTGGTGGTGTTCGACGGCGGCGTGGTGATCCTGGACAGTCGCGGCCGCGTCAGCGCCGCCGAGCCGGAGCGGGCCGATATCGTGGGCGCAGATTGGTCGAACCGGGAGTACTTTCGCGAGATCGTCGCCTACCCTGCGCCGGTCTTCTCCAACATCCTGGCGGATGGGCCAGACGGAGCGGACGTGATCGCCTTAGCCGTGCCGGTGATCGGCGACGAGGGCGAGTTGCGCGGGGTTCTCCTGGGCATGTTCAAGCTGGGGCCTACGGCCGTCAGCGCCTTGTACGGCAGCATTGTCAAGCTGCAGGTGGCCGACGTCAGAAACGCCTATGTGGTCGACGGCAAGGGCCGGGTGATCTACGACGGCGACTTCAACCGTATCAGTCAGGATGCCTCGGCTGAGCCGGCTGTGCAGGAAGTGCTGGCCGGCCGCTCGGACGCAATCGCCACACGCGCGCCCGACGGGACCAGCATGGTGGCCGGCTTCTCGCCGGTGCCCGGCACGCCTTGGGGCCTGGTGACGCGTGAGGACCCCGGCGCGCTGGCCGGCGCCTTCCGGGAGTTCGGCCAGTTTCTGATCTTGCTGTTGGTGCTGGGGGTGCTGATCCCGGCCGCCGTGGTGACGGCCAGCGTGCGCCGCATCATCCGTCCCATCAACGACCTGATCACCGCCTCGCAAGAAGTGGCGCGCGGAAACTTCAGCCAGACCATCGAAGCCGACACAGGCGACGAAATCGAGGAGATGGCGCGCCAGTTCAATTTCATGGCGGCCCAGTTGCAGGGCACATACTCACAGATGGAGCGCCAGGTCGTCGAGCGCAGCCAGGCGCTGGCGGCCGTCAACAGTGTGGCGGAGGTGGTCAACCGTTCGGTGGACTTACAGGAGGTGCTGGACGACGCCATAGGCCACGTGCTGCAGGTCATGCGGTTCGACGCAGGCGGCGTGTATCTGCTGGACGACGCGGGCGAGACGCTGCACCTGGTTGCACATCACGGCATCGATGAAGTCTGGGAGGCCAGAATCCAGACGGTCAAGGTGGGTGAAGGCTTCTCCGGCCGCGCGGTGGCCGAGGGCCGGCCGTTGGTGCTCGACGAAGTGCCCCCGGCCATGTTGCTGGAGCGCTTCGACACGACGGAACTGGACTTCCGCACCGCCGCCAGCTTTCCATTGGCCTCCAGCGGCGAGAAGCTGGGCGCGCTGTTTGTGGCCAACCGGGCGTCGCGTCCCTTATCGCCCCAGGATATCGAGCTGCTGACGGCCATCTGCCTGCAGGTGGGCGTGGCCATCGAAAATACCCGCCTGGCCGCCCGCCAGAAGGAGGCGGCGGCAGTGGAGGAGCGACAGCGCCTGGCACGCGAGCTGCACGACGCTGTGACCCAGACTCTCTTCTCGGCCAGCCTGATCGCCGAGGTGTTGCCGCGCATCTGGGAGCGCAACCCCGAGGAAGCGCGACGCCGGCTGGAGGAGTTGCGCCAGCTCGCGCGCGGCGCGCTGGCCGAGATGCGCACCTTGCTCATGGAGCTACGGCCCACCGCGCTGCTGGAAGCGCCGTTGGGCGACCTCTTGCGCCAGCTCTCTGAGGCCAGCGCCGGCCGGATGTGCGCGCCCATCCATCTGACGCTGGATGGGGCCGCGTGCGACCCGCCGGTCGACGTCAAGGTGGCGCTCTATCGCATCGTCCAGGAGGCGCTCAACAACGTGGCCAAGCATGCTGCGGCCAGCCAGGTATGGTTGAGCCTGCACTGCACGCCGGAACGGGTAATCCTGTCGGTGCGCGATGACGGCGCAGGTTTCGAGCCGGGCCAGGCAACGCCCAACAACCTGGGCCTGCGCATCATGCGTGAACGTTCGCAGGCCATTGGCGCGACGCTAACCATAGACAGCGAGCCGGGCGAGGGGGCCGAAGTGATCGTAATCTGGAGCGCCCCATAACACTGGCCAACTGGCCAGGCGGCAGACTCCCCAAGTGGTAGATGCAGCGGGGGATGTCTCGTCTTAAGATGGGTGCAATGACGAACACCGAAACCAACGAAGCAGGAGACCCCTATGCGCGTGGTGGTGGCCGACGATCTGCTGGCAGTACGCTCTGCCCTGGCCTTGCTGCTGGAGCATGAGGTCGATCTGGCGGTGGTCGCCCAGGCGGCAGACGCAGCCAGCCTGCTGCAAGCCGTCATCCGGGGCACACCGGACGTTGTCATGATGGATTGGGAGCTGCCCGGCGCGCCCGCCAGCGAGATGGTGCAGACCCTGCGAGAGATTCAGCCCGGTCTCTGTATTGTGGCTCTCAGCAGCCGGCCCGAGGCCGAAATCGCCGCCATGCTGGCAGGCGCCGACGCTTTCATCTACAAGGGAAATCCCCCAACCACGGTGTTGGAAACGCTGGATCGGCTTACTCCGCGCGACGCAGAGTAAGCCGAAGGAGCGTGATACAGCTATTCCTGTGACGGCATGAGGGGCAGAAAGAACCAAACGCGGCTTTGGCTGGCGCCCGATGCGGGGCGTGGACGCCTACTGCGCGGCGCGGCTGTTGGGCAAGCGCACTGCTTCACCCAGATCGATCTCAGGCAGCGCGGCCAGCCAGGTTCTGCCGCGGCCAGCGAATTCCTTCAGTGCGCCGGCGCCGGCGGCCGCCTGCCGGCCGGCTGCGGCCAGGAAGCTCTGCAACGCGTTGCCGGCCGGCTGCTCAACCTCCTCCGCCGGCGGCGCGGCCGGCAGGGCAGCGGTTTCGGCATCGCTGGCTGCCAGGCGCCCAGGCAGATCGAGCCGTCCTTGCGCGTCGACCGCCACGCCGGCCAGGGGAATGTCCAGCGTTGCGTCAGTTTCCACAAACGCGGCTGCCAGGCCATCCTTGAACGGGATGAAGGCGGTAACCTCCACCTCGCCATCCAGGACCGTGTCAGGCGCGATTTGGGAACTTGCCGAGCCATTGAGCAACATGCCCTCAGCGCTGAGTGTGAGCACCCCCTGGAGCGCCAGCGGCCTGGCTTCGACCCCCAGCCACCGGCCCAGCGCGCCGGCGTCTAACGCCCACGCGCCGCCCACCGTAAGATGATCTGGGGCGTTCTTGCCCGCGAGGCCGGAGACTGTGATCTGCATTCGTTGCCACGAGGGCAGCGAGTCGGGAATCAGCGGGGTCTGCCGGGCCAGGTCCTGAAGCGGCCCGGCCAGCAGCAGCTCACCGCTGGTGCTGACGGTGACGTTACCCGCCAGGTAGACCAACGGCTCCTCAGTGTCGATGACCAGGGTCAGGGCTTGTCCGGCCGGCGCAGAAAGATCGAGCGATGCGCCCGTGCCGGCGACCTTGCCGGCCAGATCCATGCCGGAGTCGACATTGAAGTACAAGTAGCGGCGCTCAGGATCCAGCGGCGCGGCCAAATGGCTCAGGTTGCCGCCTACGTCCAGGCCCACCTCGGCCAACATGGGTTGGACCATGTGTACGTCGCTGAGTACACCCAGGGTGGGGAAGGGGATCTCGACCGCGCCGTACAGCCGCTGGATCTGGTTCTCGGCATCGATTGCGACATCCAGTTGGGCTTTGGGCAGGGTCAGCTCACCCACAGGCAACGTCAGCACGAGATCCTGGTCGATCGCAACGCGGGTTCCGGCTGGCAGCGCATCTGATCGGCTTTGCAGCGCCGAGATGCCCAGCGTTGCACCCAACCTGGCCAGAGGGGAGAGGCCGTCCAGGGGAGCCTGTAGCGTGCAGGCGCCGCCGGCGCAGCGTATCGTCGCCTGCGGAGGCGGCGCAGACTCGGCCCGGGCGGCGCCGCCCGTAGCGTTAACCAGCAGCATGGCCGAAAGAACGGCAGGGATGAGCTTATGTGAAAGACGCATGCGATTTTTTCCTTAAAGACTGCGTTACTGGCCGCTGTGTGCGAAGCTGACCGGGTTGCGGTCAAGATGCGCGCCTACCAGACGCCTGGCCAGTTCCGAAGTCTGAGATCGGACTTTCCAAGGCGGCGCTATCATGCCACCAAGCGCCAATTGCTGCAACTTTCGCCGTACTGCGCTTGCTGCACAGCACTGGAACCACGATCACAGAAAATAAGTAGACCGGTCGTTATAATTTCTGGTATGACAAAAACGGCATCCAGCACAGCTCGCGATCAGATTATCGATGCCACTTGTGATCTGCTGGAAGCGCAGGGCTACCATGCCACCGGGCTGAACCAGATCGTAGCCGTGGGCGGCGCGCCCAAGGGATCGCTCTACCACTACTTCCCCGACGGCAAAGAAGAGCTGGCAGCCGCTGCCATCGACCGCACCGGCCGCGGGCTGGCCGCCCGCGTGGAGGGTGCGCTGGCGCGGGAAGCAGATCCGGCGGCTGCGATCGCCTTTCTGACAGCAGCCATCGCCGACGCCATCGAGCAATCGGGTTTTCGCGCTGGC
>WBZM01003394.1_pt1 | contig 12466 bp, 9 predicted proteins | sample 5204271 | NCBI WGS metagenome assembly WBZM01 (sample SAMN12344346, study PRJNA552823) | activated sludge metagenome | biome: Activated sludge suspended growth; feature: Nitrification reactor; material: Wastewater; isolation source: activated sludge from nitrification reactor of wastewater treatment...
CGGCGAGTTCTCGACCGACCCGGCCATGCTTTACGGCCCCTACGAGCCGGAAGGCCCGCGCGACGGCAGCGCAGGGCCCGGCGCCATTCGCGCTTTCGGCGAGCACAAGGGTTCGGGCCTCGCGTTCATGTGCGAGATCCTCGGCGGCTCGCTCACCGGCACGCGTGCGACGCACGTAGGCCGAAAGAAATTCGCGAACGGCATGTTCTCGATCTACGTCGATCCCCGGCGCGTCGATCCTGCGCATGTTTTCGACGCCGACGTTTCGGCCTACATCGACTTCTTCAAATCGGCGAAGCCCGCCAAGGGCGCGACCGAAGTGCTCGCGCCTGGCGAGCCGGAGCGACGGATGCGCGCCGAGCGCACGCAAAACGGCGTGCCGCTCACCGAAGCGACCTGGAATTCGATCTGCGCCAAAGCGCGGGAAGTAGGGGCGACAGCGCCCGCGATCGACGCGCTAGGCCATCGCTAGACGCGCATTGTGTGGCCCAGCGCGGAGGACGGGCACGTGAGCGTCCACCGCAGCCCGCTCGCGTCATGGGACAGCGACGTTTCACCCGAGAGCGACGCGCCGACGAGGCTCGTCAGCACCGTGCTGCCGAAGCCCTTCCGGCTGGGCGGCTCGACGGCGGGCCCGTCGCGCTCGGCCCACTCCAGTCGGAAGCGCCCGCCTTCGATTGACCAGTTGATTGCAATCCGTCCTTCGCCATTCGACAGCGCGCCGTATTTTGCGGCGTTGGTCGCAAGCTCGTGCAGCGCCATGCCGATATTTTGCGCGGCCTCCGGGCCAAGGAGCATGTCGGGTCCCTGACTGATGACGCGCGTCTGCACGTTCTCGCAGAACGGCTCGAGATGCGCGACGATGAGCTGCTTCAGCCAGGCGCCCTGCCATTCCGAAGCGACGAGCAGATCCTGGTTTGCGGCCAGCCCGCGCAGCCGCGCTTCAAACGTCTTCAGAAATTCGCTCACGGAACCGCTCTGCGTGCGCCGGGCGATGATCGCGATGACGGTCAGGAGATTTTTCGACCGGTGGCTCACTTCGCGCAACAACATGCGGTTGCGCTCTTCGACGAGCTTGCGCTGGGTGATGTCGAGAAAGGTTCCGCTCATGCGGGCGACGCGCCCCGCGGAATCGAGCGGTCCGGCGGATTCGCCGCGGTCGAGCACCCAGCGCACGGAGCCATCCGTGCGGACGATGCGAAACTCGAACTCGTAGGGACCGACATTCCTGCGCGCGTGACCGATCTTCCGCAACGTGGCGTCGCGATCGTCGGGATGGAACGCCGACATGATCGTCTGCATATTGCCAATCGGCCCGTCGATGCCGAAGATTTCGCCAATATCGCCGGTCCAGCTTGCGGCGCCGCTCGATGGCGCGATCTGGTAGACGCCGAAGCGCGCAGCCTGCGCCGCCATCCGGAACCGCGCATCGTTCTCGGCAAGTTCGCGTTCCACCTCGTTCTTCTTTGCCGTCGCATCGCGCAGTCCGCGCCAGAGATCGTCGAATTCGAGCACGGGCGAACGGAATTCGGGCGCCGATCCATTGAGCGCGGCGCTCGCGGCGCGTTGCAGGTTGACCAGCGAGCGCAGCAGATATCGGTAGATGAAGAAAGCAAACGCCATGGAGAGGGCGACTGCGAGGACGGCGGCGCCGATCGCCCATTTCGTGATCGGGCGGATCGCCGCCTCGATCTGACGTTCGAACGCGCCGGCCCCGATCGTCCAGTCGCTGAGCCGCGAATTGGCGTTGGCGTTTATCGCCCTTTCGTTCTCGCGGCTTCGGAAATAGGCGATGCCCTCCTTGCGCGCGTTGCTTCGCCAGCCCTCCGACGCCAGTTCGCCGATCATCGCCTCGCCGCCCGGCACGCGCGCCACATAGCGCCCGTTTTGATCCAGCACGCCGGCGAGCCATTCCGTATCCCGGGTAGGCGGACTGAGAAACTCGATGAAATTTCGCGCCGGCAGCGCGACCGCTATTCCATATTTCCGGAGCGGGGTCGAATGGACGGGCACGTCGATCATGACGGTCCAGACGTCATTCGGTCCGCTCCGGAACACCGTCGAGACGGCCGGCTTGCCGGTCTCCGCGACGAGACGCTGTTGACGCAGCCCGGCTTCGTTGCGCATGGGCAGGTCCGCCGGGCCGGGGTAGGCGGTGTTGACCAGCTCGCGGCCGTCCGAAGAGGCGAGGATCAGCCAACCTTCGTTCGGATCGTCGAACAGGCGTCGAGCTTCAGCTTCGAAGGCGCGGAGGTCGTCGGCCGCCAGCGAAGGTGAGCGCGCGAGCGCCTGAGCCAGCGTCGTGTATTTCTCGAGCTCGCCGTCCACTGCGGCGGCGATACTGCGGGATGTGTAGAGCAGGCCGGCTTCCTGCGTCTCGCGCGCCAGTTGCTGGAACCAGATAGAGATCGCGAAGCCCGCAACCGCGAGCGGAATGACGCTCGCCGCAATAAGGGCGAACAGCAGGGCAGGCAGGGGAATTGAGACGGACGAACTGGCCGGCGCGCGATCTTTGCTGGATTGATCTACGGCCAACGAGCGTCACCTCTGGCCGATATTTCATATGAAGAGAAGGCGCGAAGCAAGCCGCCGCAATCCGAGCGGGCCCGATGCGCCGCGCGCATTCCTTCAGTCCGCGAACACCACCGTCTTTTGCCCGTCGAGCAGCACGCGGTCTTCCAGATGCTTGCGCAGGGCGCGCGCCAGCACGCGGCGCTCGATGTCGCGGCCCTTGCGCACGAGATCGTCCGGCGAATCGCGGTGGGAAATGCGCTCCACGTCCTGCTCGATGATCGGGCCTTCGTCGAGATCGCTGGTCACGTAGTGCGCGGTCGCGCCGATCAGCTTCACGCCGCGCGCGTGCGCCTGATGATAGGGCTTTGCGCCCTTGAAGCCCGGCAGGAAGGAATGGTGGATGTTGATGCAGCGTCCCGCGAGTTTCGCCGCAAGCCCGTCCGACAGAACCTGCATGTAGCGCGCGAGCACGACGACGTCGGCGCGGGCGTCGCGGATCAGGCGCCACACGTCGGCCTCCTGTTCCATCTTCGTCTCGCGCGTGACGGGCAGATAGTGGAACGGGATGCCGTCCAGATCGATATGCGCGTAGGTCTCGCGCCTGTGGTTGGCGATGATGCCGGCAGGCTCCATGTCGAGCTCGCCGATGCGCCAGCGATACACGAGATCGACGAGACAATGGTCCGATTTCGACACGAGGATCATCACGCGCTTCTTCTCGGCGCGCGGCCGCATCAACCATTTGAAGCCGAACGGTTCGGCGACGCCCGCGAAATCCTCGCGCAGCGCCTCGTACTTCGCCGGCTCGCCGACGCGGTCGAACACGATGCGGGCGAAGAACTGCCCGGTCTCGATGGAGTCGAACTGCTGCGCGTCGAGAATGTTGCAGCCGTGCTGGAACAGGCATGTGGCGACGGCGGCGACGATGCCCGGCTTGTTGGGGCAGGATAGCGTGAGGATGTGCTGGGCGCTGTCTGACATCGGTCTCGCTGACTTTAGGGGGCGCCGCCGATCGACGCCCTGGGAACGGCGCGCGACAGGCCGCGGAATTCCGCGATGATCTCGCCGTTCTGGGTGGCGACGGAAACGTCGTAGACGCCGGTCCGTCCGGCGACATGCACTTCGCGCGCCTGCGCGGTCAGAACATCGCCCGGCCGGGCCGGCGTGAGATATGTGATCGAGCAGTGCTGCGCGAGGGTGGAGACGCCGTAGGAATTGCAGGCGTAAGCGAAAGCGGTGTCGGCGAGCAGATAGATATGCCCGCCATGGCACATGCCGTGCGCGTTCAGCATGTCCGGCCGCACGCGCATCGAAATCTTCGCCACGCCGGGCCCGACCGACAGCAGCGTCATGTCGGAGGCCGCGCGCGCAGCGTCCAGTTGCCACATCTTGTCCGCGCTCGCGCGCGCGATTTCCTCGGGCGTCATCAGGTCCGGGCAGGGTTTCGACAAGCGAAATAAGTCGGGCGACTGGATCGCACGGGCGCGCGGGCCGGTCAACGGATGGCTCCCATTCGTTGTTTTGCATTGCGTCAGTCGTGGCGGTGGGAATAGATTTCGCGCCCGGAACCAACAGGCCGCATGTGGCCGTGAAAACAGGGAACGCTCATGTCCGACAAGCCAGCCGTCTCGTCCGTCCAGAAGGGCGACGTTCTTCTCGTCCTGGTGGACAATCCGCCGGTCAACGCCATTTCGCAGGCGGTGCGCGCGGGATTGAAGGAGCATGTCGAGAAGGGCCTGAAGGACGCGGCCACCAAGGCGATCGTCATCGCCTGCGAGGGCCGCACCTTCGTCGCGGGCGCCGACATCCGCGAATTCGGCAAGCCGCCGGCCGGCCCCTCGCTGCAGGAATTGCTGAACGGCATGGAAGCCGGCGACAAGCCGGTGGTCGCCGCCATTCACGGCACTGCGCTCGGCGGCGGCTTCGAGATCGCCATGGCCTGCCATGCGCGCGTCTCGGACAAGGCGGCGCGCGTCGGCCTGCCCGAGGTCAAGCTCGGCCTGCTGCCGGGCGCCGGCGGCACGCAGCGTGTGCCGCGCGTGGCGGGCGCGCTGGTCGGCCTCGATCTCTGCACGTCCGGCCGCATGGTTCCGGCCGCCGAAGCGCTGAAGTTCGGCCTGATCGACAAGATCGTCGACGGCGACCTGCGCGAAGGCGCGATCGACTATGCGCGTTCGCTCGTCGGCAAGCCGCTGAAGCGCTCCTCCGAGCAGCAGCAGCCCTTCGATCAGGCCGCCTTCGACAAGGCCGCCGCCGACGTGCTGAAGAAGGCGCGCGGCGCGATGGCGCCCGCCAAGATCATCGAATGCGTGAAGGCCTCCACGCACGGAACCTTCAAGGAAGGCGAGGCGGTCGAGCGCAAGAACTTCATGGAGCTGCTCGTCTCCGACCAGTCCAAGGCGATGCGCTATGTGTTCTTCGCCGAGCGCGAAGTGCTGAAGGTGCCGAGCCTCGAAGGCGTCGAGCCGCGTCCCGTGATGTCGGCCGGCGTCATCGGCTCTGGCACGATGGGCGCGGGCATCACGATTTCGCTCGTGAATTCCGGTATGCCGGTGACGGTGGTCGAGAACAACCAGGAGGCGCTCGACCGCGCGATGGCGCGCTTCAAGTCGACCTGGGACCGCGACATCAAGCTTGGCCGCATCGACCAGGCGACGATGGACAAGCGCGTCGGTCTCCTCACGCTGACGACGCAGTTCGAGGCGCTGGCCGACAAGGACATCGTCATCGAGGCGGTGTTCGAGGAAATGGCGCTGAAGAAGGAAATCTTCGGCAAGCTCGGCAAGATCGTGAAGGCCGGCGCCGTTCTCGCCTCCAACACCTCCTATCTCGATATCGACGCCATCGGCGAGGCGGCGGGTCGTCCGCAGGACGTGATCGGCATGCATTTCTTCTCGCCGGCCAACATCATGCGCCTGGTCGAGGTGATCGACGGCGGCCGCTCGTCCAAGGACGCGCTGGCGACCGGCGTCGCCGTCGGCAAGCGCATGGGCAAGCTGCCGGTGGTGATGGGCAATTGCGACGGCTTCGTCGGCAACAGGATTCTGGCCGCCTGGCGCCAGGTCGCCGACATGATGCTCGAGGAAGGCGCCTATCCACAGGACATCGACGCCGCGATGGAAAAGTGGGGCATGGCGATGGGCCCCTATGCGGTCGGCGATCTCGCGGGCCTCGACATCGGCATGCGCCGCCGCAAGGAATTCGCGCATCTGCGCGACAACCAGAAGCGCGACACCGGCGCCATCGCCGACGCCATCTGCGCGCTTGGCCGCTACGGCCAGAAGACGGGCTCGGGCTATTACAAATACGTCGACGGCAAGCGCGTCATCGATCCCTCGACCAACGAGATCATCGACAAGGTCTCGAAGGACAAGGGCATTGCGCGCAAGCCGATCCCGGAGGAGGAAATCTCGTCGCGCATCCATGCGACCATGGTCAACGAGGCCTGCCGCATCCTGTCCGAGAACATCGTCTCGCGGCCGCTCGACGTCGATATCGTCAAGCTCAACGGCTACGGCTTCCCGATGTGGCGCGGCGGCCCGATGCAGGAAGCCGACCGCGTCGGCCTCGACAAGGTGCTCGCCACCGTCCGGGAAGTCCACAAGACCGCCGGCAAGGGCTTCGAGCCTTCGTCCGCGCTCGAATGGATGGTGGCCAACAACAAGAAGTTCGCCGACATCAAGCCGGGCGATCTGAAGGGGAAGTGAGCGAAACGGACCGCGAGCCTTCAGGCTCGCATTCGTATTCTGTCAAGGCGCGGCTTCAGCCGCGCCTTTTTTTGCTTGCGGGCCTGAAGGCTCGCGGTCCAGAATCGCGCTCATGAAAGTCTCGCTCATCCAGATGAACTCGGTCAGCGACAAGCAGGCCAATCTCGCGCAGGCGCGCGCGCTGATCGAGGAGGCCGTGCGCGACGAGCGGCCGGACTGGATCTGCCTGCCGGAAGTCTGGGATTTCATCGGCGGCAATCGCGCGACCAAGATGGAGGCTGCCGAGGAAATTCCCGGCGGCCCCGCCTATGCGCTGATGCAGGAGCTGGCGCGCACGCATCGCGTCTTCATCCACGCCGGCTCGATCCTCGAAAAGGTTCCCGGCGACGATCGCATCCACAACACGACGATCGCCTTCGACCGCGATGGCCGGGAAGTCGCGCGCTACCGCAAGATCCACATGTTCGACATCACCGCGCCGGATGGAACCGCCTATCGCGAGAGCGCGGCGTTCAAGCCGGGCGACGCCGTCGTCACCTACGATTGCGAAGGCGTCACTGTCGGCTGCGCCATCTGCTACGACCTGCGCTTCCCCTATCTTTTTGCCGCGCTCGTCGACAGGGGCGCGCATCTCATCGCGCTGCCCTCGGCCTTCACCATGCAGACGGGCAAGGACCATTGGGAAGTGTTGTGCCGCGCGCGCGCCATCGAGACGGAAACCTACTTCTGCGCGGCCGCCCAGACCGGCGCGCACACGGCCGGCAACGAGACGCGCCACACCTACGGCCATTCGCTCGTCGTCGATCCCTGGGGCCATGTGGTGGCGAAGGCGTCCGACGGCGTCGGCGTGGTGTCGGCGCGCGTCGATCCCAAGCGCGTCGCCAAGGCGCGCCAGATGATCCCGGTCGCGCAGCATCGTGTCAGGCTGGCGGAATGAGATTGGTCCAGACCACGGAACTGTTCCCTCCCCCCTTGCGGGCAGGGGAGCGCGCGCGCGGCGCAGCTACGCTTGCGAGTCGCGAATGACCTTGTGGCTTGTTCTCCACGACTGGTGCGAATTCTTCCTGCGCTGGACGCATGTCGTCGCGGCCGTCTTCTGGGTGGGCCTCGCGCTCGGATTCCTGCGGCTCAATCTCGCGCTGAAGTCGACCCAGACCGACATCTGGCGCGCGGCCGACGATGGATTTTTCCGCATTGCGCGCGACATGAACGTCCCATCGCAGGCCGCGCCGCAGATCGGCTGGTTCCGCTGGGAAGCCTATGCCGTCTGGCTCTCCGGCTTCGCGCTGATGGCCGTGATCTATTTCGTGAAGGCCGATCTCTATCTGATTGATCCGGACATCCTGCCGCTGCAGCCGTGGCAGGCGATCCTGCTCGCCCTGTTCGCCCTGCTCGTCGGCTGGGTCGGCTATGATTTCCTTGGCAAGGCGCCGTGGAGCGAGACGACGCGCCGCATCGCCATTTTCGTCTTTCTCGTCGCGCTCGCCTTCGCCTATACGCGCGTCTTTTCGGGGCGCGGCGCCTTTCTGACCTTTGGCGCGATCATCGGCACGATCATGGCCGCCAATGTCGCGCATTATCTCGTGCCCAACCAGCGCCGGATGCTGGAGGCGATCCGCAAGGGCGAGGCGCCGGACGAAGCGCGTCTGGCGATCAGCCGCCAGCGCGCGCTGCACAACAATTACCTGGCCCTGCCCGTGTTGTTTCTCATGCTGGCGAACCATTATCCGCTGGCCTTCGCCTCGCGCTTCAACTGGATCGTCGCCGCGCTGGCGCTGGTCGCGGGCGGCGCGATCCGCCACTTCTACATCGCGCGCCATCGCGGCTCGGGCGACCTGTGGTGGACCTGGGGGCTGGCTGCCGCCGCCGGCGCGGCGATGGTTGCGCTCTCGATATCAGGCGCGGAGCGCCCGCAGGCCCGCGCGGCGGCGCCGCAGAGCGCCATGGACGCCATCGCCTCGGTCGTCGCGCCGCGCTTCTCCGAGGTCGCGGAAATCGTGAACGACCGCTGCGCCGTCTGCCATGCGCGAATTCCGTCGTGGCCCGGCCTCGTCGCGCCGCCGAAGGGCGTGATGCTCGAGACGCGCGCGCAGATCGGCGCACATGCGCAGGACATTGCGTTGCAGGCCGTGTGGACGCGCGCCATGCCGCCGCCCGGAGCTCACGCGGGCATGACCGACGTGGAGCGGCGCACGCTCGCGTTGTGGCTTGCGGCCGGCCAGCCGGCGCGTTGAAAAAAGAACGGCCGCCCGAAGGCGGCCGCTCGCATTGAACGGGATGTCGCGTTCAGCCGCCGATCTTGCAGCCGCTCTCTTCCATCGTCTCGAACGCCTGCGCGCCCGGAATCTTCGAGAGCTGCTTGTAATAGTCCCAGGGCGCCTTGCTCTCTTCCGGCGCCTTCACCTGGAAGAGGTACATGTCGTGCACCATCGAGCCGTTGGCGAGCACCTTGCCGCCCTTGGTGAAGACGTCGTCCACGGGCAGTTCGTGCATCTTCTTGGCGACGGCGTCCGTCTCGGTCGTGCCGGCGGCCTTCACCGCCTTCAGGTAGCTCAGCACCGCCGAATACGTGCCCGCCTGGACCATGTTCGGCATGCGGCCCATGCGCGCCATGAAGCGCTTGCCGAAGGCGCGCGTCTCGTCGTTCTGGTCCCAGTACCAGGCTTCGGTCAGCACGCTGCCCTGCGCCGACTTGAGGCCGAGACCATGTACGTCGGCCAGGGTGAAGAGGAGCGCCGCGATGCGCTGCTTGCCGCCCTGCGTCACGCCGAATTCGGCGGCCTGCTTGATCGAGTTCACCGTGTCCTGGCCGGCGTTGGCCAGCCCGATCACCTTCGCGCCCGAGGACTGCGCCTGCAGCACGAAGGATGAGAAGTCCGGCGTGTTCAGGGGATGGCGCACCTGGCCGATGACCTTGCCGCCCTTCGACTTCACGTATTTCGCGGTGTCGGCTTCGAGCGCATGGCCGAAGGCGTAGTCGACGGTGAGGAAGAACCAGGTGTCGCCGCCGTTCTCGACGAGCGCGCCGCCCGTGCCGACGGCGAGCGCGTGCGTGTCGTAGGCCCAGTGGAAGCCGTAGGGCGAGCAGCTCTTCTGGGTCAGCGCCGTGGTCGCCGCGCCGGTGACGATGTTGATCTTCTTCTTTTCCTTCGACAGGTCCTGCACGGCGAGCGCGACCGACGACGTCGTCAGCTCCATAATCGCGTCGACGCCGTCGACGTCGTACCACTTGCGCGCGATCGTCGTGGCGATGTCCGGCTTGTTCTGGTGGTCGGCGGTGACGATCTCGATCGGACGATCGAGCACCTTGCCGCCGAAATCCTCGACCGCCATCTTCGCGGCGTCGAGCGACCACTTGCCGCCGAAGTCGGCGTAGACGCCGGACTGGTCGTTGAGGATGCCGATCTTGACCGGAGTCTGCGCGAAAGCCGCCGTGGAGGCGGTCAACGCGGCGGCGATTGCGAGCGAACGTAGTTTCATGGGCGTCAGTTCCTCCAGCCTTGATTGATGGTTCGAATCTATAGGGCGGCCAGCCTCGGAAGCGAGGCCTGCGCGCGCACGACCGTTGTGCCGAATTCCGCAGGCCCTGTCGCGGCCTACTTTGTCGCGGCCCGCGTCGCCTCGGCTACATCGTCGCGCCGATGGTCCAGGGCACGAATTCGGCGTCGCCGTAGCCGAGCTCTTCCGACTTCGTGCGCTGGCCCGAGGCCACCTTCAGCAGCGCGTCGAAGATTTCCTTGCCCTTGGCCTCGATCGACACCCCCTCCAGCACCTCGCCGCAATCGATGTCCATATCGTCGATCATGCGGCGATAGATGTCGCTGTTGGTCGCAAGCTTGAACGAAGGCGTTGGCTTGCAGCCGTAGGCCGAGCCGCGCCCGGTGGTGAACGCGAGCAGGTTTGCGCCGCCGGCGACCTGTCCCGTGGCGGCGACGGGATCGTAGCCCGGCGTGTCCATGAAGACGAAGCCCTTCTCGGTCACCAGTTCCGCGTAATCGTAGACGGCGCGCATCGTCGTCGTGCCGCCTTTCGCGGCGGCCCCCAGCGACTTTTCGAGAATGGTGGTGAGCCCGCCCGCCTTGTTGCCGGGCGAAGGGTTGTTGTTCATCTCCATCCGGTTGCGCGCGGTGTAATCCTCCCACCAGCGGATGGTGGAGACGAGCTTCTCGCCCACGGCGCGATTGGCCGCCCGGCGCGTCAGCAGATGTTCGGCGCCGTAGATTTCCGGCGTCTCCGACAGGATCGCCGTGCCGCCCTGGCGCACGAGTTCGTCGACGGCGGCGCCGAGCGCCGGATTTGCGGTGATGCCGGAATAGCCGTCCGAGCCGCCGCACTGCAGGGCGAGGATGAGATCGGAGGCCAGCCGTGTCTCGCGCTTCGCCTTCGCCACCAGCGGCAGCATGGACCTGATCGCCTCGACGCCGGCCATCACCGTCTTCTTCGTGCCGCCGACCTCCTGAATCGTCATGGTGCGGAACGTGTCGGATTCCCTGAGATCGTAGGCTTCCTTGAAGCGCGCGATCTGGAACCCTTCGCAGCCGAGTCCGACCATGACGACGCCGCCGACGTTCGGATTGACGGCATAGCCCCATTGCGTGCGTTTCAGGACCTCGTAGCCCTCGCCCTTCACGTCGAGCGCGCAGCCGCCGCCGTGCGTCAGCGGGATGACGCCGTCGACGCCGGGATATTGCGCGAGCACGCCGGAGCGCTGGATTTCCTCCGCCATGAAGCGCGCGACCGAGGCCGAGCAGTTCACCGAGGTGAGGATCGCGATGTAGTTGCGCGTGCCGACCTTGCCATTGGCGCGACGAAAACCCTCAAACGTCGCGCGCGCGCTTTCAGGCAGGATCGCCTCGTCGCGCGCTTCCTGCGCAAAGGCGTAGTCGCGCTCGAAATCGCGGCATTCGACGTTATGCTCATGCACCCATTGGCCGGGCGCGATCGGCTTCGACGCGAAGCCGATGATCTGGCCGAACTTGCGCACCGGCTCGCCGGCCGCGATCGCGGCGATCGCCATCTTGTGGCCGCGCGGCACGCGTTCGCTCGCCGTCGCCGCGCCGTAAGAGAAGCCGGGCGCGAAAGCGTCGACGGCGACGACGATATTGTCGGCCTCGTTGAGGCGCAGCGCACGTGGGGGCTTTGCGTCGGACATGGACCCTCAGCCGATGAAATTTTCCGGGTTCTGTTCGGCGATCCGCTCGAAGGTCGCCGTTGTGGCGTCCAGATGCGCGCGCATGGCGGCGGCCGCGCCGGCGCCGTTCTTCGCCACGATGGCGTCGAAGATGCGCTTGTGCTCGCTGTAGGCGATCGGCAGGCGGCCGGGCGGCGACAGCGCGATGCGCCGCACGCGCTCGAGATGCGAGCGCAGGCCGTCGAGGATTTCGCGCGCATGGCGCAACGCCATGCCGTCGACGATCAGCTTGTGAAACTCCACGTCGAGCACATAGAAGCCCGCAACATCGCCAGCCTCGGCGGCGGCCTGCTGGTAGCGCAGGTTGCGCTCGATCTCGCGCTGCAGATCGGCCGGCAGGGCGCGCGCCGCCTCGCTGGCGATCTCCGATTCCAGCGCGCGGCGGATCATCATCCACTCGCGCACGTCGTTGGCGGCGATCTTGGCGACGAAGGAGCCGTGCTGCGGCTCGATCACCACCAGTCGCTCGAAGGCGAGCCGGTTGATGGCCGCCGTCACGGGAAAGCGGGAGACGCCGAGCTTGGCGCAAAGCGCCAGCTTGTCGATCGCGCCGCCCGGCGCCAGGCCGCCGGAAAGAATGGATTCCTTGATTTCCGTGTAGACCTGATCGGCCTTGGACGTGCGCCGGGCGCGATCGACCACAAGCCGCTTGCGCGAAGACGGTTTCTCGCTCGTCTGAACCGCCAAAACTATCTCCCGCATCGGTAAATCAACAAGTCGCCAGCGCTAGCATGTCAGACGCTAGTGAGCGCTCGGGCGAGCGTCAATAGAGTCCAATGGCCAAGTTCGAGCGCGGGCTTGCCATCCCGTGTCGCTGCCGCCATTTTCCGGCCATGTCCGGCATGAGCGGAAAATTGGGAACGACCGGGGCGCTCGGCGCGCTGGACTCGCGCTCGCGCGAGATCTTCCGGTCGATCGTCGAATCCTATCTCGATTCGGGCGAGCCGGTCGGCTCGCGCCATCTCTCGCGCATCCTGCCGATGACGCTGTCGCCGGCCTCGATCCGCAATGTCATGCAGGACCTCGAGGAACTCGGCCTGGTCTATGCGCCGCA
>WBZM01003396.1_pt1 | contig 12465 bp, 14 predicted proteins | sample 5204271 | NCBI WGS metagenome assembly WBZM01 (sample SAMN12344346, study PRJNA552823) | activated sludge metagenome | biome: Activated sludge suspended growth; feature: Nitrification reactor; material: Wastewater; isolation source: activated sludge from nitrification reactor of wastewater...
GCCGCTCGTGGTGCGCATGCTGCGGGTCGGCGAGAATACCGGCGGCCTCGACAAGTCGCTGCGCAACGTCAGCTACTTCTACAATCGCGACGTCAAGGAATCGGTCGAGAAGGCCCAGACCCTGATCGAACCGATGCTGACCCTGTTCATGGGCGCCCTGCTGGGCTGGATCATGCTCTCGGTGATCGGACCGGTCTACGACGTCATCAGCAAGATCAAGACGTGATTCCCCGCCGCCTCCTCTACCTCGACACCCAGCGCCTGACGGCCCATGTCTGGCAACGCGGGATGTTGCGGCCGGAAGGCGTCTTCGAGATGCGTCAGGAGGAATTCACGCGGTTCACGGACTACCTGCGCTCCCACCGCAACAGCCATTTCCGGATGCTGGTCAATGTCGCCGAGGAAGGACACGAACTCGAAACGATTCCATTCCTGCAGGGCGCCGACCGCAAGGCGCTGATCACGCGCAAGCTGGGACAGCATTTTCTCGGGTCCCCGCTGGCCACCGCCATATCGCTCGGCTACGAGAAGCGCAAGCGCAAGAATGAGAGGCTTCTGCTCTCGGCGCTGACCAACCCGGCCCATTTCGAGCCGTGGCTGAAGTGCCTGGAGGAAGCGGATGCGGCGCTCGCGGGCATCTACACGGTGGCGCAACTGGGCGGCATACTGCTCCGGAAGCTCGGCAAATCCGCTCCCCGCGCCCTGCTGCTGACCTTTCAGGACCATTCGATCCGCGAGAGCTACCTGGTCGATGGCCAGCCGCTGTTCTCGCGCATGGCGCCGCTGGTCGACAGCAGCATCGGCGGCCTCGCCTCACGCTTCGCCTCCGAGGCGAACAAGCTCCACCAGTACCTGCTCGCCCAGCGCCACGTCGGGCGCAACGAGGATCTGCCCGTCTATGTACTGGCCCACCCGCAAGCAGTTCCGGCAGTCCGTCAGTCGTGCCGCGACATGCCCAACCTCGGTTTCGAGATCATCGACAGCCACCAGGCAGCCCGCCGGCTCGACCTCAAGAGCCTTCCCGACGACAGCGGCAGCGAACTGCTGTTCCTGCACCTGCTGGCCACCGCGGCGCCGCGCCAGCAGTTTGCCGCTGAAGACCACCGCCACGACTACCACATTTCGCGGATCCGCTACGGGCTGCTCGCACTCGGTGCCACCGCCATCCTTGGTGGGGCACTCTTCGTCGCCAAGCAACTGTACGACGCCAGCGCAATGCGCGAGGAAGCGCAGGCTCTGGCACGCAGCGAAGCTGACCTCAACTGGCGTTACCGGGAAATTTCCGCCACCTTCCCGCAACTCGGCATCGACAACGAAACCCTGCGCCGCGTCACCAATCGCCAGAGCGAACTTGTCAGGAAGCAGCGTCTTCCGGACGACGCCTACCGCCTGGTCAGCCGCGCGCTGAATGAGGCGCCGAACGTCCATCTCGAGGCGCTTGAATGGTCGCTCGGCGAGAGCCCGCAGGCATCGGGCGCCGCCGTACCCGGCAAGGCCACGGTGCTTCCCGACGCGAAAACGGAAGCAATCACCCTGAGCGGCTCGATTCGCCTGGGGCCGACGGCAACGGCACGACAGACACTGGCCACCTTCGAGCATTTTGTCGAAATGCTCCGGGTCGACCGCGACAGCGATGTCAGCGTCCTGCAGCAGCCGTTCGACATCGAATCGGGGCGTGCCCTGCGCGGCGGCGACATGGAGACGGAGAGCGCGCCCCCACGCCAGTTCACGGTCCGGATCGTGCGCAGGGTGACATCATGAAACTCGTGGCCCGCGACTTCGGGAAGATCGTGTGGTTTGCCCTGATCGCGGTGCTGCTGATCGGCTTGGCGATTGCCACCGGCCTCTGGAGCACCGGCGGCACCAGCAAGGCGCGGGTGGAACGCGATGCGGCGGCGGCGCGCAAGCTGGAAATCGAGAAGCGCCTGGGCCGGGTGCGCACTGAGGAGCAGGAGATCAAGGCGCGTACCCAGCAGTTCCAGCAGATGGACCTTGCCGGCATGATCGGGCCGGAGAAGCGGCTCGAGTGGACCGAACTGCTGCGCGACCTCCAGCGCCGGTTGCGGCTTCCGGGCATGAATTACGAGTTCGGGCCGCAAGTTCCGCTCGAAAGCGTTGCCGGGGCCGACTACGCCTTTCACAGCAGCCAGTTGAAGATCCAATTGCGGGTACTGCATGAGGAAGACCTGCTCAACTTCGTCGGGCAATTGCAGAAGGAGGCCAAGGCGCTCGTGGTCCTGCGCGGGTGCAAGCTTTCGCGCCTGGCGGGCGGAAGCACGGCTAGGGATGCAGCGCAACTGGCCGGCGAATGCACCATGGAATGGATCACCCTGCGCCGCGCCAGCGGGACCAGACAGCCATGAGACGACGCCATCTGCCCGTCCTTCTGCTGACTCTGGCCGCCCTGCCGGCCTGGCCGCAGAGCGAACCGTTGGGCCGCCTGTTTTTCACCCCGCCGCAGCGCGCGGCGCTCGACCGCGAGCGCCTGCTCGGAATCAGCCAGCGCCCGAGCGGCCTCGACGGCGATGCGAGTTATACGTTCAACGGCGAGGTGCGCCGCAGCAGCGGCAAGAACACGCGCTGGATCAACGGCGAACCGCAGACGGCCGTTGGGCGCGGCCCCGATATACCCGCCGGCGACACCTATCACCCCGCCACCGGGGAGCACGAAAGCCTGCTCGGCGGCGGCACGATCGTCATCAAGCGCAAGCCGCCGGCGCAATGACTCGCCAGCGCATACCAGCGGGGAAAAGCCAGTCGGGCGTCGCGCTGGTCCTGCTGCTGGTCGTCCTGATCATGGCCGGCGCCTTCGCGTTCTACCGGATTGCCGGCATCGGCAGCGGCCCCGCCGAGCAGGACGCCAGGCTTGCTGCCACCCTGGCTCGCGCCAAGGAAGCGCTGATCGCCCGCGCCGTCACCGATGCCAATCGCCCCGGCAGCCTCCCCTGCCCCGACCTGATCACCAACAGTGGCGGTCTCGGCAACATCCCGGGCGACGGCAAGGCGGACATGTTCACCATGACCCAGTGTCCGAGCTACGTCGGCTGGCTGCCCTGGGTAACGCTCGACCTCCCCGAACTCGTCGACGATACCGGCACCCGCCTGTGGTACGTGCTGACCCCGGAACTTCGTGACGACGACAGCGCCCAGCCGATCAACAGCGACCGGGCGTTCACGCTCAGGCTTGACGGCAGCGCCGACAGCGTCGCCGCGCTTGTCATCGCCGCGCGCGCGCCGCTGGGCAGCCAGGCGCGGCCATCGAACAACCCCGCCGACTACCTGGACGGCGAGAACGGCAACGGTGACGACCGCACCTACGTTTCCGGCCCGCATGGCCCGGCTTTCAATGACATGGTCGTTGCCATCACCCGCCAGGAACTGATGGCCGCCGTCGAGAAACGGGTCGCCAGCGAGGTCAAGTCGTGCCTTGAGCAACACGCGGCCAGCACGCTCAACACCGAACACACCTACCCGTGGCCGGCCCCCCTGTCCACCAGCACCTTCCGCGGAACCGCCGGCAGCCTCTTCGGACAGGTGCCTGCCACGCAACCGAGCGCCGGCGCCGAGAGCCTGCTCCAGAAGAGCACCGCCACGCTGACCAGTGCGAGAACCGCCCTCGCCAGCGCGTCGACCGCAACCGACCAGATGGCGGCGCTGGTCGTCGTCAATCAGGCCGCCATCTACGCCCGAACACTCTACGACAGACTATACGGCGTCGCCGCTGCTCTGGCGCAGGTCGCCGAAGGCACCCGTAGCAGCTTCAGCGATCTGGACGACGACATTAACACCGCTGCCGCTCCGAGCGGTAGGAGGCTCCCATGCCAGGTTTCCGGGTGCATAAACGGCACCGAACTTACCAACCTGCGCGCCGAAGCCATCGCGGTGCAACCCGACCTGACTGCCCTGCAGAATGCCTTGACCGATAGCGGCATCGACCCCTACCCCGGCGAGGTATTGGCACAAAACCTGGTGCTGCAGCAAAGAATCAACGATGCGACGAGTTCCCCCACGGCGGCGAACTTCACCGCGCTGCAGGATCAGGCCACCGCTCTGGTCGGCCTGTTCAGCAGCAGCACGACGCCCAACCCGGACATCACCGCCGCCCTGACAACGGCACTAAATGCCGCCACGGCGACCGTCACTGCCGCCGCCAGCGCCGCCGCCTTACCCACCGATGCAACGCGGGTCGCCAATGCCTACACCCGGGCCAATGCCCTCGTCACGGCTGACAACACCCTGCGCACGACCATCACGGCGAGCCGCGTCAATCTGCATGCAAGCGAAATCAGCTTCCGTGCCGAACAACTCGTCAGCCTGCTGTCGGCCGTCGCCGGCAATCCCGGGGCGACCACCGCCGCCGCTCTAGCCACCGGCCTCGGCGACCAGCAAAACACGACTACCGCCCTTACCACCGCCTCCAGCCCGGTCGTCGCCGCGCGCACGGCCGCGCTGAGCGCCTTGGCGAACGCCCTGAACGCCGCCCAGGCCGCCAGCGACTTCCCGTTGATCCAGTCGACTGCCACGACCGCCATCGGCGCAGCGAATACCCTGGCGACGGCGATCGCCAACAACGGCGACAATGTGCTCAAGGAAAGCCTGGCGGCGGCGGCCACCACATACCTCGGCGCCCAGGCCACCTTCAACGCCATGCCGGTGCCAACGACGAGGGACGAGCAAGCGGACTTGGTCCCCTATGTCCGGGCGGTGCAGGCGCCGGCGGTCAGGATCGAATACTGGGCGCAAGTCACCGTTCGCGTGGCGACCGACATCGCCAGCCTGGCGCGCAAGGCGCCGGCGGCAACCGCCGAGAACACCGGTTCAGCCTACCACGCGGCGGATCAGGTGGTTTCCGGAATCGCCGGGTCGGGAGGAACCCAGGCCCTGCTCCAGGCCTACCTCAATGCTCCCGGCAATGCTGCCCGGCAGGCGGCAGCGACGGCGGCGCTGAACGCGACGTCGGCCCAGCTCGACACGCTCCTGGGCAGCGCCGGGACGCTCGACGCCGCACTCGATAGCGGCGGCGCCGAAGCCATGCCGACGGTGTGGTTCGGCAGCGCCTGCGCCTTCCTGCAGCCGGCGGGCGGCAGCACGTCATGGTGGACGGCCAACAACTGGGCCAACACCACCTTCTACCAGATCAGCGACCGCGTTCGTCCCGCCAGCGGCAAGCTGCAGGTCAACGGCACCGGCAGCCATCGTGTCGTGGCCCTCAGTGCGGGGCGGGCCTTGGGGACCCAGAACCGCGCCACGCGAACGACCATCAATTTCCTCGAAGGAATCAATGCCGACACCTCGCGCGACGGCGATGCCAGGAGCCCGGTCGCCGTATTCTCGAATGCGCCGGTATCGGCCACATTCAATGACCGACTGGGATTCTGACCACCTCCGGGACCATGAAACCGCCGTCATCCAAACTTCTGCGCCACAAGACCGGATTCACGCTGGTCGAACTGGCGATCGTTCTGGTCATCGTCGCCTTGCTGGCCAGCGGATTGATGGTCGGCATCGCGGCGCAGCGCAACGCAGCCGAGAACGTCGATGCCCAACGCCAACTGGAGAACATTCGCGAGACGCTGACCGGCTTCGCCCTGACCCATGGCCGCCTGCCCTGCCCGGCTCTCCCGAACCTGGCCAGCAGCGACGCCAACGCCGGCGTCGAGAACTGCGCCCAGCCCCACGGCGTGCTGCCGTGGGTGACGCTGGGACTGCCTGAGGTCGATCCTTGGGGTCGCCGCTTCACCTACTATGCCCACGCCAGCTTCACGGCTGCCGTTCCCGGTGGTGCGCTGGCCAGTTTCACGCTCGACACCCTCGGCAACGCCAACGTCAAGGCCAGCAGCGGCAGCAGCGGCAATGTGGCATCCGACCTCCCGGCAGTCGTCGTCAGCCACGGTAGCCGCGGGGCCGGCGCCTGGCAGCCCAACGGCAGCCAGCTTCCCGGGGCTGCCGGCGATGAGGCCGAAAACGCCGATGCCGACCTGACTTTCATCTCGCGCACGCAGGACGGCAATTTCGACGATTTGGCCACCTGGATCGTCCCTAGCATCCTCAAGTCGAAGATGGTCGCAGCCGGGCGGCTGCCGTGACGGACTAGGCCGCCTCTTCCTTCGGGTCGCGCGCCATCAGCAGCTCGAGTTCCTCGCTGGCGCTGACCCGGCCATCGAGGATGGCGGCGATGGCCAGGGAAATCGGCATGTCTACTTTCAGCTCGGCAGCCAGCCGTTCCACTTCGCGGGCGGTATAGACGCCCTCGGCGACATGCCCGAGTTCCTTCAGGATATCCGGCAGCGCCTTGTTTGCCGCCAGCGCCAGGCCGACACGCCGGTTGCGCGAGAGGTCGCCGGTACAGGTGAGGATCAAGTCGCCCATGCCCGCGAGACCCATGAAGGTGTCACGATGGGCGCCCAGCGCCACGCCGAGCCGGGCGATTTCCGCCAGACCGCGCGTCATCAACGCGGCGCGCGAGTTGAGTCCGAGCCCGAGGCCGTCGCAGACGCCGGTGGCTATGGCCATCACGTTCTTTACCGCGCCGCCGACTTCGACACCGATCAGATCGTCGTTGGCATAGACGCGCAGGCGCCGGGTGTGCAACTGGCGCGCGGTGTCCACGGCGAACCGGTGATCGTTGGCGGCCAGGGTCACGGCCGTCGGCTGTCCGGCGGCGACCTCCTCGGCAAAACTCGGCCCGGAGAACGCGCCACAAACGGCCTGCGGGCCGAGCACTTCGGCAACCACCTGATGCGGCAGCTTGCCGCTGCCCGCCTCGAAGCCCTTGCACACCCACAGCAGGGGCGCCGTGCAGCCGGCTTGCTTCAGTCGCTCGGCGGTCGGGCGCAGGCCGGCAATCGGGGTCGCCACGACCAGAAGCTGGGCATCGGCGACGGCGGCGGCAAAATCGGTTTCCACGCGGACCGCGTCCGGAAGCCGGTGGCCGGGAAAGAAACGGTGGTTTTCGCGGGTCTTGACGAGGTCGACCGCGACATCGTCCTCACGCGACCAGAGGGTGACCTCGTGCTTGCCGGCAAAGGCGATCGCCAGCGCGGTACCCCACGCCCCGGCGCCGAGCAAGGCGATCTTCACAGGCCCCAGACCTGAGTCGAGCGAACGTAGCCGGTAGTGCCGTCGCGGTGACGGACCCTGGCCCAGCCCGGCGCCGCCGGCTCAAGATAGTCCAGCACAACCCACTTGTCGACTTCGCCGACCACCGGCGCATCCGGCTTGTCAGACTGCCGGATCTCGGCGCGGGGCGCGGTGACCACCAGGGTGCGGCGCTCGCCGACGTTGCGCGCCTCGATCCAGGCCATCGTTCCTTCCGCGTCGCGCACCTTGAACCAGCCTTCGACACGCACCACCACCTCTATCGGCGTTTGCGACCGGATCAGGTAGAGCTTCTTGCCTTTCTGCGACGGCGAATCGTAGAGAATCGCCACCGGCACCTCGACCGAACGAAAGTCAAGGGCCAGCGCCGTGCCGGCGGCGCCGAGCAGGGCGAAAGCGGCAACGGCCTGGCGCCACATGCTCAGGCCCTACTGAATGGGAACTTCGGTCGGGGCCGACGCCTGTTCCTGCAGGCGCTGCATGTACATGGCCTCGAAATTCACCGGCTGCAGGACGATCGGCGCGAAGCCGGCGCGGGTCACAGCGTCGGAAACGGCCTCCCGCGCATACGGGAAAAGGATGTTCGGGCAGGCGACGGCAACCAGCGGCTCGACCTGCTCATCGGGGACGTTCACGATCCGGAAGATGCCGGCCTGGCCGATTTCAACCAGGAAGACCGTCCTGTCCTCCAGTTTGGTGGTTACCGTGACGGTGAGCACCACTTCGTAGGCGCCTTCCCCGAGAGCCCTGCCGGCGGTTCCGAGCTGGATCTCGACCTGCGGCGCCTCACGCTCGAGGAAGATTTCCGGCGCATGGGGCACTTCGACGGAAAGATCCTTGACGTAGAGCTTCTCGATGCCGAAGACCGGCTGTTCGTCTTGTTCCATGATTCTCTTTCAGGTGATAAATCGGTTGTCAGGCGCCGTCGAGCAGCGGCCGCAGCTTGCCGGCGCCATCGAGGGCACTCAGGTCGTCGAAGCCACCGACATGGGTGTCGCCGATATAGATCTGCGGCACGGTCCGGCGCCGGGTCTTGTGCATCATTTCATCGCGTCTCCCGGGGTCGAGATCGATGCGCACTTCCTCGATCTCGGTCACCCCGCGCGCCTTGAGCAGCAGCTTGGCGCGTGTACAGTAGGGGCAGACCGCCGTGGTGTACATCAGGATGCGGGTGCTCATCGGTTGCGCGTCCCTTTCTTGACCGGGTAACCGGCGCCCACCCAGGCATCGATGCCGCCGGACAGATTGTGCACATTGGCGAAGCCCAGCTTGCGCAGTTCGCCGCAGGCCTTCCCGGAACGCATGCCCGACGCGCAGCAGACGATCACCGGCTTGTCCTTGAAACGCTCGATCTCGTTGACGCGATCGGCGAGCTTGGCGAGCGGGACATTCTTCGCCTCCGGCAGATGCCCGGCGGCGAACTCTTCGGCTTCGCGCACGTCGATCACCTGGGCATCCTCGCGGTTGATCAACTGGGTGGCTGCCGCCGGATTGACGTCGTTCCCCCCGGACCCCATGAGCATGGGCAGGATCAGCGCGACACCGCTGACCAACACGAGGGCGATCAACAGAATGTTCTGGTAGATGAAATCCATCGGCACCTGGCTATTCCTCCACGCCGCAGAAGACTTCGCGCATCATGCCGACGAGCTGCAGGATGCGCTGGTCGCCGACCCGGTAGTACACCCGGTTGGCGTCCTTGCGCGTAAGCAGGACATCCTTTTCGCGCAGGATGGCCAGATGCTGCGAAATGTTGCTCTGCGACGTGCCGACGGCAGCGACAATTTCCTGCACGCAGGCCTCCTGATCGCCGATCACGCAGAGGATTTTCAGGCGCAGCGGGTGGGCGATGGATTTCAGCGCGCGCGCCGCCAACTCGATGTCTTCCTGCTTGTCGATCAGGTTGAAGCTGGCCATTTCCATGAGGGAACCCCGAATTCGTAAGAAAGGTCATTATAAAATACTGGCTTGCGTTTCACAGGCCTTAATCATCATCAAGCCGGACTCGGGCATGAATCATCTCCCCACCTACCGCCCGCGCTCATGTCCCCGTCCCGGAGAATGCCGTTGCCGGAGAACGCGCGGCACGCTCTCATTCCCGTCAGTGCGGCGGACGTGACCCGGACATTGAGCAAGCCCGCGATCGCGGCGATGATCGCCGCCGTTCTGCTGTGCGCGCACCCCGGGCCGGTCAGCGCGGCCCGTGACAAGGCCGGGAACGCCGCGGCATCGCCGGAGATCTCCGAGAAGCAGTCCGATCTTGGCGAATTGCGCAACCGCATCGAAAGCCTGCGCAAGGATCTCTCGGCCAGCGAGGGAAACAAGGCCGATGCCGCGGACCGCCTGCGCGAATCGGAGCGCCAGATCTCCCGCCTGCAGCGCGAGTTGCACGAACTCGGGCAACAGCGGGGGCAACTTCAGAAGAAGCTGCAAAATCTGGAACAGCAATCGAAGGAGCTGGCCGCGACGCTGAGCCAGCAGCAGAACCAGCTCGACAGTCTGCTCTACCGGCAGTACCTGCGCGGCAGCCCGGACTCGCTGCAACTTCTGCTCAACGGCGACGATCCGAACCAGTTGGCGCGCGACCTCCAGTATCTATCGGCGATAGCGATGACCCGCGCCGAACTGATGAACGAGGTCAGCGCCACGCTGGAGAAGAAAAAGGCGCTGGCGACGGAAGCCAAGGAACGTGCCAACGAGATCAGGGAGATCGAGGCGCAGCAGCAGCAGCGCCATGACGATCTGCAGAAGCAGCGCGACGAGCGCAAGGCCCTCTACGCCCAGGTTTCCGAGAAGGTAAAGGCCCAGCGCAAACAGATCGGCAACCTGAAGCAAGACGAACGCCGGCTGACCGAACTGATCGACCGGCTCTCCAGGATTCTCGCCGCCCAGGCAGCGCAGGCGGCCAAGGCCGCGCGCGAGGCGGAGGCGGCCAGGGCCCGTGCCGCCGAGGCCGCCCGGGCCGCTGAGGCCACCCGCCTCGCCGAAGCGGCCCGCCAGAAGGAGAAGGAGAAGCCGCGCTCGCGCCCGAGCGAGGAAGTGCGGGAAGCGCCGCGCCCGGCGCCGGCCAGCGAACCGGCGCGCCCGCGGGCTGTCGAAGCCGAGAACCATTACGAACCGGCCGCCAGCGACGGCAGCTTCGCGCGCCAGAAGGGCAACCTGCGCCTGCCCGTGCGCGGCACCCTGGCGGGGCGTTTCGGCAGCCCGCGCGATGGCGGCGGCACCTGGCGCGGCCTGTTCATCAAGGCCGGCGCCGGCAGCGACGTCAAGGCGGTGGCCGGCGGACGGGTGGTTTTTGCGGAATGGATGCGCGGTTTCGGCAATCTGCTGATTGTCGACCACGGCGATTCCTATCTTACGATCTACGGCAACAACGATTCCCTGCTCAAACAGGTCGGGCAGGGAGTCAAGGGTGGAGAGACAGTGGCGACCGTCGGCAACAGCGGAGGGAATCCGGATTCCGGTTTATACTTCGAAATCCGCCATCAGGGGCAACCTGTCGATCCGATGAAATGGGCAAGTCTGAAATGAGCAAAGTCAAAACAATCAGTTTGGTCGTGGGCGGCTTCGTCGCCGGCGCGATGATCAGCCTGCACGTCCCGGCGCTGGCCGACAAGGACGCCAAGAGCGGCCTGCCGATCGACGAATTGCGCACCTTCGCCGAGGTCTACAGCGGCATCAAGCAGGGCTACGTCGAGCCGGTCGAAGACAAGACGATGATCAACAATGCCATCTCCGGCATGCTGTCCAACCTCGACCCGCACTCGGCCTACCTCGATGCCGACGCCTTCAAGGACCTCCAGGTGGGCACCCAGGGCGAATTCGGCGGCCTGGGCATCGAAGTCGGCATGGAGGACGGACTGGTCAAGGTCATATCCCCGATCGAGGACACCCCTGCCTACCGCGCCGGCGTCAAGTCGGGCGACCTGATCTTCAAGCTCGACGACACCCCGGTCAAGGGCCTGACGCTGAACGAGGCGGTCAAGAAGATGCGCGGCAAGCCGAAGACGTCGATCAGGCTTTCGATCCTGCGCAAGGGCGAGGCGAAGCCGATCGAATTGACGCTGGTCCGCGAAGTGATCAAGGTCCAGAGCGTCAAGTCCAAGCTGATCGAGCCGGGTTACGGCTGGATTCGCGTCACCCAGTTCCAGGAAAACACCACCGCCGACCTCGCCAAACACCTGAGCAACCTCTACAAGGAGGGCAGCCTGCAAGGGCTGGTGCTCGATCTGCGCAATGACCCCGGTGGCCTGCTCAACAGCGCGATCGGCGTTTCCGCGGCCTTCCTGCCGCCCGACGTCAAGGTCGTTTCCACCGACGGACGGACGCCGGACGCCAAGCAGGAGTTTCGCGCCAAGCCCCAGGACTATCTGCGCGGCACGCGCGACGATCCGCTCAAGACGATCCCGATCGAGGTTAAGAAGGTGCCGATGGTCGTCCTCGTCAACAGCGGCTCGGCGTCGGCGTCCGAAATCGTTGCCGGCGCCCTTCAGGATTACAAGCGCGGCATCATCATGGGCACCCAGACCTTCGGCAAGGGATCGGTGCAGTCGGTCATTCCCCTGCCCGGCAACACCGCGATCAAGCTGACGACCGCCCGCTACTACACGCCGGAGGGTCGCTCGATTCAGGCCAAGGGCATCGTTCCGGACATCGTCGTCGAGGAGACGGCAAACGGGGGCGGCGCCAGCGGCCGCGTGCGCGAGGCCGATCTCGACCGCCACCTGACCAACGACCGCGACAAGGATGCGCCGAAGCCGCAACAAGCCAAGCCGGCGGCCAAGACCGGCAAGGACAAGGACAAGGGCGGCAAGGACGAGACCGAAGAGGATCCGCTGGCGCGCCTCGAATATGGCAGCAAGAGCGACCACCAGTTCCAGCAGGCCCTGAACCTTCTCAAGGGATTGAAGATCATTCAGAATAAGACCTTGTAGGGAATTCAGCGGAGGCATGATGAACAGCGGAGATCTCAGGAAGAATCGCGAGATACTGTTCGCCAAGTTCCCGCCCGGCCAAGTGCCGGAAGCGGCCGACGACCTGCAGCGCATCGAGGAAGTCGAAGTCCAGCCGAAGTTCGAGAAGCGCGCGGTTGGCGTCAGCTACGACGTATCCGTGCACACGCTGCGCGAGCTCGACGAGCATCTCGTCGACCGTGGCTATCATCTCGACAACACGCTGATGAGCAAGCTGACCCGGGCGCTGGTCTACTACGTCGAGGACACCCAGCTGCACAACATGGGCGCCCCCGAGAAGCGCCTGAAGCGCTCCTCGCAGGAAGCCTACGTCAAGGCCTGGGAGCACCATCCGCACGGCGACCACGACGATACGCCCCCGGAGTGGCGCGAATACAAGTGACCGACGAGCAGC
>WBZM01003397.1_pt1 | contig 12458 bp, 9 predicted proteins | sample 5204271 | NCBI WGS metagenome assembly WBZM01 (sample SAMN12344346, study PRJNA552823) | activated sludge metagenome | biome: Activated sludge suspended growth; feature: Nitrification reactor; material: Wastewater; isolation source: activated sludge from nitrification reactor of wastewater treatment...
ACTTGACGAATGACCCCACGATCCCGCTAACCGGATCGGGAAACGCCAATGCCAGTTCTCCGGCGGTCACCAGATAAGTCGCCCAATCGCCCAGCATCGCCGCGAGAAACACCGCCACCGACAGCGGCGCACTCACCCCCCGAGCGCCACGAAACACCGCATAAGCGACCCATGGACCGACAATGGCCATCGAGAACACGTTCGCGCCCAGGGTGGTCAAACCGCCATGAGCCAACAGCAACGCCTGAAACACCAGCACGATGGTTCCCAGCAACGCCATGACCGAGGGGCCGAACAGGATAGCTCCCAAGCCGGTGCCGGTGGGATGAGAACAACTGCCGGTGACCGACGGCAGCTTGAGCGCCGACAGCACGAAGGCGAATGCGCCCGATGCCGCCAGCAACAGCTTGGTTTGTGGCTGGTCCCGCATCAGGCGATTGACACGGTAGGCGCTGACGATGACGAACGGCAAAGAAATCACGGTCCAAGCGGCGGCGTGCAGCGGCGGCAGGAACCCTTCGGCGATATGCATGACAAACCTCTCCGGTGTTGGGCGAAGCGTCGGGGAGGTCGTCTTGGGAAAGCGGTCGCCGACCGATGGCTTGGCGATGACGCGCTGGCTGGAGACGGTTCGCAACCCCGGAACACCCCGCCCGGAATCAAGCTGGCGTCCGACATCGGCAGGTCTCCTGGCTCGCAGGTTCTCGTCGCTCGCCCAGCCTTCCCAGCCATCTCGGCCAGTGGCGCGCGGGGGGCGCGACTCGCTGCTTACAGTTGCGGGGGCAGCTCTGGAATTGGCGTCCCGAGGATCGCCGCACCAGATTCCCTTTTCATCCCCTTCGGGCCGAACGCCCTCGGGAACCCATGTCGGATATAGAGCGATGCTAACGCCCGGCTTGCGCTGGCGTCAACCTCGGCGCCCATTCGGCGATTTTCTCGCGCACGCCGCGCCAGCGGTGCCGCCGCCGATGATCCGGCATATCGTTCGATCCGTTCAGGAAAGCGCTTGCCGGCCGGAGGGCACCACAATTTCCTTGCAACAATCATGGATTAAGTTCGATAATTGTGCATTGCACCATCATACGCGAAGCGCGCTCACCCCCGATTTTTCGGGCGGACGAGCGGCCCAACCACGGACCCGAACTCATGAACGCCAAGCGCCTGTTGATTGTTGACGACGAACCGGGGTTTGGCGAGTTCGTTCGCCAAGTGGCCCTGGATCTCGGCTACGAAGTCTTGGTCACCACCAGCGGTCTGGACTTTCAGAACAGCTACCGCCCTTTCCAGCCCTCCAAGATCGTGCTCGATATGGTCATTCCGGACATCAACGGCAACGAACTGCTGCTCTGGTTGCTGCAACAGGGTTACTCGGCCGATCTGATCATCACCACCGGCTTTAGCCCGGAGTACGCTCAAGACGCGAAAACGCTGGCGGAATTCAAGGGGCTGCGCACGGTGACCACCTTGGTTAAGCCCGTGTCCCTGGCCCGGCTGCGCGCCGCTCTCGGCGCTTAGCGGCCTGGAATACCGGATCGCCGGGGCATCGAATATCGATCGCCGCTTTGCGATACCCGCTTTTCATCGGCTATCGTTAGCTATGGTTCACGAAGTGACGGGACGGCAAAGATGCGGTGGCGATCCTATCTGATCATTGTGGTTTTCGGCCTGATTCCCCACGGGTTCAGCGCTCCGGCCACCGGCGCTCAGCCAATCCCCCCGTCTTTGCCCGAAACCGTGGACGGCGCTGGCCTCGCCGCGCTCTCCGATCAAATCGACGCCTTCGCCCGCGACCTGGAGCGCTTGCGCCGGTTCATGGGGGTGTCCGAGACTCGCGCGCTGGACATTGGAATCCGCGACCCCCTGCCTCGGGATCTGTACTTCCAAACGCTGACGCTGTGGGAAAAAACCGACAGATTATCGTTTGAAGTCAAACGGGTGCATGGGCTTCCGCCCGAACCGCCATCGGACGGTACCGGCATCCCGAATATCCTCGCCCGGCTGCGGAGCGCCCACCAACTGCTGCGGCAGGCGATGCAAGATCTGCAAATGGCGCCTTCGCGAGAAACTCCGGCCGGAACGCCCAAGTCTTTCGCCGAGATCTTCAACGGCGTTTTGGCGATCAATCGGCAATTGAACTTGATGCTGGAGCGGCATATCTCGCCCAGTGAGGTTTACCGGGAATTAACCCTGGCCATCGGCTACTCCGCGAGATTGCTGGCCCGTTATCCCGACGCCACGCGAATTCCGCCCGAACCGCCGTTCGAGCCCGACAAACAACCGAAGGATGTCTATCTCAGGCTGATCGAGTGCCTGCAAAGCATCGCGCGCATCTTCGACTCGCAGGGTTTGGCCGTCCTCAAGATCGATCCCGGTCGAACCGACCTCGATGGCTTGCAGCCGAGCGACGTTTATCTCGTCGCCTCCATGATCGTTTCTCAGCTCGACTTTTTACACCAGCACCTGGACATCGCCAAGCCGCCACCCCAGCCGGTTTACCCCGGTCTCAAGTTTCCGGCGCACAGCTACCAGCGCGCGGGAATCCTGCAAGCTCAACTGCGACAGCTCGAACGGTTTCTCGCGACCGACCGCGCGGCCTCGACCCGACCGGCCCGACTTCGAGAGCGGGAAACGCCGTGATCGCCGAGGCGACCAAACGAAGCCTGCCGTTGATCCGCCAATTGCTTTTTTCGCATTTATCGGTGGCTTTGATCGGATTGGGAATGTTGGGCATCGCCCTGGTCGCCACTTACGATCTGCGCGGCAGGGTCATCCTGTTGGCCAAGGAAAGCGGCCCGTTGACCCAAGCGTCGTTCGAGCTATTGACCGGGGTCCGCAACTCTCTGGCCAATTTGCACGGTTGGGCCAGTCTCGGCGACCCGCGGTTCCTGATCGGTTGGCGGGCATCCTGGCGGGACGAAATTCAACCCGCGCTGGAGTCGCTGAATAATTGCTCCCCGCTCGCCGGCCAAGCCTGCAACCCCGAGCGGATCGAGCAGCTCCAGTCCTTGCTGGCCGATTTGCAGGAATCCCAGTGGTGGGTGCAAGACCAAGTGCGCGCTCCGGGCAACGAACCGGCGCGGTTGCTCTATTTGCGGGAGGTCGAGCCCGGCGCGGGGCATTTGCACTCCCTGCTGGCCGCTTTGATCCAAGACGAAACGGAGCGGGAAGGAGGCCCCGAGCGGAAAGGGTTGCTCGCCCTGATCGGGGAAATTCGCCAGCAATTTTCGAGCGCGCACTTATTGCTTCGGGAAATTCTCGGGCCGGGCGGACTCAGCTACATCAACCCCTTTGGCGAGGGCTTGCGCGCCGTTCAAGCCGACATCGCCACCTTGGTCGCCGATGCCCTGCTCGCGCCCGAGCAGCGCCAAATGGCCGACCTGCTTCAGCAGGAACTGAGGGGGTTCGCGGCTCACGCGGCCGAAATGATCCGCTTGCGGCAATCGGTCGGCTGGAATATCGCCCTGCATGCGATGGCGCGGGAAACCGATCCCCTGGCGGGCCAAGCGATCGCCATGGCGAACGCGATGGCGAATCAGGCCAAGAGGCGCTTGGAAGCGGAAATCCTGGCGGCGCAAGCCGCGAGCGCCATCACCGTCTGGAGCATGATCTCGATGATCTCGGTGATGCTGGTGGTCGCTTACGCGCTTTCCAAACAGCGCGCCGAAGCCCTGGCCCGGCCGATCACCTCGCTGGTGGAAGCGACCCGGCAACTCGCGGCGGGAAGCCTGCACGCCGACATTCCCGCCGGCGGCAACGGCGAGCTGGGCGAACTCACCCGCTCGTTCAACAGCCTGCGCGCTTCCATGCAGGGCGCGCAGGAAAAGCTGCGCGAAGCCAACACCTCGCTGGAGCAGCGAGTCGCCGAGCGCACGGCCGACCTGGAAACGGTCAACCGGGCGCTCACCCACGAAATCGGCATCCGCAACCAAACCGAAGTCGCCTTGCGCGAAAGCGAAGCGCGGCTGCGCGCCATGACCCGGGCCATTCCCGATCTGGTGTTCGTGGTCGACGAGGATGGCCGCTACCGCGAAATCCTGGCGGCGGGGCGCGGACGAACCGTCGCGGGCAACACCCCCGCGCGCGACACTTCCCCGAGCCCGGCGGTCTCGCTCGAACCCCACCGCTATCGCGAAACGCCGGCGGCGGGGCGGAAACCGGCCGCCACCATCGGCGTCACGCCCATCCGCGACCGGCTGGTTCATGAAGTGCACTCGCGCGAGATGGCGGATTTTTTCCTCGACATCATCCGTCGCGCCTTGGTCACCCGACAAATTCAAGTCGCGGAATACGAGCTGCAAACCGCTTCGGGATTGCGCTGGTTCGAATCGCGGACCGCGCCGCTCGACGTGAAGTTCGACGCCAAGGCCGCCGCCATCGTCGTCGCGCACGACATCACCAAGCGCAAGCAGGCCGAAGCCCAGCTCCGGCAAGCGCAGAAAATGCAGGCCATCGGCCAGCTCACCGGAGGTATCGCCCACGATTTCAACAACCTGCTCGCGGTGATCATGGGCAACCTGGAATTGCTGCACGAGCAGTTGACCGCTCAGCCCCGGCTCCACGAGCTGGCCCAGCAGGCATTGAAAGCGGTGGATCGGGGCACCTATCTCACCCGGCGACTGCTGGCGTTCTCGCGCCATCAGCCCTTGCTGGCGCAACCGACCGACCTGAACAAGCTGGTGCTCGGGATGCTGGATCTGATGCGGCGCACGCTGGGCGCCACCATCCAGATCAACACGGTGCTGGCCAACGATCTGCGGCACGCGCTGGTCGATCCCGACCAACTGGAGAGCGCCCTGCTCAATCTGGTGATCAACGCCCGCGACGCCATGCCGCAAGGCGGCAAGCTCGCGCTGGAAACGGCCAACATCCTGATCGAGGAAGAGTACGCCGCGTCCCAAGCGGACATGCACCCCGGCCCTTATGTCATGCTGGTCGTCAGCGACACCGGCGCGGGCATGACGCCCAAAGTCCTGGAGCGGGCCTTCGAGCCGTTTTTCACCACCAAGGAAACCGGCAAGGGCAGCGGCTTGGGACTCAGCATGGTGTACGGGCTGGTCAAGCAATCCGGCGGCCACATCACCATCTACAGCCAGCCGAACCAGGGCACCTCGGTTCGGCTTTACCTGCCGCCGATCACGACCCCTGCCCCTCCAGCGCCGGAACCGCACGCCGTCGATACCTCGATCAAAGGCCGGGGCGAAACCATCCTGGTCGTCGAGGACGATGCCGAAGTTCGCCTGTTCGCCGTCAATGCCCTGCGCGGGCTGGGCTACGAACCCGTGCAAGCGGGTGATGCGGCGACGGCGCTCCAAGCGCTCGAAACCACGCCCGATATCGTCTTGCTGTTCACGGATATCGTGATGCCAGGCGAGATGGACGGGGTCAAGCTGGCGGAGGAAGCGCAACGCCGCTACCCCGGCTTGCGAGTGCTGTATACATCGGGATACACGGAACACGCCTTGATCGGCGATGGCCATCAGGTGGCCGGTGTGGAAGTGTTGACCAAACCCTATCGAAAAGCCGACTTGGGAAGAAAAATACGGCTTCTGCTGGGCCCGCGAGAGTAGCTCGAGAGCTCGCGACCTCGCGAAGCGCCTCGGTCGCGACATCCGCCATTGCCCGCGCCGCATCGCCCGCGAAACCCCCACCCCGGCTATTCGGCAAGGGGTGGGGGTTGATCCCGCAGATGATCTACTTGTTGGTGGCGGGCGGCGGGGTGGCCGGAGCAGCCGGCGGCGAGGCGGCCGGAGCGGCCGGCGGCGAGGCGGCGGCGGCCGGGGCGCTATCCTTGGCCTGCCACTGGCCCCACCACTCCTGGAGATGGCCCTTGTGCCAGAGGAAGGCGATGGCCCCGAGCAGCAACAGCAGGAACAGGTAGGATTTCCAGGGCGTCTTCTTCTCCGCGTAAGGGTCGGTGAACGAGCGCTGCGCTCCCGGCGGCAGCGCGGCGACATGGGTGAGCGAAGTCCCAAAGGGTATATTGACGATAGCGCGGGTGTTGATCGCCCAGCCGTTGGCGTCGAGCAGGGGCGCCAGATTCCTCTTTCGCAGCTTGAGATAGGCGATCACCATGGACGGACCGGAGACCAGCAACACCAGGCCGACGAGGGCGAGCGGCATCTGCCACGCCTTCAGGCCCAGAAAGCCGGTCACCACCGAGGCGATAGCGGTGCCGATGGCGCCGACGGCCAAACCGATGGCGGCGAAAATACCGGCGAACTTGCCGACATCGAACGGCGCCGCCGGCGCTTTCCCGGCTTCCGCTTTCTGAGCGGAATCGGCGACGCCCGCCGCCGCTTGGTCGTGAACCGCCTTTTCGCGGGCGGCGGCCATCTTTTCGACCTGCTCCCCGACCATCTTGCCGATGCGCTTGAAGGGATACCAGAACGCTTGGCGGACGCTGATCGGATGTTCGACGATCTTGACGATGGTGGCGTCCCAGTCTTGGCCGCGCCGGTCGAAAAACACCCCGTTGCGGCCGACCATCAGGTTGTCCGCGTCGCCGTTGGTGAAAGCGGCCACGATGGTCATGTTTTCGGCGCCGCCTCGCCGCCGGCAATCGCAGTAGGCCAGATAGATTCCGCTGAGATGCGCCAGCCCGCTGTGCTTGCCGACGTCGTCGACCCGAAGGCACAGCTCGCAGCTCCGCCCGTCGAGGAACAGCGTCCCCGCCTGGAAAACGGCTTTCGGGCCGGGCGTGTAAAAATCGCGGAAGGAGACGAAATTGTTCAGCAACCGGAACAGGTCGCGGTGATAGCGCACCAGCCGGTCCACTGAAGCGATGGCGTCGGCCGCGCCCGCGAGCGCCTCGTCCTTTTCGACCAGCGCGACGAGCGTTTCCCGATACCCGCCCGCCAGAATGGCGCGGACCCGCTTGATTCCCAGCGCCTCGACGGCAGCGCCCTTCTTGTTGCCTTGCCAGGCCTCGTGGGCGGCGAACATCACGCACAACGCCTCCCATTCGTCGGCATCCAGGCTGGTTTTACCGCCCAGCAGCGGTTGCACGACCTTCGCGCGAAATTCGGCCATCGGCGCGGTCCAGGCGGGACTGAGCCCCTTGTCGAGCGGCACGGGTTTGCCGGCTTCGATTTTCGCCAGCGGCAGCGCGGCAACTACCTCGGCGGCGGGCGAAAGGTTCTTCCTGGCGAGGGCGGCATATTCTTCCGGCGCGGGATTCAGCGGCTCGGCGGCGCGCGAATCGAAGGCGGCCAGCCGGCAGCGGGTAAAATAATCGTCCACCTTGGCCTTGACCGCCTCGAAGACCGCCACGGCTGCCTCGGTCTCCTCGCCGAACGGCAAAATGTTGGCGGCGTCGCCTTCCGCCTCCTGCCACCAGTCCGAATACGCTCGAGCTTCCGTAAAAAATTGATCGATCTTTTCCCGCGAGACGCCCGGCGCCCCGCTGCGATCCTCCTCCGCCCCGACACAGGCGATGATGTCCTCGATCACCGCTTTGATGGCCTCGTCGCCCGCCGCGATTGCCGGAACGATGCCATCGCCGTTGAACCGGGTGTCGGCGAAAATTTTGGCGGTATCCGCTGTATCTGCGGCCGTGATGGCCTCGGCCTCCTCTTTGCCGAGATTGGCGAGAATTTGCTTGGCCGAGGCAAGCAACTCCTTGCCTTCGGCCGTGCCGTCGTCGATGGCGGCCAGCGGCAGCGCATCGCCGCCTCGGGTCAAACCGTCCGGATCCTTGAGGACGGACGTCGCCCACTTGACCGCCGCGACGATCTCGGGAACCCGGATATAGCCATCGCTATCGCCATCGATGAGTTCGAGCGTTTTGCCGTCGATCTCCAGACCGCGGATCGGACAGCTGAGCGCGGCCCAGAGCTTGGGGTCGAGCTGGTCGAGCGCCGTCAAATCAGCCCCCGACTCCAAGCGCACCTGATCAAAACCACCCGAGCGAAAAAACCGCCACTTATGTATCTTATTTGGAGCCATATCGCCTGTGTTTGCCATTCAAAAATCTCCGGTCAACGCATTATTGTAACTATTGTTAGGATAAAAGCTTCCTGGCCTGCTATGCTTCCGGGCCGTCCGGGGTGGGTTCGGTGAACCCCGGTCCATTCAGGATACCATCCATCATGGAGCGGTGAATGGGCAAGGCATCGTTCATGTCCCGCAGATCCTCGGTAAACCTTAAATTAATTCTGATCGATTTAGGAGGAATATTCGACATGCCGCTTATCAATCGACTCGCCGCCGAATTTGTCGGCACCCTTTGGTTGGTGTTGGGAGGTTGCGGCAGCGCCGTGTTAGCCGCCGTGTTCCTGGGCCCCAACAACTATCCCCTCGGGATCGCCCTGGTCGGCGTATCGCTGGCTTTCGGCTTGACCGTGCTGACCATGGCCTACGCCATCGGCCACGTTTCCGGCTGCCATCTCAACCCCGCCGTCTCGGTCGGGCTGTGGGCCGGCGGCCGCTTCCCGGTGTCCGACCTGGTTCCCTACATCATCGCTCAAGTGCTCCGCGGTCTGGCCGGCGCGGCCGTGATCTATATGATCGCTACCGGCAAACCGGGATTCGACCTGGTCGCCAGCGGCTTTGCCGCCAACGGCTTCGACGATCACTCGCCCGGCAAATACGGCATGAACGCCGCGCTGATCTGCGAAATCGTGATGACCTTCATGTTCCTGATCGTCATTCTGGGCTCGACCCACAAGAACGCGCCGGGCGGCTTCGCCCCCATCGCCATCGGCCTGTGCCTGACGCTGATCCATTTGATCAGCATCCCGGTCACCAACACCTCGGTCAACCCGGCGCGCAGCACCAGCCAGGCGATCTTCGTCGGTGGCTGGGCCTTGCAGCAGTTGTGGCTGTTCTGGGTCGCCCCCATCGTCGGCGCGGCTTTGGCCGGCTTCTTCTATCGCTGGCTGGCGCCAAACGACGACTGATTGATCTGGCGGCAAAAAAGGCGCGCCGCAGCGCGCCTTTTTCATTTCTGCCGGCATCCTGGCAAAAAGCTTGCGCCACGCGGACGGCTCCGTTTGCGAGGCCGCCCGACCGTTCTCGATGCCCGATCTTCAGCGCGCCTTGCCGGACTTCCAAGCCGCGAGCAAAGTCTCGTAGGCGATGGTCTCGCCCTTGGGCTTTTCGTTGTCCAGCTTCTTCCAGGGCGCGCCCTTGTCGCTCAGCCACTTGGCCGAGTCGCTCTTGGGATTGAGCTTGGGCGCGCACTTGGCCATGCCGGCGCGCTCCAGCCGCGCCATCACCTGATCCATCTCCTCGGCCAAGTTGTCCATGGCCGCTTGCGGGGTCTTCTCGCCGGTCACCGCCTGCGCCACGTTTTTCCACCAGAGCTGCGCCAGCTTCGGATAGTCGGGCACGTTGGTGCCGGTCGGCGTCCAGGCCACGCGCGCCGGGCTGCGATAGAACTCCACCAGGCCGCCGAGCTTGGGCGCGAGTTCCGTCATCGCCGGGGACTGGATGTCCGATTCGCGGATCGGCGTCAGGCCGACGATGGTTTTTTTCAGCGAGGCGGTCTTGGCCGTCACGAACTGCGCGTACAACCAGGCCGCCGCCGTCCGGTTGGGATCGTGATCCTTGAAGAAGGTCCAGGAGCCGACATCCTGATAGCCGTTCTGCATCCCCTCCTTCCAGTACGGGCCGTTGGGGCCGGGCGCCATGCGCCACTTCGGCGTGCCGTCGGCGTTGACCACCGGCAGGCCCGGTTTGGTCATGTCGGTGGTGAAGGCGGTGTACCAGAAAATTTGCTGGGCGATCTGGCCTTGCGCCGGCACCGGGCCGGCCTCGCCGAAGGTCATGCCGGTCGCTTCCTTGGGCGCGAACTTCTTCATCCAGTCCACGTACTTGGTGAGCGCGTACACAGCGGCCGGCGAGTTGGTGGCGCCGCCGCGCGAGACCGAGGCGCCGACCGGCGCGCAACGATCCTCCGCCACGCGGATGCCCCACTCGTCCACCGGGAAGCCGTTGGGGATGCCCTTGTCGGCGGTGCCGGCCATCGACAGCCAGGCATCGGTGAAGCGCCAGCCCAGCGACGGGTCTTTCTTCCCGTAGTCCATGTGGCCGTAGACTTTTTTGCCGTCGATTTCCTTCACGTCGTCGGTGAAAAACTGGGCGATATCCTCGTAGGCCGACCAGTTCAGCGGCACGCCCAGCTCGTAGCCGTACTTGGCCTTGAATTTGTCCTGCAAATCTTTGCGCGCGAACCAGTCGGCGCGGAACCAGTAGAGGTTGGCGAACTGCTGGTCGGGCAACTGGTAGAGCTTGCCGTCCGGCGCGGTGGTGAAGCTGGTGCCGATGAAGTCCTTCAAATCCAGGCCGGGATTGGTGAATTCCTTGCCCTCGCCCGCCATGTAGTCGGTGAGGTTCATGATCTTGCCGTAGCGGTAATGGGTGCCGATCAGGTCGGAGTCGGAAATCCAACCGTCGTAGATCGACTTGCCCGACTGCATCGAGGTTTGCAGCTTCTCGACCACATCCCCTTCCTGGATCAGATCGTGCTTGACCGTGATGCCGGTGATTTCGGTGAACGCCTTGGCCAGCGTCTTGGATTCGTACTCGTGGGTGGTGATGGTCTCGGAGACGACCGAGATTTCCTTCACGCCCTTGGCCTGTAGCTTCTTGGCGGCGTCGATGAACCATTGCATCTCGGCCGTCTGCTGCTCCTTGTTCAGCGTGGACGGTTGAAACTCGCTGTCGATCCACTTCTTGGCTTCGGCTTCGCCGGCTTGGGCTTGACCGCCCAGCGCGCAAACGACGGCCAAGGCCAACGCGGTATGGCGTACCTTCATCGCTCTTCTCCTCGGTTATGCATGTTATCCGCTTCCCCTCGGGTAGTAAGGGTCGCCACGGCCCCGGGGAAGCTCCGGGCCGGATTCCCGAACGCTCAGCCGCGCCGCATGATCAGCGCCAGCACGGCCATGGAAACCACGAAGCTGATCCAGATACTCGGTTCCCGCTCCAACGACAGCCATTCCGCCAGCTTGCCGGCCAAGCCGATGAAGCCGAGGTTGATATAAGCGGCCGTCAGCAGCCCGATGAACAGGCGGTCGCCCCGGGTGGTGGTGATCGGCAAAAAGCCCTTGCGCGTGGTGGTGGGCGACTTGAGTTCCCACACCGTCATCCCCGCGAGCAGCAGCGCGATGCAGCAGAAGAACACCGCGACCGGGGTGGTCCAGACCATCCAGGCGAACATCACACCCTCCCCATCGCGAAGCCCTTGGCGATGTAGTGGCGCACGAACCAGATCACGATCGCGCCCGGCACGATGGTGAGCGTGCCCGCCGCCGCCAGCACCGCCCAATCCATGCCGGAGGCGGACACGGTGCGGGTCATCACCGCCACGATGGGTTTGGCGTCCACGCTGGTCAGGGTACGCGCCAGCAGCAGCTCGACCCAACTGAACATGAAGCAGAAGAAGGCTGTCACCCCGACCCCGGACTTGATCAACGGCAGAAAAATGGTGAGGAAGAAGCGCGGGAACGAGTAGCCGTCGATGTAGGCCGTTTCGTCGATCTCGCGCGGCACGCCGCTCATGAAGCCTTCCAGAATCCACACCGCCAGCGGCACGTTGAACACCAGATGGGCCAAGGCCACCGCGAGGTGGGTGTCCATCAGCCCGAGCGTGGTGTAGAGCTGGAAGAAGGGCAGCAGAAACACCGCCGGCGGGGTCATCCGGTTGGTCAGCAGCCAGAAGAACACATGCTTGTCGCCGAGGAAGGAATAGCGCGAGAAGGCATAGGCCGCCGGCAACGCCACCGCGATCGAAATGACCATGTTGATGGCCACGTAGATCAGGCTGTTGATGTAGCCCGAGTACCAGGACACGTCGGTGAAAATGGTGGCGTAGTTGGCCCAGGTGAACTGCTGCGGCAACAGCGCGAAGCTGGCCAGGATTTCCTGGTTGGTCTTGAAGCTCATGTTGACCATCCAATAGATGGGCAACAGCGCGAAGACCAGGTAGGCGATCAGAAACAGCGGCCGCCAGAGGGTTCGGCGCTCATCCATGGCCAGCGCCCTCCCGGTCCGCTGTGCCGACGCGCCGCATCCAGTTGTAGAGGATGAAGCACAGCAGCAGGATGATCAGGAAATAAATCAGCGAGAAGGCGGCCGCCGGGCCGAGATCGAACTGGCCGACCGCCTTCTGGGTCAGGTATTGCGACAGGAAAGTGGTGGCGTTGCCGGGACCGCCGCCGGTCAGCACGAACGGCTCGGTGTAGATCATGAAGCTGTCCATGAACCGCAGCAGCACCGCGATCATCAGCACGCCCCGCATCTTGGGCAACTGGATGTAGCGGAACACCGCGAACCGGCTGGCGCCGTCGATGCGGGCGGCCTGATAGTAGGCGTCGGGAATGCTGCGCAACCCGGCGTAGCACAGCAGCGCCACCAGCGGCGTCCAGTGCCACACGTCCATCGCCAGCACGGTCGCCCAAGCGTCGGCGGCGTGGCCGGTGTAGCTGTAATCGACGCCGAGCCACGCCAACGCGGCC
>WBZM01003400.1_pt1 | contig 12449 bp, 7 predicted proteins | sample 5204271 | NCBI WGS metagenome assembly WBZM01 (sample SAMN12344346, study PRJNA552823) | activated sludge metagenome | biome: Activated sludge suspended growth; feature: Nitrification reactor; material: Wastewater; isolation source: activated sludge from nitrification reactor of wastewater treatment...
CGATGACCGAGAGCACGTCGTCGAGCGCGCCCTCCCGCACGAACACCCCGCGCTGGTGGAAGGCCATGACGAAGCGGAGGAGCTCGGGCCCGAGCCACGCGCCGCGGCGCCGCGCGTCGGCGATCACCGCGGGGAAGGAGTCGGGCGACGACACGTCCGCCAGCGCGACCAGCGCGCGTCGGGCGTCGGCCTCGTCGCCGTCGGCGAGGGCGCCGCGGAGCACGCCTTCCAGGCGCCACGAGGCCGCGCAGTCGAGCGCGGCGGCGCGCGTGGCGGGCGCGTGGAGCGAGGGGCGCAGGAGGCCCGGGCGCGGCCGGAGCGCGGCCCACGGCGCGGCCAGGCGGCGCAGGGCCTCGTTGCGGAGGTCGGGGTCGGGGTGGGCCGCGAGCGCGGCGAGCCGCTCGGCGACGGACTCCGCGGGCGCGGTCGCCGCCGTGAGCGCGTCGTCGAGGAGCGCGAGGGCGCGGCGCGCGCAGTAGGGCTCGGGCCGCCGCAGGAGCGCGTCGACGAGCGGGAGCGGCGCGTCGACGCGCGACGCGGGGAGCGTCTCGACCGCGTGGCGGAGCTCGCCGGAGGCGGGCGCGTCGACGAGGGAGCCGGGGTCGTGGAGGAGCTCGACGTGCCACCACGCGGCGCGCGCGGAGGCGTCGCGGACGGCGTCGCGCCACGGCGGGATCGGGCGTCCGTGGGCGCACGCGTCGAGCCGGAGCCAGAGCTCGGCGACGGCGCGCTGGTGCTCGGGCGCGAGGCGGTCGAGCGCGCCGGGCAGCGCGCGGGCGTACGCGGCCGCGTCGGGGCCGAGGCCGCCGGCGTGGCGGGCGAGGGCGGCGAGCGCGGCCTGCGCGTCGGCGCCTCCGCGCGAGAGGGCGAGGGCGAACGCGTCGACGCGCGGGAGGGGGGCGGGTGCCTTGCGGGGGCGACTCATGGTGACCTGGGCGGGGGAGGGAGGAGGGGAGCGCGGCGGGCGCGCGGCGAGGCGGCGGGGGGGCGCAGGGATACGACCGCGGGTGCGTCCGCGCAAGCGGTGGGTGTCAGGCGGCGGGGTCGGGCTCGGGCAGCGCGAGGCGCGGCGAGTGGGCGAGGAAGCGCTCGCGCTGGTCGTCGGCGAGGAGCTCGGCGGCGGGGCGGCGGTGGATGGCGGTGGCGACGATCATCACCGAGCGCTCCACCTTCTCGATCGGGTTGACGTTGTCCTCGATGACGGTGTCGACGAGGGTCTTGTCGAAGCAGTGGGTGGCGGCGATCACCACGTGGAGGCTCGCGTGGGAAAGCGGGAGCGCGCCCGACTTCGAGAGGGCGTCGAGCAGGTCGAAGGCGCGGCTGCGCTCGGCCTTCTGCTCCTTCGGGTGGAGCGGCGACGTCGCGGCGGCGGCGAGCAGGCCCTTCTGCGCGGTGCGCGTCCACACCTCGCCGGGGTGGAGGATGGTGGGGCGGAGCGCGCTGTCCTCGTCGATCGCTTCGAAGCGCCGGTCGAGCTCGGCGGGGATGCGCGTGTAGTCGACGACGCCGCCCGTCGCCGCGGTGGCGGTGGCGGCGGGCGCGCCCCCGTCGCGCGTCGGCGGACGCGGGGGCGTCGCGGCGGTGGTCGTCGCGGTGGCCGCGGGCGGCGGCGCCTGCGGGGGCGAGGCCGGCGCAGGCTGCATGGGCGGGGGCATCGCGGGGCCGGGGGCGGGCGGGGGCATCGCGGGCGCGGCCATCGGGCGCGGGGGCGCCATCGCCCCGGAGGGGGCCATGCGCGGCGCGGCGGCGGGCGAGGGGAGCGGCGGCCCGCCCCCCGGCATGCCGAACGAGGCCGGCAGCGGCGGGCCCCCCATCGGGGCGGACGCGGCGTAGGTGCGGTTCTGCTCGGCGAGGCGGAGGGCCTCGCGCTCGCGGGCCTCCTCGATCTCGCGCTGCTTCGAGCGCTCGATCATCTCGTGCATCTTGTCGACGTGGCCGCGGACGCGGGCGAGCTTGACCTCCGGCGCCGCCTCCGCGGGGCCATCGTAGGAGAGCAGGTCGCCGGGGATCTGGTAGTCGATGAAGAGGGTGAGGAGGTCCTGCGTGAGGCGGATCTCCTTGGTGAGCGAGTCGGGCGGGAGGGCCAGGAGGGCCTCGAGCTGCGGCTTGATCTGCACGACGCACACGCCGAAGAGGGTGCTCTCGAGCTGCATCGCGCGGACGGCCTTGGCGAAGCGCTGCTGCTCGGGCGAGAGCGACTCGATCGCGTCGCGGAACTCCTTGGGCGTCGGGATCTGCTCGAGCAGGAGCGGGATCTTGAGGACGTCCTTGTTCTGGAGGATGACGGCGGCCTTGGGCTCGAAGGTGTCGGCCGACGCGATGCGCCCGACGAGGAGCACGAAGCTGCTGAACTGCCGCGCCCGCGCGACGAGGCTCGCCGCCGCGCCCGCGCGCCCGCCGAACTGGTGCGACACCCAGGCGTGGAGGTAGCGGTCGCCGAGGAAGGTGACGCGCGTGGCGGCGTCGAGCGCGAACCCCATCGGGTGCGCGGCCTCGCTCCACGAGACGACGGTGGAGACGGGCTCGGCGGCGCCGCGGCCGAGCTCGGCCTCGATGCTCACCGACCCCTCGGGCGCGTGGTCGGGGCGGCGGACGGCGTGCGAGAAGGGCTGCGGGCGGTACTCGGGCTTGAAGAGCTTGCGGTGGTGGAAGTCCATGTACGCCGCGAAGTCCGCGGCCGTGAGCGTCTTGCCGACCGCGGCGGCGAGCTGGTCGCGGAGCATCTGCTCGACGTGGTCGACGCCGTCGGCGAAGCGCTGGCACACGTCGGCGGTGTGCAGGAGCGTCATCAGCAGGATGGCCTCGGCCACGGAGGTGGGCGACCCGTCGCGGGGGAAGGCCTGGGCGAGCTGGGCGGTCTTCTCCGCGAGGCTGCGGCGCTGCTCGGCGAGGAAGGCGCCGGCCCAGGCCGCGGGGACGGGGCCCTCGCCCTGCGCGCCGCGCGCGGCTTCGAACACCGGCGCCACCGGCACGAACACCCCGTCGGCGTTGAGGGCGTTGAGGTCGCGGCCGTGGTCGGGCTGGGCGGTGAAGAGCTCGCCCGTGACGTAGGCGTGGACGCGGGCGCACCACGAGGCGAGCTCGCGGAAGACCCAGAGCGCCGTCTCCACCTGCGGGTTGCGGCGCGGCGTGCGGCACGCGGGCGACGCGCGGTCGACGGCGAAGGAGGCCCGCTGCTGCCCGTCGACGAGGCCGAGCAGGAGGGTGATGTTGGCGTCGAGGTGCGGGCGGATGACGCGCTCGGGGCGGGGCGGGGACTTGGCGCCCGTCTTGATCTCGACGCGGCCCGTGTGGGACTGGAGGACGACGCCCTGCTCGGCGCTCGGGCCCGCGAAGGCGACCACCTCCCAGGTGAAGTCGAAGTGCCAGAAGTACTCGCGGACGGTGGTGACCACGCGCTCGGTGGTCTCGGTGGTGCCCCACATCGAGCGCTTCTCGACCACCTGGCGCTGGCCCGACTCGACCTCGCGCGTCTCCTCGCGGGCGAAGGTGCAGGCCTCCTGCGCGCGCAGGCGGAGGGTGACCGACTGCGTGCGCGCCCAGGCCGCGAGCTGCGCGAGCCCCTCGGCCGTGAGCCCGATGCCCCCGAGGCACTGGAGCGTCGCCGCCGTCGCCGTCCGCCCGAGGAACTCCACCAGCACGAACTTGTCGTCGTAACCGTGCGGGACGTCCGCGGGGTAGCGGGGGTTGCGGGTGTTGTCGAGGATCGTCCGGATCGTCCGCATCGCGGCGTCCAGGTCGTGGCGGAAGCGCGTCTCGTCGTAGCTGTTCATGGCGTCCGTTGGTGGCGTTGGGGGCGTTGGCGCAGCGGTCGCCATGGGGCCCGCGACGGCGGGGTCGTGTCAAGCGCCTCGCTGCGGCCTGCCGTCGACAGGTGCGGCCCACGCGAAGCACCGCCGCCCGCGGCCCCGCAGCGTGTGCAGCGTCGCGGCGCGCACGCGTAGACGCGGCACGCCCGTTGCTCCGCTCTCCAGGGTCGGCGGCGCGCTCGGCCACCGGCGTTCGTTCTTCACTTCGAGGGAGGTTCATGATGCGTTTCGAACGACGGGTGTGGTTCTTCGTGTGCGCGGCGATGGCCGCGTGTGGCGGCGAGACGTCGGTCGAACCGGCGTCGCCAGACGTCGGGGCCGACGGCGGCTCGCCCGACGTCGCATCGCCAGACGCGTCCTCCGCGGGCGAGGTGGCCGCCCCGGACGGCGCGGTCGCGCCCGACGCCGCCGCGTCGGCGGACGTCGCCACGCCGCCCGACGTCTCCGTGACCCCTGACGTCGCCACACCGCCCGACGCTTCTCCCGACGTCGCGCCGCCGCCCGACGCCGCGGCCGCCTCGGAGGGCGTCCGCGTGGTGCGCGAGGGCTGCGACGGCCCGGCCGGCCCGCTCCCCGGAACCGTGTGCCGCACGCTGGAGGTCCGCTGCGGCGGGCTCGCGCCGGTGCAGGTGGCGCTGCGGGTGACGCCGCCGGCCGCGGGCGCGCCCGCGCGGGGCGTGGTGGTGTTCGGCAGCGGCGGCGGTGGCACGGGGCTCTGGTCGGGCCCCGCGTCGGCCGACGCGATGATGGGGCGGCTCGCGGCCGCGGGCTTCACCGTGATCGAGCGCGAGTGGCTCGTCGCGCGCGAGCAGGGGTGGTTCTACGACGCGGCCGGGCGCGGGGTGCCGGCGGCGGCCTGTCGGTACACGACCCTGCTCCGCTTCGTCGACGCCACCTACCGGCGCGGGTCGCAGCCCCTCTGCGCGACCGGCAACTCCGGCGGGAGCGCCGAGCTCGGCTACGCCCTCACGCGCCAGAACGCCGGCGACCTCCTCGACCTCGCCGTCCCCAGCTCGGGCCCCTTCCACCGCGCCGACCTCGCCTGCGGGGCCGACGACACCGCGTGGCAGGCCGAGTGCCGCTCGCTCGCGCGCCGCCACTGCCCCACCTGCGCCACCAGCGGCTGCTCGCTCGGCGCCGGCGCCCGCCAGCTCATCGACGCCTCCTACGGCTCCGCGTCGCCCTGCACCGGCACGCGGACCCCGCTCGACGGCGCGCGGCTGCGGCCCGACAGCCCCGTCGCCGCGGGCGCGACCCTCCGGCTCCCGCGCACGCGCGTCGCCCTCCTCGTCGGCGAGCAGGACCCCGGCCCCTACGGCGCCCTCTCGGCCGCGCTCTACGAGGCCCTGCGCGCGGCGGGCGCGGACGTCACCTTCGGCACCGAGGCGACGGGGCACGAGTTCCAGAGCACCGACGCGGGCGCGCGGCGCATCGAGCGCGTGATCCTCGCCGACTGCGTGCGCCGCCACTGACCGGGGCCGCGGGCGGCGCCTGACAGCGGGGCCGCGCGTCCTGTATATGCGTCGCCCCCATGATCGCGATCTCCCGCCTCGGCAAGTCGTTCGGAGGGCGCACGCTCTTCGAGGGCTTCACCGTCAACCTCAACCGCGGCTCGCGCTACGGGCTGGTCGGCGCCAACGGCTCGGGCAAGACCACGCTCCTGCGCATCCTCGCGGGCGACGAGCCGGCCTCCGAGGGCTCCGTCTCCATCCCCGCCAGCGCGCGCGTCGGCGTGCTCCGGCAGGACCGCTTCCTCGACGGCTCCGCGCCCATCCTCGACGTCGCGATGCGCGGCGACGAGCGCGTCTACGCGCTCTTGAAGGAGCGCGACGCCCTCCTCGCTGGCGACCACCCCGACCCGACGCGCGCCGCCCTCCTCGAAGAAGAGCTCGGCACCCTCGACGGCTACACCCTCGAAGCGCGGACGGGCGCGATCCTCGTCGGGCTCGGCATCCCGGCGACGTCGCACCGCCATGCCCTCTCCACGCTCTCCGGCGGCTTCCAGCTCCGCGTGCTCCTCGCGCAGGTGCTGGTGGGCGGGCCCGACGCGCTCCTCCTCGACGAGCCCACCAACCACCTCGACATCCTGTCGATCCGGTGGCTGGAGAAGTTCCTCGCGGCGTACCGGGGGTGCGCGGTGGTCATCTCGCACGACCAGCGCTTCCTCGACCGGATGGCGACCCACGTCCTCGACGTCGACTACGGGACGGTGACCCTCTACACCGGCGACTACACCGCCTTCGTGGCGCAGAAGGCCCAGGTGCGCGAGCAGCAGGAGCGCGAGGCCGCCCGCGCCGAGGCCGAGATCGCCCACAAGCGCGCCTTCGTCGAGCGCTTCGGCGCCAAGGCCACCAAGGCCCGCCAGGCCCAGAGCCGCCTCAAGCAGATCGAGAAGATCGAGGTGGTGGAGGTGGCCGAGACCACCCGCCGCGCGCCGCGCTTCCGCTTCGAGCCCGAGCGCCCGAGCGGGCGCGACGTGCTCACGGTGAAGGGCGTGTCGAAGTCCTACGGGCCCAAGGCCGTGCTGCGCGGCGTGTCCCTCGCCATCCGGCGCGGCGAGAAGGTGGCCGTCATCGGCGCCAACGGGCTCGGCAAGTCGACGCTCCTCAAGGTGGTGACGGGCCGCGCCGCGCCCGACGCGGGGACGGCGGAGTGGGGCCACGAGGCGCGCGTGGGCTACTTCGCCCAGGACCACAAAGAGCTCCTCACCGACCCGCGCGCCACGCCGCTCGACGTGATCAGCGACCTCCTCCCCGCGGCCTCACAGTCGGAGGTGCGCGGGCTCCTCGGGCTGATGCTCTTCTCCGGCGACGACGTGAAGAAGCCCGTCGGGGCGCTGTCGGGCGGCGAGGCCGCGCGGCTGGTGTTCGCGACGATCACCGCGGGGCGACCCAACGTGCTGGTGCTCGACGAGCCCACCAACCACCTCGACCTCGAGTCGATCGAGGCGCTGGTCGAGGCGCTGGCGGCCTTCGAGGGGACGGTCCTCTTCGTGTCGCACGACCGGTGGTTCGTGTCGAAGCTGGCGACGCGCGTGGTCGAGGTGACGGCGGAGGGCTTCCGCGACGTGCAGGGCGGCTACGACGACTACCTCGCCTGGTGCGGCGACGACCACCTCGACGGCGACGCCGTGTCGCTCCGGGCGAAGGAGGAGGCCCGCGCCTCGCGCGCCGCCGAGCCCGCGGGGCCCTCGAAGGCCGAGCAGTGGGCCGACGAGAAGAGGCGCCGCAACCGCCTCGCGGCGCTCCCGGCGAAGCGCGACAAGGCGATGGCTGCGATCGAGGCCGCCGAGGCCCGCAAGCGCGAGATCGAGGCGACGTGGCTGCGCGAGGGCTACTACGCGAGCGCGACCCCCGAGGCGCAGAAGGCCCTCGCCGACGAGGAGGCCGCGCTCGGCCCGCGGATCGAAGCGCTGATGGCGGAGTGGGAGGCCCTGGAGCGCGAGCTCGCCGAGCTCTCGGGCTGACGCGTTCCGCCGCGTACACCGCCAGCACGGGGACGGGCGATCAGCGCAGGGAGAGGAGCGAGGCCACCGTCACGGCCGCGATCGCGACGAGGACTGCCGCCCCGAGCGCGAGGCGCGCGTTGGTGAGCTCGCGCTGGAGGCGCGACACCTCGGCGGCCGCGGGGACGGCGCTGGTCTCGCGATAGGGCTCGCCGCGGGCGGGGTCGCGCGTGGGCGCTGGGCCGGCGAGGTCGCCGCCGACGACGACGCCGTCGACGCAGATCATCGCCTTCGTGGTCAGCACCGCCACGACGAACACCTCCACCACCGAGCGCCCGCCGGGCCCGTCGAGCGAGGCCGAGAGCAGGGGCCGCGTGGCGTCGACGCTGAGGAGCTCGGTGCAGGTGTCGCGGAGGTCGCCGTCGACGTAGAGCCGCGCCCCGCTGAACCACGTGTTGACCACGCGGATGTCGCGGCCGGCGTGGCGGACGTTCCACTCCTTCGTCGTGAGTCCCATGGGGCGGGAGTGGAGCACGGGGCCGCGGGGCGGTCTACGGCGGTCAGCGCGCGCAATCGCGCAGCGGGGCGGCGTGCTCGCCCCAGGCCGTGTCCTCGGCGAGCAGGTCGGCGCAGACACGGCGTGCCGCGGAAGCCCTGACGCGCGCCAGGGCGAGCGCGGCGCGGGCGCGGATCACCTCCTCCAACGGGCGCTCCCGCGCGACGGTCGCGAGCGCGTCGTGGAGCGCGGGGGGCGGCGGGTCGGTGCGGAAGAGCGACGCGCACGTGGCGGGGCCCGACGCCGCCTCGACGCACACCTCGTCGAACACGCACGCCGCGACGCGGCCGTCGGCGAGCCGCCACGCCCGGGCGCGCCGGGTGAAGTCTTCCACGGTGCCGCGCATCACGTCGCGCGAGGTGCGGCCGCCGTCGTGCGAGAAGGCCACGGCGTAGTCGGTCACGGGGTCGTGGAGGGTGGAGCGCGTGCGGTGGGTCGCGACGACGCGGTGGGGCCCCGCGGCGAGGAGCACGGTCCGCACGGCGGGCCCGGACGACACCGCGTCGCAGGCTGTGACGAGCAGGAGCGCGGCGAGCGGGCGCATCAAGGGCGACGGTACCAGAACCCCCTGCGCCCCGCGCCGCTATCCCATGAGCGCCGCGGGGTCAGGGAGCGGCCGCGCGAGCCACGCCTCGAGCTGCGCGACGCGGGCGCGCGGGTCGTCGACGCGGTCGACCAGCGCGCGGGGCGAGGCGCCGGTGAGGGCACCCATCAGCAGCGGGCGCATCGGGTCGTCGGCGAGGCGCTCGTGGAGGCGCTTGCGCGCCGCGCGGTCGAGGGGGCGGCCGCCGTGAACCGACTCGGCCCACCGCGCGAGGCGGGCGGCGAGCTCGTCGACGAGGCGCTCGCCGAAGGGGTCGCCGTGGGCGGGCGGGGAGGGCAAGGCGCGCACGCCCGACGCGCCGCCCCACTCCGCGACGTCGACCACCTCGCCCGACGGCGGGACGTCGACCAGGAGCACGCTCCCGCGCACCGGGACCTTGTGGAGCCCGACCACCCGCACGCCCGCGACGTTGCGCTCGATGCGGGCGTGGAGGTGGCCCGTGAAGCACACGCGCGGGCGGACGGAGGCGACGAGCTCGGTCTGCCCCTCGCCGGCGAGCGTCCACGAGCGCACGCGGAAGCCCTCCGGCGCGTGCAGCTCGGTGGCCTCGCCGGCGGGCGGCTCGTGGAGGAGGAGGACGTCGAGCCCGTCGCGCGCCGCGGCTTCGAGACGTCGCAGGTCGGCGCGGGTGTAGTGGCGGCGGGCCCACCCGGAGAGCCGCTCCTTGCGGTAGTCGCTCGCTCCGTAGCAGCCGCCGACGCCGCCGACGCGGAGCGACTCGCCCCCGTCGTCCACCGTCACCACCTCGCCCCAGCGGATGAACTCCAGGCCCCGCACCACCTCGCGGGAAGGCAGCGTTTGGAGGTAGTCGAAGTCCTCGTGGTTGCCCGCGATGAAGAGCGTGCGGCGCGGCACCTCCCCCCGCGCGAGGAGCCGGCGGAACCCGCCGTCGTCGCCGTGGCGCTCGGTGGCCTCGTCGAGGTGGTGGGGGTCGGGCCACGCGCCGAAATCCCCCACGTGGAGGACGCACGCCACGCGCCGCCCGACCTGCGCCTCCAGCGCGAGGACGGCGTCGTACATCGCATCGAACTCCCCGTGGGCGTCGCCCACCGCGGCCACCAGCATGAGGGCTCCAACGGTAGCGTCCCGCTGCGACCGTGGCCAGCGCCGCCGGCTCATCGCGCGGACACCCTCGCGTGAGTGGCCCAAGGTTCTCGTCGCCGCCGCGCGCGCTTTCGCCCGATACTCGCGCCGATGCGCCCCGCCCTCGTCGCCGCCCTCCTCGCGCTCTCCTGCCGCAAGCCCGCGCCGCCCGCTGCCCGCGACGCCGCGCCCGCGCGCCCGGCGCCCGCCGACGCTTCGCGCGCGCCCGACGCCGCGCCCGCCGACGCCGCGCCCGCCGAGCCGCCGCGCGTCGTCCCGCGCTTCACGCCGCCGCCGGGGATGCCGCGCCCCGACGCGGGGACGCGCCGCACCGTCGCCGCGCGCCGCGCGCCCATCAACGCCGAGGACCCGTGGGCCCTCGCGGCCTCACCCCGCGGCGCGCTGTGGGTCCGCGCGGTCAACCGCGAGGGGCAGCGGGTGAGCGAGATCGTCGCCACCGTGATCGGGCGCGACGGCCAGCCCGTGGGCGAGCCGAAGCTCGTTCGCCGCACGACGGGCCCCGTCCGCGACGTCACCGTCGACGCGCAGGGCGAGCACGTCTGGATCGCGTGGCACGCCGTCCGGTCGCCCGAAGAAGGGGCGCGCGAGGAGCACATCGTGGCGGGGATCCACGGCAACGCCGACCTCACCGAAGTGGGCTCGCCGGTCACCGTGACCAACTTTTCGTACGAGCCCCACCCCGACGCGCCCTACACGTGGTCGGGGCCGATGGCGCGGGTGTTCGTGCGCGACGACGGCGGCGCGCTGCTCGTCTCGACGGGCCCGCGGGCGGTGTGCGTCCACGGGGAAGACGAGGACCACGCCGAGCGCGTCCCCTGCGAGGGGTGGAACGTCTCGCGCCTCGAGCTCGACGGCGGCAAGCGCGTCCGCGGCGAGTCGCTGCTCTGCCCGGTGGGCCTCCCCCACGCGTTCGTCCGCGTGCCCCGCGGCGTCGCGTACCTCGTGCAGGACGACCACATCGGGACGAAGTTCGTCGCCTTCACCGAGGCCTTCGGCGAGCAGCCGCCCGCCGCGCTGCCCGACGACTTCTCGCTCTGGCACTACGCCGACGGGGCGATGGCCTACGGCGACGGCGCCCTCGCGCTCCGCGCGCGCTACACGGAGGCGGAGATGGACGGCGCGACCGCCCCCGACGGGGTGATCGTGCGCGGCGGCGCCTCGCCCACGCCCGCGCTCCAAGACGCCTACCGCATGCCCGTGATGCCCGGCATCCGTCGCTCCCCGCTGCGCTGCGTCGACGGTCACGTCGTTGCGCGCGTCGGGTGGGCGCGGGGCCCCGCCGCCGGCGTCACCTTCGACCCGACGCACCCGGGTACATCGCTCGACCTCGCGGCCTGGGCCGACCTCCGCAACCTCCCGCTCCCCGACGGCGCGGAGAACCCGCCCGCCAACGTGGTGTGGGCCGGCGAGGCCCTCGTCGGCGTCGTCGGCACCGCCCTCGCGCGCTGGACCTGCGCCCCCAACGGCGCGCTCCGCCTCGCCCGCTGAAGGGCGCCGAACCGCGTGACGCGCCGCGGCGCACGGATTCTCTTCTGGCCCTACTGAATCCGGGTTAGCCTCCTCACCCTGTTCATCCCGCGTGACTTGCGCTGGCGGGGCGAGCGAAGGGAGAAGTCGCATGGCGAGCGAGTCGGTGCTGCCCGAGGTGCTCTGGCGTTTCACGGCGGGAGGCGTCGCCGACGACCTCTGGGTGGTCACCCACGTCCACCTGCGCGAGGCGATGTCGTCCCTCTTCACGTGCACGGTGGTGCTGGCCACCGAGGACGACGTCGCGGCGGAGACCTTCCTCGGCACGGCGGCGAAGCTCGACGTGCTGCGCGGCGGCGGGCGGCGCTCGCTCCAGGGCGTCGTGCGGCGGGTGCAGGTGCTCGGGGCCCTGGCCTCGCACCGCTTCGTGCTGATGGAGGTGGTGCCCTCGCTCTGGCTCCTCTCGCAGCGCTCGGACGTGCGCATCTTCCAGGACATGAACGCCGTCCGCGTGGTGGAAGAGGTGCTCCGCCGCGCCGAGTCGTACAAGGGCGACCGGCTCGCGATCGACCCTGCGCTGCGCTCCCTCCCGGCGCGCGAGTACTGCGTCCAGTACAACGAGACCGACCTCGATTTCGTGCGGCGGCTGCTCGAGCACGAGGGCGTGCCCTTCTACTTCCGGCACGACGGGGACGACGGCGAGACGCTGGTGCTCGCCGGCCCCGAGCACACCTACGCGCCGGTCGCGACGCTCGACGGGGCCGCGCTCCGCGTGCTCGACGAGGGCGCGGCGACGCACGCGGTGGAGACGGTCCGGTGGTTCGACGAGCGCCACGAGGTGCGGACGACGGGCGTGGCGCTGCGCGACTTCGACTTCACCCGGCCGCGCGCCACGCTCGACATGACCGCGCACTCGCCGGCCGACGCGGGGAGGCTCGCGCGCTACGAGTTCCCCGCGCCCGCGACGCTGCACGGGTACGACCGCGGGGCCCGGCGCTTCACCGCCCACGACGCGCCGCGGCTGGCGAAGATCCGCGCCGAGGAGCTCGCCACCCGCGCGCACCTGGGCGAGGGGAGCGGCAACGTCACGGGCGTCGCCCCGGGGCTCACCTTCGACCTCGCGGGGCACGCGCGCGGCGAGCTCGACCGGGCCTACCTCGTCGCCGAGGCCGTCCACGTCGGTCAGGCCTGGTCGGCGCTGCCCGAGAACCTCCGCGAGAGCAAGCGGGTGCGCGCGATGCTCGTCGACGCCGGGCTCACCGCGCCCGACGGCTTCGACGACCGCTACGAGAACCGCTTCGTCACCCACCGGCTGAAGCAGCCCGCGTCCAGCGTCCCCTTCCGGCCCGCGCGGGTGACGCCGCGCCCGGTGGTGGAGGGGCCGCAGACGGCGCGCGTGGTGGGCCCCGCGGGCGAGGACATCCACACCGACGAGCACGGCCGCATCAAGGTGCAGCTCCACTG